>Ga0209048_10004967_pt1 | contig 12630 bp, 18 predicted proteins | sample FrelakmetCRP12CR_FD_187146 | JGI IMG/M metagenome (GOLD analysis project Ga0209048, IMG submission 187146) | Freshwater lake sediment microbial communities from the University of Notre Dame, USA, for methane emissions studies - CRP12 CR (SPAdes)... | ecosystem: Environmental > Aquatic >... | reverse complement strand
GACCAGGCCGCGAGAGCCTCCTGCTGCAATGAGCGGACAGATTGCGATACCGGTGAACTCTCAGAGTCATATGAACCTTATGCCATAGAGAACTTTAGTTAGATCACCCCTATTAGCTTTTAACCATAAAAAGGCATGGCTTGCATCCCGGCATTAAAATACCGGGGATCCCAGCCGCTATTCCCAAGTAACATCTTTTTGTGAGCAAGGTCACATAGTGGAACTCGGAATTAATGTAGAATTAAACTATATAGGTGGCTGAGCATATCAAGATTCCGTAACAATGGAGCACTGCACCAGAGCAAGGAGGCATAAACGTGGTATTACCGAATTTGGGCTTGTTTTCACTAGGCGCCATCGCTCTTTGTATCAGCATTGTTGTCTCAGTTAAAGAGTATGCCAGTAAACAGCTGAAATGTAAAACATGCGGGGCAAAAGAAATGCGTACCAGAGCAGGGCATCTAGTATGTAAAAATGGCCATAAAATCAAAATAGATCATAGATCAATAAGAAAGCTGAATTAGCTTTCCTGGCAGAGCACAAGATAGGAATCAAACGAATGCCGTTGGCTATGGCATTCATCGTCTCAGCAGAATCGGTCTGTTTTGCTATGAGATGCTGCTAATTTCACTGATTGAACAATACAGGCTTTTTTCGTTGATTTCATCGAGTCACCTCATCTTAACGGATTTTTTTTTGCAAACATTGCAATAATGAGGCAAAGCAGGTCGTTCTCGCAAAAGGTGTTGCAAGAGTTTCTGAAAGAATGCGAATTTTGTTCTGTTAGCCGGCATTAATAATCATTAAAGTAGTATTTTCCAGCATAACTCTATCAAGCCATGACACCTTGGCTGTCTCAAATCGGACAAAGACCATCAAGAACCTAATAAGGCAGCAAGAAGTAAAAAGCATCGGAAAATGTGGAAATTAAGAAATGCAATATACGGAGAGGGGGGGATTCGAACCCCCGGTAAGGTTGCCCCTACAACGGTTTTCGAGACCGCCGCTTTCAACCGCTCAGCCACCTCTCCAGGGCCGTTCAAAAGACGGTTTGTTATTATACATGAATGATTTTTTCCCGGTCTAGTTAAAGCGAACTGAGGGGATGAGCAATACAGGGATTAAAGAGAAGCGGCATCTCTCTCAGGTGCCGCTTCTCCGTTCGTTAAAAAAACTTTTAAGCAGCTGTGCGCACTCTTCTTCGAGCACCCCTGATACAACCTCTACCTGGTGGTTGAGCCTTTTATCCGAAAGCAGCCGGTAAAGATTGGCGACAGCGCCTCCCTTTATATCGCCGCATCCATAGACAAGCCGTCCGAGGCGGGCATTCACCATTGCACCAGCGCACATCGGGCAGGGCTCTTTGGTGACATAAAGGGTGGCATCTGAAAGTCTCCATTGCCTGAGCTTCTGCGCGGCTGCCCTGATGGCCATGATTTCGGCATGGCCGGTGGGATCAAAGGATGTTTCCCTGTTATTGTGAGTCGAAGCTATCGCCTGACCGGCAACGACCAAAACCGCGCCCACCGGAACTTCTCCCTCACTGAAAGCCACCTGCGCCTCCCTGAGGGCCAGCCTCATGAAATTAATGTCTTGATCCACTTCGCCCACTGTTGGATACCTTCCCCCGTCTTGCTCGATACTTCGAAGATCTCCAGAGAAGGATTGAGGGAACGAGCATCCCGCTTGATCTTCTCGACATCCACATCAAGGAACGGCTTGAGGTCGATCTTGCTGATCAGCAGGGCCTTGGACTCCTGGAAGATAATGGGGTATTTCAACGGTTTGTCATGTCCTTCGGTGAGGCTCAGAATCACAACCTTTATATCTTCGCCAAGCTTAAACTCAGCCGGGCAGACGAGGTTTCCAACGTTTTCGATAAAGAGCAGCCTTATCGAATCAAGCGGCAATTCGTCAAGGACGTCTGATATCATGCTCGCGTCGAGATGGCAGGCGCCTCCCGTATTGATCTGAACTACAGGCACGCCCAGACGATCGATACGCTCAGCATCGTCAGTCCCCATAATGTCTCCTTCGATGACGCCCAGATTCACTTCATCGCCAAGGTCTCTGATCGTCGTTTCGAGCAGAGTCGTTTTGCCGGCACCAGGGGAACTAATAAGGTTAATAACGAAGATGCCTCTGTCGTCGAAGGACTTCCGGTTCCCTTCTGCGATCCGCTCGTTTGCGGTGAGGATCTTGTTAGCGAGCTTCAGCTTCATTCAAAAAACCTCCATTTCCGTTATCATCAATTCGCGACCGGTCAGGAGCGTGCAGGAAACGCCGCCGCAATGGGGGCAATTCAAAATATAGATCTCCTCGGTCGTAAAATCCTTTCTGCAGTCATTGCAATGACCGGTAACAGGGACCTCCTGGATTTCGAGAGCAGCCTTATCAGCGATTGTCCCTTCCTTGAGGGCATTGAAGCCAAAAAGCAAGGCATCCGGCATAACTCCGGATGCCTTGCCTATCAACAACTTTATACTTCCTATTTGACTGAATCCTTTACTCTTGCAATTTTCAAGGGCCACGTCCAGCAGGCTCTCAGCAATGGACAGCTCATGCATACCTACTTGCTGACTTCTTTCTCATAGGCGTCTTTGCCCGCTTCAACAGCAGCAGTAATGGCCGTTTTTTTCTGTTCGAATAATTCCTTTGCCTTGTCGACCGTCGAGGCAACCTTTTCCTTAGCCGTGCCAGCGTAATCAGTCGCTTTTTCCTTTACTGTACCGGCATAATCAGTCGCCTTTTCCTTTACCGTACCGGCATAATCAGTCGCCTTTTCCTGAATGTCATCGGCGAGTTCCTTAATCTTCCTTCTCGTTTCGATCCCCGACTGCGGGGCGAGAAGGAGCGCCACCCCAGCGCCAACCATGCCTCCAAGAACAAATGCAAGTAATACGGACCCTGCGCTATACCCTTCATCATCATGATGGCTCATTAGGCATACCTCCTTTATTTTTGATGCTTTAATAAAACGCTAAGCGCCGTTTGAACTCCTGCCTTAATGCCGAGCGCTCGCAGCGATATTTGATCCTTCAGGTCGCAGATGAGCATGCTGATTGCCTGCACATTCGTGGCGACGTCCGACACCGCCCCCGAAACCTCCCTGACACTCCCAGAGACAGCAGCAATATCTTCGCTAATTTGGCGAATGCTTTTTAGGGTCTTTTCAGTCTCTTCAAGCACCGGTCTCAACCTCTGGTCGGTAGTCCGGACAAACTCATCCATTGTTACCGCCATTTTCTTAATCTGCATGGTCGAATAGATGAGAAAGAAAAGAGCTGCTACAAAAGTAGTGATGACAATTAAGAACCCGATGGTCAATAGCACAACCCAGTACTGGCTCCCCATATGGCTCCCCCTTCAAACTTATTAGAGCAACAAAATGCCTTACCGCTTGAGCTATTTAAAGTATATAGTATCGGGTCTGAAGTTACAAGCACAACAGGGCAAAGTCCCAAGCTGCTATGCCGTCTCACCACGGAGTTGCCGATAGACGTGGACGATCCTCTGGATGACGGTAAAGTGGCTCAAGATAAAGATGAGAACAACGACGGGATAGAGAAGTCCCGTTAGGCACCCGACGGCGAGCAGGACAACTCGTTCAGGCCTCTCCAGAAGCCCAACCTTGCAATCGATGCCAAGCCCTTCAGCGCGCGCACGGGCATAGCTTGTCGTAAGTGACCCAACGAGCCCTCCTATGCAAAGAAGCGCTCCTGTGAGGCTCCCGATAGTGTAAAAATACCATGACACACCTATAAAGAGCATCGAATCGGCATACCTGTCAAGGGTTGAATCCAGGAAGGCTCCGAACCTTGTACGTTTACCGTTGGTGCGTGCGATAATTCCGTCGAGCATATCAAAGAACCCACCGGCAAGGATTAAAAGACCCCCGACGATACGATGGACCGGGATGACGATGGCGGCGACGGCAATCACAAAAAGTCCGGCAATCGTTATCACATTGGGATTAAAGGGGATTCGTTTTGCCAAAGACGACAGCGGCTTGTCGAGGATATGACCAAACCATGCACTGAGCAATTACCTCTCCCTTTTGGCGGAGATAAATTCCTCGACCATCTTCCTCGCCTCTTCGTCGGGGAACTGCACACGAGGATGTTTCATGAAGTAAGAAGAGGGGGAGAGCAGTGCACCGCCGATTTTCCTGTCCCTCGCAATTTTACAGCATCGTATGGCATCGATCACTACTCCGCCACTGTTAGGCGAGTCCTCGACCGAGAGCCGGACTTCAAGATTCATTGCAACATTTCCGAAGCCCCGGCCTTCCATTCTCAGGAAGCAGACTTTGTTGTCGTTCAGCCACGGTACGAAATCAGACGGGCCTATGTGAACATCGTCTTCGGAGAGCCCATGGCTGATCTGGGAAGTAACCGCCTCGGTTTTGGATATCTTCTTGGACTTGAGTCTCTTCTGGTTAAGCATATTAAGGAAGTCGGTGTTGCCGCCCACGTTCAACTGGTATGTGTGGTTCATCTGGACGCCCCTATCCATGAAGAGCTTCGTAAGCATTCTGTGTATGATTGTAGCGCCGATCTGCGATTTTACATCATCGCCGACGATGGGAATGCCCTTCTCTTCGAAGCGCCTGATCCACGCGTCATCGGAAGCGATAAATACCGGAATACAGTTGACAAAAGAAACACCGGCTTCTATGCATGCCGTCGCATAATACCTCGATGCATCCTCAGAACCGACTGGAAGATAGTTCACCAGTATTTCAGCGCCACTGCCGGTGAGTACCTTTACGACATCGCATGGCTTCTCATCAGAGGCGATAAATCTTCTGTCGTCGGGATAATCAGTCATATGCGAGGAGATACCGTCACGGACTTCACCCATATTGACCGTAACATGATAATCCGGCAGTTGAGGGAAGAAAACCTTCGTGCAGTTAGGTTTCGCAAAGAGGGCTTCCTTGAGCGGTTTATTGACTTTGCGTTTATCAATGTCGAATGCAGCTACGACCTCTATGTCCTCTGGACGATACCCGCCGAGATCATAATGCATCAGCCCAAACGCGTCGCTCGCTGCCTCATTCCCCATTGATCTGTAATACTCGATCCCTTGGATTAAAGCACTCGCGCAATTACCGACGCCGGCAATCCCAATCCGAATCTTCGCCATTGTCTCAATCTCCTCGATTATTTTATCTCTATCGGCTTGGGCGATTCCAAGACCTTCTTGGGGAGGATGACCTTTAGAATGCCATCCTTAAGGGTAGCCTGAATAGCATCTTTATCCACAACCTCGGGCAGGGTAAAGCTCCGCAAAAACCTGCCGTAGCAGCGTTCAACCTGATGATAATGTCTGCCCTCCCTCTGCAGCCTTCTTTCCCCAGTAATCCTGAGTTGGTTTCCCTGGACATTGATCGAGATGTCCGATTCGTTTACCTCGGGCACATCAGCCTTCACGACAAACTTTTCGGGCGTTTCGTAAATATCGACGATAGGAATCCATCCGACCGACGACTCATCCCTGGACTTCTCATGTGCACTCGCGAAGATCTTGTTGATCCGCTCCCTTAAGGCAAAAATGTCCTCTATCGGGTCATGTTTGTCCATTTTCACTATATCCGTCTGCAAAAGCGAAACAGATTCTTATAAATTAATTCAGGGGTTTCTGTCAAGTTGCAGGGGAGTTAATAAGAGGAAATTCCCTACTCAAGCAGGGAAATGAACTCGAACTTGGATGGCTCGATAAGACCCGGATTGCTAAAATTCGACTGGGGAATGACAAATAGGGACATGAAGGATAACAGCATGAAGGACACCCCCAGACTTGTGCCGAGGTTTTTTGCAAGCCCGTCGAGCTGCCGGTATTTCCTGGCCACCTCGAACCCGTCCCTGCCCGACATAAGCCCGGCTGCCGGCAGTGACATGCATTACATAGACTCGCTGCGTGCCGCAGCGATATCTCCTCCGCTTTCGATTACCAGATTCACTGCCTTTTTATGTCCTCATTGCAGACCCCGACACAGCGGATGTTGTGAGAGTCATGTGACACAGAAGAGACTATTGCCCCTTTTTTAAAACCGAAGTTCTTAACAAATGCTACGGCGGGCATCGCGTCGCAAAACCGGTTGATAACAACAAGCTTGAAGAGATCACGCCAAGGGTCTGATCGGGCAAGTCCGCTGTGGAGGTAAGGAGCAGACCGGGAGTTTCCCGATTATTAGACTGCCATCGAGGACCTGCATTGCATTTGCCATCCAGGCCGGTGCGCTCACTATAAAGCCAGTCGCTTTTTTTTTGCGGTTACATTGAAATTATTGGGTGCCGTCGATGGCAGACTGACGGAAAGCGTCCCACACTCAGGCCGTAATGCTTCACCGGGTGTGACACCTGCACATCTGAAAACCTATATAAGGATTGATGCGGCGCTCAAGCGCCCTGCGGACATGCTAGTTGATATGCCCCTTCACCAGATCATCGGGATGCTCGTCATCGCTCCAAAACTTACAACGGCCGCGGTAATAGCGATGCAGGACTATACGATCATCAAAGGTTCTTGTTGCAGAGGCTTCACGAATCTAGATCTGCATTGCTCGTGTGAGTCTTTCACGCGCCTCTTCCCTGTCGCCGATTTCGTGGTCAGTGGCGATGCCGGTACCCATGCACTTCAAAACTGCGTCGCCTCTTAGTCCGGGGGCATGCCCCACCGCAATTCGGGCAAATTCGGACAGCACAAGCATAGAGCTTTCTGCATGTGCATGGGAGTCAAAAAGGCCGGGCAGGACATAGCAATGGTAGCTGCAGTACTCTTTGTTAATGTCGACAGTTCTGCCGTTTTTTATCAGCAGTGTTACAGCATAAATAGCGATTTAAGTACGTCGACGACATTGCCTGATAGCCTGTAGACTTTCTCAGATACTATTCACCGCTGTCCTTCGTCTTTGATGCGTTCATCGCACAAGGTACGATCCTTCTGAGATTTTTCAGCAAACTCAGCTGCTTTGAGCGGCCTGGCAAGAATGTATCCTATATGCGCATCGATAAGGTGGGCGATCTCCGAAATGAGGGGCACCGGGGCCTTTACCCTGTCGATATTCGCAAAACACCACTGTAAGATACTGCCGTAAAATTTCAGGGCGCCCGGCGAAAGCGTAATCGCCTCAGCACCGTCGCCTTTGCATGAGTCGCAAATGAGAGATCCTTGAGAGAGGTAGAACCTGCTTGCCGTCCGTCCTGATACCCTATTGCCGCACCGCCCGCAGACATCGAGCCTGGGCAGATAGCCCGCGATGTCGAGGAAGCGGATCTTACAGAAGAGGAAATAGAGGTCGTTGCGGTCTCCTGGTTGGAGCTTCGAGAGCATCCGTAAGAGCAGTATGAACATATTGCCGTTGGGCTCCCTTTCGGGCAGAAAATGAACCATCATCTCCAGTATCTCAGCAAGCCGGACAAAACATGCATAATCATCCCTCAGCTGATGAAAAGACATAATAATGTCGGATTGAGTCAGCCTCGGCAGATTAGCATCCTCTTTTCCGATATAGGATATCTTCGAATAGGTGAGTGGTTCGAGACTGCTGCCGAACCTGCTCTTAAGCTTTCGCGGGCTCTTCGCAAAGGCCTTGAGAAGGCCGTAGTCGCGGGTGAGATAGGTGACGATGAGATCAGCCTCTCCGTAAATCGAACTTTTCAGGACTATCGCTTCAGTTCTGCTTAGCAAACTACATGATGTTGCCGAAGTCTTCGGGTTTGAGGTTTTTCAGCCATTCCTCAAGCTCGTCGGCCTTCCTGACGTCCAGTACGTCTTCTTCCACAAAGATCGGCACCTGTACTCTGAGCGCCACTGCAACCGCATCGGAAGGTCTTGAATCTATCGTGATCTCCCTGTTTCCGTCCTTGACATATATGAGAGCATAGTAAGTATTCTCAATGATTTCGGTGATTATGATGCGCGACGCCTTGACATCCAGCGAGTCAAAAACATTCTTTATCAGGTCATGGGTGAGGGGCCTCGGCGTGATCACCTTGCCAAGGGCGAGGGCGATCGAGTCGGCCTCTGGTTTTCCAATCCATATGGGAAGAGTCCCATTGCCGTCGACCTGCTGAAGAAGCAGGATGTACATGCCGCTCCTGGGGTCAAACAGAAGACCCTCTACCTTCATCTGTATCAGCATTATCGGAACCCCAGTTCTATTAATGTACGCTCGTCGCTGCGCCAGTCTTTCCTGACTTTGACCCACAATTCGAGAAAAACCCTTGTTCTCATGAGACTCTCGATATCGTGCCTGGCCTTTGAGCCGATAGACTTCAGTCGTAAACCCTGTTTCCCTATTATAATACCCTTTTGCCCTTCTCTTTCAATATAAATGTTTGCTCTGATAAAGACAACACCATCTTCCCTCTCAGACCATTCATCGACTTCTACGGCCGCTGAATACGGCACTTCTTCCTTGGTCGCTTCAATAACCTTTTCCCTGATGATCTCCGATGCCATGAAGCGTTCCATCTGGTCAGTGACGACATCATCGGGGTAGAGTTTGAGTCCCTCCGGCAGATACTTTTTAATTGTCCCGATGAGTTCATCGATGCCATTGCTCTTAAGCGCCGATAGAGGGATGATCTCCCTGAATGGATAGAGCTTGCTGTAGGCCTCAATGACAGGGAGGACTTCCGGCTTTTTGACAATGTCGACCTTGTTGATCAGAAGAAATACTGGCTTAGCGACTGGCTTTATCCTCTCAAGGACGAAGAGGTCTCCGCTGCCGGGCGCTTCAGGTTCCACCATGAAGAGAACGATATCAACTTCTTGGAGCGATTCATAGGCAATACGATTCATCGCCTCACCGAGCTTTTGCCGCGGTTTATGAATCCCAGGGGTATCAATGAAAATGATCTGTGCGTCAGAAAGCGTCTTTATCCCGGTTATGCGGTTTCTTGTGGTCTGCGGTTTCGGCGTTACAATAGCAATCTTTTCACCAAGAATGGTATTCAGCAGCGTCGATTTGCCGACATTCGGCCTGCCAATAAGCGATACATAACCGCTACGGAAGAGTTCGGACTGACTATGCAAGCCGTGCAACTGCTTCCCTTATCCGCCCGACGGCCTTATCGATATTCTCCATCGAGGTCGCATAGGAGATTCTGATGTAATTGTCGTCTCCGAAGGCTTCGCCGTGGACAAGAGCAACCTTTGCCTCTTCAAGAAGATACAGTGCGAAATCGAGTGACGAAGCTACCTGCCTCGAACCGGCCCTCCTCCCATATAGTGATGAAACATTCGGGAAAGCATAAAAGGCTCCGGTCGGCGTGATGCATCGAATCCCCTCTATACTATTGAGGCCTTGAACGAGGAACTTCCTTCTCTTGTCGAACTCAGCGCGCATCATCCCCACAAAGTCCTGAGGCCCTGTCAGCGCCGCCACCGCGGCCTTCTGGGAAATCGAGGCCGGGTTTGAGGTAGATTGGCTCTGGATATTCGTCATCGCCTTGATGATCTCCTTTGGGCCTGCTGCATAGCCGATACGCCAGCCAGTCATGGCATGGGACTTCGAGAGGCCGTTGACGACGATTGTCCGCTTCTTTATCTCCTTGCCCAAAGAGGCGATGCTGACGTGTTCTACCCCATCATATACAAGCTTTTCGTAAATTTCATCCGAGATCACATAAATATTATGTTTAACCGCTATTGCCGCAATAGCCTCAAGTGCCTTCTTTTCGTAGATTGACCCTGTGGGGTTCGATGGTGAATTAAGAATAAGTGCCTTTGTCTTCTTGGTGATTTTTGATTCGAGGAGCTCGGGCCTGAGCATAAACCTGTCTTGTTCATCTGTAGGCACAAAAACAGGGACCGCATCGTTCAGAAGCGCCTGGTCAGGATAGGAAACCCAGAAAGGGGCTGGGATCACTACCTCATCCCCTGCGCCAAAAAGCGCCTGAGCAATATTATAGAGCGAGTGTTTCGCCCCGCACGAAACGATCACTTCTTCCCTTGTATAGTCGAGGCCGTTATCATTGCTGAGTTTGCCGATAATAGCGTCCTTGAGAGGGTCAATCCCGCCAACCGGCGTATATTTCGTGAAACCGTCGCGGATAGCCTTAATCGCAGCTTCTTTGATATGATCAGGTGTGTCAAAGTCGGGCTCGCCCACCCCGAAATTCACGATATCGATCCCTTCAGCCTTCATAGCCTTAGCCTTCGAGTCCATGGCAAGCGTCGCCGATGGCTTGATCTTTCCTACCCTGTCAGAAAGCATAAGAATTTCCTCCCTATAAATGACATTCCACTATAATGCGGCGTTTTTTCATTATACCCCATTTGACTATTTGACTTCTCTGATCCTGTTCAAGGTATCGCGGTAGGTTTCATTGGGCGGGTCCAGTTCCACTGCTTTCGAGGCGAGAGATTCCGCCTCGGGCAGGTTTTCCCTTTTCGTATAATAGAGCCAAGCAAGATTGTTGTAAGCATCAGCAAGAGTGGGTTCCCTGTCGATGGCCTTTCTATATGAATCCTCAGCCTTTCCGAATTCCCCTTTCTGAAAATAGACGTTGCCAAGGTGGACATAAGCGCGCATAATTTTCTTGGAAGCCTTTTTATACTCCTCGATCGCTGGGTCATACTCCCCCTTTTTTTCGTAGGCGACTCCGAGATTGAGGTGCTCTTCCGCAGAGAGCGTATCATCAAGAATCAATATTCGCGGCAATGAGCAGGACGCCAGAAGCAGCAGACAGGATACTGAAGTCAGAATACGAAAAAAAAGGGTCCTGAATGCCACGTTGGACAGAGCAATCTCAACCCCTACTGCTGAGTTTTGTCTTTCGGCTTTATCCATAATGTCCAGTTATTAGTCCTCTTCCATGTCTTCAGAAAATCTTCGTTCGAGACGTACGCCTTTTCTGATTTGCCCGAATTTACGATTACCCCTTCATCATCGAACCCTATTACAACCATAAAATGGTCCACGCGATACACAAAAAAGCCGTAGTCGACCAGTACGATCAGGGGGTGCCCTGCCCGCACTTGCGACTTAAGATCATCGATACTGCCGGCATATTGCAATGCAGCAAATCCTTTCTTCTGGGCGTATAAAAGCATATCCATAGTAAGCGTCCCCCGCGCCGATCTGCTGAAGATTTCTCCTTTGATATCTTCCACTGCAATATCCGCTCCCCAGTAGCGAAGGACTCCCGCCAGAGAAGCTGGACCGCACTGATAGTCCTCCTGCGGAAAGAAGGGTACATTGTTAATGACAATCTCGTTCACTCCTTTTTGCACAGGCACTGAAGAGCAGGCGCACAAGGAAAAGATTGCACAGGCAATAACCGTCGATATGATTTTTTTCACGATGATTATTTGAGCAGGAATGAGGCAGGGATGGTGAAACCCCGCCTCATTGCAAGAAATTTATTTAACTATAACCCTGTGACCCGTTAAATAGAGGAGAATAACGACTAGAATAGCAATAACGAGAATAGCGATAATGACCTCTGCCCCATCGCCGCCGACCTTAAGATTGTCCAACTGCAGTGCAAAGCTGTGCATTTGCTGGTCGCTCAACTGAGAGAGTCTCGCATTAATCTCATCCGGAGTAAGGCCGTACTGCTCCAGCCTGTCCCGGATCATCTTTGTCTCGAGCACCTTCTGTATCTTGCCGAGATCTGCCTGCCGGTCGATCTGTGCAAGAGAGATAACTTCGGAAGGCGCAAGACCGGCGTCAACCCTCGGGGCAATGCCGATTATAAACATCGCAAAGACAAGATACCACGCAATCTGTTTCATAAGGGGAATTCTCGTCATCGTTCACCTCTTTTTCGGAATAAAAGTTACGTTAATTATAAGGGAAACCCTCAGTTAAAATATATAAGGAGACATCAGGGGCTGTCAACTTCGGGATTGATTTGCAAATATCTTCTTTTTGCCCTGCCGCCCAGAGAGGTAAGGATTTCGTAAGGAATACCCTGAATCCGGCGCGCAAGCTCATCGGCGCCGATCGACTCCTCACCCTGCCTGCCTATAATAACTGCTTCATCATCTTCAGTCACTTCTCCGACATCGGTCAGGTCTACCATGGTAAGGTCCATGCAAACCCTCCCTAAAACCCGCGCCCTTTTGCCTTTTACCAGGAATTCAGCATTGTTCGAGAACTGAGTGCTGAACCCATCAGCATAGCCGACGGCTACAACGCCGATCAGGCTTTCCCTGGCGGTAATAAATGTCCTTGCATAGCTTATCGGTGTGCCGGCGCAAAGGCGCCTTAGAGAGATCAACCTCGCTTTAACTGTCATCACAGGAACAAGCATTTTGGTTCTTTCACAAGGGCCAGCAATAGCCGCGCCGCTGACTGGCGGCCGCCGTTTGACGGCCTCTGCCTTTTGCATAGGCGAGTAGCCATACAGCATGATGCCCGGCCGAACGGCGTCCATGTGGGATTCAGGGATACTCAGCACCGCCGCGCTGTTGGCGATATGGAATAATTTCACATCGAGCCCGCTTTGAAACAACTCCGTTCTTAATTTAGTGAAGGATTGGATCTGGAGCTTTGCGAAAGAAGGGTCAGCCAGATCAGCCTCGGAAAAATGGCTCATAATCCCTTCGATACTGATGCTCTTTTGGGTTGCAATATCAAGAATAGCCCTTGCGGGGTGGTCGGTCAGTCCG
>Ga0209048_10004966_pt1 | contig 12631 bp, 12 predicted proteins | sample FrelakmetCRP12CR_FD_187146 | JGI IMG/M metagenome (GOLD analysis project Ga0209048, IMG submission 187146) | Freshwater lake sediment microbial communities from the University of Notre Dame, USA, for methane emissions studies - CRP12 CR (SPAdes)... | ecosystem: Environmental > Aquatic >... | reverse complement strand
ACGCCCGCCTCGCTAGAACCAGAAACGCTGCTGGCTGGCCCCGCGCGTGCGCGGGGCGTAGACGTCTTGAACGGCCAGACGGTCTACGTGGAAACTTGACTCATTCGCAACGACTTTGGCCGTTCAAGACGTCTAGCGTCTCGCGCCCGTGGCTGGCGGCTGGGCGGACCCCGGGGGAAACGATGAACGGCAATCCAGTCGTGATTGGTGTCGCAGGCGGGTCGGGCTCCGGCAAGACGACCGTCGTGAGTCGGATCGTCAGGAGCATGGGCAACGATCACGTCATCGTGCTCGAACACGATCGCTACTATCACGACCACCCGGAACTCCGGCTCGAGGAGCGGGCGGCGCTCAACTACGACCATCCGGACTCGCTTGAAACAGACCTGATGGTCAAGCACGTCACCGAGCTGCGGGCCGGCCGCCCCGTGGAGCTGCCGACCTACGACTTCGCCCGCCACGCACGGCGCCAGACGACCGACACCGCGCAGCCCCGCCAGATCATCATCGTCGAGGGCATCCTGATCTTCGCCGACGCTCCCCTCCGGGAGCTGATGGACGTCAAGGTCTTCGTGGACACGGACGACGACACCCGGTTCATCCGCCGGCTGAAGCGCGACGTCGCCGAGCGCGCCAGGACGATGGACTCGGTGATCGACCAGTACCTGAACACCGTGAAGCCGATGCACCTGGAATTCGTGGAACCGACCAAGCGCTACGCCGACATCATCATCCCGCGCGGCGGGCACAACACCGTCGCCATCGACATGCTGTTGACGCTGATCCGGAGCCTGGCCACGCGGTAGCGGGTCCCGAGCCGGGGGGCGCGCAGGGCTACTTCTCTTTCGGCGGGCATTCGACCGCCACGGCCGTTCCGGGAAACTGTGCGAAGATGGCGGCGGAGGGGTGATGGCCGTGTTCCGACGCACAATCACGATTCGCTTCGACGAAGCCGATGCGCGCGGCGTCCTCTTCTACGGCCGGGTGCAGGCGCTCGCCCATCGCGTCTTCGAGGATTTCGTGGTGTCAGAGCTGGTGGAACGCTGGGAGGACTGGTTCGAAAGCGATCGGTTCCTGGCGCCGATCAAGCACGCAGAAGCCACCTTCCACAGGCCGATGCGCCCCGGGCACAGCTACGACGCGGAACTGACGGTGACGAAAGTCGGCGACTCGTCGTTCGAGGTTCAGACCCGGTTCATCGACCGCGCGGGACCCCAGCCGGCGATCTGCGCGGAAACGCGTATCGTCAAGGCCCTCGCCGACCCGGCCACATGGCAGAAGATATCGATCCCTTCAGCGATCCGCGCCCGCCTGCTCGCCCACCTCGCGAGCGAGTAGCGCGCGCTGGCACTTGCCGAGCGGCGTCCGCGGAATGCGGCCGACCCACGACACTCGCTGGATGCGCTCGAACGGCAGCAGCGCCCCGCGGCAGAACGACGCGAGCGACGCGGCGAGCGCCTCCCGCCGTGCCGCCTCCGGGTGTGAGCCGGCCGCGATCGCGAGCACGACCTCGTGACCCAGCCGCGCGTGCGGCACCCCGACCACGCCAAGATCGAAGCCCTGGATCGCGCGAAGCCCCGAGAGTTCCGCCCACCGCCAGGCCTGCTCTTCGACGCGCGAAAGCGACACCGTTTCTCCGAGGACTTTGACCGAGTCCGAGGCGCGGCCGAGCACCTCGACGGCCCCGGCGAGGACGCGCCCGAGGTCCTCGGTCTCGAGCCAGCCATCCCGCTTCGGGTCCCAGGCCCGGACCTCGTCGCCGTCGAGTTCCGCATAGCAGGTGAGCAACGACGCCGCGCGGATTGACAGGCGCCGATCGTCATCGGATCGGATCTCGGCGTGCGAGAGGATCGGCAGCGCGTCCGGGTATTCCGGCGGCAACGACGACGGCACCGCTGCGGTCGCCACCTGCGAGCAGGTCTCCGTCAGGCCGTAACTCGGCAGGCACGGCCAGCCGAGCGCCCAGGCAGCCGCGTGCAGGGCGGGGTCCAGGCGCGCACCCCCGACAACCACCGCGCGCAGCGACCGCGGTGAAACAAGGCCTGCGGCGACGAGGTCGTGGATCTGCGACGGAACCAGGGCCGTCAGCGTCGCCCCCGATTGCGACACGACGGCGTGGAACGCCGCGGGGTCCCATCGATCGACGACGGCCGGTACCACCTTGGCCCCGTTGAGCCAGCCCCGTGCCATGATACCGAGGCCGCCGACGTGAAACACGGGCAGCGCGTGCGCCCAGATATCGGACGCGGCCGCCACCAGGTGCGCGTTGACCGCCTGCGCGGACGCGAGGAAGGCGGACTTCGAGAGCGCGACCCAACGGACGGTTTCCCGCACGCCGCTGCTCGTCCCTGAGGTCGCCACCCAGATGTGCGCGTCGAGCCGCGGCAGGCGCCGTTCGACGTCCAGCGTGTCCACGGCCTGGCGTTGAATGCGCTCCGGGTTGGCCAGGACTACCGTGTCCCGGCTTTCCCAGTCAACGGGCGAGGCGCCGGGCTCGAAGTAGAACGTCCGTCTCATCGGGCGACCAGTCCGGCCGCGGCAAGAGCGCAGAACAGCAGCTGCAGCAGCGCCGTCTGCGCCAGGAAGACGTTGTAGCGCCGGCTCGGGGCCTCGTTCCAGACACCGCGAACGAGGCGGATGGCGAGCGGCAGCGTCAGCAGCGGAAGGGCCGCGGCCCATGGCCGCGCGGCCATCACCCATGCCGCGCCGAGCAGGTACGGGACGGCGACGAGCACCCCAATCTCGACACGCGCGAACCGCTCGCCGAAACGAGCGGCCAGCGTTCGCTTCCCCGCCTTCCGATCGCCGGCGATGTCGCGGCAGTTGTTGACGGCGAGCAACGCCGAACTCTGCAGGCCGACCTGCAGCGCGGCCACCTCGGCCCAGGGCGACAGGCCCTGCCCCGTCAGCACGTACGCCATTCCCTTGACGGCCGCGAGCCCGAAGAACAGCAGCACGAACAACTCGCCAAGCCCGAGGTATGCGAGCGGAAACGGCCCGGCGGTATAGGCATACCCTGCGACCAACGAGAGGACGCCGATCACGAGAATCGGGATGCCGCCGGCCACGATGAGCGGGATGCCGAGCAGAGCGGCGACCAGGAAGAAGGCGCCCGCCCCGAGCATCACGCGGCGGCCGTGCAGCAGCCCGCTCTGCGTGACGCGCACGGGGCCCAGCCGATCCGCCGTGTCTGCGCCCTTCTCGAAGTCCGCCGCGTCGTTGACGAGGTTGGTCCCCACCTGGATGCACAACGCCGACGTGAGCGCGAGCGCGGCGAGCGTCATCGGCACCGGCTGGCCGGACAACCCGGTGGCCAGGCCGGTGCCCAGCAGCACCGCGGACAGGCTCGCGGACAGCGTCTTCGGGCGCGCGGCCAGCAGCCAGGGCGATCCGGTCACGGAAGCCTCGGGAACTTCTTGAAGTTCGGCTTGCGCTTCTCCAGATAGGCTCTCTTCCCCTCCCTGGCTTCCTCGCTCATGTAGTAGAGCAGCGTGGTGTTGCCGGCCAGGTCGAGCAGGCCGATCTGCCCGTCGCAATCCGCGTTCATGGCCGCCTTCAGGCAACGCAGCGCGAGCGGCGAGTGGGCCAGCATCTCGCGCGCCCACTGCAGAGTCACCTGTTCGAGGTCCGCCAGCGGCACCACGGCGTTCACCAGGCCCATCTCGAGCGCCTGCTGCGCGTTGTACTGCCGGCACAGGTACCAGATCTCCCGCGCCTTCTTCTGCCCGACGATGCGCGCCAGATAGCTCGAGCCCAGGCCGCCGTCGAACGACCCGACCTTGGGCCCCGTCTGGCCGAAGATCGCGTTGTCGGCGGCAATGGTGAGATCGCACACGATGTGCAGCACGTGCCCGCCACCGATCGCGTAGCCCGCGACCATGGCGATTACGGGCTTCGGCAGGCCGCGGATCTGCTTCTGCAGGTCGAGCACGTTCAGGCGCGGCACGCCGCCTTCGTCAACGTATCCCTGGTCGCCGCGGATCTTCTGGTCGCCGCCCGAGCAGAACGCCTTGTCGCCGGCGCCTGTCAGAACCACGACGCCAATCGCCGGGTCCTCGCGGCAGACGCCGAACGCGTCGATCAGTTCCGTCACCGTCTTCGGCCGGAACGCGTTGCGGCGGGCCGGCCTGTTGATCACGATCTTCGCGACGCCGTCGTCCGTCCTGAAGAACAGGATGTCGTCGTAGGTCTTGACCGTCTGCCACGTTTCGGAATCTGGAGTCATCATGGCGTCTCCATCAGCCGCGCCATCCACGCCTGCACCGCGCGGGAGAACGCGGACGGATTGTCCCAGGGCACCCGGTGCCCCGCATCTTCACAGGTGACGAACGCGGCGGGGATGCCCGCCACCGACAGCTCCCTCGCGATTGCCGAGAACTTATCGTCCTGCGCTCCGGTCAGCCAGAGCACTGGCCCGTGCCAGGCGCGAAGCCGAGTGCGATAGTCAGGCTGGTCCGCGAGGGAAAAGCGGAGGAGCGCCCGCGCCAGCACATCGCGCGACGCCGGAAGGCCGCCGCGGCGATGGTGAGGGACGCTCCCCCGGAAGACGGTCTGCGCGTTCCATTCGCTCCACAGGTCGTCTTCGGGCAACTCCTGGATGCGCGTCACCCACTCGCCATCCGCCGCACGCCGCTGTTCCCTGGCCGTCACGTCCGCATCCGGCAGGCCGGGATTGCACGACACGAAGCAGCAGCCTCGAAACGGCGACTCCGGCGACGCCAGGAGCGCACTCGACAGCGCCAGGCGCGCGCCGAACGAATACGCGATCACGTACGCCGGGCGCGCGTCGTCGCCGTCGAGAGCGTCTCGCAGACTTCGATCCAGCGCGGATGACAGGGTCGTCCAGCCGTCCACGCCGGGCCGATCGATCAGCGCCCAGAGATCGAGGGCGCGGACCGACGCCCCGGCAAGGCGCTCCGCAAGACCGTCCCAATCCGACGGCCCGCCCAGGAACCCGTGCAGGGCCACGACCCGGCAGGCCGCGGTCACCGCCGCGCCTCCTCGGCGAGCCTCGCCCAGAACGCGTCGGTCTCGTCCTCGCTCGGCCGCAGCTCAATCACCGCCGCCGGGCCGATCAGGCCACCCGGAAGTTCGCCGCAGTACTCGGCACCCCACATGGCAGCCCACGCGTCGAACCCGGTCGCATGGCGATTCTGGAAGCGCTCATTCCGGAACATGCGCTTGAAGATCCGGCCGCCGCCGTTGTTGATGACGACGATGCGGAGACGGAAGCCGTCGAGGTGGCGCAGGGCCCACAGGGCCGAGAGATCGTATAGGGCGGTCAGGTCGCCGACGACCGCCCAGTTCTCCACGTCGCGCCTGGCCCATCCGAGGAAACTCGCCACCTGCCCGTCGATGCCATTCGCGCCGCGGTTCTCCCCGATGATGAACCCTCGGTCGGAGAACGTGGCGAACTGGTTCCACTCGCGGATCGGCAGGCTGTTCCCGAGGTACACGAACGAGCCCGGGGGGATCGTCTCGGAGAGGCGGCGGACGAACGACGGCTCGCTGGCCGGCAGATCCTGGAGGAGTTGCTCCGTGAACGCCCGAAGCCGGCTGTCCCAGTCGAACACTTCCCCGCCGCCGCCGGCCGCGCGCGCCGCGGCGGCTGGAAGAGGAAGCGGCACGCCCGGGGCGACGCGGAGGTGCGTGCCACGGGTGAGCCCGCGCCAGGGCCTGCGCGAGATGGACAGCACGGGAACGGACGGCATGTCGTCGAGGTCGCGCCAGACTCGGAACGACGGCACGTCGCCGACGCGGATCACGGAGTCGAAGAGGCGCCGATCGAATGCGCGCTGCACGGCGAATTCCCCGGCGGTCAGCAGCGGAAGCCCGGTCGCCGACCGGATGCCCGAACTGGCCTCGGCGAGCACCGGAGCGCCGAGCGCCGCGCAGAACCTGGCGGCAAGTGCGCTGTCGCCGGGCTCGTGAAGGCTGCCGACGATGACGAGCGGCGCGCCGACCCCGTCGAGAAACGACGCTACCTCGGCGAGCCCAGCAGACGGCGCGATCGCGCGAGCCGTAACGCTCGCGGCGGGCCCCGAGACAGTGGCCCCGGAAGAGCTCCAGCCTGCAAGCAGCGGTTCCGAGAAGCAGACATTGATGTGAGCGGGTCCGTCGAACGCCGGCCAGTCACCCACCTCGCCCGGACACTCGACGTCGAACGACGCCGTCGCGTAGGTCCCGAACAGGCCGACCTGCTCGATCGTCTGGGGCGCGCCCGAGCCGCGATAGGCGCGCGGCCGGTCTGCCGTCACCGCCACGAGCGGCACCGACGAGTAGTACGCCTCCACCATCGCCGGCAGCAGCTCCGCCGCTGCGGTGCCGGAGGTCGTGACGATCGCGATCGGGCCGACATCGCGCCGGGCACGTCCAAGGGCGAAGAAGGCGGCGCTCCGCTCGTCGAAGAACGACAGGATGGTGACCGCGCCCGATGGCAACGCATCGAGCACTTCCACCAGCGGGGCGTTCCGGCCGCCAGGACACACGCAGAAGGTCCGGACACCCGCGGCCCGGAGCCGTTCGACGACGGCAAAGGCCAGCGCCTGGTTGGTGGTCACACGCCCCACAGCGCCCTCACCGCCTGCATCTTGTCCAGCACTTCCTGCCACTCGTCGTCGTAGCGGCTCTGCGGCACGACGCCACACCCCGCCCAGATTTCGAGCTGGCCGTCGCGATACTGGAGGTTGCGAATCGCGACGAGGCATCGGCCGGCGCCGGAGGGCCACCGCAAGCCGAACGGTGCTCCAAACCGCTTGCGCTCCCGGCGCGGGTCGATTCCGGCCAGCCAGTCGGACCCTGCCACGCCCCGAGGGTAGACACCGAGCGCCGGCGTCGGGTGCAGCCGCCGCGCGACCGCCTCGAAATCGAGACTGCCTGCCGCGTGGAGCTTGATGTCCACCGCCAGATGCTCCAGTTCGCCGAACGACCGCACCTCCATCGCCGACGTGATCGGCCGGCCCCATTCCGCCAACTGCCCGAGCAGATCGTCCACGACGGCCTGGTGCTCGTCACGATCCTTCGGGCTCGCGTCGAGACTCGCCGCGCCTCCTCCCGCGAGCCGCGTCCCCGCGACCGCCATCGTCCACAGCTGCCGCTCTCCGTCCAGCTCGAAGAGGATCTCCGGGGTCGCACCGAGGAGGAACTCGGGAGAACCCGTGGCGGTTTCGGAAGCCGGGCGATACAGGCCGTAGGCGTAGAGGTTGCGCGGCAGCGCCGGAACGCGGCTGAGAACCCGGCGGAACAGCGCTTCGGCCTCGCCCGGATCGAGCGGCGCCTTCATCACCGTGATCGGGACCCCCTTGCGAAGGCTGCCGCTTTCGAGCCGCTCGGCCAGTGTGCGAAACCCCTCGGCGAACCGCTGCTCGTCGGGCGCTCCCCATCGCGGAGTCACCGCGCGCGCGTCGTCGGGCGGAAACCGCCGCTGCCAATCGGCGCGGGAGAGCGTGGCGAGCGACGAGGCATCGAACTCGAACCAGGACGGTTCATCGGAGGCCATCGAGAAGTCCGGCGCGAAGAACGCCGGGGAACCGGCGCGCGGGGAGGCGACCGGGTCGAGAGGCGCCGCGACGCACACAGTGGCGTCGGCGCCAGTTTGCAGGAAGGCCAGCGCGGTTCGCATCGATGCCACTCGATTATATCTTCCCTGCTCCTGCCCGCCGGCTGCCAAATCGCCGCCTTGAACCCCGGGCCTTCTTCGTTCACACTTTCCCGATGCGAACCGCAGAACGGATGGGGAACGTCCAGGCGCCGATCATCCCGATCATCGGCGGTCTGATCCGCCGCACGCCGGGGACCATCTCGCTCGGACAGGGCGTCGTGTCGTTCGGCCCACCGGCCGCGGCGCTCTATGTCCTCCGTTCGTTCCCTCGATCGCCGGAAGACCATCTCTACGGGCCGGTGGAAGGATCACCTGAACTGGTGGACGTCATCAGCCGCAAGCTGGTGGCCGAAAATGGGGTCGCCATCGGCGGCGAGAGGCGGGTCGTCGTCACCGCCGGCGGCAACATGGCGTTCGTCAATGCCGTGCTGGCCGTCACGGACCCCGGGGATGAGGTCATTCTCCAGGCGCCGTTCTACTTCAACCACGACATGGCGATCGTCATGGCCGGCTGCCGGACCGTCCCGGTGCCGACCGACAGCCAGTACCAACTGCGTCCCGACGCCATCCGGGCGGCCGTCACCGCGCGCACCCGCGCGGTTGTCACGATCTCACCCAACAACCCGAGCGGCGCCGTCTATCCGGAGTCGGCGCTCCGCGAGGTGAATCGGCTCTGCGCGGAGCGCGGCCTGTACCACGTCCACGACGAGGCCTACGAGTACTTCACCTACGACGGCGCCCGTCAGTTCTCGCCCGGTGCGATCGAAGGGTCGGGGCCGCACACGATCTCGCTGTATTCGCTCTCGAAAACGTACGGGATGGCGAGCTGGCGGATTGGCTACATGGTGATCCCGGCGCACCTGTTCGAGGCGGTCAACAAGATCCAGGACACGAACCTGATCTGCCCGGCGCTGGTCTCGCAGGCCGTCGCGTGCGCCGCGCTCGGCGGCGGGTCGAGCTACTGCCGGGAGCGCGTGCGCGAACTGGCCGCCGTGCGGCTACTCGTGCTCGACGCGTTCGCGGGCGTCGGCGACCTCTGCACCGTCCCGCGCCCGGATGGCGCCTTCTATTGCCTCGTACGCGTCCACACGTCGATGGATCCGCTCGCGCTGGTCGAGCGGCTCATCGTCGAACACCGGGTGGCGGCGGTGCCTGGCACGGCGTTCGGCCTGTCCGACGGCTGCTACCTGCGCGTCTCGTACGGGGCGTTGGACAAGGACACGGTGGTGGAGGGTCTGTCGCGGCTGGTTACCGGGCTGCGCGCGATTGCGTAGCGCAGACCGCGGGCGGCGGCGCGGGGCCTGGCCCCGCGGTCGGTCTCAAAACGCCACGACCAGCCCGCCACCCGCCACAAACGTCTTCACCTGGCTTCCGTCGAACGTCAGGCCGCCGTTCCTGAAATAGTAGCGGGCATCGAGGCGAAGCCCGTAGGCCCTCACGATCCCGGACGGCCTCATGGAGAAGAAGTACTTCACTCCCCCGCCGACGTGGTAGACCTGCCCCGACTCGGCCGAGAGGTATCCGGACGCCGCGCTCGACTGGCCGTGAAGCTCCCTGAGAAACCCCGCGCCGACCTCGAGGAACGGCCGGGCGCGGCCGCCCGCGAATCCCTGCTTGGACGGGTAGACCACCAGGTTCGCGTCCAGGAAGAACTGTGAGGTCGTTTCTCCGGTCGCCGTGAAGCCGGCCGCGCCTTCGGCGTCGTTCGCGATCGTGAAGCTGATGCCGGGACGGCTGTAGGTCACGCCTCCTTCGACCGCGAACATGCGCGTCACGTGATAGCCCGCGCGCGCCTCGAAGCCGGCCGCGCTGTCGAGTTGGGCGGTGGCGGTGAAAAGCGTGTAGGGAGTGCCAGCGGCGTTGTTCGACGTCTGGCTCGCGGTGCTCGTGCCGAGCGACGACGACCCGAACCACAGCACGGACGCCGTCAACTCGAATGAGCCGGGGCGCCCTGGCTGTCGGGCATCCGCCGCCGGCTTCGCCTTGGTTGTCGGCTGGGCCGCCGCCTGCGGGTCGGCCCCATCGGAGGGCCATTGGGCCCGCGCGGCCCCCGGCAGACCCAGCACCATCAACGCCAGCGCACATGCTGTCAGTGGCTTCACTCGTGCCTCCAGATCGACGCCCGTCCCGCAACCGTCACTTGGCCGTCACCTTCACCTCGAACGGCTGCGATCCGCCGCCGGTCGGCACGACGACGAAGCCTTGGTAGTACGCGATGCGAAAGTTGATGTCCACGTACGGGATCACGCTGTCGTCGAAAAAGCTGTCGAGGTCCGCGTCGTCCACCGGCTCGACTCGGATGATGTACGGGCCCGGCGTGAGGCTGGAGATGGTGAAGTTGCCCTGCTGGTCGAGGGTGAAGTTCCCGACCAGCGCTCCGGTGGCCGGATTGAACGCGACGACGTGCGCGCCCAGCACTCCCTGGCCGTTCTTCGTCACGCGGCCGCTCATGCTGCCGTTCTGACTCGTGAAAGCGCTCTGCGGATAGATCTCCGAGAGGCCCGCGATGTCGTCGGCACGCGGTGTGCGACCGTTGACGTTGCCCGCCGAGAATGCGATCGGGAACATCACCGCCCCGGCAGCGATCACGAGCCTGCCGCCACCCGCCTGGAGTTGGGTCTCGCCGAGCGCGGAGTGGCCGAGGCCGAACAGGTGCCCGGTTTCGTGCAGGATGATCGACTCGACGTCGTACTTGCCCGATTCGCCGGCCGACGCGACGGACCATGGGAACGCCGCGTTGAGGAAGATGTCGGCCTCGAGAATTTCCCCGGTGGTGTCGTCGAAGAAGTAGCTCGTGGATCCGAGCACGCGCGCGAGATCCGGCCTCGTCATGAAGCCCAGCGTATTCTGGCCGTCCTCGTCGGCCGGGCTGGCCGAGGTGACGCCGGCGAACTCCGCCGAAGCGGTTGACGACTGCACGTTCTGCCAGGTGCTCAACGCCCTCATCGTCGCGTCGCGGAACTGCGCGGAGGTCACGCCGGGGACTCCGCGGTCGCTGACGAAGTAGCGGACCGGGAGGTGGCTCCACTTCACCGGCACCGTGCGGTTCCCGACCTGAATCCCGTACGTCTGATATGCGACAGCCGGCCAGGCGTGGCCGAGCGCGAGCAACGCCGACAGGATCACGGCGGCGTGCCGTCTCAGTCTGGGTGCGACGTCAGTCATGGTCGCCCCCCCTGATAATCCGCTCGCGCGCCACCCGGTCCTTCGGCTGCCGGCTGAGCGCATCGCGGAGGTCCGCTGCGAACTCCGGCAGGCTCACCGGGCGCAGTGCCGGGTCCCCTCGATGCACGGTCACGGCCTGCGTGGGGTCCGCAAGGAGCGCGGGTGGCGTCACCGTCGTCTGGCCCGACCGCGTGTCGCGCTGCACGCGGAACACGCCCTGTCCGAGACCGAGCACGTACGGCAGCGACGGCGCCTGCGCCCCGAGGAACAGCACCACTTCCTCGCCCTGGTGGAACGTCGGCGCGCCGACCATGACGCTGCGGTAGCGGCCGATGACGCCGCCCGGCACCATGAAGCTGATGCGCCCGCGCATGCCGCCCTTGAACACTTCGCTCACCTGGAGCGTCACGATGGTCTCGACGCGCCGGCGGCCGTCCGCCCATTCCGTCCGCGTGTCCACCACGGTACCGCGCACGATCGCGCTGGCGCTGCGGGCGATCTCGCCGAGATCTCCCGGCAGCAGCACCGTCGCCCAAACCGGCAGCGCAGCCGCCACGACCAGTGCGGCGCCGACGAGCAGTCGCTTGTATTCCATTTCGTCAATATACCACGCACCCCGCGCGGGTCCGCCCGGACGCGCGTCCGCCGGACAACCACAGGGCACGGAGAGCACGGAGGGGGAGAGCGTGGAGTGGTTTGAGAGAGCCTTGGCTAGCGGGGTTGGGCGCGGGCGGTCTCGAGCACGATCTCGGCCGCTCGGTGGCTGGCGCCGCGGCCTCCCAGCTTGACCTTGACGTCGCGCAGCGCAGCCACCGTGCGCTGCCGGGCGTCGTCATCCGTCAGTAGCCGGACGGCGTGGTCCGCGACGGCGTCAGGCGTGAACCCGTCCTGGATCAACTCGGGAGACACCCGCTCGCCGGCCACGAGGTTCACCATCCCGAAAGTATCCACGTGCACGAACCGCCTGCCGATCGCCCAGGTCAGCGGCGCCACGCGATAGACGATGACCATCGGGCACTCGTGAATCGCCGCCTGGACGGTCGCGGTGCCCGATGCCGTCACCGCCGCGTCCGCGGACGCCAGCACCTCGTCGGTCCGGTGTTCGACAACGGTCACGGCGGCCGACGCCGCCGCGAGCGGCGAGAACAGCTCGTCGGCGAGCCCGGGCGCCCGCGCCAGAACGAACTGCACGCCGGCCACGTGCTGGCCGATTCGCGGCAGCGCGGCCGCCACCGTCGAGAGAATCTCGCGCACTTCGTTGGGACGGCTCCCGGGCAGGAGCGCCAGGGTCGGGCGCCGGGGATCGAGGCCGAGCCCGGCAAGGAACGCCTCGCGCGGGCACGCGGCGGACGCGAGTTCGACGAGCGGGTGGCCCACGAAGGTGGCGGTGACGCCAGCCGCGCGGTAGATCTCCGGTTCGAACGGGAAGATGACGAGGATGCGATCGGCCAGCCGGCTCAACGCGCGCATGCGCCCGCTGCGCCATGCCCACAATTGCGGAGGGATGTAATAGACGATTGGGATCCCGAGCCGGCGGATCGCCCCAGCCAGGCGGAAATTGAAATCGGGAAAGTCGATCGCGACGAACACGTCCGGCCGCTGCTCGCGCGCGGCGCGCACCAGGCGGCGGTACATCTCGAGCGACCGCGGCAGCACGCGGATGGCCTCGACGAGGCCGGTCACGGCGAGGCCCCGGTAGTCGCCGACGAGCGTCGCGCCCGCCGCCCGGAGCCGCTCTCCCCCCAGGCCCGTGGCTCGGACGTCGGCGTCGAGCGACCGCAGCCGCTCGACCAGGGCCCCAGCGTAGAGGTCGCCCGAGGGCTCGCCGCAGGAAATGAAGACGTTGGCCATCGACGGGCGCCTAGT
>Ga0209048_10004965_pt1 | contig 12633 bp, 12 predicted proteins | sample FrelakmetCRP12CR_FD_187146 | JGI IMG/M metagenome (GOLD analysis project Ga0209048, IMG submission 187146) | Freshwater lake sediment microbial communities from the University of Notre Dame, USA, for methane emissions studies - CRP12 CR (SPAdes)... | ecosystem: Environmental > Aquatic >... | reverse complement strand
CGCCGGCGGCGATGGCTCCCACCTCGAGCTCGACGACGTCGCCCGGCGCGGTGGGAGGTGTGGCCATGCCCGGTTCTTAGCACCCGTGGGTCCCGGCACCCGTCCGCCTCGTTCCCCTGACGGGTGCCGGTGCGACCCGGTTCGCCGTGCGGGTCAGCACCGGGCGGTACGGTGAGGGCCGGGCCGGCCGCCACCGGGCGGCACCGGGACTCCGGGGGGACACGTGGACATCTTCGAGGCGCTCTACACGACGCGGGCCATGCGACGGGTGAAGCCCGACCCGGTGCCCATGGACGTCCAGGCCCAGATCCTCGACGCCGCCATCCGGGCCCCGTCGGGCGGCAACACCCAGAACTGGCGGTTCCTGCTGGTCGATGACAAGGACACCATCGGTCGGCTCGCCCCGCTCTACAAGCACGCCATCGGCCAGTTGTGGGAGACCGTCTACGTCGACCGCCTGGCCACCGTCCGGGCGAACCCGGACGACCCCGGGAGCATCCAGATGCTCAAGGTCAAGGCGTCGGCCGACTGGCTGGCCGACCACTTCGCCGAGGTGCCGCTGTTCCTGTTCGCCTTCATCCAGGACGACCCGACCGGCGGCTCGATCTACCCGGCGGTGTGGAGCGCCCAGCTGGCGGCCCGGGCCCACGGGGTGGGCAGCTCGATCACGGCCGTGCTGGGGTTCTGGCACCCGGACGAGACCTTCGACATCCTGGGCGTCCCCACCGACGAGCAGTGGATCATGGCCTGCTGCGTCTCCCTGGGGTATCCCACCGGGCGGTGGGGCGTGGCCGAGCGCCAGCCGGTCCAGGACGTCGCCTACCGCAACCGGTGGGGAGCACCGATCGGGTTCACCATCGACGAGCCGCTCTGGCCGCCCGACCAGGGCTGACGCTCGCCGTCCGACGGGAATCGGACAGCAAACACCCTGGTCAGCGCCACACTGCTACTCTCTGAGCCGACGTCCCGCGGGCGTAGCTCAATGGTAGAGCTGCAGGTTTCCAACCTGCTGACGAGGGTTCGATTCCCTTCGCCCGCTCCACCTCCGCCCGCTCCACTGGGCTTGGCAACGAAGCTGGGACCCGTTGGCAAACAACCTTCTCCGGCCCTCTACTCAGATGGGGGGCCGGGTCGCGTCCGTGTGCACACGCTGCCACTACCGTGATCGTCCGAGAGAACGGTGAATCCGCACTCGAGCAGAAACGAGTCTCCACCGGTCCACTGTCGGTCCCTGCCCCACGGCACGTCGAAGGCGGTTTCAGGGTCGATCGGAACGTACTCGCCTCGTCCCAGCACGCGGCGGCATGGGTGCCGCAGGCCATCGGAGAACGCTTGGCTTGGCGTGCCGTAGGGCCTCGTTCGGTGCAGCATCCGTAGCCTCAAGCTGCCACTCCGGCCGGACGATGCACCCCCCATGGGGAAGCTCGCTGCATCGGAACCGTCGGCTCTTCGTGACCACGAAGGCATGGTCCGCCTCGTCGCGTCGATTGCCTTGGTGGCCGGAGCCTTCTACCTGACCTGGCGCCTCCTCGACACGTGGCAGGGAGCCAACCCGGTCCTGTTCGCGGTGCTCCTCGGCTGTGAGCTGTTCGGGTGGACGATGCTCGCGTCCTTCACCTTCCTGGCCTGGCGCATCCCGCCGCGGGCCCGCCCACCGCTCAGCGAGCACCCGACGGTCGGGGTGTTCGTCTGCACCTACGACGAGGGGCTCCACGTACTCGAGGCGACGCTGGTCGGGTGCAACGGGATCACCTACCCGCACACGACCTATGTCCTTGACGACGGGCGCCGAGACGAGGTGGGGCGCCTGGCGACCCGCCTCGACGCCGTCTACGTGACCCGCGCCGACAACGAGCACGCCAAAGCCGGGAACATCAACAACGCGCTGGGCTGCACCGACGGAGAGCTCCTCCTCGTTCTCGACGCCGACCACGTCCCGCAACCCGACATCCTCGATGCCACCGTGGGCTACTTCGACGACCCTTCGGTAGCCCTCGTCCAGACCCCACACGACTTCGGCAACCACGACTCGTTCCAGCACTTCGCCACCGGACGCCACGACCAGAGCATGTTCTTCGAGGTGATCATGCCGGGTAAGGACCGACACAACGGTGCCTACTGGTGCGGTTCGGCGGCTGTCCTCCGTCGGCGCGCTCTGGAGGACATCGGAGGGATCGCCACCGATACCGTCGCCGAGGACTTCCACACCACGATCCGGATGCACAGCCACGGATGGACCACCCGCTACCACGACGAGACCCTGGTGCAGGGGCTGGCGCCGCATGACCTGGCCTCCTTCCTCCTCCAGCGGGACCGGTGGGCGCGCGGGAACCTTGCCGTCCTCCGCACTCCGGAGAACCCGCTCACCGCCTCGCACCTCACCCTGAAGCAGCGGATGAGCTACCTCGCCTCGCTGCTCGCGTACTTCGTCCCGCTCCAGCGGGTCCTGATGGTCGCCGTGCTGGCGACGATGCTCGTCGGCGGCCTCCTGCCGGTCCATGCTCCTGCTTGGCAGTTCGCCGCGTTCTGGCTGCCGTGGATGGCCCTCGAGCTCGCGTCCGGCACGCTGCTGTCGCGGGGCCGGGTCAGCCCGTGGGACGGCTCGTACATGCTGCTCCTGACGACCGAGATCTATACACGAGCCGTATTCGTGCTCATCCGCCCATTCCGCGTCGCCTTCAAGGTGACCCCGAAGGACGGGATCGACGAAGGGGGCTGGTCGGCGGCGCGCCAACTCCGACTGGTCCTGGCCATCGGCGGCGTCCTCGTGGTCGCCGTGGTCCTGCGGGCCCTCACCATCGCTGGCGTGCTCGCCCTGCCGCCACTCGGCCCGCTGGCGTGCGCCCTCGGGATGTTCTTCGCGGCATGGGAAGTGGCGCTGATTGTCTCGGCGCTCTGGCGGGTGACCCGTCGCCATCAGGTGCGCCACCAGTTCCGGGTCCAGGTAGAGATCGCGGGGACGATGGGCGGATCAGTCGTGCGCATCGCTGACCTGACGTCGGACGGCGCCGCCATCATCACCGCCCGACCGCTGACCATCGGCGACGAGGTCGCCCTTCAGATGGAGCTCCCCCGCCTGGAGGGCGGCAACCGCACCGTCCGTGCCGAGTTCAACGTCCGGTCGTGCCGTCCCGAGGACGAGCAGTCCTGGCGGGTGGGCGGGACACTCCGACCCCGCACGCCGGAGGACAGTCACGCGCTGATCGAGCACTGTCACGTGGTGAGCTCCCGGGTCCGCCTGACGGAGTCGGGCCGCCTCGAGCCCGGTGCGGCGATCGATCACGAGGCGGTCGGGATCGGTCGTCCGGTGGGCCGCGTCGCCGACCTCTGACGCATCGCTCGCCTCGCTCCGCGAGTCTCGAGGGCTCGCGGACGACTACCAGGCGGTCGGTGAGCTCTCCAAGGGGAAGCAGACGGCAGACCCAGCCCGGCACAGCGGGCGGGGCATCTTCTTCACCTCCCGGATGGTCGGCCGCTTCGTCATCTCGGCGAACCAGCTCGTCTGGACCGTCAACAACGAGATCGACGACTTCGTGATCGGCTGGTTGGACAAGCCGCGTACCGGCACGCTGGTGCGCTGCGAGATTCGGCGCGACACGTCGGTCACCCCGGAGGCGGTCCTCGACGAACTCTCCGACCCGGTGACCAGTCGTTTCAACAGGACGATCCATGTTGCGCTCTTCCGTGAGGGTGACTTCGTGTCGCCCACGGAGGCCAAGCTGATCGGAGCCCGCCTCCAGGGATTCGAAGTGGTGGAGTTGGACTTCGCCGGCATCGACCAGGTCGGGCAGGGCTTCGCCGACGACCTCTTCCGGGTGTGGGCCGGCGAGCACCCCACCTCCCGCCTGGTCCCCGTGAACGCGAATCCCGCGGTCACGGCAATGATCACCGCAGTCCAGGCCTGAGCACGACTGCCAACAGATGGCCCCCGCCAACTCCTGGCGCCACCGGGAGCCAGCCCACCCCACCGCGACGGACGAGGCCCGTCGCGATGCGCCGCCACTCGCGGTCTGCGAGGTGCCAGAAGCGAGTTCGGCGCCGGGTCCGGCTCTACCCGGCCGGCGTGGTGCCTACGGAGCCGGCGCCGTCCCGTCCGGCACGTGTGAACGCGCTTCGAGCACCAATCGACCGTTGGGTTCGAAGGCGGCAGCCACCTCCCCGGCCAGGAGTCGTCGAATGGGGCCTCCGGCGATGTCCCCGCGCCAGCCCATGTCGAGCCGGCTGGGCTCGCCGATCACCAGCTGGGCGATATCGGCCCGGGTGGCCAGCAGGCCCTGGTCGAACTGCAGCTCGTCGGCGATCTGTCGCACCAGGCCGGCGCACACCGCCACCGCGGCCTGGGACGCTCGTGACTCGGCCGCCTCGGGCGGAAGCCGCAGCTCATCGGAGGCGAGCGCCTGGCCCCGTTGCACCGCCTCGAGGATCTCGGCGGTAGCGCCCTTGGCCAGGTGGCGGGTGTCCACACCCCGGAGCTTCTCGAGATCCTGGCGGTTGTGCGGTGGCCGTTGGGCGATGGTGAGGATCGCCAGATCCGACAGCACGCTCCGCCGGGGCCGGTCGACCTCTGCCGCCCGGCGCTCACGCCAGGCCGCCACTTCCTGAGCAACCCCCCGTGACCGGCCGGTGAGTTTGCGCATGTCCCCCACCTTCCACCAGGCCTGCTCGGGCACCACGGCGCGCCTCTGGCCGAGGAGCACCTGGGCGCACTCCTCGATGGCCCAGGCGAGACGGCCTCGCTCCTCGAGCTGGTCGACCATGGTTGCGCGGAGAGCGAGCAGGTGCTCGACGTCCCCCGCGGCGTAGGCGAGCTGGCCCGCAGGGATGGGTCGATGCAGCCAGTCGGACAACTGGTCCGCCTTGGGGAGACTGATCCCGAGCACCCGGTCGACCAACCGGGCCAGTGACGGCGTGGACATCCCCAGGAACCCGGCGGCGACCTGGGTGTCGAACACCGTGGCCGGCGCCACCCCGCAGGACGTGCGGAGGATGTCGAGGTCCTGCCCGGCGGCGTGGGCGACGGCAGTGCCCGGTCCGGCGAACAGTCGGCTCAGCGGCGTGGGGTCGACTGCCAGGGGATCCACCAGCGCCACCTTGTCCGCCCATGCCAGCTGGATGAGGGCCAGTTTGGGCCAGTAGGTGCGCTCGGTGTGGAACTCGGTGTCGACGGCGTAGAATTCCTGGCCGGCCACCTCGTCACCGAGCGCCACCAGCCGGTCCGTGTCGGTGATCAGGACAGGTGGGTGGTCGGCGGTCGTCACCGCCTGGAACGTACTCCAGCTGGAGCCTCCGACCCGACACCCGCCGTGGGCCGCTGTGCGAGGCTTCGTCCATGTCCGACACCGTGCAGATGACCCGCCCCGAGCCCGGGGTCGCCCTGATCACGCTCGACCGGCCCGAACGCCTGAACGCCATGACGGCCGAGCTGGTCGCCGCCCTGCACGCCCGCCTCGACCAGGTGGCCGGCGACCCCGAGGTCCGGGTCGTGGTCCTGACCGGAGCCGGTCGGGCCTTCTGCGCGGGACTCGACCTCACCGGCTACGGCGTGCCTGCCGTCGCCGTCGATCCCGATGCCGGGTCCGTCGCCGTGGCGCTGGCCACCCAGGAGGAGATCGCCGGGCTCGTCCTGCACCTCCGCCGGGTCCCCCAGCCGGTGATCGCGGCGGTCAACGGCGCAGCGGCCGGGGGCGGACTGGCCCTGGTGCTCGGCTCGGACATCCGTCTGGCGTCATCGAGTGCCCGGTTCTCGGCCGCCTTCATCAAGATCGGCGTCTCCGGCTGCGACATCGGTACCTCCTGGCTGCTCCCCCGCCTGATCGGCGCCGGCGCCGCCCACGAGATGATGCTGACCGGTCGCCTGGTGGGAGCTGACGAAGCGGCCCGACGGGGCCTGGTCCTCGAGGTCGTCGACAACGGGTCGCTGCTCGACCGGGCGTTCGAGGAGGCACGGCAGGTGATGGCGAACTCACCCCTGGGGGTGAGGATGACCAAGGAGACCATGTGGGCATCGCTCGAGATCGGCGGCCTGGCGGCTGCCATCTCCCTCGAGAACCACACCCAGATCCTCTGCCTCGATTCAGCGGACCAACGCGAGGCGGTAGCGGCGTTCCTGGAGAAGCGGCCACCGAGGTGGTCGACGGGCCGGTAGGCACGGTGCATCGGCCATTGCGGTTGCCGTGCCCACGGTGAGCAGCAGGTTCTCCGTTCCGCCGGGTCCACCCGGACGGCACGGCGGTCCCCGCAGTGACGGCCGCCGCACGGTAGGTTACCGGGCAGAGGTCCAGGCACCACGGGTCGGCATCGGACGGGATCCGTGCGCAGACCCCGGGCGGGACCTCGGCGGGCGCAGGGCCCGACCCGACGTCTGGAACGAGGTGCAACCGTGCGGCAGGTGACCGAAGCCGTCGTGCGCGACCGCCTGGCGGCGCTGCCCGGCGACGAACCCCGGGTGGTGGTGGCCGGCAACTTCGCCGCGCCGCACGAACTGGTGCGCATCCTCGACGACACGCTCCCCCGCTGCCGGGCCTTCTCCCTCAACATCCAGGAGGGATGGCCGCGTCGTGACGGGTTCGTCACCGAGACCCCGTTCCTCGGTCCCGGGGTCCGAGGCGACCCCCTGGTCGAGTACCTGCCGATGCGGCTCTCCCTCGTCCCCCGGCTCTTCCGGTCCCACTGCCCACCCGACGCCGTCCTCCTGCAGACGACACCTCCGCGGGACGGCAAGGTCTCCCTCGGGATCGAGGTCAACCTCCTGCCCGCCGCCATCGAGCAGGTCCTGGCCCGGGGCGGGCCGGTCATCGCCCAGGTCAACCCCAGGATGCCCTTCACCCTGGGAGACGCCCTGGTCGACGTCGACCAGATCGAGCTGGCGCTCGAGGTGGACGAACCGCTGCCCTCGCCCTCCCCGCACCCGGACGACCCACTGGCCACCGCCATCGGTGAGCAGGTGGCGCGCTACGCCTCCGACGGGGGGACCGTCCAGCTCGGGATCGGGCAGATCCCCGATGTAGCGGCCGGCTGCCTCCAGGGCTACCGGTCGCTCGGCATCTGGTCCGAGATGGTCAGTGACGGGGTGCTCGGTCTCGTCCGCGCCGGGGCCCTCGACCCCGACCGCGACCTCGTCGCCTCGTTCCTGTTCGGCTCGCCCGAGCTCTATGCATGGGTGGACGACAACCCCCGGGTCGTCATGCGACGGACCGAGGTGGTCAACGACCCCTCGAGGATCGCCGGCCAGCCCGCCATGCTGTCGATCAACACCGCGCTGCAGGTCGACCTCTACGCACAGGTGAACGCGTCCTACGTGCACTCGCGCATCTACTCGGGCTTCGGGGGGCAGCCCGACTTCGTGACCGGCGCGCTCCACTCCGACGGCGGACATGCCGTCGTGGCCCTCCGGTCGTGGCACGAGAAGTCCGCGTCGTCGAGCGTGATCCCCCTGCTCCACGACCCGGCCACGTCGTTCCAGCACTCGGTCATCGTCACCGAACAGGGCTCGGCCGAAATCTTCGGGCGGAGCATCGGCGAACAGGCCCGCCAGATCATCGACCGCACCGCCGACCCCCGCGCCCGTGACGGCCTGCGTGACGCGGCAGGCGGGCTCGGCCTCCTCGGCGCCACCGGCTAGATGCACCCGGCAGGAGACCCTCCGGTCAAGCGTCCCCGAACCCGAACCCCGCCCCGCTGCGGACCAGCCCCAGGTCGGCCATGGTACGGATCCCCGGTCCGGCCTCGCACAGGGCGGGGATCGAGTTGACGGCCTGCATGGCCGTGGCCACGCTGGCCGCCCGCACGTGCTCGGCGATGGGGAGGTCCCGCTCGTAGCTGGCCAGGGTCAGCAGGTGGGCCTGGACAGACGGGTCGCCCTCGATGGTGAGCGTCCACCCGTCGGCCGGTGTCGGCCAGTGCGACGGGTACTCCCCGCCAACCGTCCACAGGGCGTCGATCTCCACCATCGTCCTACCGCCGCGCCGTCCGCGCCAGTTCCACCGCTGCCCGGCGACGGTGCCCGCGGCCAGGGTGATGCCGAAGATGTCGTGGTCCTCCTCGGCCAGGAACAGGTCCACCTCGGTGGTGATCTCGTCGATCCCGGCCCCGAGACCGTCGGCGATCAGGGCCACCTCCTCCTTGAAGATCCCGCTGTTGAATCGGAGGAAGTCGCTCGCCTCCTCGGACACGTCGGCTGCCGGGCGGCCGAAGCGCATGTTCTCGAACGTGATGTCGGTGCTCTCGTAGAACGACCAGTCGGCCCGCTCCTGGAGGGTGACCCGCTCGATGCTGCGACACATGCCCGACAGGGCGAACGGGAGCACGCCGCTCAGGTTCCCGGGATTGAGGCCCGTCCCGTGGATCGAGGTCCCGCCGAGCTCGCATGCGTCGAGGAGCCGGGACAGGTCGGCCTCCGGCAGGGCACGGGGGTAGAAGAGGAATGCCGTCGTCACCACGTTCTTCCCGCTGGCCAGCAGTGCGCAGACGTCGTCCAACGACGCGTTCCGGGGCATGTAGGCGACGCAGTCGGCGTCCAGGGCGAGCAGGGCGTCGACGTCGCGGGTGGCGGGAACGCCGATCGGGGGCCGGCCGGCGAGGACACCGAGGTCGACGCCGTCCTTGCCGGGCGAGTGGACCCAGCCGCCGACCAGGTCGAGGTCCGGCCGGTCCACCACGGCCCGGATCGACTCGACGCCCTGGGCGCCCGTGGCCCACTGGATCACTCGATAGCCCATGACTCCCCCTCGGTCGTCGCCGCCGGTAGGCGTGCCGTGGGGCCGATCGTAGGTCGCCGCCGGGGACCGCACGCTGGGGAATTCCCTCGGGTCGCGGGCTGTCCGGACCGGGTGCGGGAGCGCAGATCCGGTGCTCCCGAGCCCCGAGGGCCCCTCTGGCCTGGGATTCGGCTCGATCAGGGGACGTTGCTCCGTGATCGGTTCCCGGGTCGAAGTCGGTAAAGGTACCCGCTGATGACGACGATGTCCCCGGTGTGAGATTCGATCTCGTCCACCCGACGCCACGACAGCTGCGGGACGGCGTGACATGTGGGCTGATCGCCGAGTCCATCATGGTGCCGGTCCTCCTGACGCTCACCTTCGTCGACCACACCTCGGTCCGCTGGGGCTACCTGGCCGGCGCGGTGGCCTGCATCCTGGCGTCCATCGCCTTCCCGGGGATCTTCTCGCTCGTCACCCGCGGCGAGGCCAGCGTCACCTCCCAGGCCAACTCCTGGTTCATCATCGCCTGCCTCGCCCTGGCCGGGTTGGCCTGCATCGAGCTGTCGACCGCCACCCCGGCGGCGCTGTACACCCCGGCCATGCTGGTGGGGGTCATCTTCGTGTCGATCGTCGGCGACCGCCGCATGCAGATGGTGATCGACCTCTACGCCCTCGCCCTCATCGCCCTGATCGGATGGGTCCAGGGCCTCCGCGGTGGCGAGTTCGTCGTATCGATGGTCGTCTACGCCTCGACCATCGCGGTGGTCAACGTCATCTGCGCCCGGACCGTGGGCTCCCTCACCGGTCAGATCAACTTCTCCCTGGCGTTGGACTCGCTGAACGACTGCTTGGATGAGGTCGGGTTCGATGCGGCCCGGCCGACGTCGGAAACGTTCGCCGAGATCTTTTCCCGGGGCCTTCCCCGCGTGGCCTGCATCCTGCCGGCGCAACGGGTGGCCGTGTTCATCCGCAGCGGTTCGCTGCCGCGGTTCGCGGTGCTGGCAACCTGGCCGGACGTCGGCACGGAGTGCGGTGACCTGGCCCGGCTACCGGCCGTGTCCACGGCCCTGGCCGCGAACACGGTGGAGCTCGATCCCTACTACTGCGTGCTGCCCGTCGGGTACGCCGCCGACGGTGAGCTGGTCATGGTGATCGAGCGCTCGCTGCCGGACGTCCAGACCGATGCCCGCGCCGCCGAGGCAGCCGGGCTGCTGGCCGCCGCCTTCCTGCGGATCACCAGCCGGGCCAACTTCGTCAACGGCCTCCATGCCGAGAGCCGCGCCGACCCGCTCACCGGACTGCCCAACCGTCGCAGCCTGATGGAGCGCATCCAGATGGAGATGGCCCACGCCCTCCGGGCCGAGACCCCCCTGAGCGTGGCCATGATCGACCTGGACCACTTCAAGGAGTTCAACGACCGGTACGGCCACGTGGTCGGGGACACGGTCCTGCGGTCCGTCTCCGCCATGATGGTCTCCAACACGCGGGACCAGGACCTGGTCGTCCGCTACGGCGGCGAGGAGTTCTGCCTGGTCCTGCCGGACACCGATCTCCTGGGCGGCCAGCACATCCTCGACCAGCTCCGTTCCGGCGGCCGGGACTCGACATCGGACCTCGGCGTGACCATGTCGGCGGGCCTGACCAGCTGGGACGGGATCGAAGACCCGCTGACGTTCATCGACCGGGCCGACCGCGCCCTCTACCAGGCCAAGAGCGCCGGCCGGGACCGGGTCGTGTCGATCGCCACCCACACCGAGCAGTAGACCCGGCCCCCGCCCCAGACGCCGCGCCGTGGCGTCGTCCGGTGCCCGCTGCTCAGTCGGGGGCGACCATGACCAGGTAGACGTTGTCGTCGATGGCGAACGAGTTCACGATGGTGAACCCGTCACCCGCCAGGGTGTCCAGCTCGCCTTCGAGCTCCACCCGTCGCTCGGCGACCACCAGCCGACCGCCGTGGACCCGCAGCACCCGGTGCCTCGTCATACGGCCACTCCGTTCCTCGACGGGCCGCCGGCGAGGTCGCCCGCAGCCGTGATCACCAGCCCGCCCTCGCGGGTTCCGTCGCCCAGGCCGACCGGCTCGGGCCGGACCCGGATGTACCACTCCTGGCCCCAGACCTCGGCGAAGAGGTCCTCCGGCATGGCCAGGAAGAAGCTCTCCTCGGTGATCTGGCTGGCGTGGGCCCGCATGGCCTCGCGCTTGGCCCCGACATAGGAGCTCACATCGATCTCGGTGGTGATGCGCTCGGACGGCTCGCCCATGGTGTCCGCCCCATCGAGGTTGTCCTCGGGCCCGAACTCCGACTCTGCCGCCCGCCGGCGCAGCTCCAGCATGAAGCCGCGGTCCATGGTCGTCATGTAGACCACCGGGGTGCCGGCGCGGTCGGCTGCCGCCATGCCGACCTCATGCACCTGGACGTGGTCCGGGTGGCCGTAGCCGCCGTGCTCGTCGTAGACGACCAGCACGTCGGACGCCTCGTCGATCAGGATCCCGGCCAGACGGTCGACCGCCTCGGCACGGTCGGCGGTGGCGAAGCAGTCCATCCGGGCGTTGGAGTCCTCGCCCTCCATGCCCGAGTCGTGGTAGCCCAGGAACAGCTGGCGGGACACGCCGAGCACCGATGCGGCCTCGGCCAGCTCCACGGCCCGGCGGTCGCCGATGGACTCCCCCGGGCGCAGGAACCCGTCGGCCACCTCGCCCAGCTCGCCCCTGGTGGCGGTGACCAGGACCACCCGGTGGCCCTCGGCTGCCAGCGATGCCATCGTGCCGCCGGTGGCGATGGCCTCGTCGTCGGGATGGGCGTGGAAGAAGGTCACGGTGGCCATTGCCCGCACCCTAGCGTCCGGCTACCCGAGCGGAAGCTGCGGCGCCTCGGCCAGGGAGAGCTCCCCCTCCGTGGCCCTGGCCGGGCTGCGCTTGCGGCCCAGCCCGGTCACCGCGAAGACCCGCTCGGGCTCGAACGAGCGGATGGTGCGGTCGCCGAGGCGACCGCCGACCACCTCGACCGACTCGGTCCCGTTGTTGCGGTTGCGGACGTGGGCCCGGAAGACCCACGACGCACCCCGCATCGACAGCCCGCTGATCACCACCGGGTCGCCCGCCCGCAGCCCGTTCCACGCCTCGGAGCGCTCGAGGTGCTCGGAGGCGCGCAGGGCGGCCTTCTTCGCCCCGGCGGTGGTGCTCCGGCTCAGCGTCGCTCCTCGTGGAGCGTGCGCAGCCGGTGCCAGAAGAGGAACGCCACGGCGACGACAGCCAACACGAGCACGACGACACCGGCATAGCTGAACGACTTCTGCACGTGGTCGTAGCTCGACCCGAGCGACTTGCCGAGCAGGGCCAGCGCCGTGCACCAGATGGCGCAGCCGATCACGGTGAAGATGACGAACTTGGCGATGGCCATCTCGGCGAGGCCGGCGGCGAACGACACGAACGAGCGCAGCAGCGGGATGAACCGGCCGAAGAGCACCAGGGGCTCCCCGTGCTTGTCGAACCATGCCTCGGCCCGGTCCAGGTCCTTGTGGGTGAGCAGCACGTACTTGCCGAACCGGTCGACGAGCGGCCGGCCGCCGAAGTAACCGATCAAGTAGCCGGCCAGCGACCCCAGGACTTCGCCGGCCAATGCCAGGAGGATCACCGCCACGAGCGAGAGGTGGAAGACCTCCGGGAGCGTCTGTCCGTCCGACGCCAGCTTGTGGACCTCGCCGCTGGCCAGGGCACCGCCGCCGATGATGGCGAGCTCGGACCCGACGGGGAGCCCCATCGACGAGATGAAGCTGAGGATGAAGATGGCGAAGTAGCTGTAGTTGTAGAGGAAGTTCGTCATGTGCCACCTGTCTAGTCGCTCCGGGTCATTCCGCGGGGCATTGACGGTTGTGGAACGGTCGGTATCCGGGCGTCGTGCGGTCGGCCCCCGGCGTGGTCGGCTACCGTCACC
>Ga0209048_10004964_pt1 | contig 12635 bp, 11 predicted proteins | sample FrelakmetCRP12CR_FD_187146 | JGI IMG/M metagenome (GOLD analysis project Ga0209048, IMG submission 187146) | Freshwater lake sediment microbial communities from the University of Notre Dame, USA, for methane emissions studies - CRP12 CR (SPAdes)... | ecosystem: Environmental > Aquatic >... | reverse complement strand
AAAGAAGCCCAGTATAGCAGCTAACCACCATTTCTGACGGCGCATCGCAAGAAACGAACTGGCAGTCAGAAAAAGAAACAGTGATTCATTGTAAGCAGCAAAGAAGAAAAATGCTGTTGGAAAGATACACAGGTATAAAAGGGTTCGCCTTCCTATCTGTTCTCCAAGTATATCTGTAGCGATCTGATACAGCACAAAGAGTGCTCCGAGCAGTGCCAAATTACTAAGAAGCATACCTATAGCTATGTAGCCATTGTTGCCAAAGAGAAATGCTACACCTTTAATAAGCATGGGAAACAGCGGGAAAAAGGCAGTATCATAGATAGTTTGGTAGCCATATTGGGCGATACGCGTAAAATTGGCTGCATCCCAATGATTCCAGGAAGTAAGTAAAGCGGAAATATTAACCGCAGAGACTGGATACACGTGCGGAGGTACTGGAAACAAAATAAAGCCGATATAGGTTACCAGTACGAGTAATACGCGTGTTCCAACAAATAACCAGATAATATCCGAAGTAGGTGCCCGTTTCATCAATTTCCCACCTGAAATATGCATAGTATTTACGAACTAATCTCGCATGCTCTTGTATACTAACGTATAAAGAAGCTTGTCAGGTACAATCTATTGGTGGCATTGATGACTGTACTATGTTAAATTTGTGCTATTCTTCCAGCAATTCCACAATTTTTTGCTCGATCGATTGAGAATTTGGGAAAAAGGCAGTTTCCTCGGGTGCATTGTAAGGAGCAGCCGGGGCCGGTAGTGCCGAAACGAAGGTAGGAGCGGCATCGAGATCGTAGAAACAATTTTGGACAATCCATGAATGAACGTGTCTTCCAAAACTCGTCAGATCGCTTTCTTCTGTTACCACAATGACGCGGTTAGCCTCACGAACGGCAGTCACTACGGCCTCTTCATCAAATGGAGCGAGAGTTCTTAGATCAACAACCTCGATTGAGCCACCGTTGCGGTTGACAATGTTTGCAGCGGCTGTGCAAGATTCTAACACCATCGTACCCCAACATATAATGGCCACCTGTGCAGGTCCATTACCAATCTTCAAACGACGTGCCTTCCCAATTGGCAAAGTGTAATATCCCTCAGGGACAAACCAATATTCTGCCATGACATCAATAAGGTTGCCTAGATTGTCTTTGGGTGGTTCAGAACGATAGAGACGGCCGCGTTCAAGAAAAACAACAGGTGATTGAGATCGCGCTGCTTCGAGTAGTAAACCTTTGGCGTCAAATGGAGTAGAGGGACAAATCGTAATCATGCCTGGCACGCTCGTGAACCATTTCTCACCCGCGTTGGAGTGACCAAATGCGCCCCCGCCAGCTCCACCACTTGAAATTGGACCCCCGCCACCACTTCCGGACTTCGTGCGAATAAGTAGAGGAACGGTCCAATCTCCGAAGCTCTGGTACGAGGTGCGAGCAGCCATACGAATAGTCTGAGCTGCTGATTGATGGTAGTCTACAAACTGAATTTCTGCACAACGAGCCTTACCGTCTACCATACCAGCACCTGCTGCTATGCCGACGATTACCTGTTCATTGAGAGGGCTGCTGATTGCCCGTCCTGGAAGTTGACTTACCAGCATGGAAGTTGCACCGAACACGCCTCCTTTAGGACTTCCAACATCCTGCCCGTACACGAAAAAGTCAGGATCACGTTGCGCAATTTCTAACAAAGCCTCGTTGATAGCTCCCAACATTGGCAATTGCTTTTTTGTTCCTCGAGCGATATTTTCCTGCCATTTAGGAACGTACAAAATATGTTCCATAACACGTTCGGCAGTAGGTTCAGACTCTCGTAGAATCTGTGCTTCAGCGCTTTCTAGTTCAGCTCGAACTTCCTTACGAATGCGCTCGATATCGCCTTCCTGGATATGTCCATTTTCGACAAGCCATCGACCGAAGTTTTTCACAGGGTCTTTGGTCGTCATTGTTAATTCAATCTCCTCTTTCGTACGGTAGGCCTTTATATCAGTACTGCTGGAATGAGGATCGAGTAGACCAAGCCGCAAGTGCATAAGTACAGGCCCTCGTCCTGAGCGAACATGGTCGACGAGACGTACAGCGGCTTGATACGTTTCAATGGCATTTGTTCCATCAACCTCTTCGGCATAGACGCCGCCACCTTTTGCCCACTCAATAAGAGATCCTCCCCATTGTATGGTAGAGGGAGCGGTAATTGCCCATCCATTATCTTCGACTACCATTAAAACAGGCAATTGATGTACGCTGGCCTGGCGAAAGAGAGCATTGAAATCATTTGTTGCAGCTCCACCGTCACCACAGGTAAACATAATGATGTCATTTGATTTGTGCCACTTTAAGGAGAAACTAACGCCTCCTGCAAATGGGGCAAGTGCTGCTACTTCACTAAAGGTAGGGAGGATGCGATGGCGTTTGCTACTGTAATGCGCTGGCATATTGCGTCCTGCGCACATTGGTCCAGTTGTGCGTGAGTACGCTTCACGTATAGGGCCATAAATATCTCCAGTACGTTGTAGCCAGGCTGCGAGGTCACGATAGTAAAGGGACATCCAGTCATCTTTATTGAGAGCCAAAGCTACTGCGGCCATGCTTTCATGTCCTGCACAGCCAATATAAAAGGGGAATCGGCCTTGAGTTTTACGTGTTTTCAGGATATCGTTGGTCACACGTGCTGTAACCATGGTACGATATAGTGAGAGGATGTCCAGCTGCACTGCTGTATTACTGGCTTCCGTAGCTCGAATGTTTACTGTCATGCTGCCTCCATGTCTACTCTGACTGTTCAGGCTTAATGATCCCAGGATAATGTTATTGCTCGTTTATTATAGAATCCTTATTTGCGAAAATGCAATGAGTGATAACAATCAATGTTTGTGAGAAATAGTTTCCACTTAGCTTGTTGTACCTGTCACAGCATCGAGCATATAATACAGCAAATATTGATGAGGTGTATTTGATCAGTTGGAGTACATATATGCAGCAACCTTTCCCCTCGATGATTCTTTACGGGGCTGACTACAACCCGGAACAATGGCCTGAATCAATTTGGCTTGATGATATGCGACTGATGAAACTTGCACATGTAAATATGATGTCGATTAATATTTTCTCCTGGGCACTTTTGCATCCAGAACCAGGACGCTTTGAATTTGATCAACTGGATCGAATTATGCACATGCTGGCTGAGCATGGAATAGCAGTTGATCTTGCAACTGCAACTGCATCTCCACCTACGTGGATGAGTCGTTTGTATCCAAGTATGTTGCCAGTTACACGTGATGGTAAGCGCCTCAATCATGGCTCACGCCAGAACTATTGTCCTAATAGCGTTGATTATCGTCGTGAATCCGCTGATCTTGTCAGGCGTCTTGCTGAACGGTACCGTTCTCATCCAGCGCTCAAGATGTGGCATATACATAATGAATATGGGGATCACATCTCAAGCTGTTATTGCGATCGTTGCGCTGTTGCTTTTCGTGACTGGTTAAGGTCGCGTTACCAGACATTGGACAGGTTGAATTTTGTTTGGGGGACCAGTTTCTGGAGTCAATATTACTATGATTGGGATGATATTCTGCCCCCGCGTATTACACCAGCAAGTAGTAATCCCAGTCAGTCGCTCGACTATTTCAAATTTATGTCAGATTCTTTACTGGCCTGTTATCTTACCGAAGCAAATATATTGCGCGAAATCACGCCTGATGTACCAATTACAACCAATTTTATAGTATCATTTAAAGCTACTGATTACTTTTCCTGGGCACGTCATATAGATATCATCTCTTTCGATAATTACCCGGCGATCACAACTCCAGCATGGGAAGTGGCACTACGACATGATTTGATGAGGTCTCTTAAAAGTGGACAACCACACATGGTCATGGAACAGACACCAAGCCAATTAAACTGGATGCCTCAGAATCCCCACATGCGCCCTGGTCGTATACGGCTGCAAAGTATGCAAGCGATTGCCCATGGAGCTGATGGAATTATGTATTTTCAATGGCGTCAATCGAAATCAGGTTCGGAGAAATTCCATAGTGCGATTGTGCCACATGAGGGTAGCGAGCATGGTCGCATTTTTCAGCAGGCTGCTCAGATTGGCGCGGAATTAGAACGACTCTCACATAACGTTGTAGGTTCTCGTATTACCTCGCAAGTGGCTATATTGATGGACTGGCAGAACTGGTGGGCTGTCGAGTACCAACCTGGACCAAGCGATCGACTAAGGTATTGGGAGCAGATCAAATCTCATTATCATGCATTGCACCGGTTCAATGTAGCTGTTGATATCGTCTCTCCCGATAGTGACTTGAGCGGGTACCGCTTAGTGATTGCTCCTCTCATCTATATGCTGCAGCCTGGATTAGCAGATAATCTGGAGCAGTTTGTAGCACAAGGTGGAGTACTGCTAACAACTTTCTTTAGTGGTATAGTGGATCAAAATGACCATGTTGTTCTGGGAGGATATCCAGCCGAGCTACGAAGACTTTTAGGCATATATGTTGAAGAGTTTGACCCATGGACCGAGGGAATGACGAATGCAGTGGTCATCAGGAAGGGACCATTACAAGGTTCATATGCATGTTCTCTCTGGGGAGAAATGATACGCATGGAGGGGGCGAAAGTAGTAGGTGTCTTTGCTGAAGATTACTATGCAGAGGGGCCTGCCTTAACGATGCATCAGTTTGGAAGGGGAAAAGCATATTACCTTGCCACTCAGGGAAGCGAAGAGTTATTAGCTAGACTGGCGCGCCAGCTTTGCAAGGAAGTAAACATTCAGCCTAAATTAGGCGTAGAGGAAGGCCTGGAAGTGACACAACGTCTACGGGCTGATGGACGCAATGTATACTTCCTGCTTAATCACGGTGAAAGATCTGTTGAAGTACTTTTGCCTGACGGGATTTTTAGCTCGTTATTAAGTGGAGAAGAGTTAGCGGGAAGTGTAGAGGTAGCTGCACACGATGTATGCGTATTGCTTGAAATGAGGACCAAAAATACTTGAAGGAATTTAAGTGGGAAGATTTCTATACAATAACGAAAGGCAGACCGCCGTGGCCTCTTTTGGTACAGGCTGTATCTTTACTAGCCCAGGGGAAAGATGCGCTTGATCTGGGATGTGGAGCAGGACGTGATACACGATTTTTACTGGAGCGGGGCTTTACGGTTACCGCTGTAGATAATGATCCACATGCAATTGCGTTACTGGCAGACTTACCTCAGAATCACCTTCGGGTAGTGCATTCTTCATTTGAAGGTTTTGATTTTGAGACATATGACCTTGTGAATGCCCACTTTGCTCTTCCTTTCTTGCCTGAAGCACAATTCCACCATGTATTTGTACGCATAAAGCAGGCACTTCATACAGGTGGATTATTTGTAGGTCAGTTCTTTGGCGTGAATGATGAATGGAATACTCCGGGAAATCAGATGACTTTTTTAACAAGAGTGCAGGCTGAATGTGAACTGAAAGGCTTGGAGGTACTTGAGTTCCAAGAAGAGGATGTAGACAGTCATGTAGCCGATGGAACACCTAAACACTGGCATGTTTTCCATATCATAGCTAAAAAGGGAACCTGGTAGAGTCGTAGAATTATTGTTTTGTGATAAAGGTTTAGCTTATGATATACTGCCTTGGAGGTTCCATTGCACTTTTCAGAAGATGACATAACATGGAAAGTGCATACATACACTACAGAAATTTTGCCCGGAAGTACATGTGTTACCACCATTAACAACTTCATAAGGTGGTCGTATGAACGAGTTTCGCTATATCTCTTATGCGCAGGAAATCATCTTTGCTGCAGGCTCTGTAGCTCAACTGGGAGGCGCAGTTGAACGCTTTCACATGCAACGTATAATGCTTTGCGCGACTGGCTCACTGCGCAGAGGGGGGCAGATTAAGCTCATCGAGAAAGCACTTGGAAGTCGATTGGTCGCAGTCTACGAAGACGTTCAGCCACACGTTCCAGATTTCCAGGTAGCTGAGGCGCTTGAACTTGCAAGTGAGAACGAGATTGACGCTCTGATCGGCATGGGGGGTGGTAGTCCAATTGGAATGGCGAAAGCTATTAGCCTGGCTATGGAGGAAAAACGTACTGGTCAATCAGCGAGAGCTGCATTTCCTACAGACCAACCTCTGATACCCGTCGTTGCTATTCCTACAACTTATGCAGGTTCTGAGATGACCCCGACGTTTGGCATAACATATCATAATGATGGTGATTCTCGCAAGGTTACACTAACAGACTCTAAAATCACACCTAAACTAGTAATGTATGATCCACTGTTAACGCTTAACTTACCACCCGAAATAACTGCTTCAACCGGCATTAATGCGTTGGCACATTGCATCGAGGCCCTTTACTCAATTACACGCAATCCGCTCTCCACTTCAGTGGCGCTCAGTGGCGCACACTCTATTTACACTGCACTACCTCGTTGCTATGTTGATGGGAATGACCTTGAAGCTCGCATAGAGATGCTGGTGGGGGCGTTTCTTGCTGGTTCTTCGCTTTCTTATGTCTCAATGGCATTGCATCATGGGCTATGTCATGTATTAGGTGGGACTGCAGGTGTACCGCACGGTTTTGCCAATAGCATTATTCTGCCACATGCTATGCGCTTCAATATAGACGCAACTGCTCCACAACTAGCTCAAGCGGCTGAAGCTATGGGAGTTGGGCGAAATACTTCAACTTTCGCTAAAAGCGACGAAGTGATGGCAGAGGAAGCCGTAGAAAGAATCTACACATTGATTGGTCAAATGAACCTGCCACAGCACCTGCGTTCTGTGGGTGTGAAGGAGAATGATATCCCCAACCTGGCGCAGTTGGCTCTAGAAAGTCGCGCAGTGCAAAGTAACCCCAAACCAATTACTAATGCTGCTCAGATTGAGGCAGTATTACAAGCAGCCTGGTGAAATCATGTCAGCTTTTATCAAAGGGAGGTGACGGGAAGACACAATCCAAAAACTGTTTTTCAAAGTCACTCCTGTTGTTTTATTCAGTTACATTCATTGGAGGTACAGAATGTCCAAAATCCAAGTACAAGGCGTTCACCATATCACGTTCGTCGGTTCTAACAGAGAGACAATTATTGATTTCTATCAGGGTGTGTTAGGTATGCCCTTAGTATTCGAGCAACCCAACCTTGACGTTCCAGAAGAGACCCATCTCTACTTTGATGCCGGGGATGGGCGGCTGATTACATTCTTCGTGCGACCTACACGATCGGATGATCCGGCTCCTAATCCAGAGGGTATCGGTAACCTTCACCACCTTGCTTATAACGTTTCGCGTGCTGTTTACACCCAGGTAGCTGAACGGCTCAATGAACGTGGTATCTGGAATACAGGCAACATAGATCGAGGTTTTATGGATTCGATCTACTTCAGAGATCCAAATGGGCAGTTGTTGGAGATAGCCTGCTTTAAGTTCGTCCCGCCAGAAGGCTATACATATTCTGATGTTCTGTTTGCAGCGCATCGTATTCGCGTAGCTCAGGGTGCTTACAGCATCGAAGACTCTCACTTAGCTGATGCAATTGCTGAACTGGTTGGACAAAAAACTGGTTCTCTTGTTAGCGTGGAGGTATAGCAGTAATGCCAACTGCCTCTGAACCTGGACCACAGCATGTGGGCACTCTCTGGCTTCTGGATCTTAGCGAGCCATCACTGAATGGTCCTATACCTCGTGTTGATGTACATTTCCAACGCGTCGGTTCGGAGGTAGCCCCATCGCTTGCCCAAGCGATGGGGCCTGGCAGTTCAGAAGAAGTTTTCAGGCGATTTGATGCAGGCAAGCATTGCTACACTGGAAATGTCGATGGTGTACTGTCCACATATGGTTGGGTGACTTTTGATGAAGAGCTGATAGGTGAGTTACGCCTGCATATACGACTGTTGCCTGGCGAAGCTTATATCTGGGATTGTGCAACTTTGCCGGAATATCGTGGATTGCGTCTTTATCCTTCTCTTTTATGGTACATTATCGGCGAATTACAAGCTCAAGGCCTGAAGCGTATATGGATTGGCGCAGATGCTGATAACTTGCCTTCTCAAGTAGGAATGAGAATGTGTGGTTTTCATCCCATTGCCGATTTTGTGTTAGACTATGCTCTGGCCTTACATTCAATCTGGATACGTAAACACTCAGGTGCATCAGAACAACTCGTTGAAGATGCTCGACAGGCACTTCTCGGCGGACGGCATAAAGCATGGTTGGCTGCATTATCATCTACTAGCCTGGATAGCACAACTAGTATTATTTGAAGGATTAGGATTTATGACTCATCATTCTCACATGATTCAAGGACCGCATCAAGGCCAACCGGTGCTTCACGCTGGTGAACCACTCGACCGGGCAAAAGCTGCGATGTTGATGGTACATGGGCGTGGCGCTTCAGCCGAAGATATTCTTGAGTTGGTTTCTGAACTGAGGCAACCTGGTTTTACCTATCTCGCTCCACAAGCTGCTGGGAATGCATGGTATCCAAATAGCTTCCTTGCTCCAATTGCCAGTAATGAGCCAGCACTTTCTTCTGCGTTCATATCTATTGAGAATGTACTTTCCAAATTGAGAGAGGCTGCGATTCCAATTGAACGCACAATCATTTTAGGTTTTTCTCAAGGGGCATGCCTTTCTCTAGAGTTTGTAGCCCGCAATGCAAGGCGGTATGGTGGAATTGTAGGATTAAGTGGTGGACTTATCGGACCAGATGGTATAGCGCGTGACTATTCTGGATCTTTAGCAGGAACACCAGTATTTCTTGGATGTAGTGATAAAGACCCCTATGTTCCAAAGGAGCGGGTGGAATTTTCTGCTGAAATAATGAAGAAATTGGGAGGAGACGTCGCTGCGAAACTGTATCCCAATTTGGCTCATACAGTCAACCCGGATGAGATACGTTTTATTCGTACTATGATGGTTGCGTTAACAACTGAACAATAGTTTGTAAAATTGAAGGCTGCTTTGAAAATTCTATACAAGCTAATTCTTATACAGCCCTGTCGAATTTTTGATCTTCATCAGAGCTACTGCGTTGTGCTCGTATGACTGCTCTTTGCTGGTTCAACAAAGCATCTTCAATGCGCTGGCGGTGTTTAGGTAAAGTATTTCCGGGAAGAGCGTCCGGAGAAAAAAAGCGACTTTCGCGTGTTTCTTCAGTTGGTTGTAGCGTGCCTCCAATGGTTTGACAGAGGAATGTCAAGACCACCTCTTGCTTTTGGGGTTTTGAATAAACTCCTACGAGCCGTTCTACTTTGACTTCTAAGCCTGTCTCTTCTCTTACTTCACGACAGACCGCTTCATCGACTGTTTCCCCGTATTCCATGCCACCTCCAGGTAAATTCCACCAATCGATATCCCGCCGATGTCCCAGAAGTATTTGTTTCTCAGAGTTGAAGATCAGGGCGAAGACGCCAATACGAAAAATTGGTGAACTGCCCTCTGAATCTAAGGGTTTCGCCATGGACACTTCTCCGATCATCATCAAAATGAAGTAGTTCTTATGCTGTTACTTATTTTAGCATGTAGACACTACATTCAACAGAATCTTATAATCTATTTAATAAAATAGAACATCATTACAAATTTTTCGATGGAATCAAAATGATACAAGAAAGCCTTTCACACTTAAAAAAACTGTCACCGCCGGCCTTTGCAAGAACTGAGAGGGAACGATCTCTTGCACAATTTGCAGAAGCCCGTAAGATTACACAACTTGATATTGCTATTGCTTTCGTGATCCTGGCGGATTTCATTTTCACTTCTATAGATTCGGTCACAAAGAGGTGGTATGTCGGAATTATTGATCTTATCCTGACAGGAATGTTATGTTTGTTGTTCTTCGTTATACCCATTTTTCGCCCATTACTTGGACGGCTTATGTTGGTAGGATTGGTTGCAGGAATATGCGAACTATTTACAGATGCGTCTGGTCAATATGTAGTTCATTCACTCATTTACCCGGTGGGAGAGTTGACTATCTGGACATCGCCACTGTATATGCCTCTTTCCTGGTTAGTTACCCTGACTTATCTGGGATATATCAGCTGGCGTTTACGAGCATTGCTTGGATGGAAAGTTGCAATTTTGCTATGCGGGTTACTAGGCGCTATTGATATCCCCTTATTTGAAGAAATATCCTACTATGGTGGGTGGTGGAGATATGTACCAACGCGTCTTATGTTTGGTCATACACCTGTTTACGTTGCTCTTTTTGAGGGATTGGTAGTGGCAGCGCTCCCTTTACTCCTCGACCGCCTTGAGAGGCGTTCCTGGATAGAGACTTTAGCGTTAGGAGTCATTGTAGGAATATGGATGGCGATCTCAGCCCTTACAGCCTGGTTACTATTGGGGCATTGAAGGTTCAAGGATAATCTAATGCTTGTCGCTTATGGACCTGAAGGACAACCTGTAGTTGCCGAAGGATTACATCTGACTCTACTGAAAGACTGGTCGCAACGGGACCTCTTGTATTGTCCCAACTGCCGCGGGATAGTGCATGTTCGAGGCGGACCAGAGAAGCGAACTCAGATACACTTTGCTCATCAGAAAGGTGAGTGCTCGTGGAGTACAGAATCTGAGACAATACGTCATTTACGGGGTAAGATTGTGCTGGCAGAATGGCTGCAAAAGCAGTTTTCACAAGCAAATGTCTCTCTAGAGAAGCGGTTGCCCGAACCAAATCGGATTGCGGATATTTTTGTCATGTTTGCTGATGGGCGACAATGGGCTGTTGAATTTCAATGTGCGCAACTTGATATTGATGAATGGTATCTCAGGCATGCAGCCTATGTTAAAGCGGGCATTCGAGATACCTGGATTATCGGCAGCAATCGACGTGAAAAACACGAGGCATTCATCGAAGCAATCATTGCCTCTGCGAGTGAGGTGTTGTTTATTGATCCTCTACTTACGCCACCGCTTGCCTGGATCCGTTGGGTAATAACTCGTAATACCATGCGGGACTGGCAGGTTATTAAAGGATGGACTCCAACACTTGAAGGATGGGTTGGCCGTTCTCGTGCGAATTATGGAGCAACCCTTAATGGTCTATTGCAAGATGTGTCTCTTCGGGATGATGGCCGACTCGTTCATCCTAATCGCTTTGAACTTGAAGAACGAATCAGCTTGCTTCGGGAGATGAGAACGGCGCAAGTCATAGATAAAGCCTGCTTGCATGCATATCTGAAACCAATTGTTGGCGAAGAGGCATTGAATGTGGTACTATTTCCTATGTTACATGCCTATATGCTCGATCCCGATTTGTTCACTCGCTATAACTATGGACGTGGTTCTGGAGATTATGGCGTCACTGATACGGATAAACGTCGATTGCAACAGGCCCGTATTTGGCTTGAAGGATTAGCACAACGCGGATTTACTACCTACAGGTTAGAGAAACTAGCACAAGAGATTCCAGTTGTAGGTCCTTATACGGCTTTTGCAAACTATGTGGAAATGCTGGCGTTTCTCTCTAGAGATGCAGCAAACGAGCAAGGTTAAATGTATTTTGGAAAGTGTCAGTCAGCGATTTCGCTGAGATCGTGTATTTACTGATGTGAAGATACACTGGCAAAGAAAGGAAGGAAATTGAAAAGATGAAAGGGTTTGTTACAGGTCTACTCTTCGGACTGGGTATCGGCTTGCTTGTGGCGCCGATGAGAGGTGAGGAAACTCGCCGGCAATTGGCTGACCGCTTTGCTGAAATGCGCGGATACCTGCCAGAAAACGAGCAATTCAACGATTACGTTCACCAGGTTTCTGATCGCGTCTCGCAGACGAGTGGCAACCTGAAAGATTATGCTCAACAGGCAGTATCAAAGGTCAAAGATACCGGAAGTACTTTGGGTGAACTTGGCCAAAAGGCTGGTACTGACGTGAAGCAGGCTGGTCAGGATGTTGTCGATACTACAAAGCAGACAGTAAAATCAGTGAAACAGAGCGCGCAGACGGATAAAATCGATGCCGCAGGTAGCAACAATAATTAAAACCAGGTAGATAGCGCCCGCAAGGGCGCTAGTGACACTCTCAATTTCCTGAAAAGGGATGAGCTTCTGAATCACTTCAGCGGTATAGCCTGTTCCCGAAGGAACCTCCTCAAGGAGGGGGTGGTTGATCCGCTGACTGACTCAGATCACAGGCATCGCGGGATGCCAGGGGCGTGTCTGCCCTGCTACTACGTCCCACAGCAGGATCTTTATGGGCTGCTGCGCGCCTGGTTGGGCCGGGTCGTAGATACGTGACGGAACGAGGAAACGTCACCTGCTCATTGTAGGCCAGCCGGTGCATGTTGATGCTGCCGACCACGTCTCGATGCCCCACAAACCCACATTTCCTGCACTTCCACACTCTGCCTTGGGGCTTGCGTCGATGCCTGCATACCGGACACTGGCTGCTCGTTCCTCGTTCGGAGCCAGTGAAGCTCTCGATGCGGGCTTGTTTGCTTTTATGGATGAGATAGTCGATGTCCTTGCCGTATTCCCACTGCGCCATACGCTGGTTGTGATGGCGTCCTTTGCTCTCTCGTCGCACCCCATGCGGGTTGCCGATGAAGAGGGTGCCAACCTGCTGCTCCTGGCAGAACTCGATCACTTGGCGTGTTGCGTGATGGCGCAGGTCGCGC
>Ga0209048_10004963_pt1 | contig 12637 bp, 6 predicted proteins | sample FrelakmetCRP12CR_FD_187146 | JGI IMG/M metagenome (GOLD analysis project Ga0209048, IMG submission 187146) | Freshwater lake sediment microbial communities from the University of Notre Dame, USA, for methane emissions studies - CRP12 CR (SPAdes)... | ecosystem: Environmental > Aquatic >... | reverse complement strand
ACGAGACGCTCCGCCGGGCCGGCGGGCCCATCGTCAAGCTGCCGATGGATCGGGGCGAGGGGCAACAGTGGAACCGGGCGCCTGGCAACCTCTACAGCACGCCGCAGCGCGTCACGATCGATCCAAAGCACGGCGGCACGATCGCGATCACGCTCGACAGGATCATTCCCCCCATCCCCGATCCGCCCACCACGAGGTACGTCAAGCACGTCCGGATCCAGAGTGAACGGCTGACGAAGTTCTGGGGCCGCCCGATGTTCCTCGGCGCCCACGTCCTGGTGCCCGAAGGCTGGGAGACGCGCCCGGCCGCGCACTATCCCCTCGTCATCAATCACGGGCATTTCCCGTACACCTTCGACGGCTTCCGCGAGGAACCGCCCGACCCGAACCTGCCGTGCGAGTACAGCGAGCGGTTTCACCTCGACTGCTACAACCGCATCGAACAGCAGCAGGCGCACCAGTTCTACAAGGACTGGACGGGCCCGGGGTTCCCCCGTTTCCTGATCGTCGAGATCCAGCACGCTAACCCGTACTATGACGACTCCTACGCCGTGAACTCGGCCAACCTCGGGCCGTACGGCGACGCGATCATGTACGAGTTGATCCCCTATATCGAGAGAGAGTTCCGCGGGATTGGCCAGGGCTGGGCGCGGTTCATGTACGGCGGATCAACCGGCGGCTGGGAAGCCATGGCCGCGCAGGTCTTCTACCCGGACGAGTTCAACGGGGCGTATATCGCGTGCCCGGATCCCATCGACTTCCGCGCGTATACGGTCGTCAACCTGTACGAGGATTCGAACGCCTACTTCGTCGAGGGGCCGTGGCGCCGGGTCCCTCGCCCGGGCCTGCGCAACTACCTCGGCCACGTCAGCACCTTGCTCGAGGACATGAACCGCCTCGAGTTCGTGCTCGGCACGAAAGGCCGATCGGGCGGCCAGTGGGACATCTGGCAGGCGGTCTTCTCGCCGGCCGGCCCGGACGGGTATCCGCAACCCATCTTCGACAAGCGGACCGGCGTCATCGATCGGAGCGTGGCAGACTACTGGCGCGATCACTACGACCTGTCCAACATCCTGCGCCGCGATTGGGCCACGCTGGGACCGAAGCTGCGCGGCAAGCTCCACATCTACGTCGGCGACATGGACAACTACTACCTCAATAACGCGGTCTACCTGGTCGAAGAGTTCCTGAAGACCGCGAACCCGCCCTACGAGGGGGTGGTGGACTACGGCGATCGCGCCGAGCACTGCTGGAATGGCGATCACGCGCAGCCCAACGCCATTTCGCGTCTGCGCTATCACCAGATGTTCGCGCCGAAGATCGTCGAGCGGATCCTCAAGACCGCACCGGCCGGAGCGGATCTGAAGAACTGGCGGTACTAGGGCAGGGCGCCGGGCTTATCGCCCGAACCAGTAGCTCATCTTGACCATGAAGACGTTGTCGCCGGGCGCGCGCATCATGCGGGAGATGTCCTGGTTGAAGGCGAAGCGCCCCTCGGTGGTCTCGTCCTCGCGCTGCTGAGTCCAGACGACGTAGAGCGTCGAGCCGGGCTTGAACTCCCACCGGAAGACGGTGTTCGCGCGCAGCGACGTGAAGTTGAAGTCGGGATTGGGAATGGCGAACGGCGTGCCCGTGCCTCCGGGCCCGGGGTAGACGGTGTACACGCCGTTCTCCGCGTCGAAGCTGATCGTGCCGCTATCCCGGCCGTACACGGCAAAGTCGTACGTCCGCGGCTGGAGCGCCTCCTTGAACCCCGTGTACCGGCCGACCGAAACGAGCGGCTGCACGTACATCTGCAGCGACATGCGCGGGCTCAGGATGAGGTTGAGGCGCGTCTCCATGCCCAGTTCCGTCTGGTCCAGCGCACCGAATACGTAGCGCTTGCCGTACATCGCCACCGCCTCGGCGTCGGCGACCGCGCGCACGTACTGGCTCGCCGTCAACTCGTGTCTCAGCACGGGGCCGAACTGGAAGCTGAAGGTCGGCAGCGGCTTGAACTTCAGCTCGAACCCGCCTTCCCCCGACCACGACCCGTCGGGCCGTGTCTCGTAGCTCCCCTGGACCGACCAGACTACCGGCTTCCGCTCGTCGCCATCGAACTCGCCCGACACCGCCGTGAACCCCGGCGATCGCATCATCGGCCCGCCCCTGGTCAGCCGGTCGCTGTACACCCACCGGCCGGTATGGGCCATGACGTTGAACGACCAGTAGTTGCGCAGCGTCGCGTGGAATTGCGCGAAGTAGCCGTCTCCCATCGGGTCGCCGGCAAGGTTCCAGGTGTTCCACTTCGCCAGGATCAGCTGCCGGTCGCGGCTGAACCTGTCCGGAGTGGGCTTGAGCAACACAAGGGCTGCGTGCCCGCCCATCCGGTCGGCGCTCGTCATGAACCCGGCATCGTTCACCTCGAACCCCGGACTGACGGCCCAGAACGACGCGTTCGGCCGGATGTTGCCGTTGTTCTTGTTGAAGTCGCTCTGCAGGTTCCATCCCGACAGGGACTCCGCGTCCGGATCGAACGCGATGTGCGTGGCGTCGGGCCGCTGGTAGTAGCGGGCCGAGGAGCGCTGGAGCCGCGAGATGGACGCCGCCGAGCCGGCCACGCGGCTCCCCGAGAAGCTCCCCGTGACGACGTAGTCGCGTTTGTCCGTGAAGAAGAAGTGTCCGTCGCCGCCGACGACGAACGCGCTGCCGGGCAGTTGGGCGTTGAGGGCCGGGTCGGACAGATCGCGGTTGACCGCCGTCGTCAGCATGCCGAATCCGGCGCGCTGGCCGACATCGCGGCGCACGCGGGCCGCCAGGTAGTTGCTGAAGGGCTCGACCTCGTTCCTGCCGTGCACGCCGTTGGTCGACGTGTCGGCCCACTCCCGCGCGGTAGCCGCATCGATGAAGCTGACGGTCCACCCGTGGCTCGTCTTGCCCGTCACTTTCGCGGCGCCGATGATCGTGGTCGACGCCGGCCGGTCGACGTACTCTCCAGGCGCCGCACCCTGTGGTGTGCGCCCGATGCGGCGCGAGTAGAACAGCGAGGGGTTCGTCCGGTTGAACCCGAACGAGCTGCTGGCCCCGTTCCGGCCGAATCGGCTGAACGCCTCCGCGCCCTCGATGAAGAAGGGGCGCTTCTCCTCGAAGAACGTTTCGAAGACCGACAGGTTGACCACGGCCGGGTCCACTTCGACCTGTCCGAAGTCGGGGTTCACCGTCGCGTCGAGCGTCATGTTGCTGGTGAAACCCCATTTCGCGTCGAGGCCGATCGCGGCTGTTCCGGTCCGGCCGTCGTTGAACGGATCGCCTGGCTCGGCGGTGCCGCTGATCTCGCTGCGCGCGGTGACGTACGGCAGGAGTTCGAGATGGCGGCGGCTCTTGATGCCGTCGAGGCCGTCCAGTTCGCCCGCCAGCGACACGAGGCGACTCTCCTTCTTGGGCACGAGCGACCACCACGACTCTTCCTGCTTGCGCTGCACCACGCGCACGAGGTGCAGGCCCCACACCTGACGATCCCTTTCCGAGAACCGGAGCTGCGAGAAGGGGATGCGCATCTCGGCAACCCATCCCTTGTCGTCAATCGACACGGCGGCGTCCCAGACGCCGTTCCAGGTGTCGTCGTCGCTCGAATCGTCGAAGAGCACGCCGTCGCCGATCGAGCCGGCGGCCGTCACCCAGAACATCGATCCGGTCAGCTTGTCGTGGTGGGCGTCGAGCCCCACGATGATCCGGTCGGCGATGCCGTCGGTGTCGCCGTCGCGCCGGGTGAGGCGCTTGGCGATCTTCGACGGCTCGGAGTCGAACATGCGCGCGCCTACGTACAGCGCTTCGTCATCGTAGAGAAAGCGGACTTCGGTGGGTTCCGTGGCCGGCTTCCCTTCGTCGGGGTCCTTCTGCAGAAAGCCCTTCGCGGGCTGGGCCCGTTCCCAGTCGGCCTCGTCAAGGCGTCCGTCGACGGTGATCCTCGTCGTCGTCCGCACGGCGGTGATGCGTGGGGTACTGCGGCCGGTGGGAGCGGCAACCGCCGGTGTCTGGCACAGCGCGGGCCAGGACAGGGCGGCGAACGCCGCAGACAGCAGGATGGTCAGGGGTTTCCGGCCCACGCAGCCTCCGGACGCGCGATGATACACGACGACACGCCAGTTGGACGAGAATTCGCGTGCGTTTGTTCGGCATTCGGCGCCGGCCTCAGGCGCGCGTCGAGGCGCCGACTCCGTGCTAGACTCCATGCCGGCGACCGCGCCGCTGCCGCGGTCCGGAAGAAGGGTCACGCACTATCTTTCACGGCGATCTCGAGAGCATTATCAATGGAGGATTCACCATGAGTCGGAACACCCAGCCCACCCGGCGCCGCTTCATCGGCACGCTGGCCGGCGGCGCCGCCGCGGCGGCAACCGTCACGATGTCGGCGGCGTCGCGCGATCGTGAAGAGACCATGGCGGACCGCCAGCAGCCGGCGTCCGCGAACGACCAGATCCACCTTGCGCTCATCGGCGCCGGCATCCAGGGCACCGGCGACGCCAGCACCGCGATCACCGTGCCCGGCGTCAAGCTCGTGGCGGTGTGCGATCTCTTCGACGGCCGGCTGGCCGACGCGAAGAAGCGATGGAGCCAGGACCTGTTCACCACCCGCGATTACCGCGAGATCCTCAACCGCCCCGACATCGACGCGGTCATCGTCGCGGTGCCCGACCACTGGCACCGGCAGATCGCGGTGGACGCCCTCGGCAAGAACAAGTCGGTCTACCTCGAGAAGCCGATGGTCCAGCACCTCGGCGAAGGCGAAGCGGTGATCGCCGCGCAGAATGCCTCGAAGGGCATCCTGCAGGTGGGCAGCCAGGGCATGAGTTCGCTCAGCAACGAGAAAGCGAAGGAACTGCTGGCCGCCGGCGCCATCGGCAAGCTGCTCTACGCCGAAGGGTTCTGGGCGCGCAACAGCCCATCGGGCGCCTGGCAGTACGCGATTCCCCCTGACGCGTCGGAGCAGACGCTGGACTGGGACAGGTTCCTGGGTGCCACGGCGAAGCGCCCGTACGACCCGCTCCGGTTCTTCCGGTGGCGCAACTACAAGGACTACGGAACGGGCGTCTGCGGCGACCTGTTCGTCCACCTGTTCTCCAGCCTGCACTTCATCACGGGCTCGATGGGCCCGACGACGATCATGGCCCAGGGCGGCCTGCGGTTCTGGAAGGACGGGCGCGACGTGCCGGACGTCATGCTCGGCATGTTCGACTACCCGGAGACGCCCGCTCACTCGCCGTTCACCCTCTCGTTGCGGGTCAACTTCGTCGACGGCACCTCCGGCAACACGTTCCTCCGCATGGTCGGCACCGGCGGCGCGATGGACGTGGGCTTCGACAACGAAGTGACGGTGAAGTACCAGAAGACCTGGGATCCACTGAAGGCCACGCAGGGCGACTTCAGGGCCAACCCGGAGCCCGACGCCCGCAAGGACATGGTGCCGGCGGCCAACATCGTCTACCGCGCCGAGCAGGGATACAAGGGCGCGCACTACGATCACTTCAGCAACTGGTTCAGGGCCATCCGCACTGGTGGTCGGGTGGTCCAGGACCCGGTGTTCGGGTATCGCGCCGCGGCACCGGCCCTTGCCTGTAATATGAGCTACTTCGAGAAGCGCGCCATCCAGTGGGATCCGGTCGCGATGAAGCTGGTCGGGCCTGGCAAGTAGCGCTCCGGGCTCCTGACGCGGGACATGCACGACACCAAGGCCAGCCCGCCCCGTGGCGGGCTGGCCGTTTCTTCCATCCTCTGGTTCTGGCTTCCCCTCGCAGCCACGTGGCTGATGATGTCGGCCGAAGGCCCGTACGTCGCGGCCATCATCGCGCGGATGCCCGAGGCGGCGTTCAACCTCGCGGCCTATGGCGTCGCGTTCTCGCTGGCCTGGCTCGTCGAGTCGCCGATCATGATGCTGCTGACGGCCTCGAACTCGCTCGTCCGGGATCGGCCGTCGTTTGTCGCGCTGAGGCGGTTCGCGTTCCGTCTTAACGCCCTCCTGACGGTTGTCATGGTTGTCGGCGTCTTGCCGCCCGTCTTCAGGTTCGCGACGGGCACGCTGATGGGGCTCCCGGACGGCATCGTGCACCTGGCGCACATCGCCACGGCAATCCTGGTGCCGTGGCCGGCGGCGATTGGCTACCGGCGCTTCTACCAGGGGATCCTGGTGCGGCACGGCCTGGCGCGCCGGGTCGCCTACGGGACCGTCGTGCGGCTGGCGACGATGTCGGCGACCGCGGCGGCCCTCGCGCTGGGCACCGCGATGCACGGCGCCAGCATCGGCGCCACGGCCCTGGTCACCGGCGTCCTGGTCGAGGCGGTGGCCAGCCGGGTGATGGCGCGGCACCTGGTGGCGTCGCTGCTGGCGGGCCCCGCCGAGGGGATGCCCGGCGCCCCGCCGCTCACGCAGCGCGGCATTCTCCGCTTCTACTATCCGCTCGGCCTGACGTCGGTGATCTCGCTTGTCACCGGACCGCTGCTCACGTTCTTCATGGGCCGGAGCCGGGCGCCCATCGAATCGCTCGCCGTGCTTCCGGTCGTGCAGTCGCTCGTGTTCCTGTTCCGGAGCGGAGGCGTAGCGTTTCAGGAAGTGGGCGTGGCGCTGATCGGCCGCAGCCTCGAGCACCGGCGCGAGGTCGGCCGGGCCATGCGCATCCTCGCATCGGGGGCCACGATCGCGCTCGCCGTGATCCTGTTCACGCCGCTCGCTGACGCCTGGTTCCACGGCCTGTCCGGGCTGCCGCCCGATCTGTCCCGGTTCGCCCTCGCGCCGGCGCGGCTGCTCGTGCTCCTGCCCGCGATGGAGTACTGGCTCTCGTACCAGCGCTCGCGGTTCATCCTGAGCGGCCACACGCGCGTCATCACCCTGGCGACCGCCATCGAGGTTGCCGTCATCGCGATGCTGCTCTTCATGGCCATCGGCTGGCTCGGGGTGGTCGGCGCCGTGGCCGGCTCGGTGGCCCAGATCTCGGGCCGACTGGCCTCGAACCTCTTCCTGCTTGCGGTGTCGCGCGCGCCCGGAGCCCGCGGGCAGCCCGCCGCCCGTCAAGGACCGTGAAGAGAGGTGTACCCGTGACGCGATCTCGAGTTCTCACCGCCATCATCGCAGCCGGATCCGTCGTGAGTATCGCCGCGATCGGGATGCCGGCGCCGCTGCCCGCGCAGCAGCCCGCATCCGGATCCCGCGAAGCCGTGACGCGCCAGGTGGAGGCCTTCGATCTGCAGGACGTGCGGCTGCTGGACGGACCGTTCCGCGAGGCGATGCTGCGAGACCAGCAGTTCCTGCTGGGCCTCGATCAGGACCGCCTGCTGCACACCTTCAGGCTGACGGCCGGCCTGCCGTCCACGGCCGCTCCCCTCGGCGGGTGGGAGGCTCCGGATGTCGAGCTTCGCGGGCACAGCGTCGGCCACTATCTCAGCGCCCTCGCCCTGATGTACGCGAGCACGGGTGACGCGCGCTTCAGGGATCGCGCCGACGCCATGGTGGGAGAACTGGCGAAGGTCCAGGCGGCGCTCGCCGCGCGCGGGTCCCATGCCGGTTACCTTTCGGCGTTTCCCGAGGAGTTCATCGATCGCGTCGAAGCCCGCCAGCGCGTGTGGGCGCCCTACTACACGCTCCACAAGATCATGGCGGGCCTGCTCGATACGTACCAGTTGTGCGGCAACGCCCAGGCCCTCGACCTCGTCACGAAGATGGCCGCCTGGGTCCGGTTCCGCATGGATCGGCTGACCGAGGACCAGCAGCAGAAGATGCTCGGCACGGAGTTCGGCGGCATGAACGAGGTGCTGGCCAACCTGTACGCCGTCACCGGCGACCCGGATCACCTGCGCACCGCCCGGGCGTTCAACCACAAGTTCATCTTCGAGCCTCTCGAGCGGCGCGAAGACGCGCTCGACGGCCTGCACGGCAACACCCAGTTTCCGAAGATCATCGGCGCCGTGCGCCAGTACGAGCTCACCGGCGAGCGCCGCCTTTACGATCTCGCGACGTACTTCTGGGATCGCGTGGCGCTGCACCGGTCCTTCGTCATCGGCGGCAACACCGACGACGAGGCGTTCTTCCCGGTGTCGGACTTCCCGAAGCACCTCGGGGAGAGCAGCACCGAGACCTGCAACACCTACAACATGCTGAAGCTGACGCGGCAGCTGTTCCGCCTGGCGCCGTCGGCGCAGCTCATGGACTTCTACGAGCGCGGCCTCTTCAACCACATCCTCGCGTCGCAGGACCCGGCCACGGGCATGATGTGCTACTACGTCCCCCTCAAGCCCGGCGCGTTCAGGACGTATTCGACGCCGGACCAGTCGTTCTGGTGCTGCGTGGGGACCGGCATGGAGAACCACGCCAAGTACCCTGATTCGATCTACTTCCACGACAGCACGTCGCTCTACGTCAACCTCTTCATCGCGTCCGAACTCGTCTGGCGCGCGCGGGGCCTGACGGTCAGGCAGGAGACGATGTTCCCCGACCGCGACACCACGAGGCTGACGTTCACGGCGTCGACGCCAGTCCGGCTCGCGTTGAAGGTCCGGCGCCCAGGGTGGGCGACGTCCGGCATGACGCTCGCGGTGAACGGACGGCAGGAACTGATCGCGGCGCCTGCCGGCTCGTTTGCGACAGTCGAGCGGGTGTGGAAGACCGGCGACGTGGTGGACGTGACGGTACCGATGAGCCTGCACGTCGAGCCGATGCCCGGCGACCCGACGGTGGCGGCCGTGCTCTACGGGCCCATCGTGCTCGCCGGCGATCTCGGCAGCGAGGGCCTCGGTAGGTCCGTGCGGTACGGCCCCGCCGCGCCCCCGCTCGGCCGCCTCCGCACGCCGGCGATTCCCGCGTTCGTCGGCGATCCTGCGCGCACGATCGAGTCGATCGCGCCGGTGCCGGGCTCGCCGCTCACCTTTCGCACGAAGGGGCTTGCGCAGCCCCACGACGTCACGCTCGTGCCGTTCTTCAGGGCGTCCGACCGTCGGTACACGGTCTACTGGCGCCTCTTCACCCCCGCCGAGTGGGCCGAGCGGAAGGCCGAGGTCGCGGCCACGGAGGGTAAACGGCAGATCATCGAGCGCAACACGGTTGACGCCGTCGATGTCGGCAGCGACGAGAGCGAACGCGACCACGGCTTCAAGGGCGAAGGCACAGGTGAGGGGTTCCTGGAGGGACGCAGGTGGCGTGACGCGCGCGATGGGTGGTTCAGCTACGAGTTGAGGATGCCGCCGGACGGGCCGGTGTCACTCGTCTGCACCTACCGCGGCAGCGAAGGGCGCCGCCGCATCCACGACATCATCGTCGACGGCGAGAGGATCGCCACGGAGACGATGTACTACCATCCAACCGAAACGTACGACGTCGTCTATCCGCTGCCCGATGCGGCCGTCCGCGGCAAGTCGAGCATCACGGTGAAGTTCCAGGCTGCGCCAAAGGCGTCCACCGGCGGCGTGCTCGACGTGCGAACCGTGAGGATGGCCCCGACCGTGAAGTAGCCGCGGCGCTACGGCTGTTTCACCGCCTCGATTGGCGCATCAGGCGGGCCGAGGACGAGGCGGACCTCGCCGTCGCGTTGGACAAAGCGGATCCGGCGCTCGACGCCGCCGCCGTCGAGCGAGAACGCCGCGAACTCGCGGTCGGACGTCGGCAGGTACCGAAGAGCGGGGAGAGCCGGCGTGCCGCGGAGCGCGAGGATGCGGCGCGGCCCCCACAGGTAGACGTTGTAGACGGAGCCTTTCTCGAAGTCGAGGCGCACGAACACGCGGATCGTCTCCTCGTCGCGCGGGATCGCGCCGGCAATCGCCGACCCCTTGAACTTGCCCAGCCGGGTCTCGCGATCGCGCATCATGTTCGTTTCCTGCGCCCGCATCTCGTCGAGCGGCATGGCGCCGCCCATGGCCTCGTGGAGGGAGCTGAGGTCGCCCGCGAACGTCCTGGCCGCGATCTCGGCCGTCCGCGTCGCCACGTCGGCCAGCCTCGCGGCCTGGGCCGGCGAAACGGCCGCAAGAGCGGAGAACGCCTCCTGGCCGCCGGGACGAACGAGCAGCGCGCCGCCGTCGGCCGCCACCGTCAGCGTACCTCCCTGCGGCAGGCGCCACTCGCCGGCCAGGGCCGCCACGCGCGCCGGCGCGACATCGACGACACGCGGCGGCATGGCGGCCTTGCCGCCGAACAGCATCCGCTCGAGCACCTCGACGACAGGCGTGGCAGTCAGTTCCGTGTTGGTGGACGTCACGAACAGCATCGCGTCTTCGTCCGGAAAGCGCACGAACTCCGCCACGAAGATCCCGTTGCCCCCGTTGTGCTGGACCACCGTGGTGCCGCGCGGGCTCTTGCTCACGGCCCAGCCGTAGGCGTAGTGCGATAACCCGAGCGGTCCCTCCGCCACGTACGGCGTGAAGTACTTCGCGCGTGCGTCTTTCGAGAGGACAGCGTCCGAATCGAGCGCGCGGTGCCAGGCGAGCATGTCGCCAAGCGTCGTGTGCAGGCCGCCATTGCCGCGAAGCATCCAGTACGGCGCAGCCGGATCCTGGATGCGCTGGAGAATCGTGCCCCAGTCCTCGCCGTCACGATACCCGCGCGCGACGCGATCGGGCGCCCACTTCGGGAGCTTGTAGCCGGTCTCGTTCATCCCGGCGGGCTTCAGGACGCGTTCCGTCAAGTACGTCTCGTACGGCTGGCCCGACACCTTCTCGACAATGGCGGCGAGGAGGCTGTAGCCGGCGTTGGAATACTCATAGCCCTCGCCCGGCTTGAAGAGCAGTTTCGACTGCAGCGCGCGGCGCACGTATTCCTCGCGTCCGACCGGCTCGTAGTCGGTCGGGCTGAAGTCGGACTCCAGGCCCGACGAGTGCGTCAGCAGATGGTGAAGCGTGATCGCTGCCTTGTCGGCGGGCACGCCGTCCAGGTACTTGCCCACCGGGTCGGCGGTCGACAGTTTCCCCTGCATCTCGAGCGTGAGAATTGCCGCGGCCGTGAACTGCTTCGTGATCGAGCCAAGGCTGTAGACACTCTCCGTCGTGAGCGGGATGCCGCGCGCGCGGTCTGCGAGGCCGTACGACTTCAGGAGGAGCACGTCTTTGCCGCGTACGACGAGCGCACCGCCGGAGTAACCGAAGCGTTCGAGGCGCGAGAGGTACTCGTCCAGCGTCCGGCCGGTCTCCCCGTTCACGAGGGGCCGGTCGGCGGTCGTCGCGGACAACGCCAGGCCCGCGATGGCGGCAAGAACGAAGGCGGCGGCGAGGAGCCTGCGGGCGGTGGTCATCGATACCTCCGGAACGGGTCTGGAGCCAGGCGTGTCATAAAGAACGGGCCGACCTGGTTCACTGATTACGGCGCTTGTAGCTCATCGCCACGCCGCCCGCCGTCACAGTTGTTTCCAGGAACGGCAGGCTCGACACGTACTGATAGTAGTCGCCGGTCATGCCGCCACCTCCCCATCCCCGCCGCTGGTAGACGTTGTGCGCGGCGAGGCACCCGCCAACCGCGAGCTTGGGGATGACGGCCTTCGCGTAGTTGGTGTACCACTCCTTGTCGGCGTCGATGAAGACGAAGTCGAACGGCCCGTCGAGCGTCGGGACAAGGTCGTGCGCGTCGGCGAGGCGTGCATCGATGAAGGCGCTGACGCCGGCCTCCTGGAAGTTCCGCACGGCCTGGTCGTGCCGTCCCTCGTCGATGTCAACGGTGATCAGCTTGCCGCCGGTCTTCGAGAGGGCCCACGCGATCCAGATGCCCGACCGGCCGGTGGAGGTGCCGATCTCGAGCGCCCGCTTATAGCCGCCCTTGAGGACGAGATCGTGCAGCAGCTCCCCGTCCGATTCCGGCACGTTCAGGTCGTGCCAGTCGCCGCGGTGCTGGTCGAGGAACGCCTTGACGCGCGCGTCCAGGGCATTCGAGCCCGCGGGGCTCTGTTGGCCGCCCCCAGCGACGAGTGCGATGCCGCAACACAGGGTGACGACGACCGCCGACGCGAATCCTCTCATTTCGGCCTCCCGCACACCTATGCGAGCGTATCTACGACTGGAGGTCCGCAGCGTTTACCCCCGGCCTTCCGGCGCCAGGTGACTCCTGCGCTTCAGCTGGAGGTCGGGTCTCTGGACCCGGCGAAACTCCGGCCTTCGGACGCGGCCACGGCAAGGGCATTCACGATGGTCGTCCCCGACGTCTCCGCCACGTCCCAGATCACCGTGTCCGCCGATCCCCAGCGGCGTGTGACGGCGTCCACCACGGATCGTCTCACGACCAGCAGCATGACACGGCCGGACTGGTGAGCCAGGCTGTCGAGCGCGGAAGCCCAGCCGCCGCCCGCGAGTTCGAACGGCCCAACCTCGTCGATCACGACGATGTCGGCGGCACCGGCATCCTGACCGAGCGCCTTCACGCCGAGCGCCAGGCCGGCAGGCGAGAACGCGAAGCGGCTCCACTGCGGGTGCGGCCCAGTCGTGATGGCACGTTCGCGGGCCAGTTCGGCCGACTCGCCCGTGGCCAGGTTCAGGATGTCGAAGCCGGTTCGCCGGCCGTTTTCCAGCAGGCCTGGCGCCAGGATGCCGGCTACGCGGATGCCGCGGGTACGAAGATCGTCGACGACTCCGCGCGCGATGGTCGATTTGCCCGATCCCGTGTCGCCAGTGAGCATGAAGACGCGGCGGGCAAATCGAC
>Ga0209048_10004962_pt1 | contig 12640 bp, 5 predicted proteins | sample FrelakmetCRP12CR_FD_187146 | JGI IMG/M metagenome (GOLD analysis project Ga0209048, IMG submission 187146) | Freshwater lake sediment microbial communities from the University of Notre Dame, USA, for methane emissions studies - CRP12 CR (SPAdes)... | ecosystem: Environmental > Aquatic >... | reverse complement strand
CTTGCGGGTCGCGCACGATGACGCCGCCGCGCTCGCCGCGGAGAAGGAGCAGGAGATCACCGTTGCCCGGCAGGCGATCGTGCAACGGGACCACCAGCTCGAAGCGTCGGCCCGGCTGCTGGCGGAGCGCGCCGCCGCCTACGCCACGCTGGACGCGGAAATGACCCTGGCGCAGGCAACGATGCGCGACCTGCGGGTCGCGCACGATCGCGCCGCCGCGCTCGCCACGGAAAAGGAGCAGGAGATCACCGTTGCCCGGCAGGCGATCGTGCAACGGGACCACCAGCTCGAGGAGTCGGCCCGGCTGCTGGCGGAGCGCGCCGCGGCCTACGCCACGCTGGCCGGGGAAAAGGAGCAGGAGATCACGGCGGCGCGGCAGGCGATCGTGCAACGGGACCATCAGTTGGAAGATTCGGCCCGAATGCTGGCGGAGCGCGACGCGGCCAACGCCACGCGTGCCGCGGAAAAGGAGCAGGAGATCACCGCGGCGCGGCAGGCGATCGTGCAACGGGACCATCAGTTGGAGGATTCGGCCCGTGCGCTGGCCGCGCTGGACGGCGAACTGAAGGCGGAGCGTGGACAGACACGCAATCTCGAGGCCAGGCTCCAGGAGCTGGAACAGCGCCTGGAGCGCGATGAAGACAGCATGAAGGACATGGGTGCGGACCTGGCGGCCTGGCAGGAGCGCAAACGTCAGGTCTTGTCCTTCATGGCCACCCGGCTTGCCAATGCGCACGGCTTCTGGCGAGGCCTGTTTGTCGCAAAGGGCCTTAGCCGCAAGGAGGCGGCGATGGCGGGCAGGTTGCTTGGCGAAAGCCGCCTCTCGGCGCATTTCGACCAGCCGGCCTTCGGCGAAGTCGAGGAGGGTGATGTGACGTTCACCGGATGGTGCCTTCATCCGGCCCGCGAACTGATCAACCTGAGTCTGCGCCTCAATGGGGTGCAATTTCCGACGCGCTTTGGTCTCGACCGTCCCGACGTAGGCGCCGCCTTTCCTCAGGCGCCCGGCAGTGCCCACAGCGGCTTCCTGATTTCAGCGCCGCTCAAGCCGGGCCTTTACCTGGCAACCTTGGAGGCCCAATGCAAGGACCTCGGCCCGGAGGTGTTCGTCGCGCCCGATCTGCTCGTCGTGAAGCGTCGGCCAGCCTGGAAGCGCGTCGCCGCCCGACTGGAACGCAGTGCCGGATTCTTGAGTTTTGCCGCGTCAAAACTGCGCCGCCGCCTGGCGTACGGCCGGGGCTTCCCATCCTGGCGCGAGATTCCCGGCCAGGTGCGTCGCGCCCGGCAGGAATTCATGCGCAGGGGCGGGTCGGGTTCGGCTCTGCAGCCGCCGGATGGATTCGCGCCGCCGACGCCCATGGACCCCTACGACGCGTGGCTGGCCGACAACCCCTGGGGGCCGCGGCAGGAAACCGACCTGCGCATTCGCCTGAAAGCCGCCAGGAATCTGCCCACGATTTCCGTGGTAACTCCGGTGTATCGCCCGGACCTCAGGTACTTCCTGGAGACCGCCGGCAGCGTGCGCGGCCAAGTCTACGACAACTGGGAATGGTGCCTGGCCGACGACGCCAGCAACGATGCCGACTTGACGGCCGCACTTCGTGAACTGGCCTCGCGAGACAACCGGATCCGCTTTGTCTCCCGCCCCGAGAACGGGCACATCAGCCTCGCCACCAATTCCGCGGCGGAGCTCGCCCGTGGCGAGTACATCGCGCTGATGGACCACGACGACCTGCTGAGCCCGGACTGCCTGGCGGAGGTGGCGCTGTACCTTGCAGCGCATGACGATGTGGACGTCCTCTACACGGATGACGACAAGGTCGACGTCGACGGTAAGCGCTACGGCCCGCAATTCAAACCTGACTGGTCGCCGGAATCCCTGTTGAGCCAGATGTATTTCTCCCATCTTTTCGTGGTCCGCCGTTCCCTGTATGAGCAGGTAGGCGGCATGCGCGGCGGCCTCGAGGGTTCGCAGGACCACGACCTGGCGCTGCGCGTGGTGGAAAAAGCGCGTAGGGTGGCCCATCTGCCCCTGATCCTTTACCACTGGCGCGCGGTGCCAAGCTCCACGGCCATGTCGGGCGACGCCAAGACGTACAGCTTCCAAGCGGGAATACGGGCGGTGTCGGAGGCGCTGTCGCGGCGTGGTGTTCCGGCAGAGGTGGACCGGCCGGAGTGGGCGGTAGCGGCAAAGGCCAGCCTCTTGCGCCATGGTTTTCCGGACGACGGGCCGACCGTGGCCATCCTCGTCGCCACGCGCAACCAGCTGGAGTTGCTCAAGCGCTGCGTCGAATCCCTGGCCAAGACCCGCTACCGCAATTACGAGATCGTGATTCTGGACGACCACAGCGACGATCCCGAAACTGTCGCCTGGCTGGGGTCGTTCCCCGGCCGCGTGCTGCGCACACCGGGGCCGCGCGAGGGCTTCAACTTCTCCGCCATCCACAATCATGCAGCGCGCGAACTGGACGCCGAGTATTTGCTGTTTCTCAACAACGACACCGAGGTGATCAACCCGGCGTGGTTGAGCCAGATGATGGGCTACGCTCGGCTGCAAGGCGTGGGCGCGGTCGGCGCGCGGCTGCTGTTCCCGGACGACACCGTACAGCATGCCGGCATTCTCCATGGATTCAACCAGGGTTCGCTGGCTCTCGCGTTTCGCGGCCTGCCCCGGGAGCATCCGGGTTATCTGGCTGCGGCCCGCGTGTGTCGCAATTACGGGGCCGTCACCGCGGCCTGTCTGCTGACCCCGCGACGCCTGTTCCTGGAATCGGGCGGTTTCGACGAAAGAAATTTCGCGATCTCGTTCAATGACGTGGATTACTGCTACCGACTGGCCGACCACGGATACCGATGCGTCTACGCCGCTGACGCCGAGCTGTACCACCATGAAGGTGCGACGCGCGGCATCGGCAGCCGGGTCGAGGAGATCGCCCGCTTCCGGCAGCGCTACCGGCACAGGGCGGAGCCGTACTACAACCCGAACCTCTCGACGACCAACGCGCTTTTCGAGGTCCGGCCCAGACACTTGGCCAGGCGCCCTGACCGGCCGGTCAAGGCGTTGATGGCATGCCACACGCTGGATCTGACAGGCGCGCCCTTTTGTCAATTCGAATTGGCCGCAGCCCTGCACGCCAAAGGCCAGCTCGACCCCATCGTTGTCAGTCCCGAGGACGGGCCGCTCCGGAGCCTGTACGAAGAGTGCGGCATTCCGGTGCGCATCCTGCCGCACGGCGTCGACAAGGTCGCGTCGATGGCGGACTACGAGCGGGAACTTGCGGTGTTCGCGCAGCAGGTCCTGGATGCGGACGTGGAGGTTGTCTATGGCAATACCCTCAAGACCTTTTTCGCCATCGATGCGGCCCGGCGCCTGAACATCCCCAGCCTCTGGAACATCCGCGAGAGCGAGCCCTGGGAAACCTATTTCCGCTACCTGCCCGACACCGTGGCCTGCCGCGCCCTGGAATGTTTCGCCTTTCCCTACCGCGTACTGTTCGTGTCCAACGCGTCGCGCGCCGTGTTCGAACGCCTCAACAGCCGGCACAACTTCCAGGTGATCCACGACGGCCTGGACCTCGACAAGTGGCAAGCCCGCTTGGGTGGATGGAACCGCTCCGCTTCCCGCGAGCGGCTGGGTGCCGGCGCGGACGAACTGGTCGTGGTTCTGCTGGGAACGGTCTGCGAACGAAAGGGCCAGCACGACCTGGTCAAGGCGCTGGCGCAGCTCCCGCCGGAACTCGCCGGTCGTTTGCGCTGTTTCATCGTCGGGGATCGGCCAGGGGATTACAGTCGCAGACTGGCCGGGCTCGTGCACCACCTGCCCGCGACGTTGAGGCGCAAGGTCCACGTCGTGGGCGAAACCCGCGATGTCGCCTGCTACTACCAGGCCGCGGATCTGTTCGTCTGCAGCTCCCGCGTCGAGAGCTATCCGCGGGTGACGCTGGAGGCCATGGCCTGCGGCCTGCCGATCGTCTCCACCCCGGTCTTCGGCCTGTCCGAGCAGTTGGTCGACGAGACCAACGCATTGCTCTACCAGCCCGGCGACGTCGCGGCCCTGGCTGCAGCGCTCGCCCGGCTGGCCCGGGACAACGCGTTGCGCGAAAGAATGGGCGCTCAGTCGCGTCTGGTTCTGGCGGGACTCAAGAGCTTCGGGGAGATGGCCGAGGATTACGGCATCCAGTTCATGGAAGCGCGGGAAGCTCGCTGAAGGCTCATGAAGGCCACCGCCCGATCCGCAGTGGCGACAGGCGTCCCGGAGCCGCGATGAATGATCCTGACTTCAATGAGCGCGACTACCTTGCGGCCAATCCCGATGTCGCTTCCGCCGTGCGCAACGGCCAATTCACAAGCGGCTGGCAGCATTACCAAGCCTTTGGCAGGAAGGAAGGGCGCATGCTGAACCTCTTCGGCCGGATGTCGCGCGAAGACAAGGCGCTGTATGCGGTGAACCGGAAGGGGCTCGGGCTTGAAGTCGGCCCCAGCCACAATCCCATCGCCCCGAAGAAGCGTGGCTTCAATGTCCACATACTCGACCACGCGTCCGCCGAAGACCTGCGCACCAAGTACAGGGGGCATGACGTCAACCTGGACAACATCGAAGAGGTTGACTTTGTCTGGACCGGGCAACGGCTATCCGAGCTCATCGGCCGGACGGAATGCTACGACTGGATCATTGCCAGTCATGTCATCGAGCATGTCCCCGATCTGATCTCATTCCTGCAGCAATGCGAGGCACTGCTCAAGGCAGACGGCGTGCTGTCGCTCGTCATACCCGACAAGCGCTACTGCTTCGACCACTTCTCCCCGCCCACATCCACGGGCCAACTGCTGGATGCATGGGCGGAACGACGCACGCGACCGAGCCATGGGCAGGTATTCGACTTCTTCGCCAATGCTTCGAAGCGCGATGGAAGCATTACGTGGGGCCCGGGCGCAGGGGGAGCCAACGCGCTTGCCCACACTTTCGCGGAAGCCCGGGAAATCTGGACACTTTCCTGTACGACGTCCGAATACATCGACATTCATTGCTGGCGCTTTGTGCCCGCATCGTTTCGACTTCTGCTTGCCGATCTGCAGGCCCTCGGTCTCACGGGATTGGGCATCAAGGCGGAGTTCGATACGACCGGCTGCGAGTTTTTTGTCTCGCTGGGCAAAGGCGGCAATCCCGCCAATTTCAGTCGATTGGAACAATTGAAGCGCCTCAGAGCCGACGACGCGTGACGCGACTTCGACCAAGGCGCGCAGCCGTCCAATCAACCGGCAGTTGCTGGAGGCCCGGCCGTCAAGGCGATTACCTCCGTGGCGGTCTTCATATCTGGCGCTTGCTCAGCGGGAAGAATCGGGGCGGCTCGGCTGCGGTCAGAGAAGAGGATTCGTCGAGTGGGCACGATCGGCGGTGTGAAATAATGCGCACCATGAAGAGTACCCCAAGCGAGAGGGGCGCATGCTGAAGCGATTGTCTGCCAGAGCCTCGCGCGAGGAGAAGGGGTTCGATCGCCGGCAAGAGGCGGATCCGGATCTGGGAACCGGCACCGACTCTCGTGCGACTGCGCCCAAAACGAATGGGCGCGGAGTCCTCGAGACGATTCTCGCGAACAGGCATTACGTCATCGCGGCGATTCTGTTCGTCACCGCATGTCTCATTGCGGTTGCGAATGTGGCAACGGTCGTCGCTTGGCACGTGCCCGTCCCTTTCTCGGATGATTGGCTTCATTTACCGGGAATGATTGCTCTTCAGGATGCGGGGTTCCCCACCGGACGCGTGGTCTCTCATTTGTGGGCCCAACACAACGAGCATCGAATCGTCGTACCCAGACTCATCTATTTGATCGACATGACGCTGTTTGGTTATCGGGGGTATTTCCCGATCGCTTGTATCTTCCTGTTTCAGATCCTGTTGGTGGGCATGCTGACATGGCTGTTTGTCGGGAAGCGGCGCTATTCGTGGGAAACCTTGCTGTTCGTTTCATTGGTCCTGGTTGCAGCCTTTGACCTCGTTCAATGGGAGAACTTTGCCTCGACATTCCAGACGTCTTTCGTCGGCTGCTTCGCGTTTTCGGTGGCCGCGTTGGTGCTGTACGCAAAATATGCGTTGAGTGGGCGCGCGCCCTACCTATGGGGTGCGGTGCTGTTCGCGACGCTTACAAGCTTGTCATTGGCGTCGGGGCTTTTCGTATGGATTGTGCTGGCACTGCTTGCATTTCTGATCCATGCAAGCCGCTACCGGCAGTCGCTGTCCTTCGTCGGCGTCTTCTCGCTGTTCCTGTTCCTCTATGTTCTCGGGTACACAAGTCCACCGTACCATGCCAATCCACTGGACAGCCTGATACATCACCCGCTGATGGTCCTGAACTATTTGACTGTTTGGCTGGGGAGCATTGCCGGTACGGTATTCGCCGCCCGATTGCTGGGTTCGATAACGCTGCTGGCGCTGCTCGTCGTCATCGCGTACCTCGCCCCCGACAGGAACAGGGAACGTCATGTTGAAATCTACGCTCTGCTGGGAATTTGCCTGTTTGTTCTGATGTCCGGCCTTGTGACTGCTTTGGCGCGGATAAATTTCGGCCTCGATCAAGCATTGGCAAGCCGTTATGCAACGCCCGTGTTGATCTTGTGGGTCAGCTTGCTGGGCTGCCTTCTCTTGCTGACATTGGAATTTGCGCCGCCCATGGACGTAGGCATCATCGTAGGGTTCATCTTCGTTGCCTTTGTCGGCTTGGTCATTCGCGGCGACTATGCGACAACGGCGCTGGTCTCATTTCAGAACCGACAGGTCCAGACGTATCTGGCGGTGGTCACCGGCCGATACAAAGGGCAGCCGGAGCTATTGGCATCGGTTTTCCCGCCCCCAGCGCAGATCTTGGACAAGATCGAATTGTTGAAAACTCATGACCTCTCTTTCTTCAACGGAGCAGACACAGCCCCCCTCAAGATCGGCGGCACGTTTCCCCCGCCCTCCATGCAAAGGTCCAACAATTGCAAGGGGCATGTCGATGCGGTGAGTGCGACCGGAAAGGATGCATATCAAGTAACCGGCTGGGCGTGGGACGGGGATTCATCCGCCTACCCGGATTGGGTTGTTCTTGTGCGGGATGGAAATGTCATCGGATTGGGAAAGCCGGGAATCCAGCGCCCCGACGTGCTTGCTGCCGTACCGTCAATTGACAAGCTGAGAGTCGGATGGCAAGGCATTGCAGGAGGCCCAAGTGGCTTGGGGACCGACAATATCGAGGCCTATGTTTCAAGCAGGAGCGGCCGCTATTGCCGCTTTTGACTACCTGCCCGCCAAGGCTCCTTGAACCGATCGATCTTGGCGAGCGGTTCCGGGCTGGACGGCGCCGCAGCGACGGCCTCGCCCAGCCGTCACGATATCGGAACCTCCAAGAACTGCATGCCCAGATCCACGCTACCCAGGAAGTCCCTGCGCTGCTGCAGGACTTCGAATGACAACAGCCCTGCCTGCTTGTCGAGCGGGAAGAATACTTCCTCCGATTTCCTGTCCTCGAGCCGCAGCGTAATGAAATAGCGCCCCTGCGTGAGCTTTGCCGGGAACGAACAGTGTGCGCGCACGCGCACCATTCCATTTTCCCCACGCGTTCCGACCAGTTCGAAGTATCGCCCCCCGACCTGCAGGGTCTTGCGGTCCTGTACCACGACGGCAAGATGAGGGTTCCTTACCGTCGACTTGTACTCCGCATCCACGATGATGGCGATCTGTTCGCCGGCGACGAACCCGGAAAACTGCCCGCCGCCATCGGTGAACTCGGCGCGGACGATCCTCCCGTCCTCCGTTCCGAACGCGGCCCGTCCCGAGCTGTACAGAGGCTCTTTCCACGCCACGGCCGATCCCGTGCCCCGAGCCTGCTGTTGCTCGGCACGCAGATCGAAAAGGTACATCTCCGCCATGTCCTCGGGCGAGCCGGTCCCCCTGATTTGCCCCCCACGCAAATAGACGACGTGGTTGCAGAATGTCTTGACCATGTCCATGCTGTGCGACACGAAGAGCAGCGTCGTGCCGCTCTTGGTCAGCGTCTCGAGACGCTCGAGGCATTTGAACTGGAACGCCATGTCCCCGACGGCCAGCGCCTCATCGATGATGAGGATCTCCGGATCGACGTTGATCGAGACGGAGAAGGCGAGCCGAAGCACCATCCCGCTCGAATACGTCTTGATCGGCTGATCGATGAAGTCGCCGATATCGGCGAATCGCGTGATGTCGTCAAACCGGCGTTCCATTTCCGGGCGCGAAATTCCCAGTATCGCCCCGTTCATGAACACGTTTTCGCGCCCCGTGAAATCGGGATTGAAACCCGCGCCCAGCTCGAGCAAGGCCGCGACGCGACCGTCGATCTGCACGTCGCCGGCCGTGGCCGTGAGCGTGCCGGCGAGCAGCTGCAGCAACGTCGATTTGCCGGAACCGTTGCGGCCGATGATCCCGACCGTGTCGCCCTTCATCACCTCGAGCGAGACGTCACGCAGCGCCCAGAATTCGCGATAGAACTGCTTTCGCCCCCGAAAAAGCGTCTGCTTGAGCCGGTCCTGCGGCTTGTCGTAGATCTGGTAACACTTGCCGAGCCCGTCCGCGCGGATGGCAACGTCAGAGGACATCGGCGAAACCTCTGCGGGTCTTCTGGAACCAGAACAATCCGAGCCACGCCACGACCAGGCTCGCGACAAAGTAGATGGCCAGGCCCTGCCAATCCAGCGGTTTTCCCCAAATCAGGATGTCGCGCGCCTGTTCGATCATGAAGGTCAGCGGGTTCATCTGGAGCAGGACGCCGTACCCCTCGGGGAGCGCGGAAATGGGAAAGAACACCGGCGACAGGAACAGCATGATCGTCGTGACGATTCCGGTCGTCTGGCCGACGTCCCGGAGAAAGACCCCGACCGATGCCACAAACCAGGTTATCCCCATCGTCAGCAGCACGAGAGGGGCAAGCAGCAAAGGAAGGAAGACGACGGTCCAGTTGAGATAGAAGCGGGTGAGGGCAAGAGCCGCGAGCAGCACCAGCACGCTGATCAGCGTGTGAAAGAGCGCCGAGCCCATCGCCATCCACGGGAGGATCTCGAGCGGAAAGACGACTTTCTTGACGTAGTTCACGTTGCTCAGTATGAGGCTCGGCGCCCTGTTCACGCACTCCGCGAACAGCGCGTGGATGATCAGGCCGACGAACAGTATTATCGCGAATTCGAACTTGCTGCCCTCCCCTCCCCAGCGCGCCCGGAACACCACGTTGAAGACGAAGGTGTAGACGGTCAACATCAGTATCGGGTTGAGGAACGACCACAGGATTCCCATTGCCGAACCCCGGTAACGCCCGACGACGTCGCGTTTCGTCATTTCCCAGATCAGGCTTCGCTGGTTCCAGAAGCTGCCGAACACAAACAGGGGGGAAACGGAGTGGACTTGTCGATTCATGGGGTTGAATAGGCCGGATCGGTCGACCGCGAGCCCTCCCCCGACGCAGTTGCCACTCCGATCACTCGGGCAACGCAGGGGATTTCCAAAGCGGTCGCAATCGATCCACCTGCGCCGGTGTACCTCCCGTCACTGCGCTGCGGGGGATGCAACCCGGTCCGACGCGCCCGCGCGCACCGACCGTGCGCAATGTGGTCAAACATATCATGATCCTGCCGTGGCATGTGTTGGGCTTCGTCCGCGCGCATTGTCCGCGCGCTTCACGCCAGGGGACGCCGGACCGACCCCTTGCTATTGGCGGACGAGCCGGTAGACCTTGCCGGCCGACGTCAGCGCGTAGAGCTCTTTCCGCGAATCCTCGCCGAATGATTGAATGTTCCCGACGGCCGCGATAGTCCATTCGACCCGCTCGGTGGCGGCCCCGCCGGCAGCGAGGAAACTTCGCAGCCAGCCTCCGCAGAAGTCGGAATAGAAGTAACGGCCGGTGACTTCCGGAAGCGCCGAGCCGCGATAGACGTATCCGCCGGTTATCGAGCAGCCGCTGCCGTGGTCGTATTCGACGAGCGGCAGCGTGATGCCGGAGCGGTCACATGCAGCGGTCGACGCGAAACAGAGGCTGCCTTCCCACAGGTTCCACCCGTAATTGAGGCCGCCTGTGCTAGCCGCGACCACGTTCACTTCCTCCCGGCTTCCCTGGCCGACATCCGCGATGTAGAGGCTGCGCGTCGCGCTGTCGAACGAGAAGCGCCAGGGATTGCGCAGGCCGTACGCCCAGATTTCCGGGCGTTTGCCCGGCTGTCCGACGAAGGGGTTGTCAGGCGGCACCTTGTAGGGCAACGAGCTCACGTCGACGCGAAGGATCTTGCCGAGGAGCGTGCCCGGATTCTGGCCGCTGCCGAGCGGATCGCCACCCCCACCGCCATCACCCGTCCCGATGTAGAGCATCCCGTCAGGGCCGAACTGCAATTGGCCACCGTTGTGATTCGCGAACGCGGTGTGGGAAATCGTGATGACTCGCACCGCCGTCGATTCGGGGGCACCGGGCGGCTGTGTCCCCCCCGCAACCGGAAATGTGAAGCGTTCGACGGCAATGTCGCCGCCCGGTTCGGTGAAATAGACGAAGACATTGCCGTTGCCCGCAAACTGCGGGTCGAACGCAAGCGAGAACATGCCGCGCTCGCCGCCGTACCCCACGCGCGCCGAGATGTCGAGCGCGGGTCCCTGCAGCGCGCCGTTGATGAGCTTCCGTATCCTGCCCGGCTGTTCGACGACATAGATCTCCGTGCTTCCGGGCGGCGATGCAAGAAACGTTGGAGAAACGAGCCCCGAGGCCACTTCGGCGAATCCGAGCTGCAACGGGCCGGCGGGGGCGTAGGTCACCGTCACGCTGGCGACGCTTGGCGGAGCGGGCAGGTCGAGCGTGCCCGGCGCGACCGTGGCCGTGTAGGTCACGGCAGCGGCGATCACCGGGTCGGCGCCCACGCTGAATTTCCCTGCGCCCGCTACAAACGCCTGACCGGTCGCCGTCAACGTGCCGACGGTCTTGCCGGCCGCATCCATGATCGCGATCGCAGCATTCGATCCCGAGGGAAGACCAACGACAGCAACGTCGATCCGGTTCTGCGCCGCCGGTGGGCCGCCGCTGCCACCACCACCGCCGCCGCCACCCCCGCAGGCAGAAAGCGCGGCAGCGAACGCAAGGACCGCCAGCGAGCGGAGGCGGCCCATCATGGCTGCTGCGCGAGCGTGGCCAGGCTGAAGGCGGTGCCTTCGAGCGTCAGGTTCGGATTGTAGGTGGGGTCGCGTCCCAGCTTGCCGCGCCATTTCTCGCGGAAGCGCGCTTCGTCCGCCACCTCCTGCGCATTCGTTGCCGTATCGTAATGGTAGCCCCGGCTCGCGGACTCGTCGTGATACAGCTCGGCGTGTGGCGTCAGGATATTGCGGTAACCCAGCGCCGCGACACGCAGGCAAAGATCGAGATCGTTGCAGGCGATCGCGAGCGTCTCGTCCATGCCGCCTGCTGCGCGGTACACATCGCGCCGCACGGCCGCGCATGCGGTAATCATCGCGCTGACGGTGTGCACGGCGAGCAGCCGCCCGTCCAATCCGCGGAAGCCCCGCGGGTAGCCGATGTAGGGCCGGTCCGCGACGCCGTTGAGGCCGAGCACGACGCCCGCGTGCTGGATCGTGTCGTCCGGATAGTAGAGCATCGCGCCGACCAGCCCGATCTCCGGCCGCAGCGCGTGTGCGACCAATTCGGCCAGCCAATCGGCATTGATGGGATCGATGTCGTTGTTGAGCAGCACGACAATGTCGCCACCGGCCGCCTCTGCGCCCGCATTGCACAACGCCGAATAGTTGAATCCGCCGACCTCACGCAGCACCTTGAAGCGCCGATCACCGGCCAGCGACGCGATGAACTGCAAGGCCTCCGGATCGGCGCTGTCGTTGTCGACGATGATGGCTTCCCACCGCGCATAGTCGGTGCGCTTGCGGAGGCCGGTGACACAGCGGCGCAGCAGTTCAACGCGGTCCCGCGTGGGAATGACGATGCTGGCGAGCGGCGGATCCGCAGGCAGGGCGTATTGAATCCGCCATCCACCGGCCGCCGGCTCGATGTCCGCGGTCTCTCCGCGGCGGGCGATCGAGTCGCGCAGCGCCCGCTCCTGGGCGGCGACGATGCCTGACTTCTCGTAGACGCCGGCCGCCGTCGAACCGGGGTGCTCCCGCCAATGGTAGAGCACGTGCGGAATGTGCACGACGGCATCCGGCCCTGACGTTTCGGCAAGCCGCAGCATCAGGTCCCAGTCCTGGACACCATCGAGGCCGGCGCGGAGGCCGCCGAGCTCGCGCAGGAGCGCGGTGCGGACGGCAACCGGATGAAGTACACAATTCGTAGTGCGCAACCACTCGGGATCCCAGTCCGGTTTGAAGAACGGCTGCGATCGCTCCCCCGCCGCGTCGATGCGGTCTTCGTCGGCATAGACGACGTCCGCGTGCGGCCGTCCGGCCACGTGGGCAGCGAACTCGAACAATGCGCCACGCGCGAGCAGATCATCCTGATCGAGAAAGAGGCAATAGTCACCGTTGGCCGAGGCCAGCGCGTCGTTGGTTGCCAGCGCGATCCCGCCATTTTCGGGACGGCGCAGGAAGCGCACGCGGGATTCACGCGCCGCCAGGGCATTTAGCCACCCGATATGCGCCGAATCGGGCGAGCCGTCG
>Ga0209048_10004961_pt1 | contig 12641 bp, 11 predicted proteins | sample FrelakmetCRP12CR_FD_187146 | JGI IMG/M metagenome (GOLD analysis project Ga0209048, IMG submission 187146) | Freshwater lake sediment microbial communities from the University of Notre Dame, USA, for methane emissions studies - CRP12 CR (SPAdes)... | ecosystem: Environmental > Aquatic >... | reverse complement strand
CGCACAACGCGACTGCGAGGCACGCCGCACCCACAAGGTTCATCGACGTTCTGCGTGTCATCGTCATCTCCTTCCGGCGCCGCCCTTAGAACTTGAGCACCGCATCGAGCTGCACGCGCGCCAGCGTCGAATTACCCACCAGTGAGGCGTTGGAAATATTCCGGTCGAGTACGTTGATGAAGTGCGACTTCGCGGTCAGTTGAAAGTTCTGGAAGAGCTCGTAGTCGAAGCGGATGATGCTGGCTTCGACGTTGGTGCTGCCGGTCTGCGACGCCGTGTTCTGCTGGTAGTTGATATCGCTGTAGCTGAAGAGCGACACCACAGCATCCTTTTCGACCCGCTCGAAGGTGTATGACAGGCCCCAATCACCGGGGTTCTTCAGCGAGTTGTGATACCAGTCCCGCTGCGCCTTGCCGATGCCCACCCCGATCGCGAATCCGCCGTTGTTACTGCTCGCCTGCGTGTTGTACGCCAATTCGCCGAACAGGCCAGCGGGAATGCCCAATCCGAACGGGTTCGGGAAGTCCAGCTCGGAGCCGAAGTTGATCACGTTGTATCCGTTGACGTAGCCGTTGATCTTTTGATGGCCGGCGGAGTCCTTGGCTGACAAGAGTACGCTGTTGCTGTTGGCCAGTGAGCTGTTGAAATTCGAGTTGACACCGTAGCAAGTGGACATGGGGTCCTTGGCAAGCTGGGCTGCGCTGCAGTTGTTGGCACTTGCACTCCCAGCGAATGGGCTGAGGTAAGTGGTTGCCACCCGATTCATGTCGATGAAGTTGTAGTCGGCAAATGAAGCCGTCAAATTTGCCGTTGATCCGATCGCTGCATCAACCACAGCTTGCCCGCCGCCAATCCACGAGTCGTTGTTGGCCGAGGCGTCGTTCATGATCCACTGCAACGCGTTGATGCGGAAGCTGCGGTAGAAGCCCTCGCGCTGCTCCCACAGATTGAGAGTTTCGGTTGCACCCTCCGGTGACAGGTCGTCGTCCCAAACCAATTCGGAATAGCGGGCCAGGGTAACCGGGAACTTGCCGGCGACAATCTGCCCCCATCCCGGCTCAAGGCCAAACGTCTTCCCGGGCTTGACCGTGATGTACGCCCAGTCGAGGTTCACCGGCTTGCGCGTGAAGGTGTTGGTGAACGTCTGGTTGGTGGAGATCGGATCGTTCGCATTGCCGCTCGCCAAGCGGATCGTGCCGGAGACCTCGTCGGTGACGTTGGCGTTCAGCCCGAAACGGGCGCGCAGGCGGTACCGAGTCTGGCCGTGATAGTTGTTGCCGTAGAAGCCTTCGACGCGGTTCCGCAAGTCACCAAAGAGGCTGATCGACTCCAGCCATTTCGGGATCTTTGCAGCGACTGCATCGCGGAGCGATTCTTGGGCCGCAGCCTTCTGCTTATCCTCTTCGCGCGCCTGTTTGAGGTCGTCTTCGGTGATCAGACCCTTCTTGAGCAGGATATCCCCCAAATCCTTGGCCTGGGCGGTGCCCGCCAGCATTGACGCCGCCAGGATCGCGCTAAACCAAGCTGTCCCCTTTTTCATGCGTGCCTCCTCCGTTGATGAATAGGGTTTGTGCAATTGACGCCGCGTACACTAGAAGCGGATAGCGACGCAACGGTTACGGTCCGGTTACAGTTCGATTAAAAGCGCACGGCGCGCGCTGTCGCCACCCCAAGGAACGGTCTGAAGGGCGTGACAGTGCCGCGGTCGGGATGTACAAAGTGGCTCGCCAATCAGGGGACGTGAAATGGAAGGGCACATGGCGACAGCCGACGCACCGACGCCATCAGAGGCGATCGCCGAAATCCGCGGCGTGTCGAAGTCGTTTACCAGCGAGGGACGCGAGCTGCTCGTGTTGCGCGACGTCAGTCTCACCGTCCGGCCCGGCGAAGTGGTCGCGGTCCTCGGTCCGTCCGGCTGCGGCAAGTCGACGTTGCTGCGCATTCTCACCGGCCTGATCGATTCGAGCTCGGGTGAGGTCCTGTGCCACGGCAGGCCGCTGCACGGCCTGCACCCGGGTGCCGCCGTGGTGTTCCAGAGCTTTGCGCTCTACCCGTGGTTGACCGTGGCCGACAACGTCCGTGTCGGCCTGCACCGCAAGGGCCTGCCGCACGATGAGGAGCAACGCCGCGTGCACCACATCATCGACCTCGTTGGCCTCGAAGGCTTCGAGGAAGCATATCCGAAGGAGCTATCGGGCGGCATGAAGCAACGCGTCGGCATCGCGCGCGCACTGGTGGGCGGTCCGGAGCTGCTGTGCATGGACGAGCCGTTCTCGGCGCTCGACGTGTTGACCGCGGAGTCACTGCGCTCCGAGGTCTACGGCCTCTGGTCGCGGGGCGAAATGGGTCTCAAGAGCCTGCTGCTGATCACCCATCTCATCGACGAGGCCGTCTTCCTGGCCGACCGCATCGTCATCATGGGTGCCAAACCGGGCTGCGTGCGCCAGGTGGTCCTCAACACGCTGCCGCATCCACGCGAGTATCGCGACCCAGCCTTCATCGCGCTCGTCGATGAGCTGCATGACGTCATCACGGAGATCCATTTGCCGGACAAGCGCCCCGCGGTGCCGGGGGTTCCACGCATGGAGCCGCTGCCGCACGCGCACGTCACCGAGATCGTCGGGTTGCTGGAAGTCGTGCACGACCACGGCGACCGCATCAACGTCTTCGAGCTCTCCGATCGCCTCGGGGTGGAGTTGGGCCGCACCATCGTCGTCGTCAACGCCGCCGAGCTGCTCGGGCTCGTCGACACACCGAAGCAGGACGTGCTCTTGAACCAAACCGGCCGCGATTTTGTCGGTGGTGACGAGAACACACGCAAACGCATCTTCCACGGCCAACTGCAACGCATTCCAACCTTGGCGCTGTTGGTCGAACGGCTGCGCCGCGCCCCCAACATGCGGCTGCCTGCGGAGGTGGTCCTCGAAGATCTGGTGATGCACCTGCCGTACGAACCCATGCAGCAGTTGTTCGACACGCTCATTGCGTGGGGGCGCTACGGCGAGTTGCTCGGCTACGATTCCGACGCGGAGATCGTTTACCTCGACCGCGAGAGTACCGTGTCGGCTGAGGCACCGCGCGCATGATGGCTGACGCGTCCGCTCCGTCGCCTGAGGTCAACCATGTCAGTCATCCTCCGCACCCCCGGTCTGTCACCGCCCGCGACGCGCAGCGCGTGGTGGATTGACGCGCTGCTGCTCGCCGGCCTGGGAGCGCTCATCGCCGGGATCGTCGGTCTGGCGCGCGGCTGGAGCGCACCCCTGCGCCCGACCGTCACCATCAACTTGTCCCTGTGGGCGCTGCCGCGCTACACCCTGCTGTCGCTGGCACGCGGCCTCGCCGCGTACGCGCTGTCGCTGGTCTTCACGCTCATCTACGGCACCACCGCGGCGCACAGCCGCACCGCCGAGCGCATCATGTTGCCAATCCTCGACATCTGCCAGGGCATTCCGGTGCTCGGCTTCCTGCCCGGCTTGGTACTCGGCCTGGTCGCCCTCTTTCCGCATTCGAACATCGGCCTCGAGCTGGCGTGCGTGGTGATGATCTTTACCGGCCAGGTATGGAACATGACCTTCTCGTTTTTCGGCTCGCTGCGGGCCATCCCGACAGAGCTGCGCGAGGCGGCACAGGTCTACCGCTTCGGCTGGTGGAAGCGTTTTCACACGCTGGAGGTTCCGTCGGCGATGATCGGGTTGGTGTGGAACTCGATGATGTCGATGGCCGGTGGATGGTTCTTCCTCACCGTGACCGAAGCGTTCACGCTCGGCGACCACGACTTCCGACTGCCGGGCATCGGCTCGTACATGAGCGTCGCGATCGATCGCGGCGACGGACGCGCGATGGCGGGCGCCGTGGTGGCGATGATCGTGATGATCGTCGCCGTCGACCAACTCATCTGGCGGCCGGCGCTGGCGTGGGCGCAAAAGTTCAAGGTGGAAGAGACCGAAGCCGTTGACGTTCCGACGTCGTGGGTACTCGACCTGTTGCGGCGCTCGCGCCTCATCCCGTGGATCGAGCAGCGCATCGAACGCGTATTCGTTGTCGCCGAACGCCGGCGCATCGCGCGCAACGGAACGGCGATGGCGGACGCACCGGCGAACCCCTTTGCGCTTGTTGGACGCGCCATCGGTGCGCTCTGCTGTGCCCTGGGGGCGTGGGGCGCCGTCCGTCTCGTCATATTGCTCAGCGCATTGACACGTGCAGAATGGCTGCACCTCGCGGCAGCGCTCGGCTTGACGTTTTTGCGCACCTACTCCGCGCTCGCCCTCGGCATGCTCTGGGCACTGCCCGTCGGCATCTGGATCGGGCTGTCACCGCGGCGCGTGCGTGCGCTGCAGCCGGTGATTCAAGTTGCCGCGGCTTTTCCCGCACCGATGATCTTTCCACTGGTGACCTTGGCGCTCATCACCGGGGGCGTGAACTTTTCGTGGGGCTGTGTCGCGCTGATGCTGCTGGGCTCGCAATGGTACATCCTCTTCAACGTGCTCGCCGGCGCCGGTGCCATGCCGCACGATCTGCAGGAAGTAGCGACGGTCTACGGGCTGGGCCGCTGGGCACGCTGGCGCACACTCTATCTCCCCGCGGTGTTCCCCTATCTTGTCACCGGCTTGATCACCGCCGCCGGCGGTGCGTGGAACGCCAGCATCGTCGCTGAGTACGTGCGCTACCGCGGTGAGACGTTGATTGCACCGGGCCTCGGCTCGCTGATCACCGAGGCGACAGCGGCCGCCAACTTTCCGTTACTCGCCGCCGGCGTACTCACCATGTCGCTGGCGCTGGTCACTCTGAACCGCACCCTCTGGCGCCGCATCTATCGCATCGCCGACGAACGCTTCAGCTTGAACCGATGAAGCGCCACCTACTGCTGGCAGCCTGCGTCGTCGCGCTCACCGCGTCGTGCGTTGAGGCGTTCGACATCCCTGCCCTGCCCGCCGCACCCGTTCCGTACTTGGTTGGCGGCCAGGCCACCGTCGTCTGGCAGTATCACTCCACGTTCCATAGCCCTTACCAAGGCGCCAACAGTCTGCAGCCGCAGGCCGAGGACCGTATCTCAGACACCTACACGCTCTACACGGGCGTGCGGCTGCTGCCGTGGCTCGAGGTGTATGCGAACCCCGAAATGATCCGCGGCGGCGGCCTCAGCGACGCCCTCGGCCTCGCCGGCTTCACCAACGGCGAGGTCATCCGCAATCCGGACGTAGGCACCAGTCCCTATCTCGCACGGTTTTTCCTGCGTGCGACGTTGCCGCTGGACGACCAGACCGAAACGGTCGATACGGGGCTCAATCAAATTGCCGGCACGCGGCCGACGCGACGCCTCACCATGTGGTTCGGCATTTTTGCCGCCAACGACATCTTCGACACCAACCGCTACGCCGGCAACGCGCGCACGCAGTTCCTCAACTGGGCGCTGATCACCAACCCCGCCTACGACTTCGACGCCGACACGCGCGGCTACACACGCGGCGTCGCCGCGGAGTGGGCCATCCCCGACCTCGCGGTGCGCGCCGGGGCGTTCCAGATGCCGAAAGTCGCCAATGGGCTCAATCTGGATGGTGACATGCTCAACAGTCACGGCACACAGATCGAGGCTGAGGCCCACCGTGAGCTGTGGTCAGATCGGCCGTTGGTGCTGCGCGCATTCTTCTATGCCAACCAAGGGAACATGGGGAACTACCGCGCGGCCATCGCTCTCGCCCATGCGCAGGGCGGCGTGCCGAACATCACCGCCACCGAGCAGCCCGGCACGCTCAAGTACGGCTTCGGATTGAACCTCGAGCAACCGCTGACGGTCGATGGCGAGAGCGGCCTGTTCGCCCGGCTGGGATGGAACGACGGCGCCACCGAGTCGTTCTGCTTCACCGAAGCGGAGCGCAGCCTCAGCGTGGGCGCCCAAATTGCCGGCGGCCCGTGGCGGCGGCCCGGCGACCGCGTCGGCGTCGCCTTCGTCGCCAACGAGCTCGGCAACGCGCATGCCGATTATCTCGGCGACGGCGGTCTGGGTTTCGTCCTCGGGGACGGACGACTGAATCGTCGTCCCGAGATCATCACCGAAACGTACTACGCCCTGCGGCTCCTGCCCTGGTTCGTGGTCAGCGCCGACTACCAGTTCATCGACAACCCCGGCTACAACCGCGCCCGCGGGCCGGTATCCGTCGTGTCGCTGCGCGGTCATATCGAGGACGTGGCGTCCTCCCCCCCCGGGTAGCGCGGACGCGTGCTTGTCACACACTCTTCCGCACCCTGTCACCGTGCGTTCATCACCGTCGGCTACTGTGGCAGCATGTTCGAGACTCTGAGAGTACGCCCCGCTGAGGGCACTGAGGCGTTATACCAGGTCGTGGTGTCCGTCGGCGCGGACCGCGACCCGGAACAAGCGATTCGTCATCTGGTCGCTCGCAATCACGGCGAGTTGAAGCAGTTGCGCCACGAGACGCAGGGACGTGACGCACGCCTACACCTGTACCTCGGCCGGACGCGTATCGACGACGTGGTGACCGCGCTGGAAGGGGCGGGATTCGAGGTCGGCGCCGTGGTCGCGACGATGCAGCCCCGTTAGGGCCTGCGGCCGGCGTGCTTTCTATGGTCCGCTCCCCGATGGGTCGCTGCTGGCTGGCAAGTCCGACAGGCTGCGAGTAGCACCTGAAGAACCCGCCTCTGCTTCGATTGGCTACCTCTCTTGCGAGCGACGCATGACTTTCTAGTCCGATTGCGACGGCTCTTGGTCTGGGCTAACGATCTGAGCGGGCGGAAGCGTGGACCAATAGTGATGGCAAACACCTCGGGGTTCTTCCTGCGGACGGTGGTTTTCTCCCTCACGTTGGCAGCCACGACGTTCGCGTGCACCCCAGTGGGCCGCGTGCTCCGTTCGGGCGCGTCCGCGCAAGACCGCAGCGATGCGGTGGCACGTGCCGCCGATGGCGGCCCGGCGCGCAGCGTCATCCTGCTCATCGGCGACGGCATGGGTGATTCGGAAATCACTATCGCGCGGAACTATCAGGTGGGGGCCGCGGGTCGGCTGGCGCTCGATGCGCTGCCGTTCACCGGCGAGTACACAACGTACGCTGTGCAAGAAGCGAATCCGGCGCTCCCCGATTACGTCGGCGACTCCGCATCAACGGCCACGGCTTGGGCCACCGGCCATAAGACGAGCAACGGCCGCCTGTCGACCGCCGCCCGCAGCAACCAACCGCTGACAACGCTCCTCGAGTTGGCGCAGCAGAAGGGCCTGCGCACCGGCAACGTCACGACCGCCGAGCTTACCGATGCCACGCCCGCTGCCCTCGACGCGCACATCAATCATCGCAGCTGCGAGGGTCCGGCAGACATGGCCCTGTGCCCCGCGTTCAAGAGATCCGCTGGCGGCCCCGGCTCAATTGCGGAGCAGACCATCGATCATCATGTCGATGTGCTCCTCGGCGGTGGCCGCACCCGCTTCGATCAGGAGATCGACGGCGGACCGTACGTGGGACTGACGGTGCTGCAGTCAGCCCTGGCGCAGAACTACCGCGTCGTTGACGACGCCGGGCGGCTGGCCGGCACCCGTCCGGGCGGGAAGCTCTTGGGCCTGTTTGCGCCGGGCAACATGACGGCGGAGTGGACCGGCAAGACCGCACAACGGTATCCGGGCAGCGGCCCCCAGCGTTGCATCGAGGGCAACCGCCCAGAACGCGAGCCGAGCCTCGCTGCCATGACACGCAAAGCGATCGAGCTGCTCGATCGCGACGCCGGCACCGTGGATTGGCTGGACTCCCAGCCACCGGGGTTCTTTCTCCAAGTCGAGGGCGCAGCGATCGACAAGCACGACCATGCGGCAGACCCGTGTGGCCAGATCGGCGAAACCGTCGCCTTCGATAAAGCGGTGCGCGTCGCGCTCGATTACGCGGCGACGCATCCCGATACGCTGGTGATCGTGACCGCCGACCATGGCCACACCAGCCAGATCATCCCGCCTCCGGAGCCTAAGGATCATAGCCCTGGGGTGTTCAGCACCCTTACCACCAAGGATGGGGCGAACATGACCATCAACTACGCAACCAATCTCCCGGATCACATCCAGCAGCATACGGGCACGCAGATCCGCATCGCCGCCCAAGGCCCGCAAGCCGCCAACGTGCTCGGTGTCACCGAGCAGACTGCACTGTTCTCGCTCATCACACGCGCGCTCAATCTCGATACCCACTGAGACACTCCGTTCACGTGGACGCGCCCGCCCAGAGCGCGGCGAGAAACTCTCTCCAGGGCACCACCGTCACCTGATCAATCCGGCGCGCGGAACCTATCGATACTTGCCGCTCCGCAGCAACGCCTTCACCTCATCGTGGGTCCCCAAGAATGAGACAAAGAGATCGCCGGGACGGCTCTGGAAGAGGAATCGCAGCGTCAGGGTGCCACGGCATTCGAAGAGCTTCCCTCCCAGCTTGCGGATGCTCAGCCCGCTGTGAAGGTGTGGCTGCCCGAACTGTGCCGACAGGTCACATAAGGCGAGGAGGCATTCGACGCGCTCGTCCTTCGGCAACTCCCGTAATCGCTTCAGCGCGGCTGGGTCGATGGCAAGGAGCTTATGCAAGCATCTTCCTCAGCTCTTGTGCCGTGACGGTGATGAGCTTGCGCGACTGTGTGAGCCTGCGGTAGCGCCGGTCCGTCGCCTTATCGAGCACCAGCACCTGTTCGGGCGTGGCACCGTATTCGCGCTGCGCATAGTCCGTCGATTCCACCTCCACCCGGCGCAGAGCGATGACGTCCGCACCCGCGATGATACCGATGTCTTCCCCTTTGGCGGCGGCGGTCAACCAGCGGCCGAGATTCTTCTTCGCTTCCGTGATCGTCAGAGTCTTCATATGGTCTTTATAAAGGCTGCATATGATCGCTGCAAGCCGGCTCCGCTCGGCGAGCTGACGCTGCAACGCTGGCGCGACCTCCAGACGTGCCACCAGGAACCAAGCGCTGGAGAGTGCCGCCCGCCTTTGCCTGGGTCAGAATCCCGGCTCTAGGATCGCGTCGGCCGAGAAGCTCAGGTGGAACCGCGTCGCCGGTTGGCCTGCCGCAGCATGAAGCCGTGTCCACTAACGATCGACCGTGACACACGCGGGACCTGGCGCGAGTCCGGCACCAGGATCTTCATGGGCGTGAAATCGAGGATGTCTTTGCGCACGTCGATACCCGGCATCACCTGCGTCAGCTGCATGCCGCGCGCCGTGAGCTCAAAGACGCCGACGTGCGTCACGTAGAAAATCCGCTTGCCCGCCTTCAGAGCCCGCGGGCCGTTGAAGGTGATCTCGTCGACCTCGTCGACAAACTTCGGTGTGCCGCGTTTGCGGATGCGCAGCTGCGCGCCGTCGCTGGCGATCTCACCGCGATGCATCCATGCGGACACGAAGATGATGGTCTTGGCGGCCTCGCAGAAATCGATGAAGCCGCCGGGCCCGACGTAGTGACGCGGCCCTGCGCCACGTTTCGAGACATTGACGTTGCCCAGACTGTCCACCTGCAGCACGCCGAGACACGTCGCGTCGAGGCGGTTCGCGCACCGCTGGAAGAGCTGCACGGAAGGTATGATCTCTTCGGGACCCAGGGCCGCGCCGAAGTAGACGCCCGGCACCGGCAGTCCGCCAACGACTCCGCTCTCCACGACGAAGGTCATGTCATCGAGCACGCCCGCTTCGAAAATCACCGGTGTCACTTGCTCCGGCAACCCTGTGCCGATGCTGACGAGTGCCCCTGGGCCGACGTTGGCGACCAGCGTCGCCGCCGCCAGACGCGCCAGCACGGCGTCAGCCGGCGTGCGCCGCGCCAGGGCTGGAACCAGGGAGTTGATGAAGCGCACGCGCGCCAGGCCCTCCTCGATGGGCACATCGCTCTCCGTGGTAAACATCGGCCAGTGTGTGCGGTGGAAGACCGCGGCGGTCTGCTCGGTGTCGGGGTGGTAGACGATGGCGTCGACCGCGTCCGCCGCCAGAAAGATCTGGTCGTAGCCTTCGTCGACGATCAGCCCGACGTTGGCGATGACCGAGCCGTGATTGCGCTTGGCAGCACGCGCCAACTCCAAGCTCTCGCCGATCACCGCGCAATGCTTCGCGTAGATGTTTCCCTGCCGGTCCGCCGCCGGCGCGTTGAAGAGCGCCACATCGATCTGTGGGATGCGATATTGGAGCCGGCCGCCATGTACCGCGATCAGTTGTTCGTCGCCACCATCGGCCACCGGCGAGCCACGGCCGACGCGTGGATCGAGGAAGGTACCCACCCCCGTGGTGGTCAGCACGGAGTCCTTGCCTCGTCCGAGCGCCTCGAAGAGGAGCGTCAGCACGCCGTACGGAATGCATTGCAGCTCGCACTGTCCGGCCTCGGCCAAATCGAGCATCGCGCGGAAGGTCTCAAAGTGGCTGGTGATGAAGCGGGAACACAAACCGGGACGTCCGAACTCCTCGACGGTGCCGGGCAGGAGGCCGCGGCCGCCCTGCCCGCCGACGTTCATCACCGTGAGGCCGGCCGGATGACCGGTGGCTTCGAACGCCTCACGGATGGCGCAATAGATGATGGAGGCGTGCTGATGGGCACCCATGCCCGACACCGCGACGACAGCGCCGTCGTCAATCAGCGCCACGGCGTCGCGCGCGTTCATGAACTTGCGATTCTCCGGTACTGGGCTCGGGTACGCGGTGTCACGCCGCAGCCATGCCAGTGCCGCGCGCGCCAGCTGCGCGCCGATTTGCGCTTGGTCCCACCAGTTCATCGAACCTCTCGGCGATGCGCAGCGTATCACTGAACTCGCCAGTCGGCACGCTCTCAACGTACTGGTAGCTGATCGGGCTTGAAAGTTTGCAGCGACCCAACCCTGTCCTGAGCCCAGTCGAAGGAGGGGAGCGGACCATAGAAATGACGCTGGCCGCAGGCCCGCCATTCCGTTCTCGGCCCCGCTTCTGCTACCGTCGCGCCGCATCTCGCGAGGAGGAGTCGATGCTGTCATCAATGGACGATTATCCGTTGCACCAACTTGCAGAAGTCATCCGCCACGTCGGTACGAGCGACCGCAACTTCTACGACCGCTACTACTTCAACCTGCACGCGTCGGACGACACGCTGTTCATGGTGATGGGGCTGGGCCAGTACCCCAATCTCGCCGTGCAGGACGCCTTCGCCTGCGTCACGCGCACCGGCAAGCATCACGTCGTGCGCGCCTCGCGCGTGCTCGGCGATCGCATGGACACGACGGTCGGCCCGTTCCGCGTCGAGGTCATCGAAGGCCTAAAGCGCGTGCGCTTCATCCTCGAACCCAGCGAGCACAGCCTCGCCTGCGACCTCACGTGGCACGGCGCGATCCCGGCGTTCCTCGAGCCGCGACAGTACATCCGCAAGTACGGTCGTGTGCTGTTCGACACCATGCGCTTCGCGCAAACCGGCTATTGGACCGGCACGCTGCAGGTGGCCAACGAAACGTTCAAGGTGACACCCGATCATTGGTGGGGCACGCGCGATCGGTCGTGGGGCGTGCGGCCGGTCGGCGAGCAGGAGCATCCCGGCATCCGCCAGGGCGAGGGCCAGCTTACGGGCATGTGGAACTACTCGCCGATGCAGTTCCCGCAGTACTCGATCGTCTACATCCTCAACGAGACCAACGCTGGCGAGCGGCCGATCGAGGAAGCCGTGCGCCTCTGGAACGACCCGGCGCGTCAGGCGGAATGGCTCGGGCGGCCCGAGTATGAGCATACGCTCACGCCCGGCACGCGAATGATCACATCATCGGTCCTGCACTTCCCGCACGCGCCCGGCGGCGGCGTCAGCGTACGGGCGACGCCGCTGCTGACCGCGTATATCGCCGTCGGCACCGGCTATGGAATGGAGCAGGACTGGCGTCACGGCATGTATCAGGGCGAGTTGGTGGTTCAGGGATCGGTCAAAGCGGTCGACGAGATTGCCGGCTTGGGCCAGTATGGCATCGTCGACCACGTCGCGCGCTTCGACGTCAGCGACGGCACCGTCGGCTACGGCCTCCACGAGCACGGCTTCTGGGGCGCCTTCGACAAGTACGGCATGCACGACGCCTACTCCGGCGCGAGCTGAGGACAGCGGCCAGCGACCGTTGCGTTGACACCCCGCTCCCCCTAGACCCCCAGCTGGCCCTGTCAAAATGCACCTATAAGATAGGTCATTATGACACTGTGCCAGCGGCGCGCTCTCGGCCGTTCCGTGCGCGAGGCGCTGGCGGACATGCCGGTTGTGGTGATCACCGGCTTACGCCAGTCCGGCAAGAGCACCTTCTTGCAGCACGAGAAGGGCTTGGCGCGCCGCCGCTACGTCAGTCTCGACGACTTTGCGCAGCTGCCGGCAGTGCTTGAGTAGCGGGGGCTTTGCCCATGAAAGCAGGCTGCGGCAGCCCGGCTCCAGAAAACCGGTGAGCGTCGAACCGGGGCTGGGTTGGGGAATTGATGCGCGTGGCGAATCTCGTCGTCATACGGATGATGGCCTGGATGCAGATCTCCTGATCTCCGGAGAGGTAGGTATCCAGAAAATCTCGCGACAAGGGATGAAGCCCGGATGCTCGATTGATCCCGAAACGCATCGCCCTGATCCACACGTCAGAGAATCAAACCACCAAGAGCACGAAGGTCACCAAGGAAAACGAGATGGAAGATCCTCAATTC
>Ga0209048_10004960_pt1 | contig 12644 bp, 12 predicted proteins | sample FrelakmetCRP12CR_FD_187146 | JGI IMG/M metagenome (GOLD analysis project Ga0209048, IMG submission 187146) | Freshwater lake sediment microbial communities from the University of Notre Dame, USA, for methane emissions studies - CRP12 CR (SPAdes)... | ecosystem: Environmental > Aquatic >... | reverse complement strand
CTCCTGGGCGAGAAGGCTAACCTGTCTGTGGGTTTTAGGGGTGCTGTGAGCGTCCCCTTCCAGCCCGTAATTTCTCTTTATAATGCCTTTTTTGATGTTCTGTTTTTTCGTTTGTTTATGGGGACTTATGCAGACCGCTATAATTTTACCTAATTCTTGCATGGCAATCATGGATTTGGCTATTATCTAATTAGAATTTAGATTTGATCATTTAGATCCTTTCATTTTACCTGTTTCTTGATGGTTAAATTGGCTTTCAATTTTTCAATTGCTACTTCGGCGACTTTTTCTCCGGATAGAAGCATTCCTCCAAAGGTGGGTCCCATTCTAGGGCTTCCATAGGTGGTAGCTACAGCCATTCCGGTTACTAAGAGTCCGGGGTAAACCTCTTGGGTGTGCTTAACTATGGCATCCTCCGCTTTTTCCACCCACATACCCTGGAATCCTGCTGTATCAACCAGACCATGTTCTTCCAGTGATTTAACAACTACTGCATCATGTCCTGTGGCATCGATAACTAGCTTGGATTCGATGGCCACCGGATCGACGCAGGTTATGGCCCGGGGTAGTGCAGATACGGGGGTCCAGTTAATGACTACTCCTCCAACACGGTCCTCTCTGATAACTACGTCATCGAATTTTGTCATGTTGATAACCTTGGCTCCAGCATCAAGGGCACTCGCTATGAGCTTTGAACATGCATGAGGACCGTCAGCTACGTATAAACCGTCTTTAACCTTTTTGTAGGGAACTCCAATTTCATCCAGAATCCTCTGGCCTGGTTCTCTGACGGTTAATTTGTTCATTAGATATCCTCCGATCCAGAATCCTCCGCCCAGGTAATTGTTACTTTCGATGATTAGGGTTTTCACTCCCTTTTCTGCCAGTCTCCTGGCAGCTATAAGTCCACTTGGCCCTGCTCCTATTATAATCACGTCGCTCTCCACGTAATCAATGAATTCTTCTGTGAATTCAGATACGATGGCTTTGGTGACATCTTTTTCTGAAACTTTCGAAAATATCTCCATTTTTCATCCTCCTAGTTTTTAATTCAAGTTAAAACTCCAGGAATTGAAGTGGAAAACCTTCATCTAGCCCTGTTTTAACAATTGTTATATAACTATCGTTACATATAAAAAATTTGTGCCTATTTCTCAAAAACTAACTGTTTTAATTTTAAGAAATTATTAATTAAATGCTCATTTACAGAAATCTACAGTAGGTAAACAAATAATTATAAATTTACTTTTTGAGTAGTTTTAAGCTTGTTGTAACTTTTTCAAGTTCATTAGTGGCATCAATTTTTTCTAAGGTTTCAAGGACCCGAGGTAATTCTGCATTAGTTTCAGGATGTCGAGGAGCGGCAGAACAGCCACTATCAGGGAGTATAGATATATCGAAGGTCCCGATCTTTTTCCCAATATTTGCAATCTCCACCTTATCCAACCCTATTAAAGGACTTAAAACAGGCATTGAAGTTGAATAACGAGTAGCTAGGATATTGGGAAGGGTTTGTGATGCTACTTGCCCTAAACTGCTTCCATCCACAATAGCCAGGGCTTTTTCCTTTTTGGCGATCTTCTCGGCAATCTGGTACATTCCACTTTTGCAGAGTACACAAGTCATCCTTTCAGGTGCTTCTTTTTTGCACTTTTGAAGGTATTCGCCATAGTCTACCTGGTAAAGATTCAGTTTTGAACCTGCTGAATATTCTTTTAGTTTTTGGTGGATTTTTAGGATTTTTTCGCTGGATCCGGCGGTGTATGGATGGTTGTTGAAGTTGAGAATAATAACACTGCAACCTCTTTTCATCATCAAAAATGTGGCTACTGGTGAGTCAATCCCTCCAGAGACTAGAGATATAACTTTTCCTTGTGTTCCGAGGGGTAGGCCGCCAAGTCCTGGTATCTTCTGGTGGAATATGTAAGTTTTATCTTCCCTTACCTCCACGAATAATTCAAAATCAGGATTTGAAAGATCAACCTTTGATTTTGTTACTCCATAGACCACTGTTCCACAATATGCAGCCATTTCCTGGCTGGAAAAGTCATGCTCCCCCACCCTTCTACATCTGATGGCAAATGAATCATCGGATGAAAATGCGCCTTCATCAACCAGTTCACCAATGTATAATTCAATTAGTTCTTTTATCAAATCATGATCTGTTCTGGTGACGGCTGCAGGACTGTATGAAACTATTCCAACGATTTTTTCGAGAGATCTGAGGGCTTCATTTAGATGATGGGGATAGATGAATATCCTTCCCTGTTTTATCTCTACTGGATCTTTAATTAAAGTCTTAATATTCTCTATGAGCTTTCTCTCGAATCTTCTTCTGACTTTAGGACTTTTAACCCCAATTTCTCCGTAACGAACTATTATTAGTTTATCCAGCATCTTAAGCTCCCAAAATTATTAGTTTGGTTCAACCTATTGGCCACATACTTCACAGTCTGGCCTTTTATTAGTTTTAACTTTTTCTACTGATGATTTGAGACCATCCCATAGGAATATCTCGTTTTCCAACAGTTCTCCCTCACCTGTAATATATTTAACTACTTCTGTAGCTTGAACTAGTCCTATTAACCCTGGAGTTAACCCTATAATTGGGAATACAGTCTTTGGTGGGCTTATAGGAAATATGCAATTTAAACAAGCAGTTTTACCGGGAATAATTGTGGTGGCTTGTCCATCAAATCCACTAACCGCTCCATGGAAGTAAGGAATTCCAAGTTTTACACTGGCCCTGTTGAGGGTATGACGGGTGTCGAAGTTGTCCATGGCATCAATTATCAGATCCGAGTCTCTTACTAATTCCTTGATGTTATCATCAGTTATGGAATCAGATATGATATTTACGTTAATATCGGAATTCAATGCTCTGAGGGTTTCTTCGGCAGATTCCGTTTTTTTTCTATTTATATCGTTATCTCCATGCAATATCTGTCGATTCAGGTTACTCAGCTCCACAACATCGTGATCAACTAGGGTTATGTTCCCTACTCCTGCAACAGCCAGATATATGGATATGGGTGAACCCAGACCTCCAGCACCAGCTATAAAGACCTTTGCATTTTTAAGTTTTTCCTGTCCCTCTTCGCCAAATATCATGGTTTGGCGTGCGTAACGTTTTATTTCACTATCAGTAAGCATTTACATCCCCACTTAATTTTTAACCGCCGAACACTACTTTAATAACAGTTATTTCATCTTCGTTGTTTAAAACTGCATCTTCATGAATTATGTTGTTATTTTTTTTAACCACCACTTCCACGGGGTTAATTTCAAGTTTCCTTCAGAACTTCTTTAACTGAAGTTGAGTTAATTTCCAATTCTTTTGTCTTCTCGTCCTTAATATTTATTTTCATATAATCAACGGCCTTTATTGCACTTTACAGAGCCGTTCTAATTAATAAACGACGGATGACCATCGTTAAAGATAATTTATTTTTTATTTGATTCAATAGATTTTGTTTGTTCAAATTCATGAATACACATTATAAACACCTCCTGGAACTTTGTTTTTAATATAATATCATTATTAATTGATTTTCATAATTTTTTTAGATTTGTTTCGTTTAATTCGAATTATCTAAACCTGTGCCCAAGTCTTCAATAAGATCATCCACATCCTCTAATCCAACTGATAAACGTATGAGATCATCGGTTATTCCTGCGCTTTCCCTGGCCTCAGTTGCCATTGATGCATGGCTCATGGTGGCTGCATGTTCAACCAGGGAATCTGCTCCTCCAAGAGATTCGGCTAGAGAGAATATTCCGAGACCCTGGAGGAATGTGCGGACATCAGATTTAATCTTGAAGGAAACCACTCCTCCAAATCCAGTCATCTGTTTTTTCGCAATTTCATGCCCAGGATGGGATGTTAAACCAGGGTAGAAAACTTCATTAACTTTAGTATGATCATTTAGATACTCGGCTATGGCCATAGCATTTTTGGCGTGTTTTTCCATTCGTAGCGGTAGTGTTTTCAGGCCTCGCAGAACCAGCCAAGAATCAAAAGGTGCCGCATTGGTCCCCATGCCATTAAGGAGGAAATGTACATCTTCAGCTAGCTTATCAGTAGTTGTGACAATGGCCCCACCAATTACATCACTGTGCCCGTTAAGATATTTGGTAGTTGAGTGGACCACCAAGTCGATACCGAAATCAATAGGCCTCAGGAAGTAGGGGCTGGAGAAAGTGTTGTCAGCTACAGTAAGTAACCGGTTCTCTGCCGCTATATTGGATACCATTTCCAGATCGGTGATGTTTAACATGGGGTTGGATGGAGTTTCCACCCATATCATTTTGGTGTTGGTCTTTATTGCATCCAATATTCTTTTTTCATCATCCAGTCGGGTAAAGGTAAATTCTATTCCAAAACGGGTCATTATCTCAGCGAAAAGTCGGTGTGATCCACCATAAAGATCATCACAGCTTATAACATGATCACCTGCATTTAGAAGATGGATGGCTGTGGTGACAGCCGACATGCCGCTGGAAAAGGCGAATCCTTTGTTGCCACCTTCAAGGATGGCTAGGGCTTCTTCCAATGAGCTTCTGGTGGGGTTGCTGGTTCGACTGTAGTCGTGTTCCTTAGGTTTCTGGAAGTCATCAAACACAAAGGTTGAGGTTTGACATATGGGTGTGGAAATGGCACCTGTATGGATGTCAGGTCTCCTACCGGCGTGTATTGATTGTGTATCAAATTTCATCTCATTTTCTCCTATTTTTAATAATATTTGGGATCAACAATACAAATTTAAATAACAATAGTTATATAACAATTGTTATATCTTATATAGATTATGTACTACCATAAATCAAAATCTACATCAAATCTAATTAGTTATGAGCGGATAATTGGAGTGGTCAATTTGGACCTTATTACTAACTAAGGATATTAAATTCGCCATTCGCTCACTGATATATGGAAAAATCTTCAGCCCAGCCAAGAGGCATTATTTGTAGTGGTTTTTTAGATACTCAGATACAGCCTTCCTGATGTAATGACTGACTGGCTTGCCACCCTTAGTATCTGCATATTCCCTTAAACGATTCAAGTCATTAATCTTTAACTTGATGGTTATTTGTTGCATCTTTTTATTTTATCCTTATTCGCTTCAAGAAAGTTCATTACATCTTCTCCATAAGTTTTAACTCTTGAGGTAACTTGGTTTTAGGATTATGATGGGTTGTTTTAATTATAAATGATAATTTAAAATATGTAGGAAAATATTAAGTTAAGGAGTAACATAAATTACAAATAGAATATTTTTTATAGAAATTGAAATTGGATGGCATAATGGAGTAAACAAGACATATATGTCGTCTTATGATGAATATATAATGGTGTTATTATGAAGGTTCATCTTAGGGTCTTTGTAGAGGTAGAAAACCTGGGAAAGGCTATGAATGCCCTCACAGACGCAGGTATAACTGGATTCTATATTTTGGAGTACAAGGGAATGTCCCCTCAGGACTGGAAGGGATTCTCCATAAAGGAAGATCCCAAATCTGCCGTTGGACTTATCCGTGACTACGCTACCGATGCAATGCTGATTTGCAGTGTGGTGGATGAGGAAAAAACAGATAAAATCGTGGATTTAATTATGGAAGCCCTTGAGGGAGAAAAGTATACTATACTCGAGGTGCCCATTCGTCGTATAATAGTGAACTACGGAGAAGCTACGAAAAAACATGTAGAAACATGGTTCATGGAGAAAGAAGTTCCTTGCTTCTACTGTGGTGAAAATGCAGTTCAGAGGATAAGAATAGATACTAATAAGGCCAAGATATGGTGCACCAACTGCGGCACAGCCCGATATTACATCTTAAAAGGCGTGGAAGGAGGGAAAAATCATGGTAGTTAAAGAGTGGAAACTGAAAAAATCAGCAAGCTGCTTTAAATGTGGTGATGCCACCATCCAGGATATAGAAATAGACCAATACAATCTTAAAATAAAATGTCGTGAATGCGGATTCACACGTTACTATGCCTTCCACATGGTGGACATACCCCACAAATGCGAAGTTTAAAATTCAGAAACTTTTTTCAGGTATGGCCTTAATCAAGGTATTATCAGATTTTATTTGTCTAAACCACCATGATCAGACATAAAGAAAATTTAGGTAATGTATATGGGGTAATGCTGTGGAAAGTGAGGAATTAGTAAAAACATTAAAGCTGGCAGTTATAGCAGCATTTATCATCGCATTTGCAGTGGCGATCTTCTATTTAGTCTATGGATTTTTTTTTATGTGGCAGGGGATATTATGGGGAATTATGACAGTTTTCCTGGTTATATTAGTTTTTCTACTATTGGTTCTGGTATTATATCTCTGGATTAAAACTATATGGCTCAAGAAGGCTTTGGAAAAATATAAATCTAAAATTAATGAAATAAAATCAGAAGAATAAACTCCAAATAACTCATATCTTAGTATTTAGGGATACTTAGAATTTAAATAGCTTTTTCCTCTGAAAAGTTATATAGTAGAAAAAGGTTAGTTTTTTAAAATAATATCATATCAAAGTGGAGGTTTTTTTAGGATGGTTGTGATTATTGACCCTCAGCAGGCAGGCATATCCGGAAATATGGTGATAGGGGCCCTAGTTAATCTGGGAACAGATACCGAAAACTTAACTGATATCATGGAATATTATGGTTCCCATTTTGGAGATGTAAAGGTTAAAATTCGTGAAGTTAACAAATCAGGAATCTCTGCCACGTTTACAGATGTCAAGTGTTCCGATCATGAACCAATTGCCTACAAAAACCTCTTAAACACCCTGGATGGAATCCACCACGAAAAGGTTAACCCCAACATCTTAAAATTCGCCAAAAACACATTCCAAACTATTGCCGAAGCGGAATCCAAAATTCATGGCTTGAACCTAGATGAAATACATTTTCACGAGGTGGGAGCAGCAGATGCCGTTGCAGATGTAATGGGTGCTGCCTTCGGTTTCAATGAACTTGGATTATATGACCAGAAGGTATATGGGCTTCCCACCGCACTTGGAGGAGGAAGAATAAAGATCCACCATGGGGATCTGAGTGTTCCAGCTCCAGCAACACTAGAAATACTGAAAAATGTCCCTGTTATGGGGGGGCCTGAAGAATATGAGCTCACCACCCCCACTGGCGCTGCCATACTAGTAAATATAGTGGATGAATTCTCCTATTTTTATCCACTAATAATTAATCGGAGAATAGGTTATGGAGCAGGAAAACTGGATCTGCAAATGCCCAATATTTTAAGGATTATCAACGGCGATAGCCCAGTTAAAACTGATGAAGTATCTATTCTGGAGACAAACTTGGATGACGTCACCGGAGAGGTTGTAGGCCATACAATCAACCGTCTTTTAGAGATTGGCGCACTCGACGTAACTGCAATCCCTACCATCACCAAAAAAAACAGGCCAGGACAACTTTTGAGGGTTATCACCCGGCTAAGTGATTGTGATACTGTTGTAGCGGCCATAATCAGGGAAACTGGCACCCTGGGGGTTAGAGTTTTGCCTTATGTTCATCGTAATATAGCCAGTCGTAAAATCGTCCCTATCAAAATCATTATAAATGGGAAAGAACAGGATGTTAGGATTAAAGTGGGAAAGATTGGAGATGAGATTATAAATTACAGTCCTGAATTCGAGGATGCCAAGAAAATATCTAAGAAGACAGGTCTGCCTCTGAAAGAAGTTATTAAAAAGTCTGATGAGGCATTTAAGGATTTTATTGAAAATGAATAATGAAAATATATTATTTTGATCGTGGAAATGTTTCTATTTAAGTTTTTTTGGAGTTAATCAATGAAAACAAAACCAAAAGCAATATCCATTCTTTCAGGCGGTTTGGACTCCACTGTCGCCACTTCCTACTATAAAGACAAATACAAAATTCATGCTCTAACTTTTAACTACGGTCAGAGGAGCTCAGATATGGAGATAAAATCAGCTGGGTCCATATGCAAGAATTTGGGCTTGAAGCATACGGTCATTGAATTACCATGGCTGGCGGCACTGGGTGGATCTGCTTTGACCAGTCAGAAAGAGGTTCCGAAGCTGGAAATAAATCAACTGGATAATAAAGACATTTGCGATGTAACAGCCCGCGAAGTATGGGTTCCAGGTAGAAACGTGGTCTTCACGGGTGTAGCCACTTCTTTTGCTGAGGCAATGGGTGCTGAGAAGATAATAATGGGCTGGGATCTTGAGGAGGCTTCAACCTTCCCTGATAACTCTAAAGAATTTTTAAATGCCTTTAATATTGTTCTTGAAATAGGTTCTCTGGATGATATTCAAATAGAGGCCCCAGTAATTGACATGTTTAAAAAAGATATTGTCAAGTTGGGTGAAGAGATTGATGCCCCATTGAATCTAACTTACTCTTGTTACATGGGTGGTGAAATCCACTGCGGAAAATGTGAATCATGTATGAGGCGTATTAGGGCCTTTAGAGAAGCAAAAATAGAAGATAATACTTCTTATTTGGATTAAAAAAAATTAATGATTAATTTTTATACAAAAAAAATATTGTAATAAAAACAATTATTAGAGAGTTTTATATCCCATGTCCTTCTAAACAGTCATTTAATGACCATCAAAGCATCTCCAGAGTTGACGGTATCTCCTTCTTCCACGAAGATCTCCTTCACTTGACCAGACTTTGAGGCGTGAATATCGTTTTCCATTTTCATGGCCTCTAAAACTGCCACCACATCCCCTTCTTCGATCTTATCTCCAGTTTTAACTTTTAGCTTCAAGATCATACCTTGCATGGTGGAAAAAACTCCTCCTTCTACTGGGCCACTATGAACTTCCTGATTGGGTTCTATCTCCATGTAACCAGTGGGAACTACTTTAACCTGGAAGTTTTCACCATCTACTTCAACTTGATACTCGGTTGGTGGTCCAACAACAATATTTGACTGTTCTTCAATATTTGCTGGCTTCAGTGGCTCTTCCTCTACTTCTCCACGGAGGAACTTGGGGGCTACGGCAGGATAAAGGGTGTAGGTTAATACATCCTCCTCCTTTTTTATAATGCCCAGTTTTTTGCCTTCTTCTCTATATTTATTCAGTTCCGGTTCCAGAAGATCTGCGGGTCGGCAGGTTATGGTTTTTTCCTCACCGATGATTTTGTAGGCGATTTCTGGATCTATAGGGGCTGGCGGCTTGCCGTAGTATCCTTTGATGTATTCCTTAACTTCTTTAGTTACGTTTTCATATCTCTCCCCTCCAAGGACATTCATAACTGCTTGTATGCCAACTATCTGGCTGGTTGGAGTTACCAGTGGTGGATATCCTAGTTCTTTCCTAACACGGGGCATTTCCTCCAAAACGTCTTGGTAGCGGTCCATAGCGTTCTGTTCCTTAAGTTGAGATACTAGGTTGGAAAGCATGCCTCCTGGGATCTGGTAGATAAGAACGTCTGTATCTACTCTTTCGATGATTGGATCTAGAATACCACTATATTTTTTCCTAATCTCATCGAAGTACTTCTTAATCTTGCTTAAGAGTTTTAAATCCAATTCAGTGTCATAGGGAGTTTTCTGAAGGGCTGCAACCATACTTTCGGTAGGTGGTTGAGAGGCACCCCAAGATAAGGGAGATATTGCGGTATCTAAAAGGTCCACTCCGGCTTGACACGCTGCATAGTAGCTCATTGGTGTCATCCCGCTGGTGCAGTGGCAGTGTAAATTGATAAGGAGATTTGTCTCTTCTTTTAGGGTTTTAATTAGTTCGTATGTATCGTGTGGTGATATAAGTCCTGCCATATCTTTTATGGCCAGTGAATCACATCCTAGGGCTTCCAGCTCCCTGGCAAACTCCACATACTTCTCATTTGTGTGGTAAGGGCTGGTGGTGTAGCTTATGGTACCTTGGACATGGGCATCCTGTTCCTTAGCAACTTTTATGGATTGTTGCATGTTTCGGATATCGTTAAGGGCGTCGAATATACGGAAAACATCTACACCATTTTCATAGGATTTTTCCACAAACTCACGCACTACATCGTCTGGATAATGCTTATATCCAACCAGGTTTTGTCCCCTAAGAAGCATCTGCAGGGGAGTCTTCTTCACCAGCTCTTTAAGTTCCCTTAGTCTTTCCCAGGGGTCTTCGTTGAGATAGCGGATGCAAGTATCGAAGGTGGCCCCTCCCCATGATTCTAGGGAAAAAAATCCCACCTTATCCATTTCTTCTGCTATGGGCAGCATGTCCCTGGTTCTCATTCTTGTGGCTAACAGGGATTGGTGAGCATCTCGAAATGCAGTTTCAATGATCCTTATCTTCTTCATGGTGTCACTCTTAGTACTGGACTATTTTAGGTCTTATATATGTAGACCTAACTTCCATATAACACATGTACACTTTGAGCCACTTTACTGGAAACAACTTTATAATATCAATATGATTATTGATGATCCAACCTTAAAAGAGTTCCTCCAATCCCGCCCCTTGAAGCCTAACAGCATAAGGAACTATGTGTAACACCTCAACCGATACTCCAAATTAATCAGCCAAACCCTCACCGAGTTGCTCGAAGAGGCCCGAGGATGAAGATTGAAGGATCAGAATGAGAAAAAGGAGGATCAAAAAACATCACAAAATATTACCAAGAATTACAAAGGACGATATATTGCATTTAACATCAAAATGTCATGATTGCCTTCCGGACATTCTACCATGAATATGAGATTGAACTTATCAGTTTAGAATCTTATCCAAATACGCCTCAATGAGGAGATCGAAGAGATACTCAACCATGATGAATATCCGGTTGATCTTGGAGAACGGCTAATTTTAAATATCAGGCCATTATTTTACTGATGGCATCTCTGGGGATGGGATCAGCGCTGAAATAAGAAAACTAAAAATAAGATTTCATAGAAACACTAAATTACCCTCGAAAATGCAGCAAATGAACCATTTGATATAGGGGTTACAGTGGATTAACCCCCAAAAATGGGGTTCCAGTTTGGCATATCCACCCCATGAAAACGGGAATTCCATATTTCACCTTTTTCACCCCCCTGAAAGCAATGGGGCAGATCATCAGATTTTTAACTTTGAACCCGCCCAATTGGATTGGTGATTATTTGTTCCTCAGCGGCTAGAAGCCGGGATCAATACGAGATGAAGGCCTTGTATGGGGACGGACTTACTATGGAGCTTAAGCCTGCGCAGCTCTGATAAAAACTAAAGTTACCATAACATGGGAATTCTGAACCATTTTCAACTTATTAAATTAATCTTTTTTACTTTTCCATTTTTTTTCTCGCTCCTAAGCACAAAAACAAATTTTAGTGAGTTGATAATAAAAAATCTATTCCAAATCATCCCCATATAAATCTACAATCTTATCCATTACCTCCTTAAAAGTCCTAACCTCCACTTGGATGCAGCACTGATTATTGCGGACATCGTCATCCATGCCATTCTCAATCTCCTCGATTCGCTCCTCACACCAATCATACAATAACTCCCAATCCATCACATCACCCCTCTCCTATTTTTTGATTCATCTATATTAACTGTTTTAGTTCGTGTTTATCATATCTGGACAGAATTCCGACTATTATTATTAGTGAGACAAAACTTCAAGCGTAATAATTATATAATATGCTTGAGGAAGATGCAAATTCAGTTTATTAACAATAATTTTAACATTGATTTGTTATCCTCATTTTTGGATTAATTCTAATTAAAGTAATTTAAGACATTAAAATTTAAAAAATTAAGGAAAAATTAGTGATCAATTAGAACTCAAATTAGTTGTGGGAGAATTGAGGAAACCAATCTGGAGATAATTAAACATGTAGTAAATCAGAAATTTGGGTTAAATCAATCATAGGTAACCTAAAATATTTTGTGAGGCTATGAACCTATAGACTGGGATAAATGAAGTATTGAATGGGTGCCAAGAATATGGTTATAGTAATATTTTGATGCTTATTGTTATGAAATATTAATCTATCGTAACAAATCATAAGCTGTGAGGTACTTTGCCTATTAATCACACTTCCATTTTAATAAATGTATATTAGGTGCGACTACATCCATTAACTTATTTCACTTTGTAATTACTTGTGTTTTAACTCGTTTAACTGTATTGGGTGACAAATTATAAGAGATTCGTAATATAGACTGATTGAGAGTTAAAGTATCAGTTAATCAATATAAATTATCAAGTTTGATATAATTCGTCATAGGTGGATCTTTTTTCACATCACCATCGCTCTAAGATTAGTGTATTTGTTGTTCCCGTTTATTTTATCCGGGCTGGTATCAAATTTAGTTCATTTTTCATTTATCTGCGTCTTGGGAGTACCATTCCACATAATAACAAAATTATGGCCGTTATTAGAGGTGTTATTGGTGTTCCAGTTTTCTGCATACCGACTGTTTTAGCACTGACAGGTGGGTTTTCAGCTGCCTTTACAACCGAAGCGGCAGAGACTTTTGGTGGGTTTGGTGGGCATACTGCTGGTGGGCTTCCTGCTGGTGGGCTTCCTGCTGGTGGGCTTCCTGCTGGTGGGCTTCCTGCTGGTGGGCATACTTTTGGCTGTTCACATACTTTTGGCTGTTCACATACTTTTGGCTGTTCACATACTTTTGGCTGTTCACATAC
>Ga0209048_10004959_pt1 | contig 12648 bp, 23 predicted proteins | sample FrelakmetCRP12CR_FD_187146 | JGI IMG/M metagenome (GOLD analysis project Ga0209048, IMG submission 187146) | Freshwater lake sediment microbial communities from the University of Notre Dame, USA, for methane emissions studies - CRP12 CR (SPAdes)... | ecosystem: Environmental > Aquatic >... | reverse complement strand
GAGTACGACCCGAACCGGACGGCGCGCATCGCGCTCCTCCACTACAAGGACGGGGAGAAGCGCTACATCCTCGCCCCCATCGGGGTGGCCGTCGGCGACGTGCTCGTGTCGGGCGATGCAGTCGACATCCGCCCCGGCAACACGCTCCCCATCCGCGACATGCCCCTCGCGACCGTCATCCACGGGCTCGAGATGCAGCCGGGGTCGGGCGCGAAGCTCATCCGCTCCGCCGGATCCTTCGGCCAGGTGATGGCGAAGGAGGGCACCTACGCCCAGGTCCGCATGCCGTCCGGAGAGGTTCGCAAGGTCCTCCAGGAGTGCCGGGCCACCGTGGGGCAGCTCTCGAACATCGAGAACGCCAGCGTCCGCGTGGGGAAGGCGGGAAAGAGCCGTTGGCTCGGCATCCGCCCCACCGTCCGCGGCCTCGCCATGAACCCGGTCGACCACCCGCACGGCGGCGGCGAGGGCAAGTCGGGGCAGGGCAATCCGCACCCCGTTTCTCCGTGGGGCCAGAAGACGAAGGGCCTCAAGACCCGGAACAACCGCCGCACCGACAAGTTTATCGTCTCGCCCCGCAAGCGGGGCGTGCGCAGCCAGGCGAGCTAGCGGCGAGGACTAGAGAATCATGGCGCGTTCGATCAAGAAGGGCCCGTTCGCCGACAAGCACCTCCTCAAGAAGGTGGAGGATGCGAACAAGGGCAACAAGAAGTCGGTCATCAAGACGTGGTCGCGGCGCAGCACCATCATGCCCGACTTCGTGGGGCACACCTTCGCGGTCCACAACGGCCGCAAGTTCGTCCCCGTCTTCGTGACCGAGAACATGGTGGGGCACAAGCTCGGCGAGTTCTCGCCGACCCGCACCTTCCACGGCCACACCGGCGAGAAGAAGGTGGTGGCGGCGACACCGGCGGCCCCGCCGCCGAAGAGGTAAGGAGCGGTCATGGTCGAGAGCGCGAGCAAGAGTGCCGAGGGGAAGGTGGCCGGCCGCAAGGTCAAGGTCACCCGCCGGGAACGGCGCGCGCGCACCGCGGCGGCACGCCCGGTGCCCGGCCCGAACGCGACGCTTCGCTACCTGCGCGTCACGCCGCGCAAGGTGCGGCTCGTCGCCGATCACGTCAGGGGCATGAAGGTGGGTGACGCGCTGGCCCTCCTCAAGTTCACGCCGCAGTCGGCGGCGCCGCACCTGGCGAAGCTCCTGCGCTCGGCAGTCGCCAACGCAGAGGGCAAGGGCGGACACGTCGACGTCGACGCGCTCTTCGTGAAGAGCCTCACCGTGGATCAGGGCCCCAAGGCGCGGCGCTTCATGCCGCGGGCCATGGGGCGTGCTACCCGCATCGACAAGAAGACGAGCCACGTGTACGTGGAACTCGGCATCGCCGGGCAGGCGTAGCGCCCGCGCGGAAGGAGGACACTTTGGGTCAAAAAGTCCATCCCATCGGTTTCCGGCTCGGAGTCATCCGGACCTGGGAGTCGAAGTGGTACGAAGAGAAGAACTACGCCAAGTGGCTTCACGAGGACATCAAGATCCGTGAGTTCGTGAAGGAGAAGCTCGGCCAGGCCGGCATCTCCAAGATCGAGATCGAGCGGGCCGCCAACAAGGTCAAGGTGAACGTCCACACGGCGCGCCCGGGCATCGTCATCGGCAAGCGGGGCGCCGGCATCGAGACCATCAAGAAGGACCTGCAGGCGCTCACCGACAACGAGATCTTCCTGAACGTCATCGAGGTGCGCAAGGCCGAGACGGACGCGCAGCTGGTGGCCGAGAACATCGCCACACAGCTGGAGCGGCGCATCGCCTTCCGGCGGGCCATGAAGAAGGCGGTCCAGACGGCCCTCAAGTTCGGCGCGAAGGGAATCCGCGTCGCCACCGCCGGGCGGTTGGGCGGCTCGGAAATGGCCCGCTACGAGTGGTACCGCGAGGGACGGGTTCCGCTCCACACCCTGCGCGCGGACATCGACTACGGCTTCGCCGAGGCGAAGACCACCTACGGCAAGATCGGCGTCAAGGTCTGGATCATGCGGGGCGAGGTGCTCCCGCAGTCCGGCAAGGCACCGCGGGCCGGGGCGCCGCGGGCTTAGCCCGCCGCCAGGGGCCATTGCGAGGAGAGCGAGATGCTTCAGCCGGCGCGAACGAAGTACCGCAAGATGCAGAAGGGCCGCATGAGGGGCAAGGCCTATCGGGGCTCGGAGCTCAACCAGGGCTCCTTCGGCCTCCAGGCCACCGAGTGCGGCTGGCTCACCAGCCGGCAGATCGAGGCCGCGCGCGTGGCCATCAGCCGCTACGTGAAGCGGGGCGGGAAGCTCTGGATCCGGGTCTACCCGGACAAGCCCATCACGAAGAAGCCGGCCGAGACCCGCATGGGCACCGGCAAGGGGCCGGTGGAGTACTACGTTGCGGTGGTGAAGCCGGGCCGCATCCTGTTCGAGATGGAAGGCGTGAACGACGAGATGGCCACGAAGGCGTTCCATCTCGCCGCCCACAAGCTGCCCGTGTCCACCAAGGTGGTGCGGCGCGGAGTCACCCTCTAGGAGGCGACGATGTCGACCAGCAGCGAACTGCGCCAGCTGAGTCCCGAGGAACTGCGTTCCCGGGTCGCCGAGCTCAAGCAGCAGATGTTCGAGATGAAGAGCAAGCTCAACACCGGCGTCCTGGACTCGACCGCCGAGCTCGGGAAGACCCGCCGCCTCGTGGCGCGCTGCCTCACGTTGGCGCGCGAGTCGGAGATGGGCGTGGAGCGCAAGGCGAAGGCGGAGACCGGGCCCCGCAAGGGCAAGAAGGAGTGAGGCTCATGGAGCGCGGCAAGCGCAAGTCCCGCGTCGGCGTGGTGGTCTCGAGCAAGATGGCCAAGACGGTCGTGGTCCGCGTCGAGCGCCGCATCGCCGATCGCAAGTACGGGAAGATCGTGACGCGCGCCACGAAGTACAAGGCGCACGACGAAGGGCAGACGTGCAAGGCTGGTGATCGGGTCCGGATCGTGGAGACGGCTCCGATCTCGAAGGAGAAGCGCTGGCGCGTGGTGGAGACCCTGGAGAAGGGTCCGGAGGTGTAGACGCCATGATCCAGATGCAGACGATTCTCGACGTCGCCGACAACTCCGGCGCCAAGAAGGTGATGTGCATCAAGGTGCTCGGCGGCAGCCGCCGGCGGTACGCCTCGCTCGGGGACGTGATCGTGGTCTCGGTGAAGGAGGCCATCCCCCAGTCGAAGGTGAAGAAGGGTGAGGTGGCCCGGGCGGTCATCGTGCGCACGGCGCGCGAGGTGAAGCGACCGGACGGCAGCTACATCCGCTTCGACGGGAACTCGGCCGTGCTCATCAACAAGGACCTCGAGCCCATCGGCACCCGCATCTTCGGACCGGTCGCCCGCGAGCTCCGCGCTCGCAAGTTCATGAAGATCATCAGCCTGGCACCGGAGGTTCTCTAGGCCATGGACGTCCGCAAGAACGACAACGTCAAGGTGCTCTCCGGCCGGGAGAAGGGCAAGACGGGCAAGGTCCTCGAGGTGCTGCACGAGAAGGGGCGCGTTCGCGTCGAGAAGCTGATGGTCGTGAAGCGACACCTGAAGAAGGGGCGCAGCCAGACGAACCCCGACGGCGGCATCATCGAGAAGAACGGGACCATCCACGCCTCAAACGTGATGGTGGTGTGCCCGAAGTGCGGCAAGCCCACGCGCGTGGCCCGGGTGGCCCGCGACGACGGGCGCCGCGTCCGCGCGTGCCAGAAGTGCAAGCAGACATGGGAGTAGCAGAACCGAACGCATCGCCTGGAGCCCCGCGGGCCCGGACGAAGGCAAGGAGCGAACGATGGCGGTAGCACGGCTGAAGAAGAGGTACGACCAGGAGATCCGGCCCGAGCTCGTGAAGGAGTTCGGGTACAAGAACCTCATGCAGGCCCCACGGATCGAGAAGGTGGTGGTCAACATGGGGCTCGGCGAGGCCATCCAGAACGGCAAGATCCTCGACGCCTCCATCGAGCAGCTCTCGGTCATCACAGGACAGAAGCCCGTCGTCACGAAGGCTCGGAAGTCCATCGCCAACTTCAAGCTCCGCCAAGGGCAGAGCATCGGCGCCATGGTGACCCTGCGCGGGGACCGCGCCTACGAGTTCCTGGACCGCCTGCTCAACATCGCGCTCCCTCGCGTACGCGACTTCAAGGGCGTGTCGCCCAAGGCCTTCGACGGGAAGGGCAACTACACCCTGGGAGTGAAGGAACAGATCATCTTCCCCGAGATCAACTACGACAAGGTCGAGAAGATCAAGGGACTCAACATCACGGTGGTCACCACCGCGCGGAACGACGAGGAGGGCAGGGCGCTGCTCCGCCTCCTCGGCATGCCCTTCCGCCAGTAGGACCTTTCAGGAGACGGATCGATGGCCAAACTTTCCAAGATGGCGCAGGCTCGGCGAAAGCTGAAGTTCTCCGTCCGGCAGTACAACCGCTGCCCGCTGTGCGGGCGGCCTCGCGCCTTCCTTCGCAAGTTCCAGATGTGCCGCATCTGCTTCCGCAACCGCGCGCTCCGGGGCGAGATCACCGGCGTCATCAAGTCGAGCTGGTAGGGAGAATCATCGATGAGCTTCACGGATCCAATCGGCGACATGCTTTCGCGCATCCGCAACGCCTCGTCGGCGCGCCACGAGAAGGTGCTCGTGCCGGCCTCCAACCTCAAGACCCGCATCGCGGAGGTCTTGAAGTCCGAGGGCTTCATCAAGGACTACGTGATGCACCGGGACGAGGCGAAGCAGGGAGCCATCACCATCTTCCTCAAGTACGGCCCGGACCGCGAGCCGGCCATCAGCGACATCAAGCGGGTGTCGAAGCCCGGCCTGAGGCGCTACGTGGCCACCGGGAACATCCCTCGCGTCCTGAATGGGCTCGGGATCGCCATCCTCTCCACCTCCAAGGGAGTGATGGTGGACCGGGATGCCCGCAAGCAGAAGGTGGGCGGCGAGCTCATCTGCACCGTCTGGTAGGAGAGCCTCATGTCCCGTGTCGGCAGAATGCCGGTGAAGGTTCCGGAAAAGGTGAAGGTCACCGTGGACGGCTACACGGTGAAGGTCGAGGGGCCGAAGGGAAAGACCGCTTTCCTCTTCAACCCCCGCATGAAGGTCGAGGTCGGAAAGGGTGAGGTGAAGGTCATCCGGCCCGACGAGAGCCGCGTGTCGAGAGGGCTCCACGGCCTCACCCGCACGCTCGTGAAGAACGCCGTCGAGGGCGTGACGAAGGGCTACGAGCAGACGCTCGAGATCGTCGGCGTGGGCTTCAAGGCGGAGGCGAAGGGCAAGGAAGTGCACTTCGCCATCGGCTTCTCCCACCCCGTGATCTTCAAGCTCCCCGAGGGCATCACCGCCGAGGTCGACGGCAAGCAGACCAAGGTGACCGTCCGCGGCGCGGACAAGCACCTGCTCGGGATGACCGCCTCGCAGATCCGGCGGCTGCGTCCGCCCGAGCCCTACAAGGGCAAGGGCATCAAGTACCTGGAAGAAGTGATCCGCCGCAAGGAAGGCAAGACCGGCGCCGCCTAGCCGCACCCCGCTCATGCGCTGGCTGTCGTCCGCGCCGGCGCAAGGAGAACGAAGATGGCAATGAAGGTCACGCCCCGCGAGAAGCGCAAGGCGCGTATCCGCAGGAAAGTCACTGGCACGGCGGCGCGTCCCCGCCTCACTGTCTACCGCAGCCTGAACCACATCTACGCCCAGGTGGTCGACGACGTGACCGGGACGACGATCGCCTTCGCCGGGACGACGTCGAAGGCGCTGCGCGAGGTCGCGAAAGAGGGCAAGAAGACCGATGCGGCCAAGAAGGTCGGCGCCGCCATCGCCAAGGCGGCGAAGGAGAAGGGCGTGACGCAGGTCGTGTTCGACCGCAATGGCTTCGACTACCACGGCCGGGTCGCGGCCGTGGCGGAGGCCGCCCGGGAGGGCGGCCTCAAGTTCTAGGGCACCGAGGAACAATGGCTTCTCTCATCAACGTGAACGATCTCGAGCTGCAGGACCGCGTGGTCCACATCAACCGCGTCGCCAAGGTGGTGAAGGGCGGCCGGCGCTTCAGCTTCTCCGCACTCGTCGTGGTCGGCGACGGCCAGGGACACGTGGGCGTGGGCCTCGGCAAGGCGAACGAGGTGCCGGAGGCCATCCGCAAGGGCGGAGAGCAGGCAAAGAAGAACATCTTCCTCGTGCCCCTCGCCGGGACGACTATCCCGCACGAGGTCATCGGCCACTTCGGCGCCGGGCAGGTGCTGCTCAAGCCGGCCGGCGAGGGCACCGGAGTCATCGCTGGCGGCGCCGTGCGCGCGGTGCTCGAGGCGGCAGGGGTTCGCAACGTGCTCACGAAGAGCCAGGGGTCGCGCAACCCTCACAACGTGCTCAAGGCGACCGTGGCCGGGCTGAAGCGGCTGCGGAACCCGGACCGCGTGGCCGAGATGCGCGGCAAGCAGATTTCCGAGATCCAGGGATAGGGCCGGGAGAGCGACGATGGCTGCCATCAAGGTGACGCTGAAGCGCGGTCTGGCCGGATGCCCGGCGCCTCACCGGACGATCGTGGCGGGAATGGGGCTCAAGAAGCGCGAGTCGCACAAGATCCTGCCCGACACCCCGGCCACGCTGGGGATGATCCGGAAGGTCGACTACCTCGTCGAATGGGAGCGGGTCGATGCGCCGCCCCCCGTCGGCAGGGCTGCTCGGAAGGCAAAGGGGACGAAGGCCGCCTAGGCTGGCGCCTCGCCCCCGAACGAGGGTAGAAAGGAACGCTTTATGTCGCTGCACCAGCTCAAGGCGCCCCGAGGCGCCAACCGCGTGCGCAAGCGCGTGGGCCGGGGCCAGGCCTCCGGCCTCGGCAAGACCGCAGGCCGCGGCGGCAAGGGCCAGAAGGCCCGCACCGGAAACATGCACTTCGAGGGCTTCGAGGGCGGCCAGATGCCGCTGCAGCGCCGCCTGCCGAAGTTCGGCTTCACCAACCACTTCCGCCGGGAGTACGAGGAGGTCCGGGTCACCGACCTCGCGCTGCTCCCCCCGGGGAGCGTGGTGGACGCCGCGGCGCTCAAGGCTGCCGGGCTCGCGCGCGGACGAGGGGACGGCGTGGTGGTGCTCGGCAAGGGCGAGCTCGCCGGGTCCTACACCGTCCGGGCGGACAGGGTCACCGCTGGTGCGCGGGCGGCCATCGAGAAGGCGGGCGGCAAGGTCGAGATCGTTCCGCGCCCCCAGACGATGCACGAGAAGAAGAAGGCGGACAAGCAGGCGAAGGCCAAGGCCTAAAGCGAGCAGGAAAGGAAACGCGATGCTCACCACCAGCCTCGCCAACGTCTTCCGCGTGGCGGAGCTGCGCAAGCGGCTCCTCTTCACGGTGGGAATGCTCGCCGTCTACCGGCTGGGAGTCTTCGTCAGCTCCCCAGGCGTCGATCGCCTGGCCATGCGCAAGGTGGTGGCGTCGCAGGGCGGTCTCCTCGGTCTCTTCAACCTCTTCTCCGGCGGAGCCCTCGAGCAGCTCAGCATCTTCGCGCTCGGGATCATGCCGTACGTCTCCGCCTCCATCATCCTGCAGCTGCTGACGGTGGTGATCCCCTCCCTCGAGAAGATGCAGAAGGAGGGCGAGGTCGGCCGGAGGAAGATCACCCAGTACACCCGCTACGGCACGGTGATCCTCGCCGCCCTCCAGGGCTTCGGGATCGCCACCTACCTGGAGTCGCTCCGCGACCCCTCGGGTCTCCTGGTGGTGGGGCACCCGGGCTGGAGCTTCCGGATCCTGACCGTCATCACGCTGGCCGCCGGGACCGCCTTCATCATGTGGATGGGAGAGCAGATCACCGAGCGAGGCATCGGGAACGGGATCTCGCTCATCATCTTCGCCGGCATCGTCGCCCGCCTCCCGGACGCGAGCTTCCAGCTCTACGCCTCCTACAAGGCTCCGGGCTCGGGCCTGGACGAGCTCCGCGTCATGATCCTCGGCGCCTTCATGATCGCCGTGATCGCCTTCATCGTCTTCGTGGAGCGCGCCCAGCGGCGGATCCCCATCCAGTACGCCAAGCGCGTGGTGGGGCGCCGCACCTTCGGCGGCCAGAGCACGCACCTGCCCCTCAAGGTGAACACCTCGGGCGTCATCCCGCCCATCTTCGCGAGCTCGGTCCTGCTCTTCCCGGCGACCCTCGCCTCGTGGTTCCCTTTCCTGCAGCGCATCTCCGACGAGCTGCGCCCGGGCGGATGGGTCTACAACACCATCTACGTCGTCCTCATCATCTTCTTCGCCTACTTCTACACGGCGGTGACCTTCAACCCGCTCGACGTGGCCGACAACCTCAAGAAGTACGGCGGCTACATCCCGGGCATCCGCCCCGGCAAGAAGACGGCCGAGTACATCGACTTCGTCCTCTCGCGAATCACCTTCGGTGGCGCGCTCTACCTGGCGGCGGTGAGCATTCTTCCCACCGTGCTCATCAACCAGTTCGGCGTCCCGTTCTACTTCGGCGGCACGGGGCTCCTCATCGTGGTGGGCGTGGCGCTCGACACGGTGCAGCAGATCGAGGGACACCTCATCACCCGCCACTACGAGGGCTTCACCGGGCCCAAGGGCCCGCGCATCCGCGGCCGGGCGGCGGTGAGCGCCTAGCTTGAACTGCGCCTCGCGGCGCACTGGGAGGCGGCACGATGATCCTCATCCTCCTCGGCCCGCCCGGCGCGGGCAAGGGCACGCAGGCGAAGCTCCTCGCCCGCGACCTGGCGATCCCGCACATCTCGACGGGGGACATGTTCCGGGACCACAAGGCCCGCGGAACCGAGCTCGGAAAGAGGGTCGAGGCCATCATGAAGGCCGGAGACCTGGTCCCGGACGAGGTGACGAACGCGCTCGTGAAGGATCGCCTCGCCCGCCCCGACGTCTCGAAGGGCTTCATCCTGGACGGGTATCCCCGCACGACCGCGCAGGCAGACTTCCTCGACAAGCTCCTAGAGTCCATGGGGCAGCGGATCGGCCGGGTCCTCTCCTACGAGGTGGCCGAGGAGCTCCTCGTCGACCGGATGAGCGGAAGGCGGAGCTGCTCCAAGTGCGGGACGGTCTACCATGTCACGGCCAACGCGCCGCAGCGAGCCGGTCTGTGCGACCGGGACGGGGCGGCGCTCGTGCTCAGGGACGACGACAAGCCGGAGACGGTGAAGCGGCGCCTCGAGGAGTACGAGGTGAAGACCGAGCCGCTCAAGCGCTACTACCAGGAGAGGGGAGCCCTCTCCTCGGTGGAAGGGCTCGGGACTCCCGAGGAGATCCTGGCGGCCTCGAAGAAGCTTCTCGGCAAGGCCGCCTAGGCCGGCCTCCCGGCGGGCAGGAAAGGTCGTCGATCGACGTGGAGCTGAAGTCGGCGGACGACATCGCGCGAATCCGGGATGCGGGGCGAGTGGTGGCCGCGGTGCTCGCCGAGGTGGCCAGGGCGGTGGAACCCGGGATCCCCACCGCCGAGCTCGACCGGATCGCCGAGGCGAGCACGCGCCGGAAGGGCGCGCTTCCCGCCTTCAAGGGATACCTCGGCTATCCCGCGAGCCTGTGCATCTCGGTGAACGAGCAGGTCGTGCACGGAATCCCCGGGAGCCGGGTCCTTCGGGACGGCGACATCGTGGGGCTCGACTTCGGGGTCGAGCTGCGTGGGTTCTTCGGTGACGCGGCGGTGACGGTGGAGGTCGGCCGGGCGAGCCCGGGCGCGAGGAGGCTCGTGGAGGCCACGAAGGCAGCGCTCGGCAGGGCGGTGGAGGCCGCGGTGGCCGGCGGGCACCTCGGCGATATCGGTGCGGCGGTCCAGTCGACCGTCGAGCCGCTCGGCTTCTCGGTGGTCCGGGAGTTCGTCGGCCACGGAATCGGGCGGCGCCTCCACGAGCCCCCGCAGGTCCCGAACTTCGGGCGGCACGGGAGCGGGGCCAGGCTGCGGCCGGGACTGGTCCTCGCCATCGAGCCGATGGTGAACGTCGGGGTCCCGGATGTGCGGACGCTCTCTGACGGCTGGACCGCGGTGACGAGCGACGGGAGCCTTTCCGCGCACTTCGAGCACACCGTGGCCGTGACGGAGGAGGGTCCGCGTGTGCTCACCCTCCTGGGCGATTAGGGGCCCCGGAAGGGGCGGGAAGGCGAGGCGATTGGAGAGCGCGAAGGCCCGTTGTCACACTCCGCTTGCACAGGGGAAATTCCTATGTTATACGCCGCCCTTCGCAACTGCCCGGCAAGCCCGTGAGCGGTCGCACTTGAGGTATCAGAAGGGCACGGAAGCCGCGGCGGCTTCCGCATGTCCCGCCGGAAGAAGCGGCGGGGCTTTTTGTCTCGCCCCTAGAACTTTCGGTCGGGTGAAAAGGTCATGAAGGTCCGCGCGTCGGTGAAGAAGATCTGCGACAAGTGCAAGGTCGTGAAGCGCAAGGGCGTGGTGCGGATCATCTGCTCCGCGAACCCCCGCCACAAGCAGCGCCAGGGCTAGCCCTCGGGCCAGGCCCGGAGAACCGGAGACAGAGGAATGGCTCGCATCGCCGGCGTCGATCTCCCAGCGGAGAAGCGCATCGAGATCTCGCTTCAGTACATTTTCGGAATCGGCAAGGCCACCGCGAAGAGCGTTTGCGAGAAGGCCACCGTAGATCCGACCAAGCGGACCAAGGACTTGAGCGACGACGAGGTCCGCCGCATCCGCGAGGCCATCGAGGCTTCGGTCCAGGTCGAAGGAGACCTGCGTCGCGACGTCTCGATGAACATCAAGCGCCTCATGGACCTCGGCTGCTACCGCGGCCTCAGGCACCGCAAGGGGCTCCCGGTCCGGGGCCAGCGGACCCACACGAACGCCCGCACGCGCAAGGGCCCGAAGCGCGGGCTGGTGCGCAAGCCGGCAGCTGCAGCTCCGGCCCCGAAGGGCTAAGCGCGGCGGCGAACGCAGTCTGAAAACGGAGATCGAGCGTGGCTGAAGAGAAGCAGGCGGCCGACAAGGCCGAGAAGCCGGTCAAGAAGCCCGAGAAGGCCGAGGCCCCCGCGAAGGCGGAGGCTCCGGTGAAGGCCGAGGAGACGACGCCGTCCGTCCCGAACCTCGGCGGCCTCGAGCCCATCACCGCGTCCCCCGTCACCCCGAAGAAGGGGAAGAAGCGGGTGAAGAAGAACGTGGCGAGCGGGGTGGTGCACATCAACTCCACCTTCAACAACACCATGATCACCATCACCGACGCGGTCGGCAACGTGCTCTCGTGGTCCTCGGCGGGCGCGCGAGGCTTCAAGGGCTCCCGCAAGTCCACGCCGTTCGCGGCGCAGGTGGCCGCGGGCGACGCTGCCGCCAAGGCCATGGAGCACGGCCTGAAGACGGTGGTGGTGATGGTGAAGGGTCCTGGCGCCGGACGGGAGTCGGCGCTCCGGGCCATCTCCGCCGCGGGCCTGAAGATCACGCTCATCAAGGACGCGACCCCCATCCCGCACAACGGTTGCCGGCCGCCGAAGCGCCGCCGCGTCTGAGAACAGCGAGGAGAACAAAGTGGCTCGTTACACTGAAAGCGTGTGCCGGCTTTGCCGCCGCGAGAACCTCAAGATGTACCTGAAGGGCGACCGGTGCTACACGGACAAGTGCGCCATCGAGCGGCGTCCGTACCCGCCGGGGCAGCACGGCCAGGGGCGGGTGAAGTTCTCGGAGTACGGCGTCCAGCTGCGCGAGAAGCAGAAGGTGAAGCGGATGTACGGGCTGCTCGAGGCGGGCTTCCGGCACGCCTACAGGAACGCGGCCGCGGCGAAGGGCAAGACCGGCGAGAACCTCTTGCAGGGGCTGGAACTCCGGCTCGACAACGCCGTCTTCCGCCTGGGGTTCGCTGACACGCGCAACGAGGCCCGGCAGCTCGTCCGGCACGGCCACTTCCGCGTCAACGGCCGCAAGGTGACCATCCCCTCCTTCGAGCTCCGCCCCGGCGACGTGGTGGAGGTCCGCGAGCGCAGCAAGAAGGTGGTCCGGATCAGCGAGGCCCTGGAAGCGGTCGACCGCCGGGGGGTCCCGGCATGGCTCGAGCTCGACAAGGCCGCCTTCAAGGGCACGGTGAAGACCACGCCTGCACGCGAGGACGTCACCATGCCCATCCAAGAGCAGCTCATCGTCGAGCTCTACTCGAAGTAGCGGCGGGGCGCGGCACGCCGCGCCCGTCGAGGAAGTTCTTCACACCACGCGCCGCGCGTCCCACGGCGCCCCAACTCCGCCGGGCTGCGGAGACGGGGAGGGGGCGGCGGCAAAGGAGAAGGCCCAATGGCGGACGCACTCGTCACAAGAAACTGGCGCGACCTCATCAAGCCGAGAGGACTGGTGGTCGACCAGGAGTCGCTCACCAACACCTACGGCAAGTTCGTGGCGGAGCCGCTCGAACGGGGCTTCGGGATCACGCTCGGCAACTCGCTCCGGAGGGTGCTGCTCTCGAGCCTCCAGGGCGCGGCCATCACCTCGGCCAAGATCGAGGGGGTCGAGCACGAGTTCATGGCGATTCCCGAGGTCGCCGAGGACGTCACCGACATCATCCTCAACCTGAAGGAAGTCCTGCTCCAGATCCACTCCAACGAGCCCAAGACCATTCGCATCGAGGCCGAGGGCCCGCGCGAGGTGAAGGCCGGCGACATCGTCGGCGACGGGCAGGTGGAGGTCCTGAACCCCGGCCACCACATCCTCACGCTCAGCGAGGG
>Ga0209048_10004958_pt1 | contig 12649 bp, 10 predicted proteins | sample FrelakmetCRP12CR_FD_187146 | JGI IMG/M metagenome (GOLD analysis project Ga0209048, IMG submission 187146) | Freshwater lake sediment microbial communities from the University of Notre Dame, USA, for methane emissions studies - CRP12 CR (SPAdes)... | ecosystem: Environmental > Aquatic >... | reverse complement strand
GGCTGCTACCACCCACAGCCGCACCCCCCTCGCCTTGTACTACAAGGCAGCGCGGCTCAGCCCCATATCAGGGACACCCACATCCATGCCGGAAGACCCCGTTTTCTGTCCTCCCAGGGCTACGGCGCGTCCGAGGCAGAGCCCCCGGCCCTGGGCCTTCTGGCGTTCGTTCTCCTTGCGCTGATTGTCCTGATCCCCGTGGCAGGGGCTGGGTGGTTTGGAGTCCGGGCGTCTCGGGGGGGCCGACGATCGGGCGCCACTGCCGCGCTGCTCGCCATGACGGTCGGCGGCGGGCTCGTTCTCCTCGGCCTCCCCGTGTTCCTCAGTCGCGTGCTGGGCTGGCCACTGGTGCTGGCTTGTGGCGCCCTCGTCGTCGCCCTGGTCCTGGCGATCGTCACGAGCCGTGGCCGACGGCAGCCACCCCACGCGCCACCCACGCACCGCGCATCGTGATCGGTCGTCGGAGGATGACCCCAAGCCGCGCGGGAAGAAGATCCACCCAGGCCCGGCGGTGGGGCGGCGCGGTTCCCCGCACGGACGACACCTGATCGACTCGCCTTCCCGCTCGCCGCTCGCCGCTCGCCGCTTGGCGGGCGGAGGGACGTGAGTTCCTCCAGCAAGAGACCAAAGCCTCTACACCCGGGCCGCCCGGCGCGCCCACCATGGGGTCGTGGTACAGGCGAGGCAGCCCGGCACGGTGCCTGATGCGAACGGACGGCATCAGCCAGTCGGTGCTGGCGAGCGAGCACATCGGATCTCGCTCCTCACCCTCTTGCTTGGGTTACCGATGGCGTTCCTGGTGGCGGGCGTCTGGTCAGGGGTCGTCGGCACCTCGACCACGGAGGCGACCGGCGAGGTGGTCGTGGGGTGGCGTGGGGTGCTCTATGACCTCCCCGGCTCGCTGCTTATGCTCGGCGTGGCGGTAACCAGCCTGGTGTTTGCCGCCAGGGCACGTCGGGGACGCGCCCGGGGGGCAGGCTGGGGTCTGTGGTTGAGCGGCGGCGGCCTGCTGCTCACCCTCGTCGTGATCGGTACCACCAGTGCCGACACCGTAACGATCCCGCATTCGGCCACGGTGAACTACGCCCTGCTCCCGGCCGAGGTGGCGATCGCCGCGGTGTCGGTGTTCCTCGCTCGCCGGTGGGCACGCACGCCGGAGTCCTGACCCCGCTCGGTCCTCAGGCGCGCCAGAAGCGCGCTGCAGCCGGGGGCAGCATCGCCAGCGATCGAACGCGGCCTCGTCGACGTTCTTGCGCAAGGCCACGGCCACAATCGTGGATGCTCGTCTCGGACGCGTAGCTGTGCAGTGGGCGCAGCGACCGCACCTCCTCGGTCATGACGGCCTCGTCGTCGAACGCCCGCACCGGCTCGCTCGGATCCCAGCCCGCGACGAAGATCGCTCGGAGCACGGGGGGAAGGGCTCCCGCGAAGCGGGCAACGCCAGCGACATCGAGTCGACGACGAACCTCCCAGTCTCACGGATCCCGCCCCCACCGCTTCCACGTGGGGGTCACCCCCAAGGCCCGGCCGAGTCCGACGCCTCGACAGGGGGCGTGCCTATAGGTTCTTGGATCATGGTACGCCGACGAGTGGTGAGTTTCGCTGTTGTGGCCTTGTCCACGGCCGTGGCCAGCGCCTGCTCGGCATCGGTCACCCCATCACCGGCGCCGCCCTTGGGGACGGTCACGGTGGTCGGCACGGAGATGGCGTTCACGCCGAACACCCTTCAGTGGCGGAGCGGGACGTGGAACGTGCACTTCGAGAACCACGGGGCGGTCTTCCACGACCTGAGCATCGAGCCGCTCAACGGGAAGAAGGTGATCGCCGCGACCGCCGCCCAGCCCGGCCAGTCTGGTGATCTGACCGTGACGCTCGGCCGGGGGGAGTACCTGATGGTCTGCCTCGAACCCGGTCACCGCCAAGCGGGCATGGTCGGCACCATCAGCGTGAGGTGACGCTCGGCGAAGGTGTGGTCCCATCCCCGGCCCCAGGAGGTCTGCCGGGGCGTTGCGCCGCTCCGAGCATCGACTGGCACGGCGTGGAGGCCCAGATGGCCTACTACGAGCCCCTACGTGGGGGAGTGCCTCGTCCTCGATAGCACAAGGGCGATCGAGCGGAACCGCGCAGCCGCCATGGACTTCGTGCTCGCCCGGCTGCCGTGACACCGCCGGTTGCGTCCCTCCGCCAGATCGCCGACGCCGACGCCGACGCCGACGCCGACGGCGTGAGGCCGAAGCGAGGCGATCGGTCGCATCGCGCACGGACGCCGAGGCCCTGAGGGGTGACGAGCGGCGCGATGGCCCCTGCCGCCCTCAACATGGCGCTCCCAGGCGCTAGAACCATGGCCGCAGGCCGGTGGGCTCGGCACCCGTGGTGACCCCATCTCGCCACGCTGCGAGCGGCGGCGGACCTGACGTCGCTGCGAGATGGCACAGCGGGATCTGCCATCTCGTATCCTCCCTGAGGCGGGGATCTTGCTCGATTCAGGGAGGCGTCAACGTCGCTCGAACCAGCTGGATGTCGATCGGTGTCACATGAGAGGAATCGCCGTAGCGCTCGTCTTGCTCGGTGTCAGCTCGTCGTGCGCGAGCGGCTCGCTGGCTCCGTCCGCGACCACAAAGCTCCAGGCAGCGGCCACCGCCACCGCACACGCGAAGAGCTTCACCGTGTTGCTCCCGGGGGCAGAGATCACCTACCAAGCTCCTGACCGGGTCCAACAGGTCGAACACGGTCAAGCTTCGGCCGTCAGCTCCAGCAGCGGGGGCACGACGGGGAGCACGTCGGGGCCGTTCGGCGAGACGATCACCAAGGTCTTCGTCAGCGGCCACTTCTACGAGGCGGACACCCCAGCCGGTCAGACCCCGGTGTATCCGGTCTCCGCCCGATGCGTGGGTCAGAGGAACGCCGCCGACTACGTGTTGGGCATCCTCCGAGCCCTCGCTACCAGCAGTGACATCCAGGCGTCAGGCGACCGCTTCGCGTTCCACATCCCGAGAAACGTCGCCGTTCCCTTTCCGATCCGCGGGACGGCAACCGTGAGGTCGGGCTTCGTTGACAGCATCAGTGTCAGCCCCGGCTCGAACACCCCGCCAGCGATGACCATCGGCTCCATCAACGCCGCGCCGCCCGTGACCGCACCGCGGTCGTCCACCCCGTCGAACAGTACGTGCAACCAGTGATCCCCGGATGGGCGACCGGGTGGTGCGGTCCCTACCAGTACTCCCGGAGGCCACGCCAGAGCGCTGCGGAGAGACCGGCGACGCCAGCGAGCGCGACGACCCCCGCACCGATGAGGCGGTTGCGTGCGTCGTAGCCACACTGCTGTCCGGTGTCGTACTCGATCCCGCCGGGCACCTTCCGTTCCGGACGACCACCGGACCACCCGGCGACGATGGGCGCACGACATGACAGCGACGAACCGCCGACGCCCTTGAGTCCCGCAGCGATGTCGAGGAAGGTGAGGCACGCGAGCGCGACGACGAGAGCGATCACGGCGACCCCAAGCCGACCCGCAGCCTCATCTGCCCTTCCTCACCACGGGAGAGCACGCTGGGAGCAGGAGCACTCGGGACCCGAACCGGGCCAGTCGGAACGCGCCGATCCCGATCGGCCCTGAGCTGAGGAGCGACGTATCTTGACGGACGAGCCTCCGGGGAGGTCCTTGGTGAAACACCAGCGGGTCGGCACAGCGGCGGCAGCCCTCGTCGTCGCGGTTGCTTTGGCGTCGTGCGGCCATGTCTCCTCCAAGGCGGTGACTACGACCTCCGTTTCCGAACCACCGGGTGCAGGCCAAACAACCTCCGTTCCACCGACAGCCTCCATGCCCGCAAACCCGTCATCCACCCCCGTCGCCCGCCCGGCTCCGGCCGCGGCTCTGGACGTGCTGGTCAAGGGCTACGGGCCCTCACACGCCACGTCTGGAGTGACGCAAACGTCGCGCGGTGACCTCGCCGCCGTGTCTTACAACGCCGCCACCCCCACCGCTGGCACCTACCCACACGTAGCCATCTTCGACTTCGTCGGAACCGCCTGGGTCAAGGTCACCGACATCACCCTCGACATCGGCGGCGAGGTTCTTCCGCCCGCGGACAACGCGACGCCGATCACCGTCGTCCACCTCACGGCCTCGGACACCCCGGACTTCGCCGTCGTCGTCAACTACAACGACGGCCCAGCCGCTGGGATCATCAGCAGGATCGATGGATCCTGGCACCCTCTCACCTTCAGCGGAGGACGGCACGGCGGCGATGAAGTCTTCAACCCAACCTTCAACGCCACGTCGGTGACCGAACGTGCGAACACCTGCACGCCCAGCTGCGCCGCAGGCAACTACGTCACAACGACCTACCGCTACTCGCCTCAGACCGGACGGATGGTGGCCATCGGCTAGACCCAGCGTCCGCGGGGTGGCCGTCACCCGCGATGCCCGCACCCCGCCCGGGCTGGTCGTGTACCGCTTCGCCGGCAGCCTCTACTACGCAAACGCCAACCACCTGCTCCAGGAGGTCGGCGGCTTCGTCGCCAGCGCCGAGCGGCCGCCCCTGACCTGGTTCTGCATCGACGCGGCGGCACTGCCCGACATCGACTTCACCGGCGCCCAGACGCTGCGGCAGGTTCACGGGGAGCTCCACGACCACGGCGTCCGCCCGGTGATCGCCGAGGCCATGGCACCCGTGCGGAAGGAGCTCGACCGCTACGGGCTCGTCGACCTGCTCGGCGCCGACGCCGTCTACGACACCGTGCTCGACTCGATCCGGGCCTTCGAGGAGCAGGCGCCATCGGCGCGGACGCCCGCCACCGTGACCCCGGAGGAGGCGCCACCGGGAAGTCCGCAGGGCTGAGGGCCCCGCCCGACGGCCCGCAACACCCCGACGGCCTGCAACGCCCGGACGGCCCGCAACACCCCGACGGCCCGCAACGCCCGGACGGCTCGCAGCGCCCGGACGGCCCACAGCACCCCGACCGCTTGCGGCGCCCCGATGGTCCGCAGCGCCCCGAGCGAGCGGGAGCCCGGGCCGGGTACCGTAGGGGTGCAGGTCGCGGTCCCGCCGGCCGGGTCGGTGGGACCGGGACGTGCCGAGGAGAGTCTGTGCATCAGGTCCGTGGTGTCGATGCGGCGTTCCTCTCCGGCGAGACGCCGGAGTGGCACTTCCACGTTTCGGGGCTCGAGATCCTCGACCCCACCGGGGTACCGGACTTCGGGTTCGAGAAGTTCCGGGATGTCTACGCCAAGCGGATCCACCGGGTGCCGCAGCTTCGGTGGCGTCTGGTCAGCGGCCCCTTCGGCGTCGGATGGCCGTTCTTCATCATCGACCCGGACTTCAACCTCGACAGCCACCTTCACCACATCGCGGTGCCGCCCCCCGGCGAGCGGCGGTCCCTCGGTCGCCTCGTCGGCGACCTGATCGGCTACAAGATCGACCGGCACAAGCCGCTGTGGGAGGCCTGGTTCATCGAGGGGCTCGAGGGCGGCCGAGCCGCCGTCCTGACCAAGATCCACCATTCGATCATCGACGGCCAGACCGGCTCGGACGTGGCCACCATCCTCTTCGACACGGTGCCGGACCCGCCGCCCGACCCCGAGCCCCCGCCGTACGAGCCCGAGCAACCCCCCTCCAACCTCGAGGTCATGGCCCGCAGCGGCCTCACCCTGCTCCGCACCCCGGACCGCATGCTCCGCCTCAGTCGCCAGCTGGTCGAGCAGGGGATCGCCTCGGCGCCCTTCGCCCTGCGACAGCCCTCGGCGGCGATGCCGTTCCAGGCGCCGCGCACGCCGTTCAACGGGCAGCTGACCCCGAATCGTTCGTTCGCCAGCTCGTCGCTGCCCATGGCGACCGTCAAGGAGATCAAGAACGCTGCCGGCATGAAGGTCAACGACGTCGTGCTGGCGACCTGCGCGGGCGGCCTGCGTGCCGAGTTGTCGGACATGGGCCGGCTGCCCGACCGCCCCCTCATCGCGCAGGTCCCGATCTCGACCCGCACCGACGACACCCGCCATGAGATCGGCACACAGGTGGCGTCGATGTTCATCTCCCTCGCCACCCACGTGGCCGACCCGCTGGAGCGGCTCCGGCTGATCCACGAGAGCTCGCAGCAGGCCAAGGACCTTCACGAGGCGATCGCCGGCAAGAAGGCGCTGAACATCAGCGATGCCGTGCCACCCGGCATGTTCTCGATGGCCGCCCGGATGTGGTCCGCCGCCCATCTCGATGACCGCACGCCGCCGGTGTACAACCTGATCGTCTCCAACGTCGCCGGGCCGCCCTTCGACCTGTACTGCGCCGGCGCGCGGGTCGAGGCGATGTACCCCCTCGGCCCGCTCCTGTACGGCAGCGGGCTCAACATCACGGTCTACAGCAACGGCCCGAAGCTCGACGTCGGCGTGATGACGTGCCGGGAGCTGGTCGCCGATCCCTGGCCACTCGCCGATAGGCTGGTCGACGCCCTCGACGAGCTGGCCGCGGCCACGCTGCCACGGAGGCGACGGGCCCGGGCCCCCCAGGGGGCGCGGTCACGGGAGCGGGCGGTAAGGTCATGACCGAGATCAGCGCCGACGTTGCGGAGTTCGAACCCACCGATCCGGCCGTTCCCCTGCCCGAGACCGCCCGCCACGTCCCCCGGGGCCGCCGGGTCGTGCTGCACCGCCGGGGGACGACGTTCGTGCGGAGCCTGAAGGGCCCGCCGGGCGCGCCCACCGTCGTGCTGCTGCACGGGTGGATGGCCACGGCCGCTCTCAACTGGAACCAGGCGTTCCTGCCCCTCGCCGAGCACTTCCGGGTGCTCGCCCCGGACCTCCGGGGCCACGGACGGGGGATCCGGACCGGCAAGGCGTTCCGCCTGGCCGACTGCGCGGCCGACGTCGCCGAGACCCTGCGGGCGCTCGACGCGGAGCCGGCCATCGTCGTCGGCTACTCGATGGGCGGCCCGGTGGCCCAGCTCCTGTGGCGCGACCACCGCGAGGTCGTGAGCGGCATGGTCCTGTGCGCGACGGGTGCCGACATGTTCCCGGGCAACCGCGAGCGCTACATCTTCTCCGCCCTCGCCCAGATCCTCGCCGGCACCACCCGGGTGGGCACCGTCGTCAGCTGGCTCCCGGCCTCCTTCGCCCGGCGTGCGCTGGGTGTCCCAGCCCGGGGCGAGAACCCGGCCATGGCCGACTGGGCCCGTCGCGAGATGAGCAAGCACAACGTCCGGATGCTCCTCGAGGCCGGGCATGCCCTCGCCAACTACAGCGGGAAGAGCTTCATCCACCACATCGACGTGCCCACGTCGGTCCTGATCACCTCCAAGGACTCGGCGGTCAGCCCGACCGCGCAGTTCCGGATGGCCCGGGCGATCCCCTACGCGCACATCAACCTGATCGACGACGGCCACGTCGCGTGCATGAACCCCGACTTCGGGCGCAAGGTGACCGACGCCTGCGTCGACGTCCAGCGCCGCGTCGAGCTGATGCGGGAGGGCGACTGGCCGCACACGGTCGAGTCGGTCTGAGTCCGGCCACCCCGGCCGGCCCTGCAGGGGGCTGACCATCCCGGGTGCCGGTCAGCCGATCGGCACGTGCTGGTGGAGCTCTTCGAGGGAGGCTTCGAGGTCGGTGGCGAGGATCCACGGGTCGGGGAGGCTCGCCGGGCAGCCGAGCACCGACACGTTGAGGGTGTCGCGGTAGCTCCACGCCGTGATGTTGAGCCCGATGCCCTCGAGGATCGGGCCCACCGAGTAGAGCGCGGTCACGATCCCGCCCTCGAGCTCGAGCGTCTCCCGGGGACCGGGCACGTTCGACGCGACGAGGTTGACCGGGGGGCGCGTCCGGTTGGCGAGATGGGACCGGCCCCAGAGCCTCAGGGTCCACGAGTAGAGGTGCGGTGGGGTCAGGCTGGCCCGCTCCTCGAACAGTTCGATGCCCAGCGCCTCCCGCTCCAGCCGGGCGGCGCGCGACGCCGCGTGGACGGCCTTGAGCCGCTCGACGGCACCTGCGATGTCGGTGCAGAGCGCCACGTTCATGCTGTCGGTGTGGTTGCCGCTGAGTCGCAGCTGGCCCGTCTGGGTGGCGAGTGGGACGGAGGCCACCAGGCTCTGGTCGGGGAGCTCGCCCCGACGGTCGAGATACCGCCGCAGACCACCCCCACAGACGGTGAGGAACACGTCGTTCAGGGTCGTCCCGTGGGCTCGTTTGACGCCGAGCAGGTCCTCCATCGGGAGCGGCAGCATGGCGAAGGTGCGGCCCGGGACGAGCGAGACGTTCAACGAGGTCCGTGGCGCCTCGAACGCCCGGGCGGGGCGCTCGGGCAGCTCCCGATCGACCCGGCGGGCCGCCTGCACCCCTTTGGCCGTGTGCCGGGCCAGTGCAGGGATACGGGACAGGCGCCGGGCCCGGCTGCGGATTCCGAGTCGGTAGAGCTCGCCCGCCGACGGGATGGGCTCGGGCCGGGCGGGCTGGCGGACGGCCTGTTCGTCGTCGTTCATGAACGCGTTCCGCAGCATGGCGACGGCAGCGCCGCCGTCGGCCACCGAGTGGTGGAGCTTCATGACGAAGGCGGTCTGGTCGAGGCCCAGGCCCTCGACCACGGTGAGGTCCCAGAGCGGCCGGTTGCGGTCGAGCGGCACGGCCGCGATCTCGGCCACGATCTGGGCCAGCTCGACGAGGCCACCCGGCCCCGAGGCCGTCCGCCAGTGGACGTGACGGGACACGTCGAGCTCGGGGTCCTCCACCCAGATCGGGTGACTGATCCGGTGGGGGATCTCCACCGCCCTCCGGCGCAGGGCCGGCATCCGGTCGAGGCTGGCCTCGAACTGGGCCGTGAAGCCGTCAGGCGTGAGGGGCTCCCGCCGGCCCGACACGTCGACCACGGCGACCTTCATCGTGTGCATGTGGCTGGCCGGCGTCTCCGAGTACAGGAACCGTGCGTCGAGGCCCGTGAGTTCCTCCATCTCCCCCCTCCGTCATCCGCGCCGGGTGGCCGGGACCGCCGGGCGGCGGCCGTCGCTGGGTGGCTCCCGCCCGTCGATGCCCGATTCGCGGAGCGCGTTCACCAGGAAGCCCGTGACCTGGCTCGACCAGAGGTAGCCGACGTGGTTGCCGGCGTACCAGCACGTCGATGGTTCGCCCCAGTGCTCCCAGAGCCGGTGGGCCTGCGTCGGTCGCGCCAGACGGTCGCCCAGGCCGGCGAAGATGAACCGCCGGCCGTGGGCCACCCGGGGTTCGAAGGCGAGGGGGGAGATGACCCGGTGGACCACCTCGGCGTTGCCGTCGAGGATCTCGTGCTCGATTGCCCGCATGCGCAGGTGGATCGGGCTGTGGGCGTGGATCAGGCCGGGGAAGTCGACCACCGGAATGCCGGCGATCACGCAGTCGAGGCGGTCGTCGATGCCGGCGAGGAGGGCGGTGGTGTATCCGCCCAGGGAGATCCCGTAGGCGGCGATGCCGGTCGGCTCCTGGGTCTGCACCCAGGAGATGACCCGGCGGACGTCCCAGACGGCCTGGGTGAGACCGTGGACGGTGTTGACCAGGTCGAAGCCCAGGAACTCCTCGCCGCTCACCCGGCTGATCTTGCGGGCCCCGTGCAGCGGCAGGACCGGGAGCACGACGTTGAGGCCCAGCTCCCGGTGCAGGCGCAGGGCGTGGACGCCCACGAAGTCCATGAAGGCGCTGCCCATGCCGAAGCCGTGGATCGCCACCACCCACGGTCGCGGCCGGTCGCGGTGCCGCAGCACCGTTGCGACCGCGGTGCGGTTGGCCTCGTAGCTCGCCCAGCGCTCGGCCCCCGGCTCCTCCTCCCGGGGCAACCACCCGCTCGGGAACAGCAGACGCTCGTAGCCCTGCCCGAGCGCCCATCCCCGGCCCACGGCGGGTTCCTCGAGCGGCGGGGGGTCCCGATGATAGGTCCTCGGGTCCTCGAGCCATCCCCGGGTCTCGAAGAGCAGCCGGGCATAGCGCAGCTCCGCCGACACCCGCTCGTAGTCGGACCGACGCGGGAAGCGGTTCGGGCCCATGGCGATGGCCAGGATCGCCTCGTCGATGGCCACCTGGGCGGCGAGGGCGGGGGACACGCTGGGAACCGGGAGGCCGGGTACGGGGTCGCGGAACTGGCGGGCGACGGTCGCGCCCATGAAGCGGGCGGTCCGAGGCAGCGCGATCATGGCGCGGAAGGGCGCCTGGCGGGCGAGGGCCCGCTCGACGTCCCGGTAGGTCCGCTGTGCCCGGCTGACCACCACCGGGGTGTCGGGCACGGTCGTCGTACGACCGGCGGCCTGACTCCCGGACCGCTCCCTCGGCCGTCGCGTTTCTGCCATGCGCCCGCTCCCCCCTGTGCTCGTTCCCCGGCCCTCAGCCGGCTTTGCCGGCAGCGTCGACCAGCTCCTCGACACCATCCACGAAGCCCGTGCTGATCGCCTCCGCGTCGTCGACGAGGTCGGGGCAGGCCATCACCCCGATATCGAGGTCGCCGCTCTGGCTGAGGACCGTCAGGTTGAGCCCGGTCCCCTCGATCAGCGGGCCCATCGGGTAGGTCGCCAGCACACGTGCGCCCGCGCAGTACAGCGGGAAGGGCGGGCCCGGCATGTTCGACACGATCAGGTTGATCACCGGCGGGAGCAGGCGGCTGAGCCCCAGGCCGCAGAACACGCGGGCGGCAGCGGTGATGAGTGGAGGCGGGGCGAGCCCCACCCAGCTCTCGATCCAGTCCTCGCCCATGGCAAGGTGCATGGCCTTGGCCGCCGCGGACTGCTCGTGGATGACCCGGAGCCGCTCGACGGGGTCCTCGAGCTGGGTCGGGAGGGGCACCATGATGTTGGAGGTCTGGTTGCCGAAGTTGTCGCCTGACGTCCGCACCGAGACCGGGACCGACGCGACGAGCGGCCCGGGTGGCAGGGCGTCGCGCTTGAGCAGGTAGCTGCGCATGGCGGACGACGCGGCTGCCAGCACCACGTCGTTGACGGTCGTGCCGAAGGCCGTCTTGGCCCGCCGGACCTCGTCGAAGTCGCAGCGGGCCAGGGCGACGCGCCGCTCGGCGGTCAGGGGGCCGTTGAGCGGCGTCGGCGGGGCCAGGAACGGCGGCGCGGCGTTGGCGGCTCGTTGGTCGGCCATCGTCCTCGCCGACTGGACCAGCCCGCGTGCGGTCCTGACCAGGGTGGACGGGAACTCGGCGGTCCGGGCGATCGCGTTCTCGATGGCCTCGGCGACCAGCCGACCCGCACCGGGTGGCTCCTCGGGTTGCCAGATCTCCTCGGGCTCCGGGATGGGGCTCCCCTCGGGCACGAGGTCGAACATCGACGCCATCAGGTCGCTGCCGCCCCCCCCGTCCATGATGGCGTGGTGCATCTTCGAGACGAGGGCGACGGTCCCGTCGGCCAGGCCGTCCACGGCCCAGATCTCCCAGAGGGGCCGCCGTCGGTCGAGTTGGTGGCTGGCGACCTCGCTGACGAACCGGGCGAGCTCCTCCGGCCCGCCGGGCGGGGTCAGGGTGACCCGGTGGACGTGGCGGCGCAGGTCGAAGTCGGGATCCTCGATCCACCGGGGGTGATCGATGCCGCCCGGGACCGTCACCACCCGCCAGCGGAACGGGGCGATGAGGTGCAGCCGGGCTTCGAGCATCTCCTCGAGGCGCTCCGGTCGCCAGCCGCCCGGCGCCGTCGACGGATCCAGGATGAGCACCCCGACCACGTGCAGGTGCATGGTCGGCGTCTCGCCCTGGATGAACATCGTGTCCATTCCGTTGAGGGTCCTCATGCGGGGACCTCCGTGGGCGCTGCCTCGGCCACGGCCTTGGCCCAGCGGTAGTCCGGCTTGCCGCTCGGGAGGCGCTCCACCCGGTCGAGCAGGAGGAGCTGCTTGGGGAGCTTGTACGACGCGAGCCGCCCGTGGAGGAAGTCCCGGAGCCCGTCGAGGGTGGGCGTGCGGCCGGGGCGTGGCTCCACGACGGCGGCGACCCGCTGGCCCCAGCGCTCGTCGGCCACGCCCACGACGACGACGTCGGCGACGTCGTCGTGTGACTTCAGGGCCGTCTCGACCTCCTCGGGGTAGACCTTCTCGCCGCCGGTGTTGATGCACTGGGAGGCCCGCCCCAGGACCACGATCGTCCCGTCGGCCTCGACGGTGGCGAGGTCGCCGGGCAGTGCCCACCGCCGGCCCTCGACGGTGACGAAGGTGGCCGCGGTCTTGGTGGGATCGCCCCGGTAGCCGAGGGGCAGCCGCCCGCCCCTCGCCAGGCGGCCGACGGTCGACGCGCCGGGCTCGAGGGGCCGCAGGTCGTCGTCGAACACGGCCGTGCGCTCGTCCACCCGGAGCCGTGGCGCACCGAAGGGGTCGTCCGGCGGTGGTGCCCCGCCGAGTTGGCCCGTCTCCGACGCGCCGAAGGCGTCGGCGACGATCACGTTGGGGAGCAGCCTGGCCACCCGCTCCTTGGTGGACGGCGAGAGGATGGCGCCTCCCGATCCGAGGGCCATGAGCGCGGTGAGGTCATAGGCCCCGGGCCCGCTCGCCTCGAGCTCGTCGAGGAGGGGCCGGGCCATGGCGTCGCCGACGATGACCAAGATGTTCGCCCGTTCCCGGGCGACGAGCTGCCAGGCCGTCGACGGATCGAAGTGCCCCGGGGGCAGGAGGACGAGCGTTCCGCCGCCGAAGAAGGTCGAGAACGCGAGCCACTGCGCGCTG
>Ga0209048_10004957_pt1 | contig 12654 bp, 12 predicted proteins | sample FrelakmetCRP12CR_FD_187146 | JGI IMG/M metagenome (GOLD analysis project Ga0209048, IMG submission 187146) | Freshwater lake sediment microbial communities from the University of Notre Dame, USA, for methane emissions studies - CRP12 CR (SPAdes)... | ecosystem: Environmental > Aquatic >... | reverse complement strand
GCTACGGCGGGCTTCGCCCGCCTGCGCGGGCCGGTGAACTCTAGCGTTAGGCTAGTCCAGAGCCGGAGCTCTTCGGACGAAATCTACTACACCAACCGAAGAGCATCACAATATGTGCTCATCTTGTGCTCAACTCCACCTCACTCCAGCCAAAGTTCAGGTTTCGCGCAAACTTTGGCTGGAGTGGGCTGCAGCAGGGTGGTGGAAACGGTTTCCTAAACCGCTGGTCGGGCATCTAGGCCGCCAGAGCAACCCCTTGAATTTCAAAGCAGAGGAGAGGGCCCAACGACGGTTGGATCGCTTGCCCTTTACTGCGCGCATCGAGCGATATAAATGCTCCCCCCAAGCATGCTTGTTATCTCTTCAGGGATGGGGGCTGAGTGATCTTCTACTGCGCGCGTCCAACGAGGGCCTCTTGTATCCTTTTCTGCACCATCACACCTTCTCGCCCAAGGGAGTCAGCGGACTGTCCTTCACTGCGCGCATTGGACGAGCACAGCCCCATCGTGCGCGTTCTGCGAGCAAGAAGGATGGTCTGGTGGCTCCCTATCCCACCCTTCTGAGGCCGCGCGTTGCGCGAGCACAGAAGATCATCAGCCTCCATCCCCTCTCTGTTCCGTGAGCACAAGGGACCAACCAGCCTACCCTTCACCATTACCTGTAACCTTTATGGCCGCCCTTCCGACTATCTCTATAGAGGCAGTCATCGTGGTGGATGGGTCATTCTCATGAATGACATGATAGGAAATGGTGCTCGCGTACTGGTCGTCGACGACGACAAAGATGTGCGCGAGGTCATCAGCGATCGGTTAGACCATCTCGGCTTTGTCGTGGTCCAAGCGTCTGATGGTCTCGATGCCTTGGCGAAAATGCACCAGCGTCGTTTCGATGTCGTGGTGACCGACTGCAACATGCCCCGTCTCGACGGCCTCGATTTCCTCCGGCAGTGCCAGCTCTCCTGGCCCGCGACACCGGTCATCCTCATGTCGGCAGCGCGGGACGCTATGGAAAAACTGGCAGTAGCCTGTGGCGCATTTGGGGGCCTTCGGAAACCCTTCGATGCGAATCGGTTAATCACGCTCGTTTGTCAAGCCGCACGCCGGTCTATCCCATTGGATCCTCCGTCGTCCGGATCGGAATTCAACACTGGTTCATAATGTGGTTCCCCAATCACCGAAGCAGATCTGCTAATTTCCTGTTCCTAGGGCGGAGGCGCTGCATGAAACCCACACTACAAATCCCGCTGCTCGTAGCCTATATGGTGTTGGCCGCATCTCCCGCGTGGCCGGACACAGAGAACCTGAAGGTGCAGCAGGTGATCACAGACTTAGCGGGGGCCTATATGGCCTTCCCGCAGACGCTGGACCGCCACTCGGTGTTGAAGTATTTCGCGCAGGATTACTCGTTCATCGATGAGGCGGGACCGCATTCGCTTCAAGACATCGAACGCATGCTGGCGGACCTTGAACAAGAGCTCCCCCGGGGGCCGGTCGTGATCACTGAACAGATCAGCGAGATCGCCGTGCGCGTAGAAGGCGTGCTGGCCTGGGCCACGTATTGGGATCGAGTAACCATCGCACGGCACGGGGATACAACGGATGATGTAGCCCATTGCACAGCGATCTTTCGTAAATTGCCGACGGGATGGGTCTACCAACACGAGCATTGTTCATCACATACGTCAGACAAAGATGCCGAACATAATGAATTGACCAAGCTTACAAGACATATCGATCGAACTGTAGGCGAGTGAATGCTGGAGAGGAAGAGGACACTTATGTGGTAAACTGAACAGACGAATAGATGAGGGGGACCCGATGTTGATCTCCCGCAGGGGCCTTACGGTATCGGTTGTGTTCTTGCTGTGGCTTTCTGTTCCCACTGCCAATGTGCCCGTAAGCTCAGCTGCCGATCATATCTACAAGTACACTGACGACTCCGGCACACAGAACTTCACCACGGATTTGGACTCGATCCCGGAGAAATATCGTAGCCGGGTCATCCCGCATGATAGCGAATCGTCTTCGGTATCCCCACCCTTCGTCTCCGGTGAACATCAGGCTCCAGCCGCAAACGTCCGGGTGGTCACAGCGAGCGGCGAATACCGGATGGGAGATCACGACACCCGGACCGATGCCGTTCGCTTGGCCGTCGAAGCCGCCAAACGAGAGGCCCTCGAACAGGTCGCCACCTATTTGGAGAGTGTGACCGAGGTGCAGAATATGGATGTCACGAGAGATGACATCCGAACCTATACGGCCGGAATCGTCATGGTCCTGGATCAGAAGATCACCACTACGCTGGAGGGAGAAACGGTGGTGATCCGCGCCGATCTCACGGCGCAGGTCGACCCCAACGAAGTCGCCCAAGCCATCACGGCACTTCGAGAAAACGAGAGCGCCAAGACCGAGCTCGCGGCGCTCCGGACAGAAACGGACCAATTGCACCAACAGCTCGATGCGGCCAATCTGGCATTGGCCACCGCCGTGTCGCCGGAGCAGGTCCAAGCTCTGAGTCAGGAACGTCAGGACCTGTTGAACCAACTGCAAACGAATGCCCTCGTTTCCCAAGCCTGGACCGACTGGGTCTATGTGAGGCCGGTCATCTACCCCTATCCATGGATCGGTGTGCAACAAGTCAATGGATTGCTGCTTCAGGCGCAACACCTGTATCCACGGAATCGTCATCTCCCGATTCTGCAACAGGTCGTCACGACACAGGCCGGCGCCCTGCCAGCCACACCGCCGGGAGTTCCCTCGCGGGTACAGCCGCATCCTTCGTTGCTTGTCCCACCGCCGGCCACTCTGCACGTCACGCCGCCACCGCCGCAGACTCTGCTCCCAGGTTCGGCCAACGCAGCGACCAATGCCAATGCGTTGAGGGCACCGGCAGCAGTGCCGCAGCAACGGTTCTCAAGCCCTCTGCCTCCCACACTGCAGCAGGTCCATCCACCCCATGTCGCCCAACCTAACCCTCCCGTGCTTCGCGCACCTTATTCGGTACCACGCAACAGCCCGTCCATGAGTCCGCGATATTTTGGCGGGGGTGGAGGACGTTCTGGTGGAGGCGGTCACTCCGGCGGTCGCGGTGGCGGTGGGCATCGCTAGCCGTTCGACGAGCACAGTTTCATCGTGCGCCTTGCGCGAGCACAGGGGTAGTGCACACCACCCCTCTCCTCCTTCCTTGCGTGCATCAGATGGAAGACGGGCTCAAGCTCTGATATCTTCACACTCGCGAGGTAAGGAGCGCCTGAGCGGAGGCACCGTTTATGATTCGCATCAGATCAGCAACCGAAGCGGATTTCGCGGCCCTCCTTCAAATTCAACAGGCCGCGTTCGGCGAATACGCCAATCTCTACGAAGTGAGCGCTTGGACCACGGAAACGCTCGACAGCCTCAGGCAGGATGCCAAGGAGAAACGTATCTTGGTGGCGGAGGCGCAGGGAGTGGTTGTCGGATCAGTGCGCTTTTGGACGGTGGCTGGTGTGTGCGTAATCCGGTTGTTATCCGTGAGTCCCGCCCAGCAGCGCGAGGGGGTGGGGAAAGCGCTGATCCTGGAAATTGAACGGGTTACGTCCGATGCCCATAAGTTCTATGCCTGCACCATGCTGCGCACGGCCAGGAACATTCACTTTTTCTTGAGTCTCGGCTACAAGGCGGAAACCGTTCTTCCCAACCACTACCACCACCTCGATCTCATTTGTTTCGCCAAATATCGGGAGCCGACGAAGAACGCGATACCCTCTCCTGCCTAAGGTTGCAGGATGAATGGTAAATTGGAAGAGCTGATGACATTCAGAGGTGCCGAGACCGCCGTCGTGGACGATGCACGACGTGAGTTGATCCGATTCTTACTTTCTGGCTGAAGCGGCTTCTGATGTCAGGTGGAGGACTTCCGACTCGACCAGCCCTTGCTCTCGCCGTGAATTGCCGGAGCGCAGGAGCTTGTCGCCGAGGCCGACCGCCAGGTTGCGGTAGATGATGACGCCGATGTCGGGGCGCCGGCGAATGAGATCCGCCAGATCGCGCTGGGGCAGTTCGGCCGCCTCCACGTGGCCCTCGGCCGTCGCTGTGGCAGAGTGGGGGCGGGCCGAAAGGAGCGAGACTTCGCCACAAGTTTCCCCGGTGCGGACAGTACCGATCATGACAGCAGGGCTTCCGCACGTAATGGCCACTTGTCCTTGCAGCAGGATATAGAGCCGATCCGCCGGATCCTGTTCCGCGAAAAGGCGCTCGCCCGCCCGCACTTCCCGCACCGTGCAGGCTCCGGCAAGCCTGATCGCCTGCTCGCTGTTCATCCCCTGAAACAACGGAATCTCCTTGATGGCCTGTGCCATGCGCGGCGCAATCACGCAGCTGGAAAAGCCGCGCATCACGACGTCGGCGACGGCCTGCACCGGTTCCGTCAACGCGAGCGGCCCCAGATCTTGTAGCTTGTTCAATCGCACCATCTTCAGGATGTCGAGTCGCTCCACTTGATAGAATACCATGGCCGGCACATAGGCGACCGGGAGAAAATTCAGTTCCAGGAGGGTGCGTTGCATCCGCGGCGCATAGGCGCTGACGTCGATCTCGATGTATTCGATGCCCATCTCGTCTCGACACTTCCGCTCTAATTCAGCGAGGAGAAATTGCACGACATCGTCCGCCAGGGCGATCAGCTCGAACACGCGGACGGTGTGCTCGACGGGATCCATCGTGTAGCCGACGGCCCCGACGATGTGGCCGCCGGAGCGGGCAAGAAAGTAACTGGTTTGCCGCGCCTGGAGCTTGAAGAATCCGTAATCCAGCCGCATGGGGCCGAAGATTTCCCGGTTGCGCACCCGGCCCCGCTCGATGCGCAGCAAGGCCGGATAGCCTTCGGCCTGCAGCTGTTCGATGGTGTAGTCTCCCCCGGCGGGGTACGGCGCGGAATCTTCGTCGACGATGAAGTCCGGCGTGAGCGGCGGCTGGCTCATCACGAGATTGGCTAAGGCATAGGCCTCGGGAATGATCCGTGGGTTGTTGCGACGCAAGGCCAACGCATCGCCGAAATACCGGGCCAGCAGGGCAAAGCTCTCGCGGTGGCGGAAGACATGCTTCAACGGCAAGAAGCCGGTCGCGATAAAGCCCCGCGCGAGGCTGATGCGCTGAGCATAGGGGTGCAGGGTACGCGCGACGACCAGGCCGACGTGTAGGCGGTTCTGAATGGCTTCGAGCCGCTTGTCCATGAGCAGTCTGCCGACCTGCAATCGGCGGTAGTCCGGATGGACCGCGAGGCGGCCAAACTCTCCGACCAGATCGGAATGGGCCCCGAAGTCGAAGAGCACGGAAGCCGTGCCGATGACCCGGTTGGTGTCGGTGTCTTCGGCGACTAGAATGAGTGCATCGTCCGTGAAGACGGAGCGCTTCAACCAGAGTTCGTCGTAGACCTCGTGATGGGGATAGTCGGCGCCGTAGACCTCGAGAAAGATCTCGCGGATCTGGCCGACATCTTCTTCGCGGGCTTCTCTGATCCGAATCATGACAGCCCTGTGTGCGTGGTCACGTGCGCGGCTTGTGCTCGCCGAGTCGCTGGCCGGCGATTTTGGCGATGGCCTGGTAATAGGCCGCGCCGACGGCCAAGGCCATTTCGTCGAAATCGAACTTGCTGGAATGGGCGGGAAATCCTTCTTTGCCCGGAACCTGGCTGCCGAACCGGACATAGGCCCCGGGAATCTTTTCCATGTAGTAGCTGAAATCCTCCGCGCCCATGTTGGCCGTCCTGAGCGGCAACACATTGGCCTCCCCGACCGCTGTGACTGCCGCGCAGCGCGCAAGACTCGCCATCTCGGACGTGTTGATCAGCGGCGGCGTGCCTTCTCTTACGGTGACCTGGATCTTGGCACCGTGCAGTTGGGCAATGGATTCGGCGATGCGGCGGATGGAGGAAAGGAGCTGTTGCCGGACAGGAGGATCCTGCGCACGAACCGTCCCCTCCAGTCTCGCCTGTCCTGCGATGACGTTCGCCGCGGTCCCTGCGTGGAACTGCCCCACGGACACAACCGACGGGCGGGCCGGATCGACTTCGCGCGAGACGATCGTTTGCAAGGCCATGATCATCAGACTCCCGACCACGACGGCGTCGATGCTTTCGTGCGGACGGGCTCCGTGCGCGCCTTGCCCGATAATCTCAATCGTGAAATTATCCGACGACGCGTTGACGGCGCCTTCAGCCACGACGATGGCCCCCGGATGGTAGTGGCGGTCGAGATGGCCGCCGAAAATCATGCCGGCGCCCTCCAGCGCTCCTGCCTGAATCATGGCCAGCGCGCCGGTGCCCTTTTCTTCTGCCGGCTGAAAAATCAGTCGCACGGGAGCCGGCAAGTCCATCTCGTCGGAGAGGAGTGCAGCCGCACCCAGCAACATTGTGGTGTGCCCATCGTGGCCGCAGGCGTGCATGACGCCGTCGTGCACCGACGCGAATTCCAAGCCGGTGGCTTCCTGGATCGGCAGCGCGTCCGTATCGGCACGCAATACGACGCAGGGGACTCCAGCACGTCCGGGAATGTCGGCGACGACTCCGTGACCGGCAACGTTGGCCCGATACTTGATGGCCAGCCCATCGAGAAATTTGCAGATGACGGCGGCGGTATTTGTTTCCTGTCCGCTCAGTTCGGGATACTGATGGAGCACTCGTCGAAGCTGAACGAGACGGTGTCTGAGCGGCTCAGGAATCAACGGCATGATTGCAACCTTAACGGTGAACGTACGACGGCCTGTGGGCTTACCCTTCGCCGGGTCCGGCCAGACCGGCGATCTGACGCCAGCTGGCCTATGCTAGCATAGACCAGACCGAGGTTTCTGCAGTGGGATTGCCATTCTTTGGATGATGCTCTTGCTACGCTCGCTCGCCTCCCAACCTTAAGAGTAAGCTGACGGAGCACCAACACTGCGCGCATCGAGCGACCACTGTTTTATCGTGGGGGCTCTGCGAGCAGGAAGGATGGGTGCCTGCCCCCTCGCATCCTACACCGGGCGGGGTGCGAAGCCGGTTGGGCTGATGAGCGACAGGACCCGCTATCCCCGTCCAATCGGGTATATTGTCCCCATGTCCTCCCGACCCAATCGACATACTCCCAATCATTCTCGCCGACGAAAGAGACGCGGGCGGCGGCGGCCGTTCAGAACGCTCTGGCGCTTTCTCCGCGCGCGTTGGCGTACGTCCCGTGCGGTCATGAAGGCGGTGCTGGGCTCGCCGCCGACGGTGCGTGCCATCGTGATTTCGGCGGCCATCCTCCTCCTGTGGCTCGGCATCAACTGGGCCTATCACGCGTACAACAAGCCGACCGAAGTCTTCTTTCCCTTGGACGATGCGCTCGACAAGAGCCCGCGCGAGACGTGGAGGCAGTACGGGTCGCTCTTCCGCGAGCATTCGACAGCGGTCATTTCGCCTGAGTTGCTGGCCGCGCTCGCTCAGGTCGAGAGCGGGGGCAACCCTGTGGCGCGGACGTACTGGCGGTGGCGTCTGACGTGGAATCCCTTGGATCTGTATCAACCTGCGTCGAGCGCGGTCGGTATGTACCAGATTACCGACGGGACGTTTCGGGAGGCGAAGCGCTACTGCATCCACGACCACGTGGTGGTCGAAGACGGCCCGTGGCACGACCTGCAGTCCTGCTGGTTCAACAGCCTCTACACTCGTGTCCTGCCGAGCCATGCCGTCGAGTTGACCTCGGCGTCGCTCGATCGCGCGGTCGCCAACGCGATCGGCACACGATGGAGCGGCAGGGTCACGCTCCGGCAAAAGCAGGATCTCGCGGCCTTGATTCACCTCTGTGGAGCCGGGGCCGGCCAGGCCCATGCCGCGCGCGGCTTCCGGCTGGCCCTCCACCAGCGGTGCGGCGACCACGACGTGCGCGCCTATCTCATACGGGTCAATGCAATGAAGGACCAGTTCGCCAGGCTTGCGGCAGGAGACAAAACGATCAGACAGGGGCGCTAGTCCACGGTAAAGTCTCCGGACTGTCCTTCACTGCGCGCGTCGAGCCACCACAGTTTCATCGTCAAAGACAAACGGTTCCGGGAACCGTTTTCTCGGTCAGCTTCTAGGGCTTCTGCCCAGGCAAACAGAACAGCATGACCAGCAGTCCTAAGAGCGTCCAACAATAGGAGGTCGTTGAGAAATTGGCTACCATGTGATTCCCTCCAGTGCGTTTCGCTCTACAGCAGCGTGAATTTTCTGATAGTAAGCTGCGGGAGATCCTCGACTATGAACTACTCAGATTGTGTTTATCTCTTTTACAATATGTTCATTTAAATCTTTGATGGCTAAGGACATGGCTTCTATCATTGCAGTTGTGTAATCCCCCAGTTGAAGATTCTTGCCCTTTAGAATGCCTGCTCTGCCTCTTCCTAGAAGCTCTCGACTGAATAACTCCTTTCCATCCTTCTTTAAAACAGCATCTGCTATCACCACAGCATCGACCGGACCGGCTGAGGTATATTGTCCCCATACGAACGCGTAGACGGCAAAAATGAAGTGGCCATTCTTATGAATGGGAGCAGCCATCTTTACTTCCTTTATCTTTAAATCAATCTCAATATCGCCGTTTCCTTCGGCATAACTGAATTTGCCTGTTCTGTTCAGCTCATCAATGAAGCTTTCTCTAATAAATTGCTTGTAGTCATTTTCAATCTGAGCAGACCCGAGACTGCTTTCATAATCATATTTCCAGACATTCAAAAAAATGAGAGGCAGAACAAAGCTGGACTTTTCCTCTACCGTGGTTGACGGTGGCAAAACATCGTCAACAACAAATGATCCAATCTTCACGGTTCCCCCCTGCTTTTCCGCTGCCTTCGCGCTGTCATGCAAATATACGAGTTCACCTCTGCGGCCTTGGAGGCTTCCTCGGAGACTATCGGTTCCGGCACAGCCTGTGAGCAGAACGATCATCATTCCTATGATCCATATGTGTGTCATCGCCTGTACCTCAACTGTCTGATTCGGAGTTGAATAATAGTTCGGCCGATGGCGCAGGGCTGAAGCTCGAACGCATCTTGGTACAGTTTCACCACCTTGTCGGGTGGGACGTTGTCCTCCGCATTTTCGTATGCCAGGTCTGCCTTGAGCATGGTCCGCACATACGCCGGGATATGGTCTTCATGTTTGTGTAGCAATTCATTAGCTGCGTGATAATCGGCCCGTATCAAGTGGTACAACACGCCTGCGATCGGGTCTCCAACGTCTTTTTGTTTCCCCTCATATTTCTGAATGTCCGACTTCGTATATAGGGCCAAGAGGTCTGGTGTGTTCCGGGCGTCCTCCTTAGACAGACAAATGAATCGCTGCCCTGTGTGCTCCCAACGCACGTCCTTCGCGTCTTCGGAAATAACAATGTACCGAGCCGGCTCAGCGCATGCGCACAAGAAGAAGATGAGGACCAAGGAGACGGGCCTCAGTATTTGATTCCCTGTGGATATCGGTCTGGGCCTCTGCCCGCGAATGCACACCAGCATCACGGCTATCCCTAGGAGCGTCCACCAATGAGAGAGCTCTGAGAAATTGGCAACCATGGAACTCTCTTACTTGCACTTTGCTAAACAGCAACCGTGATCTTCCAATATAGAGTTCTAGGAACCGTTTCTTCCCCCAATCACTACTGAATCGAGGAGGTGTGTACAAAAGCCATCTGGCCGCTTGAGCGGAATGCCACTCCGTCGGCTCCCCAGCGGATCAGACTAGCCACACCTGGAGGACCAAGAGGAGGGCCACCTGTAATGCCTTCGACAGTCATTGACCCCGTTGACTGGAGGGTACTCATATTAAATACGAGCAATGTGTACGGGTTCCCGAGTGTTCCGCTAACGACGAACACCCGATTGATCGAGGAATCTGGCTTCACCAACGACTCAAACGTTAGCAATGGGTCCTGCAGTGTCCCCACGAGTGTGCTCGAAACGGGGTCGATGACGGTACCATTGCTCGCATAAATCCGTCCTGCGTCAAACTCAATACGAATTAGTTCGCCTCCCGGTATCAAACCAGTCGCAGTATTGCTTATTGAAACCCCCAGTGAATTGACGGCCATTGTTACAAACACAGATGCGAATGGAGCACCGTATTCTCCGTAGAGGATTGATGACGACTGGGAAAAGGAAATTGACGAGATTTGCGGACCGTTTGCAGGAGTCGTATTAGACCGTTGCACACCATTGTCGTAGATAAATACTTTGAATCCGTCGCAAGTTGCAGGCAACAGAATGATCGCCACTGACTGGGGAGTTCCAGGCAACACTTCTAGGTCAAATGCCCGATTAACACCACAACCAGCACTGGCATTCCCAAGAGAGAATTTCAGATCAGCTGTAAAGCTTGACAGAATGACTCGGCGGACGGCCCCTTCCCCGTCGAGGCCCACGTATAGGAACTGTCCATCGTCTGAAATCGCCAGCTTCGTCGGTTCGCTTCCGACTGCAAGTGAGGGCCCTATATTTCCCGTAACGGGGTCAACGATTATGATGCTATTGGGATTATTCGGTGCAGTATTGGGGGTAGACGCATAAATCTTCTGGCGGAATTTGTCATAAATGATGTCGTTGGTCGCGAGCGATAGAATTCGGATATCGTTCACCGTGATCTGGACAGCGTTGCTAGTGAGTCCAAAGGCGGAGGCTGTTACCTTTGCGGTCCCCGGAGCGATTCCCGTGACTGTTCCATCTTGGGCAACCTGTGCGATAGCCGTATTTGTTGAATTCCACAAGAAAGCAACACCAGATATCGGTGTGTTCGATTGATCATAGGCTGCAGCCTGAAGCGGCTTCGTGACGTTGAGTTGGGTCGCCATAGAAGTGGGTGTAACTTGTATTCGAATACCTCCTCCTTTTCCGTCCACCACATAGGCCTCTAACTCTTCTGTAATAGTTTCGGTGATCCCCTGCCCTTGGGCCACCGTTGTGTTTCTGACTGGTCCCACGCCTGGTGCCAGCCATTGCGTGTCTGTCTCAGTAACGGTTGCTTTGCTTCCATCACTGGAAAAAGTGAGTGTGATCGTACTGACGGTCTGGACTTTCATCACATTGGTGAAAGAACCAACCGGCACAGTCACATTCTCCAGACCAATCACGGACACTTGAGAATTTATGGCTACCGCCTCATTCCGTCCATCGCCGTCTCGATCCTGTCCGTAGTCGACGCCGGACTTATTCAGTTGAGGAAATGAAGAACCAGTCGCCAAAGGAAAGTGTAATAACCGGAAAGGAACGAGTCGAGGGGTGAGGGTATCGCTGGTATCATTGTTTCCATACTCGTTTATGCCCAGTGAGTCCTTGAACAGGTATTCTTCCTGCGCGTCAACTGCACCATCTGGATTGCTCTCAGTGAGTACGATTGTTGTGACTGTTCCAATCACTTTGGTGCCGTTGACTGTGACCGTGTTCTGGTAATTCAGAGTCTGTCGGCCGGTATCGGATTTCGTGCCCTGATATCGCCAGAAGTTGCCCTGGGTCAGCGGCACGTAGTTTCCGATGTCTCCAGGGCCTACCGCCGTTTGGCCAACCGCTGCCGCAGCTGTGATGAAGGCTATCAACCCAGGCTCAGCCGCCACGGCATTTCTAATGGAGGTAATGGTGGTCTGGATGTCGAGGCCTGCGGTTAGTTGCTTCACACTCGACAAGTTGTCAATTGAACCGGTGATATCTGCCAGTTCTTGGATTGTGAATTGATTAATAGTGGCTCCCGGAGTGCCAAGAATCTGTTCCGAGACCAGCTGTGCAGCCGTCTCCGAGGCGGGACCGATATCCGCATCCATACCAGTAACAAACGCCCGCATTTGTACTGCGCCGTTGGCGACACGGACCGCGAGGTCACTGGACGGTTGCAGACCAAGACTCGTTAAGTTGAACGAATAGCGGCCACCTGACGTCATCGTGGAGGCCAATACTGTAAACGAGGTGCCGGTTGCGTTCAGCCGAATGAGCTGGACCGAGGTCCCGTCAGGAACCGGGCTGAGACCGGTGACCAACGCATACGCTGATGAGAAGATGGAATCAGCGAACTGCTGAAGTATCCACTGCGGATGGTTGAAGACAACCTGGCCGCCAGGTGCCTGCACTGATCCTGAGACAGTCGTCGCTTGGGCCGCGGGAGGCGCTCCCCCTCCACCGCCACCACCCCCTCCGCAACTCAGCAGCAAAAGACATGAAGAGATCAGCAAGACTGAAATGGAAATATTCTTCCAGCTTCGCATGGACCGACCTCGCGGAACGGTCAAGGCAACCTAGTGACACATTACTGTAGCGCAAGCCATGTGCCATAAGGATTTCTGCTTGAAATTGCAGTCAGAGTTTTGAGAAAACTCCGGCATTTTCAATGAGATCGTCACTGGATGTCGGAATGCTCTTACGGTGTGGCGAGAAGAAAGTCGAAGCCGGTGGAAATCAGAAATGATTCATGACTGAATCAAGTCCGATACAGTGGCTGGTCCCTCCAAGCTCGCTCGTTCCCCTCTCCGAGGGATGGCCTGGATTGGTCTCAAACTGCGCGCGTCGAACGATATAAATACTCCCTCCAAGCTCGCTCGTCATCTCTCAGGGATGGGGGCTGACTGATCTTCCACTGCGCGCAGCTTACTCACCCGCCCGCCCACTGGCACGCCGAGACATGCCATTAGCCCATGCGAGGGCATTCCGCGAC
>Ga0209048_10004956_pt1 | contig 12656 bp, 9 predicted proteins | sample FrelakmetCRP12CR_FD_187146 | JGI IMG/M metagenome (GOLD analysis project Ga0209048, IMG submission 187146) | Freshwater lake sediment microbial communities from the University of Notre Dame, USA, for methane emissions studies - CRP12 CR (SPAdes)... | ecosystem: Environmental > Aquatic >... | reverse complement strand
TGGGTGAAGCCCCGCAACGAGTCGTAGGCGTGGAGCCCGTTCGACGGGGGGGCGCCGGCGAAGTAGACGAAGGGGAGCTGGTCGACCATCGACCGGGGTGGCAGGGACCGCTCGACGGCCTGGAAGAAGGTGTCGTCACTGCGCCAACTGGCGTCGATCGCGCCGTAGTGGGGTCGGTCGCCGGGCGTCGACTGGTCGGCGACGCCGACGACCACGAGGGCGACGGCCAGCGCCGGTGCCGCCCAGCGGACGGGTCGGCGGCCGGCGGACCAGCGGGCGAGGAGGTCCTCAGCCGCCCAGGCGACGGCGAGCAGGCACAGGAAGCCGATCACGACCACGATCCGGTTCCAGGACCGGATGTTGGCCGAGACGAAGGCGGCGAACAGGAAGGAGAACCCGCCCTCGATGCCGATGAGCGTGGCCACCACGACGAGGAAGGCGACCGTGCCGTACGGCCGGCGGGGGGAGGGCGCGTCGCGGTCGAGGAGCCGGCGCCCCAGGTGCACCAGCAAGACGACGAAGGCCGCCGTGGCGAGCAGGCCGAGGGCCTGACCCCCTTCGGAGGCCGTGACCGTGGCCGACGCCCGGTCCCGCAGGGTGGCGAGAGCCGTGATGCGGTGGCCCACGGTCGGCAGCACCATCCAGGCCAGCTTGAGGCCGAAGGCCTCGGAGTCCACCAGCGCGCGGGTGATGGCCCACGGGTTCTGGCCGTGCGCCCGGGCGTAGAGGATGCTCGGCAGTGCCCCCAGTGCCAGTGCCGCTCCCATCGCGCCACACAGCACCATCCCGGCGAGCAGTCGCCGGGGGGTGCGATCGATCGCGAGGTGCACGGCGCAGCCGGCGAGGAGCAGGAGCATCGTGAACACGGCGAAGTACAGCCCTCCGGTGGCCACGAACAGGGCGACCGCGAGGGCCAAGATGTTGCGCCGCGACGCCAGGGCGCGCCATCGCCGCCCCCTCGGAGCGGCGAAGGCCTCGACGAAGAACGGACGCTCGCCGAGGTGCGTCAGGACCAGCAGGAGGGCTGGGGGGACCGTGTAGTACCCGATGAGCTGCAGGTGGCCCTGGTCGATGTGGGAGAAGTGGAACGGGAGGGCGGCAAAGACGAGGGCGACCGCGACGGCCAGGACGGAGCGGATCCGCAGCCGTCGCAGGACGAGGAAGGCCGACACGGCCACGAGGGGGAACGACGCGATGACCCAGAGGTCGGCGATCGTGGTGCCGTGGCTGCTCACCGTGGCGAGGAGCCGGAAGCCGACGAGCATCTGGAGGTTCTCGGCCCCCAGCGGGTAGTCGGACATGTTCTGGCCGTACGGGGCGCCGAGGCGGGGCTGGTGCACGTACCAGCCCGTGTCGTGGACGTTCTGGGCGACGACGGTGAAGTAGGAGTAGTCCCGTTCGTACACGAGGGGCTGGCGCAGGTCGGCCCGCCAGAGCTGGAGGGTCACGGTGGCCACGGCCAGCGCAGCCAGGGCGACCAGGACGCACTGCAGGAGCGTCGTGACGACAGGGCCGGACGGCACGCCACGGCGCGCCGCCGGCGCCGCCTGGCCCTCCGTCGGTGTGGCGGGCCTGTCGAGCGTGAGCACGATGGACTATCGGCCGCCTGCGGGGTGGCGTTGAGGAGGGCCCCGCCGGGAGGGGGCCTAGACGATGGCCAGCATCCGGTCGAGAGCCACCCGGGCCCACTCGGCCACGTCGGGTTCGACCCTGATCCGGTTCACGACCCGGCCCTCGACCAGGTTCTCCAGCACCCAGCACAGGTGGGGGGCGTCGATGCGGAACATCGTCGAGCACGGGCACACCAGCGGGTCCAGCGACACGATCGTCTTGCCCGGTGTCTCGTGGGCCAGGCGCTGGACCAGGTGGACCTCGGTCCCGATGCCAAGGACCGAGCCCGCCGGCGCGGCGTCGACGGCCCGGATGATGAAGTCCGTCGAGCCGACCTGATCGGCCAGCGCGCACACGTCGTGGGCGCACTCGGGGTGCACGACGACCAGGCCGTCGGGGTGGCGGGCCCGGAAGGCGGCCACGTGCTCGGGCCGGAACCGCTGGTGCACCGAGCAGTGCCCCTTCCAGAGCAGGAAGCGGCGCGACTTCAGCTCGGCCTCGGTCAGGCCGCCCCGGTCGGCCCGTGGGTTCCACACCGCCATGTCGTCGTGGTCGTAGCCCATCGCCAGCGCGGTGTTGCGCCCGAGGTGCTGGTCGGGGAAGAACAGCACCTTGTCCGCCCCGGCGCCGCCGCCGGCCGTCGGTCGCAGCGCCCACTCCAGCACCGCCCGTGCGTTGGTCGAGGTGCACACCGCCCCGCCGTGGCGACCGACGAACGCCTTCAGCGCCGCCGAGGAGTTCATGTACGTGATCGGGACCACCCCGGCGATGTCGACCACCTGCGCGAGGACCTCCCAGGCGTCCTCGACGGAGTCGATGTCGGCCATGTCGGCCATGGAGCACCCCGCGTTGAGATCCGGGAGGATGACGTCTTGGTGGGGACCGGTGAGGACGTCGGCCGACTCGGCCATGAAGTGGACGCCGCAGAACACGATCGCTTCGGCCTCGGGGTGCTGCTGGGCCAGGACCGAGAGGCGGAACGAGTCGCCGCGGGCGTCGGCCCACCGCATGACCTCGTCGCGCTGGTAGTGGTGGCCGAGGATGAACACCCGGTCCCCGAGGACGGCGCGGGCCCGCCCGATGCGTTCGGCGAGGTCCTCGGGGGAGGCCGCGGCGAACTCGTCGGGGAGGGGCGCTTGCAGGCGCAGCATGGGCCGAGTCTACGGACGCCCCGCACCGCTTCGGCCACGCTGCGGGGCAGCCAAGGCACGACACGGCCGCGGCCGTAGGCTCCGACCCATGGTGGATCGCCCCCCGGCCGGCACGATCCCGGATGCGCCGGGTTCGTACCAGTTCAAAGACGCCGACGGTCGGGTGATCTACGTCGGCAAGGCGGCCTCGCTGCGCCAGCGGTTGTCGAACTACTTCCAGGACCCGGCCGGGCTCCACCCCCGGACCGCGCAGATGGTGGCCACCGCCGCCACCGTCGAGTGGATCCAGGTCCGCAACGAGGTCGAGGCCCTCATGCTCGAGTACAGCCTCATCAAGCAGCACCGCCCCCGGTTCAACGTCCGCCTCCGCGACGACAAGAGCTACCCGTTCCTGGCGGTCGCCCTCGACGAGGAGTGGCCGAGGGCGATGGTGATGCGCGGGCGCAAGCGCAAGGGTGTGCGCTACTTCGGCCCGTACGCCCACGCCTACGCCATCCGGGAGACGTTGGACCTGCTGCTGCGCACGTTCCCGATCCGGACCTGCTCCCCGGGAAAGTTCAACGCCCACCACCGCCTCGGGCGTCCCTGCCTGCTGTTCCACATCGAGAAGTGCTCGGGTCCCTGCGTCGGCGAGATCGCCAAGGCGGACTACGACGCCCTCGTCGCCGAGCTGGTCTCGTTCCTCGACGGCGACACCGACGACGTGGTGCGCCGGCTCACGGCCGAGATGCGCACCGCGGCGGGCGAGCTGGAGTTCGAGCGGGCGGCCCGGCTGCGCGATCGGCTGGCAACCGTCGAAAAGGCCATCGAGCGCCAGCAGATGGTGGGGGAGCGCAGCGAGGACCTCGACGTCGTCGGCGTGGTCGACGACGAGCTCGAGGCGGCCGTCCAGGTCTTCTACGTCCGCAAGGGCCGGGTCGTGGGGCGCAAGGGCTTCATCCTGGACAAGGTCGAGGACCTCGACCGCGCCGGCCTGGTGGCCCGGATCCTCGAGGAGCTCTACGGCGACGAGCCCGCCCTCGGTGTGCCCAAGCACGTCCTGGTCCCCGAGGAGCCCGCCGATCTCGACCTGTACGAGGAGTGGTTGTCGATGATGCGCGGTTCCCGGGTGGTGATCCGGGTCCCGCAGCGGGGGGACAAGCGCGAGCTGCACGAGACCGTGACCCGCAACGCCAAAGAGGAGCTCAACCGCCACCGGCTGCGCCGGGCGGCCGACCACAACAGCCGGGCCCGGGCCCTGAACGAGCTCCAGGACGCGCTGGCCCTCCCGGAGGCCCCCCTGCGCATCGAGTGCTACGACATGGCCCACCTGCAGGGGACGGACTACGTCGGCTCGATGGTGGTGCTCGAGGACGGCCTGCCCCGCAAGAGCGAGTACCGGCGGTTCAAGGTGAAAGGGGTCGCCGGCAACGACGACGTCGCGGCGATGGAAGAGGTGCTCACGAGGCGTCTGAGCGCCTACCTGGAGCAGCGCGAGGCGCCCGTCGGTGAACGCCCCGGGCGTTTCTCCTACCCGCCCCAGCTCCTCCTCGTCGACGGGGGCAAGGGCCAGCTCGGGGTGGCCGTGCGGGTCCTCGAGGAGCTCGGTCTCGACGGTGAGATCCCGGTCGCGGCGCTGGCCAAGCGCTTCGAGGAGGTCTACCTGCCGGGCCGGGCCGACCCCGTCCAGCTGTCACGCCAGAGCGAGGCCCTGTACCTGCTGCAGCGGATCCGCGACGAGGCGCACCGGTTCGCGAACGCCTTCCACCGGGAGCTGCGGGGCAAGCGCATGACGGTCAGCTCGCTGGATGGGGTCGCCGGTCTCGGGGAGGTCCGCCGCAAGCGGTTGGTGGCCGAGATGGGAGGGGTCGGCGCCGTGAAGCGGGCCAGCCTGGCCGACCTGCAGGCCCTGTCCTGGCTCCCCGACGAGGTCGCCGACCGCCTCTACCAGAAGCTGCACCGGCCATGACCGGGCCGGACCTGTGGGAGCAGCACGCCCGCTGGTGGCAGGAAGGGTTCACCGACGGCGCCGACGCCGAGTACACCGAGCAGATCCTGCCGCTGGCCGCCGCCGCCCTCGCGGGGGCGACCCGGGTCCTCGACGTCGGCTGCGGCGAGGGCCAGGTGAGCCGCCTCGCCGCGCTCGGGGGACGCCAGGTGGTCGGCCTCGATCCGACCTGGGCCCAGATCACCGAGGCGGTGCGCCTCGGTGGAGGTCCGTCGTACCTGCGGGCCGGGGCCGACGCCCTGCCGTTCGCCGACGCGTCCTTCGACGCCGTCGTGGCCTGCCTGGTGTTCGAGCACATCACCGAGGTCGATGCGGCGATCGCCGAGGTGGGCCGGGTGCTGCGATCGGGCGGGCGCTTCGTGTTCTTCCTGAACCACCCTCTGCTCCAGACGCCCAACAGCGGCTGGATCGACGACCAGGTGCTCGACCCCCCCGAGCAGTACTGGCGCATCGGTGCGTACCTGCCCGAGGACGAGACGGTCGAGGAGGTCGAAAAGGGGGTGTTCATCCCGTTCATCCACCGTCCACTCTCTCGTTACGTGAACGCCATGGCGTGGTCGGGTCTGCTCATCGAGCAGATGCTGGAGCCGGCGCCGCCCCCCGGGTTCCTGGCCCGGGCCGAGGAGTACGCGCAGGCCGCATCGATCCCTCGCCTGTTGGTGCTCCTGGCGCGAAAGTGGCAGCGATGAGCGAGTTCCTCGTGATCACGGGCATGTCGGGCGCGGGGCGCTCGCAGGCCGCCGACGACCTCGAGGACCTCGGCTGGTTCGTGGTGGACAACCTGCCGTCGTCGCTGGTCGAAAAGATCGGCGAGCTGGCCGCGGCCCCGGGGTCGACGATCACCAAGGTCGTCCTGGTCGTGGGCAGCGGCCGCCACCAGGCCGACATCCTCACGGCCCTGCGCTCGCTGCGCCTGAACGGCCACCGCGTGCGGATCCTGTTCCTGGAGGCCTCGACCAGCGAGCTCGTGCGTCGCTACGGCGCCACCCGGCGCCGCCACCCCCTGGCCGAGACCGAGCAGACGTCGCTGACCGAGGCGATCGAACTGGAACGCTCGCTGCTCCAGCCGGTCCGCGAGCAGGCCGACCTGGTGATCGACACGACCGACCTGAACATCCACCAGCTCAAGGGGCGCCTGGTCGAGCTGTTCGCCAGCGAGTCGCCGACCCCGACGATGCAGACGACGCTCCAGTCGTTCGGCTTCAAGCACGGCCTGCCCCTCGACGTCGACATCGTGCTCGACTGCCGATTCCTGCCGAACCCGTTCTGGGTGGAGCGCCTGCGCGAGCACAGCGGGCTCGAGGAGAACGTGCGGGAGTACGTGCTCAGCACCGAGCTCGCCGGGGAGTTCGTGGACCGGATCGAGAGCCTGCTCGAGATGCTGCTGCCGGCCTACGTCGCCGAGGGCAAGAGCTACCTGACGATCGCCGTCGGGTGCACCGGGGGTCGCCACCGCTCGGTCGTGATCGCCGAGGAGATCGGCCGGCGGCTGCGGCGCAAGGGGTTCGACCCCAGGGTGCAGCACCGCGACCTCGACCGCTGAGGCCAGGCTTCGGAGCCGGTGGCCGGGACCACTAGGGTCGCCTCGGTCACTGGTGAGGTCGGCGCGCCGGGCGCGTCCGGGAAGGGAACACTGATGACGATCCGGGTCGGGGTCAACGGGTTCGGCCGCATCGGCCGCAACTTCTTCCGCGCCGTGAAGAGATCCGGCGCCGACATCGACTTCGTGGCGGTCAACGACCTGGGGTCGATCGCCACCATGGCCCACCTGCTCGAGTACGACTCGGTGCACGGGCGCCTCGACGCCTCGGTCGGGGTCGTCGACGGGGGGATCTCGGTCGACGGCGACACCTTGCGGGTGCTCCAGGTCCGCGACCCCAAAGAGCTCCCCTGGGCCGAGCTCGGTGTCGACGTCGTCATCGAGTCGACCGGTCTGTTCACCGACCGGGACAAGGCCGCGCTGCACCTCGAGGCGGGGGCCCCGTTCGTCATCGTGTCGGCGCCGTCGAACGGAGCCGACGCCACCTTCGTGGTCGGCGTCAACGACGGCGACTTCGACGCCTCGAAGCACCGGGTGGTGTCGAACGCGTCGTGCACCACGAACTGCTTCGTGCCCTTGGTCAAGGTGCTCGACGACGCGTTCGGCGTGGAGCAGGGTCTGATGACGACGGTCCACAGCTACACCGGCGACCAGATGCTCGTCGACGGTCCGCACAAGGACCTGCGCCGGGCGCGGGGTGCAGCCCTCAACATCGTGCCGACCTCGACGGGTGCGGCGCGGGCCACCGGGTTGGTGCTCCAGGCCATGAAGGGCCGTCTCGACGGGACGTCGTTGCGGGTGCCGACGCCGGACGGTTCCATCACCGACCTCGTCGCGGTCCTGAAGACGCCGGCCACCGTCGCCGAGATCAACGCCGCCTACCGGGCGGCGGCCGAGGTCGGTCCGCTGCGCGGCATCCTCGAGTACTCGACCGCCCCGCTCGTGTCGAGCGACATCGTGGGCAACCCCCACAGCTGCATCTTCGACAGCGAGCTCACGATGAGCATGGGCAACCTGGTCAAGGTGCTCGGCTGGTACGACAACGAGTGGGGCTACTCGAACCGGCTCGTCGACCTCACGTTGACCGTCGGCGCCGCGAACGCGGCGTGAACCGGCGATGAGCAGGCTCCCGGTCCTCGAGGACCTCCCGCCCCTCGACGGGAGATCGGTGCTCCTGCGGGCGGACTTCAACGTGCCGCTGTCGGGCGGGGAGATCACCGACGACTTCCGCATCCGGGCGGCGCTGCCGACGATCGAGTGGCTCCGGGGGCAAGGCGCTCGAGTCGTGGCGTGCAGCCACCTCGGGCGGCCCAAGGGCGGGCCGGACCCGGCGTACGCCATGGCCCCGGTGCGGGCCCGCCTGGCCGAGCTCGCGCCAGGCGTGGAGCTGCTCGAGAACCTGCGCTTCGACCCGGGCGAGGAGACCGACGACCCGGCCTTCGTGGCCCGCCTCGTCGAGGGCATGGACGCCTACGTCGACGACGCGTTCGGCGCCGCCCACCGGGCCCACGCCTCGATCGTGGGACCCCCCCGGACCCTGCCGAGCGCCGCCGGGAGGCTCCTGGCCAGAGAGGTCGAGGTCCTGCTCGGCCTGCGCGAGCACCCGAAGCGGCCCTTCGTCGCCGTGCTCGGCGGGGCGAAGGTCAGCGACAAGCTGGGCGTCGTCGACGCGCTCCTGCAGGTCGTCGACGCGCTGGTCATCGGGGGCGGGATGTGCTTCACGTTCCTGGCCGCCCAGGGCCACGGGGTCGGCGACTCGCTCTGCGAGCGCGACCAGGTCGAGACCTGCGCCCGACTCCTGGCCTCTGGCCGGGCGATCCACCTGCCGAGCGACGTCGTGGCCCTCGGGCCCGGGGAGCGGATCGAGACGATCGGGGTCGAGATCCCCACGGGCTGGAAGGGCCTCGACATCGGGCCGGGCACGGCAGCGGCGTTCAGCGACGTCGTGATGGACGCCCGCACCGTGTTCTGGAACGGGCCGATGGGGCTGTTCGAGGATCCGCGGTTCGCCGCCGGCACCCGCACCGTGGCCGAGGCCATGGCCGCCACCTCGGCCTTCACCGTGGTGGGTGGGGGCGATTCCGCGGCGGCCCTGGCCGAGTTCGGCCTCGACGACCGGATCGACCACGTCTCGACCGGGGGCGGGGCCTCGCTCGAGCTGCTCGAGCTCGGTGACCTGCCCGGCCTGGCCGCGCTGCGCGGGGCCCCGAATGCCCGCTGAGCGCACGCCGCTGATCTCGGGCAACTGGAAGATGCACCACAACCACTTCGAGGCCATCCAGTGCGTCCAGAAGCTGAGCTACCTGCTGACCCGGGACGACTACGACGTCGTCGACGTGTCGGTCCACCCTCCCTTCACGGACCTGCGCTCGGTCCAGACGGTGCTCGAGTCCGACCTCGTCCCGATCGCCCTCGGCGCGCAGCACTGCCACTGGGAGGGCAAGGGGGCCTTCACCGGGGAGGTCTCGCCGCTCTTCCTGGCCAAGCTGAACGTCCGCTACGTGATCGTCGGCCACTCCGAGCGCCGCGAGCTGTTCGCCGAGACCGACGACGTGGTCGCGAAGAAGGTGATCGCGGTGCTGGCCGCGGGCATGACCCCGATCGTGTGCGTGGGCGAGACCCTCGACGAGCGCGAGGCGGGTGCGACCGAGTCCAAGGTGCTCGGCCAGGTCCGAGACGCCCTCGGCGGGCTGGCGCCGGCGCAGGTCGCCTCTCTCGTCATCGCCTACGAGCCGATCTGGGCCATCGGCACCGGGAGGACCGCCACCGCCGCCGATGCGCAGGCGGTGTGCGCCGCCGTGCGATCAGCCGTGCGCGAACTGGCCGGCGGGCCGGCGGCGGTGGCGGTGCGCATCCAGTACGGCGGCTCGGTGAAGGCTGCGAACATCGCCGAGCTGATGGACCAGGCCGACATCGACGGAGCGCTCGTCGGAGGGGCCAGCCTGGACCCCGACGAGTTCGCCCGCATCGTGCGCTTCCGGGTCGTTTCGTGATCCGCCCGGGCCTCGGTCAACAGGTCGTAACGCAAGGGTCCTGTACCGCTCGGTAACCCGCTGCTAGCGTCGTTGCTCGACCAGGAGCCGAGACGAGCCGTGGGGAGGAAGAGGGTCCTGGTGCGACCACGCCGAGCGTGGCATCTGCAGGGCGCCTCGTCGACCGGGCGACGCGTCGTCCTCGCCTCCCCCGCCACCCACCACCCCGAACCCAGGAGGAAACGAGACGTTGAGGAGAGCACCGAGGGGCACCAAGGCGCTCGCAGCGCTGGTCGGCGTTTCATTCGCCGTGGCTGCGTGCGGGAGCAGCGGGAGCAAGAGCGGGTCGGCTTCGACGACGGCCCCGTCCGGCTCGACGACGTCCGGCGCGCCCACGACGGCGGCCAGCACGTCGACGTCGGCGGCTGCCCCTACGGGCGGCACCGCCACCTACGCGCAGGAGGAGGAGGGCACGAAGTACAACAACGCCACCAGCGACGCCACGAACTTCGCCAACACCGTCGTCACCAACCTGTTGCAGCCCCAGCCGTTCATCATCAACAACAAGCTCGGCTTCGACCTCAACAAGGAGCTCATGGTCTCGGCTGACGTCACGGCGACGTCGCCCAACCAGGTCGTCACGTACAAGATCAACCCGAAGGCGGTCTGGGAGGACGGCGTCCCGATCGACTGCAAGGACCTCTACCTGGCCTGGGGAGCGCAGAACGGCAAGGCCACGAAGGCCAACCCGGACTACGACCCGAAGAGCCCGAACAAGACCGACGCCACCGGCAGCCCGATCCCCAAGACGGTGACGGACTTCAACCCGGCCTCGACGACCGGCATCGACGTGATCAGCAGCGTCGCGTGCTCGGACAGCAACAAGACGGTCACGATGACCTTCTCGACCCCGTTCGCCGACTGGAAGTCGAACTTCGCCGGCAACACCGCCCTGGTGCCGGCCCACGTCCTCGAGCAGAAGACCGGGATCGCCGACATCACCAAGGTCGACCTGTCGACGGACTCGCCCGACACCCAGAAGGCGGCCGCCTTCTGGAACACCGGATGGGCCAACTGGGACCCGACCGTGGCGCTATCGGGGTCGTGGTACAGGATCAAGGAGTACAAGAAGGGTGAGTCGCTGACCCTGGTGCGCAACGAGAAGTACTGGGGCACGCCGGCGAACCTGGACACCATCGTGTTTCGCACGATCAACGACGCCAAGGCCCAGTCCCAGGCCCTGCAGAACGGCGAGGTCCAGGTCATCTACCCGCAGGCCGACCCGGCCGTGGCCGACTCGCTGTCGAAGATGTCGGGGGTCAAGTTCGACCCGGAGGCCGGGCTGACGTTCGAGCACCTGGACATGAACCTGAAGAACCCGATCTTCCAGGACATCAAGGTCCGCCAGGCCTTCGCTCTGTGCATGGACCGCCAGGACATCGTCGACAAGCTGATCGGCCCCGTCGACGCGAAGGCGAAGCCCCTCAACAGCCTCCTGCTGATGAGCAACCAGCAGGGCTACACACCCCACCTCCAGCAGGCCAGCCTGGACAAGCAGGACATCCCGAAGGCCAAGTCGCTGCTCGAGTCGTCGGGCTGGGTGCTCGGCTCTGACGGCGTCTACGCCAAGGCCGGCAAGAAGCTCGCCTTCCGCATCAGCGAGAAGGGCATCGCCCGGCGCCAGCAGACCGTGCAGCTGATCGTCCAGAGCTGCAAGCAGGCCGGCTTCGCCATCACCGACGACTCCGACAAGACGTTCAACGCCGTGCGCCTCCCCAAGGGCGACTACGACGTCGCGCTCTTCGCCTGGGTCGGCCAGCCGACGCTGTCCTCGCCCGAGTCGATCTACGTCCCGGGCGGCGGCCAGAACTGGCAGGGCTACAACAGCCCGGCTGTCGCGGACCTCTACAAGAAGATCAACACCGAGTTCGACGACGCCAAGCGGCTCGACCTGGTGAACCAGGCCGACCAGACGATCATCAACGACGTCGTGTCGATCCCGCTGTTCCAGTTGCCCGACATGCTGGCCTACACCGACAAGCTGCAGAACGTCACCTACAACGGGCCGTCCGGGGCCACCTGGGACGCCAACCTGTGGGTGCTGAAGAGCTGACGTCCTGGTAGCCCCGGACACCGGGGCGAGGAGCCGAAAGCGCTCGGGGGGTGCCGATCCACGGGTCGGTGCCCCCCGGGACGGCGGTCCGGGGAGGTGCGTGCCGGCGGCGTCGAGCGGGGGTGGGACGTGTTGCGGTTCGTGATCAAGCGGCTGATCATCTCGATCCCGATCCTGTTCCTCGCGTCCATGCTGGTGTTCGTCCTCGTGGTGAAGGCCGGTGACCCCCTCGAGGACCTCCGGTTGCGGCCGGGGGTGACGAAGGCCGAGATCGCCCAGCGATCGCACCAGCTCGGCCTCGACAAGACCCTGCCGCAGCGCTACGTCACGTGGATCACCCACTTCGTGCGGGGCGACTTCGGCCTGAGCATCGACAACCAGCCGGTGCGGCCCGAGGTGTTCCGGGCCCTGTCGGTCACGCTGCGCCTGGTGCTGCTGGCCCAGGTCCTGGCCGTCGTGCTCGGCATCCTCGTGGGCATCGTCAGCGCCGTGCGCCAGTACACCGCCTTCGACTACGCGGCGACGGGAGTGTCGTTCCTGTTCTACGCCATCCCGACGTTCTGCGTCGGCGTGCTGCTGAAGGAGTACGGCGCCCTCAAGATCAACGACTTCCTCGAGGCCCGCGGCCACTCGCGCATCATCAAGACGATCGGCGACTCCACCCCGAACTTCTGCACGCCGTCCCACCCGCAGAACTGCACGTTCGGAGCCCAGCTGCTCGACAAGTTCGGCCACTACCTGCTGCCGACGCTGACCCTGATGCTGATCTCCTATGCCGGCTACAGCCGCTACCAGCGCGCCTCCATGCTCGAGACGCTGAACTCCGACTACGTGCGCACGGCGCGGGCCAAGGGTCTCCGCGAACGCCGGGTCATCATGCGCCACGCCTTCCGTAACGCCCTCATCCCGATCGCCACGATCATCGCCCTCGACTTCGGAGCGGTCTTCGGTGGCGCGATCATCACCGAGCGGATCTTCGGTTGGCAGGGGATGGGGACGCTGTTCGTGAACTCGTTGACCAAGATCGACCCGAACACGCTCCTCGCGTTCATGATGGTGACGGCCATGGCCATCATCTTCTTCAACCTGATGGCCGACATCGTCTACGCCTACCTCGACCCGAGGATCCGTCTTGGCTGAGTTCCGGCGCCGACCGGGGGCCAGGGCCACCTTGGAGCACGCCGGGGTGGCACCGGGCGCCGAGCCCGGGGGCGGTGCCGAGCCCGGGGCGAGCGCCGAGCGCGGGGGCGGCGCCCAGCCGCCGCGGCCGCCCGTTCCGGCG
>Ga0209048_10004955_pt1 | contig 12657 bp, 13 predicted proteins | sample FrelakmetCRP12CR_FD_187146 | JGI IMG/M metagenome (GOLD analysis project Ga0209048, IMG submission 187146) | Freshwater lake sediment microbial communities from the University of Notre Dame, USA, for methane emissions studies - CRP12 CR (SPAdes)... | ecosystem: Environmental > Aquatic >... | reverse complement strand
CCTCACGGGCGAGGTCGAGCGCGCCCGTGACACCGTGTGAGCAGAGGCGCACCACCGCGTACCCGCCGCCGCCGAGACGGGCGAGAACGGCATCTCCTGCAAACTGCGACTGCAGGCGTCGTCCGACTTCGCAGAGCACCCTGGGACTGGTTGCTTTGACACCTCCCAGCCTCCAAGGGGGCCCGGATGAGCAACGTGCTCAGGTTTTACAGCTAGGGCGCGATCGCTGCCAGGCCCGCGCGGCGGCCGGCCGCCCGAACGGCCGCCGCGAGCGTCTCGATGTCGTAGGCCCCCTGATGCCGGCGCCCGTTGATGAAGAACGTCGGCGTGCCTGAGACCCCGCTGGCGTCGGCACTCGCGACGTCCCTGCCCACGCGCGGCCCATACTCGTGGTGGCGCACCTCGTCCCAGAAGCGCTCGACGTCGAGACCGAGCTCCGCGGCGTAGCGCCCGATGTCCGTGGGGGTGAGCGCGTCCTGGTGAGCGAGCAGCGCGTCGTAGAACTCCCAGAAGCGGCCCTGGGCCGAGGCCGCCTCGGACGCCTCGGAGGCCAGCTGCGCCCGGTAGTGAACGTCGTTGAGCGGGAGGTGGCGCCAGACGTAGCGTATTTCGCCGGAGAGCGATGCGACCAGCTCCCGCACGACAGGCTCTGCCCGGCCGCAGTAGGGGCAATCGAAGTCGCCGTACTCGACGAGCGTCACGGGGGCGTCGAGCGCTCCCCGGATGTGGTCGACGTCGGGGTCGATGTCGTCGTAGAGGTCGAGGATGTCCTCGGCGGTGGCGACGATCTGCCGTGCCCTCACACCCTGGGGCATTCGCCTGACCACGGCGAACACGCCCCAAGCGAGCAGCGGCGCAACGAGAGCCGAGGCGATCACCCCGAGCTTCGCCTCCTGCAGCAGCTCTCCGTGGAAGGCCAGGCCGGAGATCAGCAGCGCGACCGTGAACCCGATGCCCGCGACCGCGCCGCCGCCGGCCAGCGAGGGCCAGCTGAGGGGCAGCCGCGGCCCGTGCAGCGCCGGTCGCGAGGCCACCCACGAGGCGCCGAGAATGCCCAGCGGCTTGCCGACTACGTAGCCGCAGAGGATCCCGAGCGCGATCGGCGAGGTGACGGCGTCGCCGAGCAGGCCGCCGGTGATGTGGATGCCTGCGTTGGCGAGCGCGAACAGCGGCACGATCACATAGCTGGTCCAGGGGTGAAGGCCGTACTGCAGGCGCTCGTTGGGGGAGATCGCGGAGAGCACTCCCTGCTGTGCCGAGCGCGCCAGCTCGGGCGTCGGCTGCTCGCGAAACGAGCGCGTCAGGGCAGTCGCGCGCTCGAGATCCTCACGAGACGGCGGATAGGCACTCGTCACCAGACCGACTGCCAGCCCGACGATCACGGGGTCCACGCCTGATTCGAACGTCGCGACCCACAGGGCCACGCCGACAGCGACCGAGAGCTGGCGCCGCCCGGCGGGTACGTAGCGCAGGGCGAACAGCAGCACGAACAGCGCGACAGCCATCGCCAGGGCGACGAGCGAGACATGCGTCGTGTAGACCGTGCCGATCACCGCCAACGCGCCGAGGTCGTCGACCACCGCGAGGGTCAGCAGGAACACGCGCAGCCGAGTGGCCACACGCGGTGTGAGCAGCGCCAGGGCCCCGAGGGCGAAGGCGGTGTCGGTCGACATCGCGGCGCCCCAGCCGCGCGCGCCGGCTCCGCCGGCGTTCAGCGCGAGGTAGATGATGACCGGAACGATCATCCCGCCGATCGCCGCAAGGGCCGGGATCGTGAGCCGGCGCCGCTCGCGCAGGTCGCCCACGTCGAGCTCGCGCTTGGCCTCGAGCCCGACCACGAGGAAGAAGAACGTCATCAGGCCCTGGTTCACCCACGTGCGCAGATCGGCCGAGATCCCACCGCCGCCGAGCCGAATCGAGAGCTTCGTCGACCAGAAGGATTCGTAGGAGTCCCACCACGGCGAGTTCGCCCACAGCAGCGCGGCAATTGCCGCCGCCAGCAGCACGATCGCGCTGCCGGTCTCGGTACTCAGGAAGTCGCGAACCGGCGTCGCGAGGTTCCGCGCCCATGCCGTTCTGCCGGAGTAGGACGGGGCTTGAGCGTCGGCCATAGCCGCGCGATTATCGCCGCAGACCGTGATCCCGAGCCGTAATGACAGCCCTACCGAGCCTCGCGCGATTCGTTAGTTCACATAACATGCATTATCGAGCGTTGACGGAGCGGCCGGCGGGCCCGATCAGTGGACGCTGAGCGTGGCCCTTTCGATCACGAGCGGCACGAGCGGTTTGCTCGCCTCGCCACCTTCAGAGGCAGCTTCTGTGGGTACACGTGAGATCGCTTCCGCGGCACTCTCCCCGCTGACGACGTGCCCTACCAGAGCGTATACCGGCGGTAGGTTCACGTTTGAGCCGGTGACGATGAAGAACTGGCTGCCTGACGCTCCAGCGGGCGCCGTAGGCCCCTTCGCCATGGCAACGACTCCCTTTGCGTAGCGAAGGCTCGCCGGGGGCGGCTCGACGAGCTGCCAGCTCGGACCGCCCGTGCCGTCGCCGTTGGGATCTCCGCCCTGAATCACGAAGCCCGTCACCACACGATGGAAGGTCAGATCGTTGTAGTAGCCGGTCTGCACAAGGTGTGCGAACGATGACGCGGTCTTCGGCGCTTGCCCGACGGCTAGTTGAATGACGATGACGCCGCAATTGGTTGCCAGCCGGACTGTGTAGCTGTGCGCGGGATCGAGCCGCGCGGTGGCTTTCGATGCCTGCTCGCCGGCTCGCGAGGGCGGAGTCGGCACACGCCGACATCCGGGGGTTTCAACAGAAGTCTGGGCGGGCTGGGCTGTCGAGGTGCCACCGGCTCCCGATGCGCCCGTCTGGGTGGTGGCCCCCGATCCGGACGCGACGACCGTGGAGCTCGAGCTCGACGAGCCACACGATGCGAGCATCATCACGACGGCGGCCGCTCCCGTGCCGGCAGCCGCCCAGTTCGGTGCCTTGCGCCTCGTGTACCCAAGGTGATCAGCCCTACGAAGTCCGATGAAGACCCCGATCAGGGCCAAGGCGACGAGTATGACCAAGGCCGGCACGCCGCTCATTCAGCGAGCGTACCTATATGGATGGCGATCCGCCGGCGTCACCCAGCTACGCGCGCGGTCACGCCAAGCCGCGATGTGAAACCCCGGCGGCCACGCTCCCGTGCAGGTTTCACAACAACACGGCCGCCGAGGCGACCCCTCACATTCCCCCGGTGATTCGATGCAACTCCCCTTACCGCCCGTATCGGGCGAACTGCGTGAGGCATTTCTGGAGTCTCGGGATGAGGCGTTTCTAGAGTCTCGGGAGCGTTTGCACCGCGGGATGACGCCAGATCGCCGTCTCGACGGCCTGGGTGATCCGGTACTCCCTGTCTCCGGGCTGGCCGGGAACGAGGTTGTGCCGGCGCAGCAGCGCTCGCAGCGACGTGGCGTTGACGCGGAGCTTGCGGGCAAGCTCGGTGGCGTTGATCGGGTATCGGTCGTTCATATTGTCCGCTTCAACGCGCCGGCCCCGCAGAGAACGCCGTTTACCTCCGCTCCATTCCTCGGACCGCGCCATGGGCGCTTTCGGTGGCTCTACGGGCTTCGGCCGACGTCCCAGCCACAGGGCCAGTTCATTGCTCAAGATACCATCACAGGGGCTCGCTTCCCTGGCCGTTGGCAGACTTGGATTTATATTTTGGTATGCCATACTCTTTTTCCATGGCGACCAAGGACTTGACGCGATCGCCCGCTGTCGAGGACTACTCCAAGGCCATCTTCTCCTTGGAGTCGCGCAGCGATGAGCCGGTTTCCACCAATGCCCTGGCCGACCGGCTCGGAATAACGCCCGGCTCGGTCTCGGCGATGCTCAAGAAGCTCGACGAACTGGGCCTGATCACGCACGTGCCATACCGCGGCGTGCGCCTCACCGCTGACGGGCGCCGGCTCGCGCTGGAGGTGATCCGCCATCACCGGCTGCTCGAGAGCTTCCTCGCCGATGCGCTGGGGATGCCCTGGGACCGGGTGCACGCCGAGGCCGAGATCCTCGAGCACGTCCTGTCCGAGGACCTCGAGGAGCTGATAGCGGCCAAGCTCGGGAACCCGACGGTCGATCCGCACGGCGATCCGATCCCAGACGCCGACCTGCAGCTCGAGGAGCGCTCGACCCACAGCATGGAGAGCCTCGAGCCCGGGGACCGCGGATTCTTCGTTCGCGTCTCGGACACCGATCCGGAGATGCTTCGTTACCTGGCCGGCTGCGGTATTCATCCCGGAGACCGCTTCGCGGTGCGCGAGCGCCAGCCGTTCGGCGGCCCGCTGTTCGTCCGATTCGGAGACCGCGAGCACGCTATCGGCGGCCAGCTTGCCGACGCGATGCGCGTGGAAGTCGACCGAGCGCCGAGCGAGTCCGGAGCCGCTTCGGGTGGGGACCCCGCCGATGGCCACCGCTGAGGCCACCCCCTCCCCCGCCCTCGATCTTCCGCAGCTGACCGACGAGGACCTCGCGCGGTCGTGGGACCGCTCGCGGGTTCAGCACGCCCGCAGGCACGGCAAGCGCTGGCATCTGCTCTGGCTGCTGGTGGGCCCCGGGATCCTCGCGATGCTCGGAGAGAACGACGGGCCGAGCATGATCGCCTACGCCGCCGACGGCGCCCAGTACGGGCTCGGCTTCTTCGTGCCGCTCATCCCGGTGCTGTTCGCCATGGCGTTCGTCTGCCAGGAGATGTGCATGCGCGTGGGCGCGGTCACCCATCGTGGCTACGGAGAGCTCGTGTTGCAGCGCTACGGCAAGGTGTGGGGATGGTTCGGAGCCGGCGATCTGACGCTCACGAACCTGGTCACCCTCGTCGCCGAGTTCGTCTCGATCCGCGTCGGCCTCGCCTACTTCCACCTCGGCGCCCCCGTGGCCGTCGCCCTTGGCCTGGTGCTCGTCCTGTTCACCCTGAGCGGCGGGCGCTATTGGCGCTGGGAGCGCATAGTCCTCGGCCTTGCCCTCTTCAACGGCCTGTTCCTCGCGGCGGCGATCCTCGTCAAGCCCGACCTGGGAGCGGTCGCGAGCTCGCTTGCCTTCTCGCCCTTCCCGGGCGGGAGCTTCAACACGCTGCTGCTGCTGCTGGCGTCGACCATCGGGGCGACGGTGACGCCGTGGATGATCTTCTTCCAGCAGAGCGCCAGCGCCGACAAGGGAATGACCCCGAGCGATCTGAAGCACGGCCGCTACGACACGGCGCTCGGCGCGGTTCTCGCGTCCGTCTTCGGCCTCGGCGCGCTGATCGCCGGGGCGGCCCTGCTCACCCACAGCGGCGCGGGCATCCAGGGGTTCGCGCCCAACGCCGGGTTCCCGCAGGCGCTCAAACACGTCGCAGGAGGCCTCGTCGGGACGCTGTTCGCACTCGGCCTGGTGGAGGCCGGGGCGGTCGCCATCCTCACCATCTCCGCCAGCACGGCCTACGCGGCCGGCGAATGTGTCGGCGTGTCTCACAGCTTCAACACCTCGCCCCGCAACGCGGCGGTGTTCTACGCGGCGAACGTCGGAGTCGCGCTCTTGGCCGCGGTGGTGATCCTCATCCCCGGCGCTCCGCTGCTCTCGATAGCGCTCAACGCCAACGTGCTCGCGACCGTGCTGCTGCCGGTCAGCCTCGTGTTCATGGTGATGCTCGCGAACGACAAGGGCCTCATGGGTCGCTGGGCGAACAGGCGCTCCACGAACAGGATCGGGGTCTCTGTGATCGCGTTCGTGGGACTCTGCGGCGCGGCCTACGGCGTGGACTCGTTCCTGCGAGTGACCCATCTCATCGGCTCATAGGGTGCGGACGCCATGGAGCACGTAGAGGAGGGAAACGGGATCCGCGAGCAGGACCTGCAGCGCGAGGAGCGCTTCGAGGACGAGCTCATCATGCACCTCGAGCGCGACCAGTTCGTCGCCGAGACCTCCCGGCCCGTGCCGCGCGCCCACCTGAGCGCGACCGCGCGGGCTGGGCTCTGGGCGTTGCGGGTGTTCGTCGTCCTGGTCAGCCTGATGGTGATCTACACCTTCTTCGACCAGTTGCATTAGCAGCCCTCACCCGGCGGCGAGCATCCCGCGGAGCCGTCACTGGACGGTGAGCGTGCCTTCCATGCCGGCCGCCCGGTGTCCGGGAACGGTGCAGTAGAACTTGTAGGTCCCGGGTTTGAGGTTGAGCGACAGCGTCTTGGTGGCACCCTGGAACGTCGGGGTCGCACCAACCACGGCGCCCGAGGATGAGGCGACCGTGACGTTGTGCGCGAGCGGCGCCATGTTGGCGAAGGCGATCGTCACGGCGCCCGCCTTGGCGGTAAGCGAGGGCGTGTTGTACTTCAGCTGGCCTTCCGGGTCGGCCGCGAGGGCCAGGACGTGCCCGCCGCCCGCGGTGGCCGCGGCCGGAGTGGACGACGCCGTGGAGCTCGAAGTCGGTGTCGAGGCGGATGAGCTCGTGCTGCTCGAGCTCGAGCCGCCGCATCCGGCCAGCACAAGCGCACCGGCGGCCAGCGCCAGCACCGAGGCCTTCGACAGGGAACGCGCTCTCAGTTGACCTGCTTGATGAAACATCACGGGTCAGATCCTCCGTTGGTCGGGGACTATCGGCCTTTGGGACACCGCTCGATGCGAATCCTTCCCCTCATTGCGATAGGCGAGCGCTGACTTTCCGCTCACAGGATAGGCAGTCGCCCGGCGCGAAGGACCGCCCCAGCGGCACCGCCCGGCCCCGCAGCGAGCCTGGGCCTACGGCTCGGTGTGCACCACCACGTCGGCGATGTCCTCGACCCGCTGGCGAAGCTCCTCCTCCAATTCGCCCGCCAGCCGGTGAGCGTCAGTCAGCGAGTCGCCGGAGCTCACGCCGAGGGTGATGAACAGTATGCGCCCGACGTCCGTTGACAGGAGCTTCACGTCGAGCGGCCGCGTGCCGGTCCGCTGGCGCACCAGTCGCTCGACCTCCCGGGCGGCCTCGAGGTCCGCGTCCTCGTCGGCCGGGCCGGCGGCGATCGGTCGCTCGAGTGGCTCGAGGTGCGTCTGCGCATCGGACACACCCGGCATCTCGCAGATCGCCCGCTCGACGCGCTCGGCGGCCGCGTGCGCGGTCTGCAGGCCGAGATCGGCCGGGAACTTCAGGTGCAGGGACACGCTGGCGGACCCGTGGTGCTCGAAGATCGTGATGTCGTGCGCCTCCTTCACGAGCGGCTCGGCCAGGGCGATTGCGAGCACCCGGTCCCTTAGGTCAAGTCCACTGCGGCGGGGCTCGACGTGCACGACCACATCGCTGCCCGACAACGCCTGCTCGACGGCCGCCTCGATCCTGTCGGCGGTCTGATGGCCCTCGACCACGGCCTGTCCGGGCGGGACGGTGACGACGACGTCGGCGAAGTAGCGTCCGGCGGACTCGCGCAGGCGCAGTCGGCTGAGCTCGATGTCCGCGCCGAGATCTGCGATCGCGTGCTCGGCCGCCTCGCGGGCCTCGGCGGGCGTGCGATCCATGAGCACGTCGGCGTTCTCCACGATCAGCCGCCCCGCGGCCACGATGATGATCGCCGCCACGAGCAGCGCTGCGATCGAGTCGCCCTGCGGGAAGCCGGAGCGCACGACGAGCAGCCCCACCAGCACCACGAGCGACCCCGCCATGTCGCCGGCGAAATGGAAGGCGTTCGCGCGCAGCGCGGCGCTGCCGAAACGCCTGGCGGTGCGCAGGGAGACGATCGTGCGGCTGGCGTCGACGATCAACGCCACCAGGATCACCGCGAACGAATACCAGTGCGTTTCGGGCGTAGCGCCGCCGCCGAGCAGGCGGCTGATCGCCTCGACAGTCACGAACAGCCCGCCCGCGAGAAGGATCGCGGCCTCTCCGAGCGCGCCGAGGTTCTCGGCCCTGCGATGACCGTAGGGATGCTCGACGTCGGCGGGCCGGCCGCTCAGGCGCACGGCAAAGAAGGTGATCGTGGCAGCGACCACGTCGCCGCTGGACTCGAGCCCCGAGGAGATCAGCCCGAGGCTGCCGCTCGCGAGGCCTGCCCCCAGCTTCAAGACCACCAGCAGTCCCGCCGCGGCCAGCGAGACGAGCGTCGTGCGTCGCGGCGTGAGCAGCGCTTCGTTCCCGGCGGTTTGGGCCATGGGCCACAGAGACTATGGCCACCACGCGCATGCGGCGTATCGTGGGGCGATGGCTCACGATCACGCGGGGCACCACCACGGGGCTCACGCCGGCGACGACGGGCGCCGGCTGGCGATCGCGCTCGCGCTGATCCTCGGCTTCATGGCCGTCGAGGTGCCGGCCGGCATCATCGCGCACTCGCTCGCGCTGCTGTCAGACGCCGGTCACATGCTCACCGACGCGGCGGCGATCGGCTTCTCGCTGCTCGCGCTGCGGCTGGCCCGCCGCCCAGCCGAAGGGGCGATGACCTTTGGCTTCAAGCGCCTTGAGATCCTCTCCGCGCAGGCCAACGGGGTTACCCTGCTCCTGCTTGCGGCGCTCATCACCTACGACGCTATCCGCCGGCTCCTGGACCCGCCCCATGTGCGCGGCGGCCTGATCCTCGCGGTCGCGCTCGTGGGCATAGTCGTCAACCTCGCCGCGACCTGGACCTTGGCCTCGGCGGATCGGCAGAGCCTCAACGTCGAGGGGAGCTTCCAGCACATCCTCACCGACCTGTACGGCTTCATCGGCACGGCGATTGCCGCGGGTGTAATCCTGGTGACCGGTTTCGAGCGCGCCGACCCGCTCGTGTCGCTGCTGATCGCCGGGTTGATGATCCGCTCGGGCTACTGGCTGCTGAAGGCCTCCGGCCGCGTCTTCCTCGAGGCCTCGCCGGAGGGTCTCGACCCGCAGCAGGTCGGCGAGGCGCTGGTCGGACTGCCCGGCGTCGCGGAGGTCCACGACCTGCACGTGTGGGAAATCACCAGCCGCTTCCCCGCGCTGTCCGCGCATGTGCTCGTAGATGCCGACTGCGACTGCCATGAGGCGCGCCGGCGCATGGAGGTGATGCTGCACGGGCGTTTCGGGCTCGACCACACTACGCTGCAGGTCGATCACACCGGAGCCGAGCTGCTGCGCATCGAGATGCCGTTCGAACGGATCGACCAGCCCCGACCCTGAGACAGACAGGAGAATCGCGATGGCGAAGGCTCTCTACACCGCCCGGGCGCACGTCACGGGCGGGCGGATCAACGGCCATGGCCGTACCTCGGACGGCGCGCTCGACGTCGAGCTGCGGATACCCAAGGAGCTCGGCGGCGAGGATGACGGCACCAACCCCGAGCAGCTCTTCGCGGTCGGATTCGCATCCTGCTTCGAGAGCGCCCTCGCCACCGTGGCCCGGCGCATGAAGCTGGACGCCGGCGATGTCGCGATCGAGTCGGCCGTGATGCTGCTTCCGACCGAGGAGCGGGGCTTCAAGATCGCCGTCGAGCTGGACGTGAGCCTCCCCTCGATCGAGAATCCCGCCGAGGCGATCGAGCTGGTGAGGGCTGCCCACCGCGTTTGCCCGTACTCCAACGCGACCCGCGGCAACATCGACCTCGCGTTGACTGCCAACGGCCAGACCCTCGACTGAGGGAGCCGAGCCACTGAGGTGAACGGCGGCTGCCCTCGCGCGCCGGACAACCCCGCGGGCGGCGCTACCCCCCCTGCCCGCTCGGGCGCACGAGCACCTCGTTGACGCTCACGTTCGGCGGTTGGCCGATCGCGTACAGGATGGCGCTCGCGATCTCCTCGGCGAACAGCGGCGTGACGCCCTGAAAGCGCTTGGCCATCGCTTCGAGCACCTCTGGGCGGTTGTGGCCGGCGAGCTCGGTCGCGACCGCGCCCGGCTCGATGAGAGTCACGCGTACGCCCGCGCCTGCGGTCTCCTGGCGCAGCGCCTCGGAGAACGCGCCCACGCCGAACTTCGTGAGGTTGTAGACGCCCGACCCGGCCCGCGCGACGCGACCCGCGACCGAGCTCACGTTGACTATGTGCCCCGAGCCCTGCCCGCGCATCAGCGGCATCGCGGCGTGGGTGCAGTACAGCACTCCGAACACGTTGGCGTGGATCATCCGCCGCCACTCCTCGGTCGGCGCGTTCTCGATCGGGCCCAGCAGCATCACGCCGGCGTTGTTGACGAGCACGTCCAGGCGCCCGAGCTCTGAGTGCGCCCGCTCCACGAACGCCCGTGCCTGGGCCTCCTCGCCGACGTCGGTGGGCAGCGCGACCGCACGTCCGCCCTCCTCGGTGATGCGCTCGGCGAGCGCCGCTAGGCGATCGGCCCTGCGGGCGGCCAGCGCGACGGCCGCGCCGGCCCGCGAGCAGGCCAGCGCGGTCGCCTCGCCGATGCCCGAGGAGGCGCCGGTGATCGCGACCACCTGGTTGGAGAGATCCGCTGTCATTCGCCGAGCTTATCCTGCCAACCTCAGCCAGTTCTCAGCGGCGGCCGATATGTCGCCCAGAAACACTCGGAGAACCTTTCGGCCGGCCCGCGGGTTTGAGTATCCGGCGGGCGGGCGACGTTGATCCGGCGGGCAGGTAAGGCCGTACACGACGTCGAACGAGACCTCCAGCGACCTGCCGACAGGGATAATTGACAACGCAACTATCAGGGGCTATAATTCCGACTCCAAGCATCGGATTAGAAGGACGCACATGTCAGACTCACCAGCAAACGCAACTTCCACACTAGACGCCGTGGGCCCCGCACAGAGCGGGGATCGCGAGTCAGAGACCGCAGGCGACGGAGCGCCCGTGGCCGTCCCGGAGCGGCTGGACAGCCCCATCGACCGCGTCGACCTGGGAACCCCCGACACGTTCATCCCCGAGTCGGTCGACCAACTGCTGGCGCACTCGCGACGCTACCCTCTGCTCGCGCCCGCCCAAGAGATCGACCTCGCCAAGCAGATCGAGCGCGGAGACCTGCACGCCAAGGAACTGCTCGTCAACTCCAACCTGCGCCTGGTCGCATCCAACGCGCGGCGCTACCAGAACCAGGGACTGCCGCTCGCCGACCTCGTCCAGGAGGGAATGCTCGGGCTGATCCGGGCCAGCGAGAAGTTCGACTGGCGCAAGGGCTTCCGCTTCTCCACATACGCCACCCTGTGGATCCGCCAGGCGATCCAGCGCGGCCTCGAGAACTCAGGGCGCACGATCCGCCTGCCCGTCCACGTGGCGCAGCGCTCGCGCAAGGTCGGGCGTGTCGAGCGGGAGCTGTCGGTGCGCCTCGGTCGCGAGCCCACCATCGAGGAGCTGGCCGAGGAGACCGGACTGCCCATCGAGCAGGTCGAGGAGGTGCGCCACCAGCGCGCCGCGCTGGTCAGCCTCGACCAGCAGGTCGGCGAAGACGGCGACACCGCCCTTGGAGACCTGCTGCCCTCCGACGCCGAGGCGCCGGAGGAGACCGCCTGGGACCACGAGCGCGAGCGGATCGTCCACCGCGCCCTCTCCCAGCTGCCCGAAACCGAGCGGACCGTGCTGACGCTGCGCTTCGGCACCGGGCGGGAGGAGCCCCAGACGCTTACCGCGATCGGCCGGCGGCTCGGGTTCTCGGCGGAGCGCGCCTCCCAGCTCGAGCAGCGCGCCCTGAAGAAGCTCGCCGAGTCCCCGGAGCTCGCGGCGCTGCGCGAGGCTGCGTAGACCCGGAACGTCTAAGCTCCGGCCTCGCTGGTTCGAACGACCGCGAGGAGGCAGGCCCGATGTCCAAGAAGTCGCTGTGGGAGCGCACGGTGGAGGCGACGATCACCATCGGCGAACGGGTGCTCGCGCCGATCGAGCGCTGGATCGGGCGACGCTCGCTCGTCGGTGACGCCACGTTCTTCCCGCTCGAGCGGTTCCCCTGGGTCAGGCACATCGAGGATAACTGGACGACGATCCGCGACGAGCTCGAGCACGTGCTCGAGGACCACGCGGCCCTGCCCAACTTCCAGGACATATCCAAGGATCAGATCGAGATCACAGACGACGATCGCTGGAAGACGTTCTTCCTCTACGGCTACGGCTTCAAGGCCAAGCTCGGGACGGAGATGTGTCCGCGCACCGCGGCCCTCATGCGAGAGATCCCGGGCATGACCACGGCGATGTTCTCGATCCTCTCCCCCCGCAAGCACATCCTCGATCACCGCGGCCCCTACAAGGGGGTGCTGCGCTATCACCTCGGTCTCATCGTCCCGGCGGAGAAGGAGGCCTGCCGCATTCGCGTGGGCGATGACATCCGCCACTGGGAGGAGGGCAAGAGCCTTATGTTCGACGACACCTTCAACCACGAGGTGTGGAACGACACCGACGAGACCCGCGTCGTGCTGTTCGTGGACGTCCTCAGACCTCTCCCATTCCCGGAGTCCATGATCAACCGGATGATCGTCAAGGCGATCGGGTTCTCCCCCTTCGTGCTGGATGCCAAGCGAAACCAGGAGGCGTGGGAAAAGCGCTACCTGGAGCGCTCGGGCGCCCCGGCCGCCGCCCCGCAGCCCGCCGCATGACGCGGATCCACGCCGGGCAGGACAATGGTCGATGGGTCGATGCACGGGGCGGGGTAGCATCGTCCCAGTACGAGCACAGCGAGTCCGGGAGGCACACCCATGAGCGATGATCAGCCGGTGGCGGAGTGGAACGTCGCCCACTACGAGCTCAACTACACCCCTCCCGAGACCGAGAGCGGGCGCCGGCTC
>Ga0209048_10004954_pt1 | contig 12657 bp, 12 predicted proteins | sample FrelakmetCRP12CR_FD_187146 | JGI IMG/M metagenome (GOLD analysis project Ga0209048, IMG submission 187146) | Freshwater lake sediment microbial communities from the University of Notre Dame, USA, for methane emissions studies - CRP12 CR (SPAdes)... | ecosystem: Environmental > Aquatic >... | reverse complement strand
CAGATAACGGCCCGGCTCCTTGGCCGTGAATTCACCACGCCAGCGATCGTTGACCAGAAAATGCATGGGCGTTTGTCGCCAGGTTTTTTCATTGTCCTGGCGGTATTGCAAAACGCAGGTCAGGGCATCATGACCGTCCACGAACGCGTCGGCCTCCACAATCACGCTCTCGCCGACAGTGCGCTTGATGGGATACCGGCCCCCGTCGATTTCGGGAGTAATGCCCTCGATCACCACCCGTTTTCTACCGTCCAGATGAACGTAGCCGGCGATCCCTTGATCGGAAGCCACCGTCTCTATCACAACCCGTTCTTTACTGTCCCCAGGGAGTGTTTTTGGCACGCAATCACCTCATCATAAATTGTTTATTCGCACAGTTGCTCAAGAACTCTGGCGGCTTCTTAAGCACTTAAAAACGTATTGTTTGGTAATTTTTTACAGGAAGCAAATATCCCTTACTTTCGCGGAGGCTTGGGCCTTTTGCAAAAGCGCTGCCCGAGCAGTTGGTAAATTTAACTTCTCCCCTCAGACCGACGTATTTTACACCTAACAAACGTATTATCATGACGGTATTGTTTACTTTATACGTAACTCCATGAACCCCAATCTAGCGCAACTCCACCCCTATCCCTTTGAAAGACTGGTCAAGTTAAAGGACGGCATTACCCCACCCGCCGACAAACCGCACATCGCCCTGTCCATCGGGGAGCCGCAACACCCTGCCCCAGCTTTTGTGGCCGAAGCCATCATCAGCCACTTGCCAGGCGGCCTGTCCAATTATCCGCTCACCAAAGGCACCCTGGCTCTGCGCGAGGCCATGGCAGCCTGGGCCACCCGGCGTTTTGCGCTGAAACCCGATAGCCTCAATCCCGAACATCATATACTCCCCGTGAATGGGACGCGCGAGGCGCTGTTCGCTTTTGCCCAATGCGTAGTGGACGCCCAGAACAATCCCCTGGTGTTGATGCCCAACCCCTTCTACCAGATTTACGAGGGCGCGGCGCTGCTGTCAGGTGCTCAACCGTATTTCCTCAATACCCTGGAAGAAACCGGTTTTCTGCCCGATTACGACAGCGTTCCGGAGGCGGTATGGCAGCGCTGTCAACTGCTCTACCTATGTTCTCCGGGCAACCCCACCGGGACGATTACACCGGCAGAAACGCTGTACTCGCTCATCGAGAAGGCGGATCGATACGATTTCATCCTGGCCGCCGACGAATGCTATTCTGAACTTTATTTTGACGAGGAGCATCCCCCGGTGGGACTGCTACAAGCGTGCGCGCAACTGGGGCGGGATGACTACCGACGCTGCGTCGTCTTTCACAGCCTTTCCAAGCGTTCCAACCTGCCCGGCCTTCGCTCCGGCTTCGTGGCGGGCGATGCGGCGATCCTCAAGCCATTTTTACAGTATCGCACCTATCACGGCTGCGCCATGCCGCCTTTTGTTCAGGCCGCCAGTATCAATGCCTGGAACGATGAAGGCCATGTGCGGGAAAACCGGGCACGGTATCGGCGTAAATTTGACGCAGTCCTGGGCATTCTGGCGCCAGTCCTGGATATCCATCGCCCGGACGCATCCTTCTATCTGTGGCCCCGCACCCCCATGGACGATACCGCCTTCGCCCGTGGCCTGTTCGCCCGGCAAAACGTGACCGTGTTGCCTGGCAGTTATCTGTCACGGGTGGCGGCTGCCATCGATCCGGGCCGTGAACGCGTGCGCATGGCCTTGGTAGCACCCCTCGAAGCCTGTTTTGAGGCGGCCTGGCGTATCCGCGAATTTGTTCTTTCTCTTTAAATTTAGCATGTTAAGCCTGCAAGGATTCACGATGACCAAGTTACAGAAGATTATCGAAAATGCCTTTGAACACCGCAATGAGTTCGACCGTGACAACGTACCGGCCGAGATTCGCGAGGCGGTGGAAGAGACCCTGAGCCTGTTGGAATTGGGCAAGGCCCGGGTAGCCGAGAAGCAGAATGGCCAATGGCGGGTAAACCAATGGCTGAAGAAAGCCGTGTTGCTGTCTTTCCGGATTAACGACAATGTGGTCATCCGCGACGGCTACAGCAATTACTTCGATAAAATACCCCCCAAGTTCGCCGAATATGGCGAAAACGACTTTCTCGCCGCCGGGGTACGGGTGGTACCGCCCGCCGCTGCCCGCCGCGGCAGTTACCTCGCCCCAGGAGTAGTCCTCATGCCCTCTTATGTGAACATCGGCGCCTACGTCGACAGCGGCACCATGGTGGATACCTGGGCGACAGTGGGATCCTGCGCCCAGATCGGCAAGAACGTGCATCTATCCGGCGGCGTAGGCATCGGCGGCGTGTTGGAGCCCTTGCAGGCCAACCCCACCATCATCGAGGACGACTGCTTCATTGGCGCGCGTTCTGAGGTGGTGGAAGGCGTGATCGTGGAGGAAGGCTCAGTGTTGTCCATGGGGGTGTTCATCGGCCAGAGCACCAAAATCTACAACCGCCTCACCGGTGAAATCAAGTATGGCCGCGTGCCCGCCGGCTCGGTGGTGGTAGCCGGCTCGCTACCCGCTAGAGATGGTAGCCACAGCCTGTACTGCGCAGTCATCATCAAGCAGGTGGACGAGAAGACCCGCAGTAAGGTCAGCCTGAACGAATTGCTGCGCGATTGACCATGTCCGCCACCCTTGTTCTCGCCCAACACCTGATCCGCTGCCGTTCCATCACGCCCGAGGATGACGGCTGCCAGGCACTTATGTGTGCGCGTCTGGAGGCTCTCGGGTTTCGGGTGGAGCGGCTGCGCTTCGGCGTGGTGGACAACTTCTGGGCACGACGCGGCAGCGCCAACCCGCTGTTCGCCTTTGCCGGCCATACCGATGTGGTGCCCACCGGTCCTCCGGAACAGTGGGCTTCCGATCCGTTCACGCCGGCCATCCGCGACGGTTACCTGTATGGGCGCGGGGCTGCGGATATGAAGGGCAGTCTGGCGGCCATGGTCACCGCCTGCGAGCGCTTTCTGGCAGCTCATCCCGAGCATCGCGGCTCCATCGGAGTATTGATAACCAGCGACGAAGAAGGCCCGGCGCGGGATGGCACGGCTAAGGTAGTGGAGCAGTTGGAGGCCCGCGGTGAGAAGATCAACTGGTGCCTGGTGGGCGAGCCTTCCAGCAGCGCGCGTCTGGGCGATACCATCAAGAACGGCCGCCGCGGCTCCCTGCATGGCAGGCTGACGCTGAAGGGCGTGCAGGGGCACGTGGCCTATCCCCACCTGGTGCAAAACCCCATCCACGCCAGCGGCGCCATCATCGCCGCCCTGGTCGATGAGGTCTGGGACTGCGGCAATGCCTCCTTCCCGCCCACCTCGTTCCAGATTTCCAATATCCACGCTGGTACCGGCGCTACCAATGTGGTACCCGGCACGATGGAAATACTGTTCAATTTCCGCTTTTCCACCGCGGTCACCGTCGCCAGCCTGCAGGAGCGGATACAGCGCCTTATCGACACCCAGCTGCTGAACGAGGAGGTGAAGCGCAACCAGGTCTTTCAATATACCCTGACCTGGGATCTCTCCGGCCTACCCTTCCTGACGGCGTCGGCTGAACTGGTGGAGGCCGCCACGGCGGTGATTCGCGAGCAACTGGGCATCGACGCAAAACTTTGCACGGGCGGCGGCACCTCGGATGCGCGCTTCATCGCTCTCACCGGCGCGCAAGTCATCGAACTGGGGCCGGTCAATGCCAGCATCCACAAGATCGATGAACGGGTCGTCGTGGAAGATCTAGAGCGCCTCAGCCGGATTTACGAGGGTATCCTGGTCAGGTTGCTCGCGTGAGCCTCGATCCCCAGATGGTCCTGCTGCTGGGTTTGGTGGCTCTGCTGGCGGGTTTCATCGATGCCGTCGCCGGAGGCGGCGGCATGCTGGTCATGCCGGCATTGCTCAGCACCGGCATGCCACCCCATCTGGTGCTGGGCACCAACAAGCTGGTCGGCACTTTCGGCACTTGCAGCGCCTCGCTAGCCTTCATCCGCAAGGATCTCTTCAAACCGGCTTGGTGGCGGGCGGCAGCCCCGGGCACCTTGATGCTTGGCGCCTTTATCGGCGCCAATAGCGCTATCCGTTGCGGTGGCCCCTTCATACGGATCATGCTCATCGGGGTCGTGCTGCTGATGGTGGGAAGGCTGGTCGTGCTCGAGCTTTGCTAGCCTTGGCGGCTAAATTCAAGCAGGGCGCTGGTTCGGGAACGCAGCAAACTGCGCACCGAGGAGGAGACTCTAACCCTGCCTTCGCCGGTGTAGACCTCATGATTGGCCTCGATATCGTCGAGCTTGTAGCGATAATTGACCATCATCCCGGCGGATTGGGTGAAGCCCTCAACCGAGGTGTTGCCCAGCCAGTTCAGGCGTTCGATGCGCGCCCCATTGGACAGATGGAAGTGGGCCACCCGATCATAAGCCATACCCTGCTCGCGCTTCTCCTCCGCTAGATACTGGGCGCAGAAGCGCATTAACGGCGCCTTCAGGGCTTGTACGTAATCCGGCTTTTTATGCCAATTGGGCAACCGCAGTATGGTTTGCAACATGCCGCTCTCTTCCACGTCTAGGGGAAGTGCAGCCAATGCCTTGCGCTCAGTCGGGAGCAGCAGGTCGGACACGGGAGTTCGTGCCATTTTGGCGTTGAGCCAGGGCTGAAAACCAGGTATCGGAGATAGGGTGGCAAAGGTTTTCAGACCTCTGAACTCGGCGGCCAGCACATCGACGACGCGCTTGATCAGGAAACTGCCAAAGCTGATACCGGACAACCCTGCCTGGGCATTGGTGATGGAATAGAAAATCGCAGTGTCGGCAGCGGCAGCATCGAGCGCGGGCGCTTCTTCGTCGAGCAGGGTCTGGATATTGTCCGCCATGCCGTTGAGCAGCGCGACCTGCACGAAAATCAGCGGTTCATTGGGCATGCGGGGGTGAAAAAACGCGAAGCAGCGACGGTCGGAACCCAGCCGGTTTTTCAGATCGTCCCAGCCTTTGATGGCATGCACCGCCTCGTAGGCGATCAGCTTCTCCAGCAGGCTGGCAGGAGAATCCCAGGTAATCCGCTGCAATTCCAGAAATCCCACATCGAACCATGAACTGAGCAGAAACTTGAGGTCTCTTTCCATCGCCATCAGCGTCGGGTTGCCCTTGCAAAACGACAATAGCTCTGCGCGCAGGTCCACCAGAAAGTGGACGCCTTCCGGCAAGCCATTGAACTGGGTTATCAGCCGCAGCCGCGGCGGTCGCAGCGCCTGGCGCAGATCCTGTTCAGCCTTGATCCGCGCCGCCATGTCCAGGTCCGGCTTTTGCAGGGCAGCCACGGCCCGGTCGACCGCTGCCCGGTCCACATCAAAATCATTGGCCAGGATCTGCAGGAAGCGCCGGCGCCCCCGGCTGTTGAGGGATAGAAACGTGCGGCCCAGATTGGCGGCGCGCGAACGCGCCGATACCTCTCCCCCGCGCGCTTCCAGGCAATCGCGCATCTGCGCCTTGAGCGGTTCGACATCCTTGTCGGCAAGGCCCGGACTGGGTGAAGCGGAAAAAATACCGCTTGTCCTATCGGCCATGTCGCGCCAAACGTCGCGAATGTTCTGGACAGTGCGATTGAGCAGACTAACACGCGTAACTTCTGACATACACTACTCTTAGGATATTGTTTCTTGATATACCAAGTATGTCAAAAAACAAGGGAAATTAAAGTCTAGCGGGGGTGTTCTCGGAAAAAAACACTATTTTCCCAACCGCCTGGCCAAGCCCACCAGCATGGCCGCCGTCGCTCCCCAGATATAGCGGTTCTCGTAGGGAATGACATAGAACCAGCGCTCCTCGCCCCGGTACGGCCGGCTGTGGAGCTGGTGATGACGGGAGTCCAGCACGAAATTCAAGGGGACTTCGAAGACCTCGGCGACTTCGAAGGGATCCGGTATGAGCTCAAAATGAGGTTTGACGAAGCTAACCACCGGCGTGACCAGAAACCCGGTCACGGTCTGGTACAGATCCAGGAACCCCACGACCTCCACATGACGGCGGTGCAACCCAATTTCCTCCTCGGCCTCGCGCAAGGCAGTTTCCACCGAGCTGGCGTCATGCGCCTCGGTGCGCCCGCCGGGAAAGCTGATCTGTCCCCCATGATGCTCCAGATGGTCGGTGCGCTGGGTTAACAGGACGGTCAGACCCGCGGGGCGCTCCACCAGTGGCACCAGGACGGCGGCGGGCATCAACTCCCGGTCCTCGCGCGCGGAACCGGCCACCGCGTAATCGCCGGTCGTTATCTCCGCCGGCTGGTCACGATGCAGGGCTTGGATGATCCGCTCACGCATGGGTAGTGACTTTAGCTTGTCCAAACAGCCGGAAATAATTGGCCGTCGTGGTCTCCGCCACCTGCTCGAAGGATTCATCCCGCAGCTTGGCGACACATTCGGCCACGTGGCGTACCCAGGCCGGCTGGTTAGACTTGCCCCGGTGTGGCATGGGCGCCAGATAAGGCGAATCCGTCTCCACCAGCAGACGCTCAGCGGGCATGTGCCTGGCTACGTCCTGCAGTGACTTGGCGTTCCTGAAGGTGACGATGCCGGAAAAGGAAATGTAAAAATTCAAGTCCATGGCGCGTTTGGCCATGTCCCAGTCCTCGGTGAAACAGTGCAGTACTCCACCCACGCTGTCGGCATTTTCTTCGGCAAGGATACGCAGAGTGTCCTCACGGGCGTCGCGGGTGTGAATGATCAACGGCTTGCCAGTCTCCCTGGCGGCGGCAATGTGGGTACGGAAATAGCCCTGCTGGCGCTCCTTGCTGTCCTTGCCGTGGAAATAATCCAGGCCGGTCTCGCCGATGGCGACAACCTTGGGATGGCGAGCCAGTTTCACCAGTTCGGCCACGCTCGGCGCCCGCCCTGCATCCGCGCTGGGATGTACCCCCACGGAGACGACGACATTCGCATGCTCCCGCACCAGGCTGACCATGGCGTGCCAGTTTTCCAGATCGATGGCGACACACAGGAAATGCTCCACCCCATTGGCGGCGGCGGCTTCCAGAACCTTGGCGAGACGCCCCCCGAACGGGGCAAGATCGACGCGGTCCAGATGGCAATGTGAATCTACGAGCATGGTTAGTTATCAGGCATGGACGCGGGCCGACACAACCCGGGTGGTATTAATCATGGCAGCGGCGGCGACACCGCCTGCTTTCACATGGTGGAGGTAGGACGTTCGGATTGGGTGGCACCGGCCAGATACGTATCGATCTTTTTCTGGACATTATCGCCCTCCGCGCCGCTGAACTGTATACCTATACCGGCAGGCTTGCCGCCCAGCGCACCCTTGGGGGTAATCCAGACCACCTTGCCGGTCACCGGATAACGCTGGGGGTCGTCCATTAGACTGAGCAATAGAAATACCTCGTCGCCCAGTTCAAACGATTTATCGGTAGGAATGAAAATGCCGCAACTCTTGAGAAACGGCATATAGGCGGCCAACAAGGAATTCTTGTCCCTGATGGCCAAGGACATAACCCCTTGTTTTGGAACCTTTTCTGCTGCCATAGTCATCAACCTCTCTGCCTACCGGAAGGGAAGGTGGGCTTTATTCGCTCGCGCAGTCTGCGAGAAAGGATTCTAGCATTAGTTGCGGATTAACCTGGGTTGTGTACAACTCACGCATCCGAATCGCTGCATCCAGGCGGCGGAATAGTGTCTGCGGGGACAGACTCCAGGACAGGCGCTGCAAGACAGCCTGCACATCCGGATTGTACAGCCGCGGTGGAGCAGCAGCCATCTTAAGCCGAATCATGTCCATGTGCCAACCGATCAGCCAGCACAAATTCTCGGTCATATTTCCCTTGACCCACAGTTCGGCGGCTGTTACCGGATCGGCTTTGCCGGTAATGACCTCAGTATAGCTGCTGAGTAACTCCCGACGCCGCGCCAGACAATCGGTTTCGGCATAAGCCCGCGCCAGCAAGGGTGCCCCACCGGACAGGCTTAACAGCAGCGCGGGATCGGTGCTACCCACCCCGACGGAAGCCAGCCAGGCCATCGCTTCCCGTGGGGTAGGCGCTTGCAAGACCAGCTTCTGGCAGCGACTGCGCACCGTGGCCGGTAGCCTGGCCGGAGTGGCGGTCACCAGCAGCAACAAGCTCCCCGCCGGCGGTTCTTCCAGCGTTTTCAACAAACTATTGGCGGCATTGACGTTCATGCGTTCCGCCGGGTTGAGCAAGGCAATCTTATAACTACTACCGCTGCTGGTGTAGCCCATAAAGACTGCCAGCTCGCGGACTTGATCGACCTTGATGGGCTTACCCGCCTCCGCCGGTTTGACCTGAATATAGTCCGGATGACTCCCGCCCAGGAACAGATGGCAGGATCGGCAAAGGCCGCAGGGAGATCCATCCGGGCCGGGGCTATGGCACAGCAGGGCTTGGGCGAGGCGTTCGGCGAACACCTGTTTGCCAAGCCCCGAGGGCCCACAACACAATAGGGCATGCGGCAGCCGGCCGACCGCTTTGCGTTGCATGCACTGCTCCCACTGGGAGCGTTGCCAGGGTAGCAGCGCCTCCATCCGCTAGCCCAGCAAGCTCAGGAGAGTGTTTTCCACGGCGCCCCGCACGACCTCAACGGGACAATCGGCGTCGATCACCCGGTAACGCTGGGGATGGTGCTTCGCCAAATCCAGGTAGGCGCTCCGCACCCGCTGAAAGAAAGCCAGATCCTCGCTCTCGAAGCGGTCATTCAGGCCGCGCCGCCCGGCTCGCGCCAGTCCCTCCCTGACGGGGAGATCAAGCAGCAAGGTCAGCTCGGGTCGCAAGGGACCCTGCACCCAGTCCTCCAGCACGGCGATACGCGCGCCGGGGATTGCCCGCCCGCCCCCCTGATAGGCATAGGTGGCATCGGTGAAACGATCACACACCACCCAATCCCCATTTTCCAGCGCTGGCCGAATGACCCGCGCGAGGTGCTCGGCGCGGGCCGCAAACATGAGCAGCAATTCACTGTCGGCAGCCATGCCGTCGTCGCGGTGGTCCAGCAGTAAGGTGCGAAGCTGCTCGCCCAGACCGGTGCCGCCCGGTTCCCGGGTTAATACCACGCGCTGGCCGACAGCTTCCAGATAGTCGCGCATGAAAACCGCCTGGGTAGACTTTCCCGCGCCTTCCACGCCCTCCACGGTAATAAATTTGCCTTTCATGATTATCCATTTCCAACATGCCGCACCCCGCCGAGATGTGTAGAATGGTAAAATGTTCAAACGGTGGGAGCGGACGGTAGCGGCGGGGTTTATGGCTCGCCAGCCACAAGTTCAATAGCCAGCACAACATCATTGCAGGATTATAATAACATGAGATAAGTGCGGAACAGGCTTAATTCAGACTATTCATAGAGAGATCCGTTTATACTTTATAGGTAACAATATGTTGAATATGAAAGAAACAATTGAAGCCAGGGCGCATCCACAAACAGAGAAAAGCGGCGCTGAAATAGTCATCGATGTCCTTAATGAGATGGGGGTGGAATATCTTTTCGGCCACACTGGCGGTGCGGTAATTCCTCTCCATGTTGAGTTGAATGCACGGATGAAAAGGAAGCAGCAAGCCCCTCACTTCGTTCTGTTTAGACAGGAAGGCGGCGCCGGCCATGCCGCAGAGGGTTATGCCAGGGTCAGCGGCAAGGTAGGCGTTGCGCTGGCCACCTCGGGACCCGGTTCGACCAACCTCGTCACGCCAATAGCCGATGCCTACAAGGATTCGGTGCCCTGCGTATTCATAACAGGTCAGGTTCCCAGCACGATGATTGGCAACGATGCCTTTCAAGAAGTGGACATGGTGGGAATAACCAGACCCATTTCAAAACATAACTACCTAGTCAAAAATGTCGAGGATCTGGGCGCGGTATTACGGCAGGCATTTTATATTGCCCGGAGTGGCAGGCCGGGGCCGGTTGTGGTGGATATATGCAAGAATGCATTGCTGGGCAAAACAACCAATAGTCATAAGGTAAGAACACAGAAAAGCTACCATCCAGATGTGGCGATGAATAAGGAGGATGCCCATGCCTTGCTTGAGGCGCTGCTGGCCGCCGAACGGCCGGTGGTAAAAGCCGGTGGCGGCATAATAAGCACCGGCGCCAGCAAGGAGCTGAAGCGATTCGTGGAAAAATACCATCTCCCGATCACACTGACCTTTATGGGTTTAGGCGCCGTTAATCATGACAACCCGCTATTCCTGGGAATGCCTGGCATGCACGGCACCGTCGCGGCGAACTACGCGCTAAAAAATGCTGACTTTATACTGGCGCTAGGCTCAAGATTCGACGACCGGGTAGCGGTCAAGGAGTTCGGCAGAGGAGCGACCATCGCCCATGTGGATATCGATTGCGCGGAGATAAGCAAGAATATCTCCACGAATTATGAGCTGCACGCGAATGCCAAGGATTTCCTTGAATATGCCAACCAGTTGGATATCAGAGGGAGAGATACGTCTGCATGGTTCAACACAATAGATGCCTGGAAAGCCAAGCATTCATTAACAAACTATGAACCCAGTCAGAATTATATCAAGCCACAATACCTCATCGAGCAGCTATCTCAGCTCACCAATAAAACTGGAATCGTGGTAACCGGGGTAGGGCAGCACCAGATGTGGACGGCGCTCTACTACAATTTTCAGGAACCGCGCCAATGGGTCAGCTCGGGCGGATTGGGAACGATGGGTTTTGGGCTGCCGGCCGCTATCGGCGCCTATTACGCCCATCCCGATAAGACCATCATCTGTATCGATGGCGATGGCAGTTTCCAGATGAATATACAGGAACTCGCGACTATCTCGGCCAACCGGATACCGCTAAAGATATTCATTTTGAACAATGGGTATCTGGGCATGGTTCGGCAATGGGAAGACATGTTCAACGAAGGCCAGCATTACGAGACCTGCCTTTCCAGAACCTCCGAATGCGATCCGGCCTGTGTAGAAAGCAATGAATGCAGAGTTCCCAACCCCAATTTCTTGAATTTGGGGAAAGTCTTTCCGGGCATCAACACGCTGCGGATAACCAAGACGGCGGACGTGATCCCATGCCTGCAAAGTGTGTTGAGCGATAACAAGCCCTATGTGGTCGATGTGTGGATAGACAGAAAGGAAGATGTCAAACCGATGATTCCACCCGGCGGCTCGCTCGGCGATTTGATCTACGACTAGGCTTTCAGGCACCAGGCAGCCTGGCAGCCTGGCAGAGCGTTGCCGCAAGCCAACCCCGTGGTTATTGGAAGAGCGGTTCTAACGCCTGTTCAGTTGATACTGGCGCACCGCCTGGTTGTGCTCCTCCAGCGTTCTGGAAAACACATGCCCACCGGCCCCCGTGGCGACGAAGTACAGCGCGTCACCGGGCGCCGGGTTGACGGCGGCGGTCAGGGAATCCGCTCCAGGCAAGGCAATCGGGGTGGGCGGCAAACCCTTGCGGACATAGGTATTGTAGGGTGTATCGGCGAGCAGGTCGCGGCGGCGGATATCGCCGTCAAATGCCTCGCCCAGGCCATAGATCACCGTGGGATCGGTCTGCAAGAGCATATCCTTTTGCAGGCGACGGATGAATACGCCTGCGATCTCGCGCCGCTCGCCGGGAAGCGCGGTCTCCTTTTCGATGATCGAGGCCAGCACCAATGCCTGGTAGGGACTTTGCAGCGGCAACTGGGAAGCACGCCGCTGCCAGGCCTCACTTAAACGCTGCTCCAGGGTGGCGTAGGCTCGCCGTAAAAAAGCCAGGTCACTGGTGCCGGCGGGGAAGTAATAGGTATCCGGAAAGAAACGTCCCTCCGGGTGTTCGCCGGGATGCCCCAGGCGCGCCATGATCGCGGCATCGTCCAGCCCTCGCAGTGTATGCTTGAGCTTCTCATGACCGGCAATAGCCGCCAGCATCTGCCGGAACGTCCAGCCCTCCACGATGGTCAGAGCGTGCTGCATGACCCGGCCGGATACCAGTTGCGCCAGCAGGGTGCGCGGCGTGGCGCCGCGGGTTATGGCATATTCGCCGGCCCGGATGCGCGAAGCTGAACCGGTCAGATGGGCGTAGAGCTGCCAATACAGGGGCACGCGCAGCCCAGCCTGGCGCCGGAGTCGCTGGGCGATGGCTGCCATGGATTTACCGGGTTCCACGACCAGGGCCAAACCCTGTTCAGGCAACTCCAGCGGGGTGTCCATGAAGGCGCGAAAATCGGCGTAGAGAATGATACTCGCCACTCCCCCAACCGTGAGCAGGGCCACCAGCACTCGTGTATACCAGGTCCGCTTATAGATTCGCTGCATGCCGCTTGTCAGCCGGTCTGCCTACTCGGACAGACATTCTTGTTCTCAGGATACTCAATCATGCTGGCCGGGCACGCTTTTCAGCAATGCCGCCTGGCTTCCGCAATGACCTCGCTTAAGCGAGCGGTCAGGGGACCGGCGATGGGGCGAGTCTCCACCGAACCGCCTCGCACGCGCACCCGACGCGCACCCCGGCCAGCAACTCTCCCTGCCAGGCACGCGAAAGATTGACCTGAAAGACATCCCCCGCACGGATGTAGCGCTTGATCCGCCCCACGGCGCCGAGAGATGCGGTTCTACAGGATCGGGGAAACTAGCCAGCAACCGCCGCGCGCTGCGTAGGCATGCAACCGGGAGGGACAGACCGCTTA
>Ga0209048_10004953_pt1 | contig 12661 bp, 6 predicted proteins | sample FrelakmetCRP12CR_FD_187146 | JGI IMG/M metagenome (GOLD analysis project Ga0209048, IMG submission 187146) | Freshwater lake sediment microbial communities from the University of Notre Dame, USA, for methane emissions studies - CRP12 CR (SPAdes)... | ecosystem: Environmental > Aquatic >... | reverse complement strand
ACTACATGGAATTGCTGTTAAAGTCCCCCTTTGGAAAAGGGGGATTTAGGGGGATTTAAGAACCTCCAAACGGAAGGAATTTATGGCAAACGCTATAATTTGATTAATAAGTTCGACAATATGTGACGAACCCCTTTTTTATTAAAGTTATTTCTGAAACACAATACTAGTTGACTATAAGCCCATCATCAGAGCCGCTTGCAAAACTGGTTTTTCTGTCATCCTGAATAAAGTGAAGGATCTCAACTTTCTGAAAATACGAGATTCTTCGCTTCGCTCAGAATGACAATTGTTGTCAATGGGGAGTTTTGCAAGAGCCTCATCAGTTTGCCACCGAATCCATGATAAGGTGACCGAATGCCGGAGTAAGGCGTGAATTAAGGCTTTTTGCCTCCGGGTTGACCGGGGCTCGGAACTTTGCCGGCGCCGCCAGGCATGGTTGCGGCGCTTGCTTCCAGACGGGTTACCGCCTGCTTGGCGGCATCAAAGCGGGGGTTCAAAACCAGAGCCCGTTGATAATGTTGGAGAGCCTCGGCTTTTTGACCCCAGGCTTCCAGAATGCGACCCATCTCAAAATGGTAGAGGGCGAATTCCCCTTCTTTGGCGAAGGTAAAGCCGAACTCCCTCAAGGCTTGTTGCTGGTCGCCTTTCATGGCATAAACCCGACCGAGATCGAAATGCGCTTCCAGGTTATCCGGAGATTCCTCCAGCGCCTGCTGCAGATATTGCTGGGCTTGATCCAGCCTGGCCCGGTCAAACGAGTAGAGCTTCCCCAGCATGGCCAGGGCATGGTAATTCTTGAGATCCAGTTCCAGCACCTTCTTAAAGGATTTCTCGGCCAGTTCGGTCTGCTGGTGGTAGAAATAAGCTTTGCCCAACCAAAATTGAGCCAGGGGGGAATCGGGAGCCAGGCGGACCGTTTCCTGAAATTCTTTGATGGCTTCGGGCAGTTTCTTGTTGGCCAGAAACTTGTGCCCCTGACGGAAGTGCTCCAGGGCCTGGGGAGCAAGCGGCGCCTTGGATTCTTTTTCGGTTTTGGGGGGAGTCCCGCCAGGATTGCAGCCACTCAGTCCAATCCCCCAACTTATTGCCAAGAAAAATAAGAAAATCGTCAACCAGGCATTGCGCGGTAATCGCATCTCTTGAATCTCCTCACGGTTCTGTCAGCCATCGGTTAATCAGCGGATCGACGGGTAAGGATCAAAGTATAAACCACCGGAATAACGAACAAGGTGAGAAAGGTGGAGCTCACTAAGCCGCCGATTACGGTCCAGGCCAGAGGACTCCACAGTTGCGCGCCTTCGTGGCGTTCCAGGGCCATGGGCAGCAGCCCCAGAATGGCGGTGGCGGAGGTAATAAGAATGGGACGCAGGCGATCCTGGGCCCCTTTGAGAACCGCCCGGCAGTAGTCCATGCCGCGGGCCCGCAGTTGATTAATATGGTCCACCATAACGATGGCATTATTGACCACAATTCCAGCCAGCGCCAGCCCTCCCACATAGACCGCCACGCTGATGGCGTAACCGGTCAACCATAAGGCTACCACAATGCCTACTAAAGCCAGGGGGACGGAACACATAATGACCAGGGGGGTCCGAAAAGACTCGAACAGGGCGGCCATGATCATATAGATCAGGGATAATCCCAAGACCAGGGCGAAAAAGATTTCCCGGCGCGACTCCTGAAGTTCGTCAAAGCTTTGCCCAAACCGGACTTCATACCCGGGCGGGTAGGAGATTTGCTGCAACACCGGTTGGATAAGGGCTGCGGCCCGGTAAAGGTCCAGGTCTTGGGTTTCGGCGCTTAAGGCCAGGGCTCGACGCTGATTGAAACGATGGATTTCAGTGCTCCCCATAGTCTCCCGGACACTGATTGCCGGCCAGATAGGCACCTGAATCACATAGGGCGGCGTCAGGTCCTGTCTGGGGATTTTGAGTTGCCGGAGCACCTGCAAATCCTCCCGATCCTGGGGCTGCAGACGAGTTCTTACTTCCACTTCTCGATCCGCTTCCCGGAAACGATTAGCCAGAGGACCGGTGATGGCGGCGCGAATCCCGTGGGCCACGTCCGTAGCCGACAGACCGAGGTAGGCGGCTCGCTGGTGATCTACCTTAATCTCCATTTCCGGGGCGGGATCTTTCAGGTGGATGACCACGTCCCGGAGCTGGGGCAGGGTTTGAAGACGCCGGCGGACCTCAAGAGCCAGGCCGATCAGGGTTTCCTGAAGGGGGCCGGTCACCTCCAAGGTTACCACGTTGTCGCTTTCCCCCCGCTGCTCCAAGCGAAAATGCGCATACGCCAGCGGGGAGGCGCTGATGGCGGGACGCAGCTTTTCAACCAGTTCCCGGGTAGTCAGCCGGCGATCTGCCCGGGGCACCAGCCGGACTCGCAGGCGGGCAACATTTTCCCGGATTTGCGTCGACACATCCTTGACCTCCGGCTGTTGCAAGCATAATTTCTCGGCCTGATGCGCCAGGCTATCAGTGACGTTGGCCACCGTGGCGGGAGGAGTCTGCAGCATCAGGGTAAATTCCCCTCGATCCAGACTGGTGCTGGTTTCAAAACCCAAGCGCGTGAGCAGCACCAGGCCAAAGCCGAAAAGGATGCCGCTGCACAGGATTAAGCGCCACGGGTGACGCAGAACTCTGACCAAATTGCGCCGGTGCCACTTGGCCAGCATAGGGAGCCAGGACGGCTGTCGCCGGGGAGGGGGAAACCGCGCCAGGATGACCGGAACTAAGATCACCGCCACCAGCAGCGAAATAAGCAGTGAGACGCACACGGTGTAACAAAGGTCCTGATAGAACAGACGGACCTTTTTCTGAAAGAAAAATATGGGAAAAAAGACTGCCAGATGGACGAGAGTGGCGGCAGTAATGGCCTGGATGACTTCGCGGGTGCCCATGGCCGCGGCGACCAGGCGGGGGAAGCCGGCCCTTTGGTAACGGTAAATGTTTTCCACCACGACAATGGCGTTGTCTATGAGCATACCGACGCCCAGGGTAAGCCCGGCCAATGAGACCAGGTTGAGGCTGATGCCGGTCAGATACATGAAGCCAAAGGTAGTGATGACGGAAATGGGAATCGCCAGGACGATGATCAGGGTGCTGGCCAGATGTCTCAGGAAAACCCAGACCACTAAAATGGCAAAGAGGCCGCCCAGCAGGCCGGCATCCCGCAAACGGTGCAAGGCCTTAACAATAAACTCACCCTGGTCGTAAATAATTTCGGTCTTGAGGCCAAAGGGCAAAGCTTGCTGAAGGTGATCCAGGGCGCGGCGCAGCGCCGTGGTCACCTCCACAATATGAGCCCCATATTCCCGCTGGATCGTGACCATTACCCGGGGCTCACCCTGATAACGGCTGATTACCTCTTCATCCTGGGCGCCAAATTGAACGGCGGCCAACTGCCCTAAACGGACCAGGGATCCTGCCGCAGTTCGCACTATTCCCAGGTCCCGGATGTCCTTAAGGTCTCGGAATACTCCTTGAAAATGCAGCGGCAGGCGGTTACTACCAAGGCTTAACGATCCCAAGGCGAGTTCCAGATTATTTTGTTTGAGCCTTTCCGTAAGATCAAGGATAGACAGTCCTAACGCCCGCAGTTGATCCATCCGGGGTTCAATAAGGATTTCGGGTTTCCTACCCCCGGAAACCTCGATATGCGCCACTCCCGGGACTCGATTCAGGTTCTTCTGGACGATTTCTTCGCCGGCAAGGCGCAAGGCGATGGGATCGAGAGGGCCATAAAGACTTGCCACCATTACGGGAGCCGTGGCCGGGTCGTATTTAACCAACTGGGGGGTCCTGGTGTCGGGAGGAAATTGGGGCACCAGTTGATGGAGACGTTCCCGGACCCCTTGCATGACGAAATTCATGTCGGTGCCAACCTCAAAGGCGAGCCTGAATTCAGACTCGCCTTCCCGGGAATAGGATCGGAGGTTGACGAGATGGTTCAGGGAGGCCAGGGCGGCTTCCATCGGCTTACTCAGGGTTTGCTCGATCTCCGGCGGGCTGTAGCCTCCTAAACGAGTGGTGACCGACAGCACCGGATAGGAGACTTCGGGCATCAGGTCCAAGGGCAGGAAGTTCAAGGAGATCAGCCCCAGCAGCACTAAAGCTGCAAAGAACATGAAGACGCTGATGGGGTGGGTGAGGGCCCTTTGGACCATGGTCATCCTGGCCGCGGCGGGGTCAATTTTTTATGGCGCCCTTTGGCCAGCAACTCTTCTGTCCATAAATACAGTACCGGCACCAGGATCAAGGTGAGGAAAGTGGAGGCGATGAGGCCCCCCAAGACGGTGAGGGCCAGGGGCACCCGCAGTTCCGCACCTTCGCCCCTGCTCAGGACCAGGGGCAAAAGTCCCAGACTGGTGGTCAGGGTAGTCATGATAATCGGACGGAGCCGGGCTCGGCTACCGAGAATAACCGACTCCTTTAAGTCATGTCCCTGGCGGCGGAGCGTATTGATATAATCAATGAGCAGGATGGAATTATTCACCACGATGCCGCCCAACATAATGGCCCCGAAAAAGACGCCCAAACTGATCCCCCAACCGGTCAGGCCCAGGGCCAGGGCCACACCCACCAGGGCAAAGGGCACCGCCAGGAGAATAATCAAGGGATTCAGCAGTGATTCAAACTGTCCCGCCAGGATCATGTAGACCAGGATTACGGCCAGCAAGAGGGCCCACAACAGGGTGTGGAAGGATCGTCCCATCTCCAGGGATTCGCCACCCTGGGCCATAGTGTAGCCTTGAGGCAGCACCAGGGATTTGAGAGCCCGCTGCATATCGGCTTCGTTGTCACTCAGGCTGCGACCCACCACATTCCCCTGAATGGCCACCAGGCGCTCCTGATCCCGGCGATGCACCTCCATGATGCCTGGCCCGGTGTCGATATGAGCCACGGCCTGGAGGGGAATTTCAGTTTTCAGCTGTTTTGAATAAATATAGAGTTTCTCGAGGCTTGGCAGGCTCTGATGCCGGGCTTGGGCTAATTGCACCCGGATGTCGATATCCTTGTCTTCCTGGCGGTATTGGGTGGGGACATCCCCCTGGATGGCGGTTTTCAGGGTCTCGCCGATTTCTTTGATCGACAGGCCGAAGGACGCGGCCCGTTCCCGATCGAGCACCACTCGTGATTCCAGATTGGGCTTTTTCAGGCTGGTTTCAAGATCTTTAAGCCCGGGGAGGTGCTTAATCTTGGACAAGCCTTCCAGGGAAAGCTTTGCCAACGTCTCCAGATCAGGGCCTTTAAAGATGACCAATTCGGGCAGTTCGGCCTTCTGGCCCAACCACTGGCCAAGGCTTTGAGGGAAAATGTATTGAATTTTGGCGTCGGAGATCAGCGTCAGGCGCGGCCGAAATTCATCCAGGGTGGAAGCGGCATCCTGGGGATAAGCCCGCCAGGGCTTTAGGGTAACGGTCAAGGTGCCGACCCCGGGTTCCTTCTCCGCCATCACCTTTTCATATTGTTCCTTGGGATTGTATCCCAACTGCGTGATGACGCTCTGTACCCCCGGATGACGCAAGAGGAAATCCTCGATGATCTTTAATTGCTCAGAGGTGGCTGCGAACGTGGTATTGGGTGGCGCAGTGACCCGGAGGAGGACCTCACGCTGATCCAAAATGGGAAGCAACTCGCGCCCCAAAAACATCAGGATGATTACCCCCAGAACCGTGAGGGCCAGGGCCGCACCCAGAACCAGACGGCGGTGCTGAAGGGCTAAATCCAGCAGGAGATGGTAGACCTGATCGAGGCGGTTCTTCAACCGCAACGCCCAGAGCTGGCTGGCGCGGCTGGCGACCACAGGCTGCGGGGACCTCGGGAGCGCCAAGGAGACCAACATGGGGTTGAATATCAGGGCAACCGCCAGGGAGATGATCAGGGAAAAGGAAATGGTAAGCCCCACCTGGTAGAGAAATTGACCGGCAATCCCGGTGACAAAGATCACCGGCAAGAAGACGACGATATGGGCCAGGGTTGAGGCGGTCACCGCCCGCTTAACCTCATCGGTGCCGCGTCCGATGGCCGCCGTGGAGGTACCCTCTCCAGCCTCTTGATGACGCCGGATGTTTTCCAGAACGACGACGCCGTTATCTACCAGCATACCCACGCCGAGAGCCAGCCCTCCCAAGGACATCATGTTGAGACTGATGCCGGCCAGGTGCATCAAGCTGAACGTGGCCAGAATGGATATGGGGATGGCGGTCATGATGATAACCGCGCTCCGCAAGCTGGCGAGAAAAAAGAGGAGAACCCCAAAGGACAACAGGCCTCCCAGGAGGGCAGCCTCTTCTAACTGGCGAATCGCCTGCTGAATGAAGCGGGCCTGGTCCTGGGCGACGATAATATGCAGCTTGCCCTGGTACTCCTGATTAAGCGCGGTCACCCGGGCTTTAACTTTTTCCACCACCTGCACGGTATTGGCATCGGCCATCTTGAAGATGCCCAGAATCAGGCTGGGGTCACCGTTGAGGCGGGCCACCGAAGATTCCTCCTTGAAGGTATCCTGGATGTCCGCCAAGTCGTGAATAAAAACCGGCGATCCCTTTTGCAGCCTTCGATTATCCTGGCGTCGATTAAACCCCACCTTGCCCATATCGGTAAGTGCTTTGAACTCGCCGACGACTCGGAGGTGAACCTCTCGATCGTGCTGCGAAATCTTGCCGCCTGGGAAATTAAGGTTGGCCGACTTCAAGGCCTCCGAGAGGGAATTTATGGAGACCATTTGGCCTACCAACCGTCCCGGGTCCACCGCCACCCGGATCTCCCTCTCTTTGGCGCCGCTCAAACGGGCCGAAGCCACTCCGGCCACCCTTTCAATTTCTCTCTTGATCACCCCCGAGATAAGTTCCTGCAAATCCTCGAACCCTAAAGCTGATCCCTTGATGACCAGGGTCATGACCGGCAGGGAAGCCGGATCATACCGGATGATCATGGGGGTGGCAGCTTCCTTGGGGAGAATATCCCGGACCTGGTCAAGTTTCTCCCGCACGTCCAGGGAGGCATAGTTCATATTGGTGCCCCAGTCGAAATCAAGGGTGATCAACGAAACTCCCTCCCGGGAAAGGGAATTAATCCGACGCACCCTGCTGACGGTACCCAGAGAGGATTCCATGACCTTGGTGACCAGGGATTCCATCTCCAGGGGGGCCACATTCTCGCAGTTGGTGACAATGGTGAGTTGGGGATAATTAAGGCTGGGCATCAACTCCAGGGGGAGGCGCTGCCAGGAAAGAAACCCCACCAGGGCCAAGGCCAGAAACACCATGGAAACCGCAATGGGACGTTTCAGGGCCAGGTCGGTCAGACGCATCGCTTAGGGTCCTGGTTGGGAAACCGGGGTGGAAATCACCCGGGCCAGGTCTCGCAAACGCTCACCACCTTCAACCACCACCACATCTCCTGGCTTCAGGCCATCCTTGATCTCGGCCCACGGCCCGGTCATGAAGCCCACCGAGACCTGGCGCAAAAAGGCCACTTCATCGCTAATCACAAAAACCTGCCAGGATTTGTCCGGAGTCTGGCGCAACGCCGCCGCGGGGATGGCGGTCACTTGGGGGATTTCGTCGAGAATAATCTCGATGCGGCTAAACATGCCGGGCTTGAGGAGTAATTGGGGGTTGGACAAGCGGATCTTGGCGATGACGCTGCGGCTCTCTTCCTTGAGGACCGGTTCCAGGCGATCGATTTTCCCCTGCCATTGGGATTGCGGGTAGGCATCGGGGAAGGCAACGGCCTTCAAACCGGGTCTCAGGCGGGCCAGATCCCGTTCGTTCACCTCGGCCTCGGCGTAGACCTCGTCAATCTGCATCAGGGTCACCACCCCTTTTTCGGATTGACTGGGTATCCGTTCCCCGGCACGATAATTTTTCAGGCCCACAATGCCGACAATGGGTGAGGTGATGGTGGCCTTTTTGATTTGGGTTTGGGTCTGGGCCATTTCCGCGGCGAAACGAGCCGCCTCCGCCTTTTTTTCCTGGTACTTGGCCTCGGCTTCTTCTAAATCGTTTAAGGAAATTCCCCCTACCTTGTGCACTTTCCGCTGGGCCTGATACTGCCAGGCCGCCAACTGCAATTGGGCTTCGGATTGGGCCTTGGCAGCCGTCTTGGCCTTCAACTCGGTCTGGAGCAACTCCGTATCCAGGACTGCCACTACCTGGCCTTTGCGGACCAGGTCTCCGGGTTCCACCGGGACTGCTTTGAGAATTCCGTTAATTTCCGAGGCTACTTCGACCTTGTTCAGGGAGGTAATGGCTCCAAAAACCGGCAAGGTCACGGCCAGATCCCTTACTTGAGCCTGCACGGTTTTCACCGGGAGGCGTTCTATGACTACCACCGGATTCGCCGGCGCCCCCTTTTCCGGGGATGGCGGGCCAGGCGATGACATGGCGGCCGCGGTCCGGTGGAGATACAATCCGGCGCCCACCCCCCCCAGGATGAGCACCAGGCTCAACAGCCACAATCGCCGCCTCATGAGACACCCCCCTGAAACATCAAGTTCCGCCCCAGGGCCTGGTAGAGTTTACCCAGGGCGATGGCGTGGTCATTTTGGGCGCCGGCCAGGTTGACCTCGGCCTCGGCCAGGGTCGCCCGGGCCTTGAAGACCTCGGCCAGGGTAGCCATCCCGACCCCGTACTTGGTGCGCGTGATGTGCAATAATTCATGAGCCAGGGCGATCTGTTTCTGGGCGGTCACCATCCGGGCGGCGCTGTCGGCCTTTTGGCCATAGGCGTCTTTGACATCGTAATAGACCTGGCGTCGCAACTGCAGCCAGCGATTCTCGGAAAAATCCCTCTCGGCCCGGGCCTCCTCCAGTTCCACCTTGTTGGAACTTCGGTCAAATATGGAGTATTTCCACTGGCGCACGGGAAAGGCATAGGTCTGTTGCGGGTAACCCGGCGGATTAGGAAAGGCGTAGGGGTTGGGATAGAGCTCGTTACGCTGCTCCGAGTAGCTCAAGGTGCTGTTACCCAGCGACACCGAGGCCTTGAGCATGACCAGCCAGTCTTTTTTGCCGGACCACATGGTGGGGTTCTCCCACTCCTGCCGGGCAACCAGGCTCAACTGCGGCCAGCGTTTGCCCTTCTCGATATCGGTTTTCAGCTGGTTGTAGGTCACCTCTTCCCGGCCGGCCTTCAAGTCCGGACGTTGGGTCTGGGCCTCGGTGAGCAACGCCGGGGCCTCGTCCCGGATATCCAGGAGAGGGTACTGGCGAGCCAGAGACAGGGCGCTGTTGTCATCGGCCCCGATGATTTTTCGCACGGCAGACTCTTTCACCTGGTAGTCGGCCCGGGCCTTGGACAGCCGCTGCTGCACCTCGAGCAATTTTACCGATAAATCCAGGACCTCGTAGCGGGTGCCCCGCCCCGAGTCCAGCCGGGCCTGGGCTTCCCGGAGATCCTCCTGACCGTGGTGCAGCAACACCTCATATTGCTGGATCGTGGCCAGGGCCGTCAAGGCTTCATAATAGGCCTTGATGGCGGCCGCCGCCACTGCCAGCTTCCGGTAGAGGTATTCCTGCTCCTGGCGGCTGGTGCCGCTCTCCGCCAGCTTCACCCCGTTGGTCAGGGTGCCGCCCTTGTACAGGGGTTGCTCCAGGCCCACCCCGGAATAATAGACACTATTTTGCGTCACCGGCCGGCCGAAGTAGTCCGTTTGGGGGCCGTACGTCAGGTAGACATCAACCTTGGGAAGAAATTCCTGGAGGGCCTTGGAGCGTTTAAGCTTGCCGATCTCCACTTTTTGCTTGGCGTTCTGGGTCTCGGGATCGTGGGCTACGGCCAGGTCGATGCACTGGGAGAGGGTTACATCCCGGGCGGCCACCGCCGGGTTGGCGAGTAAACTGCCGACCCAGAAGGCCATCAGGATCATCCCCAGCCATGGATGCCATCGCCAGCCAAGCATGCGCATCGCCTGCCCATCAAAGTTTTTTGAGTGTCTAAAGCTAACTATTACTCCAAGCTGAACCGGCCCCGCTTGCTTGGACACACGTTACCATCAGGCAGCCCTCTTTTGCAAGCATATGCGTCGACATTCCCTAAGGCCCCAGGGATTTCATCCTAAGAGCCCTTGCCCGGCTTGACGTCGCTTGAGGCTCCGTCACTCCGGGCAAGGCCTGGTGCAGCTCCCGGTTTCCTAAACTTCAGGGGGGGCTGCCTCGGACCCAGCACCGATATCATGAAGCCAATGCTGATCCCCAGGCAACCGGGTGCGACTCCGCCGGCCACCGACGAGGGCTTGTATCGGCTTATGGTTGAGAGAGCAGGGAGGCCGCGGCCTCGGTAACGGCTTCGACGGAAATGGCGGCCATGCAGTTTGGGGCAGGGCAGCCGGGAAAACGGCCAAAGGGATAGCACGGGCTGCAAGCGGCGGGACTCTGCAGGGCCAGGCGCCGCGGCCCGGAGGGACACAGGGCCCAGGCCGCGGTGGGGCCGAAAAGGCTCACCACCGGGGTCTTAAGGGCCACTGCCAGGTGGAGGGGGGAGGAGTCATTGGTGATTAACAGGTCCAGCTGCTGGATGACGGCGGCCAGTTCCCGCAGCGTCGTCCGGCCTCTGAGGTTGAGGGTCTGCACCCCGTGCCCGGCGACCTGAGCGGCAATTGCCTCAATTGCGGTATCATGCCGGTCTCCCAGCAGGACGAAAATAAGCGGGAAGAGCCGGGACAGCCGGATCAGCAGCTTGACGTAATGTTCCGGGGGCCATTGTTTGACCGAAATCTGCTCCAGGGGATTTTGGCCGCCGCCCGGCGCAATGCCCACCAGCCGCGGGCCGGCGGTTTTGTCGGGTAAAAGCCGCTGAGCGGATTTAAGCTCGTCAGCCTGAAGAAAGAGGTCCAACTCGGGACTGCCGGCCGGCAGGCCCAAAATTCGCACCAGATCCAGGTTGATATCGCCCAGGTAGCGGCGGCTGCCGGTGCTCAGGGGTACCTTATGGGTCAGGGAAAAGCCGGAGCCCTGGCTGTCAAAGCCTACCCGCAGGGGGGCTTTGAGCCAGCAGCCCCAAAGATGCAGGAGCGGCGAGGCGTGAAACAGGATCAGGCCGTCTTTAGGGTATCGCCGGAGCCTGCGGGTCAGAGTCCAGATTTTGTCAAAGCGATGCTGGAACCACCATGATTCAGGAAATGACAAAATTTCGTCGAGATAAGGATTGCCTTCCAGGACCGGGCGGGACTTGTGGCCCACCAGCATGGATAACCGCGTCTGCGGCCAGGCCTGTTTGAGGGCCCGGATTACCGGGGTGGTGAGCAAGACGTCGCCGATGGCATGGGTGCGCAACAATAAGAGGCTTGATGGGGGGGTAGCGAAGGAGGATGGCTTCGGCGGCTGCAAGAGGCGAAAGCCCCTGGCTAAGAGGTCATAAATTACTTGCCGCCGGTGGTCGGCCAGGCCTTTCGAATGGTCGTTCAGCATTTTATGGTGATACCGTCGCCAAAAAAAGGATGATGCCAGCCGTCAGGCGGCAGGGCGGCAGCCGGGGCGTCCTCGGGGGATGGGGGCCGCGGCGGCGAGGTTCCCGGCGCCTGGAGCTTTATGGCGTGCAGCGCTAATCCGCCGCCAACGGCGCGGTGCGGCGCCGGACAGACAGCCAGGCCTTCAAGGTGCGCAGCCGCTTGAGGAACCTGAGCAGCGCCGGCCGGTTGAAAAATTTGAGCAACTGCTGACGGGCCAAGAGGCGCAGCAAGGGCCGGGGAAAAGGGCTGCCGGCTAAGTTCAGCAGGAGTTTGAAATAGATATTGCCGGCAACGTGAAACTGCTTCCGGTAAATCTGCCGCTGTTCATCCGGGATAAGGCCGTCCTTCACGGCCCGGGTATAGAGATCGGTGCCGGGAATAAAAACCAGGGAGAACGGCTGCACCTGAAACGGCGGGGGAATGCGCATTAAGAGGTTAATGGTATCCTGGAGATCCTCCAGGTTTTCATAGGGATTGTCGAGGATGATGTCATACTTGGGGGGGTCAAGGGGCGGAATAAAGCGGGCCAGGATCTGCCCAGCCCTGATCACGGCCTCGGACGAGCCCTCCCGCTGATAGAGGCGCCTGGTCCGGGCACTGCCGCTCTGGACGCCGATTTGCAGTCCCCGCAAGCCCACCCCGGTGAGGAGGGTCAGCTTTTCCGCGGTGATTGCCAGGGGACTGGCCAGGCAGCGGAAAGGCAACCCCACTTCCTGAGCATAGCGACGGGCAAACGTCGACAGCCAACTCATGGGAGCTGAAAAAAACGAATCATCGGAAAAAAGCACCATATTCAGGAAGGGGTAGCGGTTTTTGATGTCCTTGAGCTCCCCGATGATCGTTTCCACCTCCAGGAAGCGGACGTACTTCTGTCGGGCATAGAGCTGCCGGAGAAAGTTGTTGCAGCAATAAGCGCAGTGGTAAGGACAGCCGCGGCTGCCCATGGTCTGGTAGACGATCTCCCCCCGGGCAGGATCGGACAGAGGATTCATGACCATGAGCGCCTTGAACCCCGCCTGGTCCATGGGCTTTAGGGGCGGCTGGCCTAAGAGGGAGTAGTAATGGTCTTCCAAGCCATAATCCGGCCGAGGATAGTCGTCAAGGTTTTGCACCAGGGGCGCCACGGGATTAATGACCACGCGGCTATCTTGTAAGAAGGCCAAATTGGGAATATCAGTTACCGGCTGGCCAGCCTCCAAGGC
>Ga0209048_10004952_pt1 | contig 12661 bp, 13 predicted proteins | sample FrelakmetCRP12CR_FD_187146 | JGI IMG/M metagenome (GOLD analysis project Ga0209048, IMG submission 187146) | Freshwater lake sediment microbial communities from the University of Notre Dame, USA, for methane emissions studies - CRP12 CR (SPAdes)... | ecosystem: Environmental > Aquatic >... | reverse complement strand
GCGCGGCCACGATTTCTTTTGCGGCTTCAACAACGGCACCGGCTCGATGCGATCGCGCTCAGTCGGGTGCTTGCGCTTGATGTGCGCGACCCGGCCCGTGATCTGGTCGAACCGCAGCGCGAGGATCTCGTTCCGGCGCATGGCGGTCGCGAGCGCGAAGCGCACGATGTCGCCGAGCGGCACGGTCGTCTCGTCCGCATGCTCGTCGCAGAACTTGAGGAGCCGTGCGATCTCGTCGTCCTCGATCCGACGGTGGCGCTCGCGACTCACGACCCGCACGCCGCTCTCACGGATCGCGGCCCGGGCGCGGCTCGCGGCGGTCGGATCGATGTCGCGATCGGTCTTCGTCGCATGCCGCAGCACGGAGGTCGCGTACGCGAGGTCACCCGCGACCGTGCTGCCGGAGACACCATCGTGCAGGCGGTCGAGCGCGAACTTGTGCCAGTCGATCGAAGTGAGCGGTTCGAGTCCGATGTCACGCTTCAGCCGTTCGAGCGCGTTGGCGAACGTGTCGCCCGGCGGACGGTGGATCCGCGTGCGCTCCGCGACCAGCGCGTCGATCGCGTCCGCGAGGATCAATGCACCTCCGGCCGACGGGGCGCGATAGACGCCGCTGTCGATCGCGACCTCCTTCGCCCGGCCCCATGCCTCGGCCGCGCCGCGCGTGAGCATGGTCTCGGTCTCGACCTTGCCGCGCCGCCGCACGCGCACCTTCCAGTGCGTGCCCTTCTTGCCGACTACCTTGGTGATCGTTGCCATGTGCTGCCTCCCGGATGGGGCCGCGTGTACCAAATTTGGACCACGGCGGTCGGGAAACAGTATGCGCCTTTCGGGAATCTTTGGGAATCTCCAAGAGGGAACGGGAGGCTAGGCTATTTGATCCCCAGCCGCTCCATCCGGTAGCGCATCGCGCGGAAGGTGATCCCCAGCAGCTTCGCCGCCGCCGTCCGGTTGTAGCGCGTCTTCTCGAGCGCCTCGTTGATCGACGCGCGCTCGACGCGGTCGAGGTAGTCCTGCAGCGGCCACTTGTCTCCGGCCGTGACGGCGAACTCGGGGTCGTCCGCGACCGGCGTCAAGTGCAGGTCGTCGGCGGTGATCTGCTGCGGATCGGCCGCCAGCGACAGCCCGCGCTCGAGGATGTTCTCGAGTTCGCGCACGTTGCCGGGGAACGGATAGCGCTCGAGCGCGATGACGGCCTCGGCGTCGAGCTGCGCCGGATTGCCGCGTGACAGCCGCGCGAGGATCGCGTTGGCGATGCCCGGTATGTCCTCGCGCATCTCGCGCAGGCTCGGCATCGCGAGCTCGATCACGTGGAGGCGATAGTAGAGGTCCTGCCGGAATTCACCCGACTCGACGAGCGCCCCGAGCTTCTTGTGCGTCGCGCTGATGATGCGCACGTCGACCGGCTCCTCGGTCGTCGCGCCGACCTTGCGCACCTTTTTTTCCTGGATTGCGCGCAACAGTTTCACCTGCATCGGCAGCGGCAGGTCCGCGACTTCGTCGAGGAACAGCGTGCCGTTGTTTGCGGCCTGGAAAAAGCCGTCGCGGTCGGCCTCCGCGCCGGTGAACGCGCCCTTCTTGTAGCCGAAAAACTCGCTCTCCATCAGGTTCTCGGGGATGGCTCCGCAGTTCACCGCGATGAACGGCTGCTCGCCGCGCGGTCCGAGGGCGTGGATCAATCGCGCGGCGAGTTCCTTGCCGCTGCCCGATTCGCCGTTGATGAACACCGGCGCCTGGCTCTTCGAAAGGCGGTCGATCAAGCCGCGCACCTGCATCATCGCCGGCGATTCGCCGAGCAGCTGGTAGCTGGTGACGACCTGCGCCTTCTCGGGAACCTTCAGCGCCTGCTTCACGAGCGCGCGCAGCTGCTCCAGCGCGACCGGCTTTGCGAGGTAATCGAACGCGCCGGCCTTGAGCGCGGCGACCGCATTCTCGGCGCTGCCGTAGGCGGTGATCACGGCGACCGGGACGTCGAGGCCCTTCTGGTTGATGTGCTCGACGACGCGCAGCCCCTCGCCGTCGGGCAGGCGCATGTCGGTGAGACAGAGGTCGTACGGCTCCTTGTCGAGCAGCCGGATCGCCTCCGCGACGGTTTCGGCGCGCGTGGTGTCGAGCCCCATGCGTGACAACGTGAGCTCGAGCAACTCGAGCAGGTCCGGCTCGTCGTCGATGACGAGCACCTTGGGTTGACCGCGGATTCGGCGGGACATGGCGTACCTCGGTTATCTACGCAGGAGTCACTGCGCGTTTCATCGTCATTCGGAAATGGGCGCCCGGGGCCTTCGGAAGCAGCTCCAGCGCCGCGCCGTTGGCGTCGGCGAGCTCGCGGGCGATGTACAGTCCGAGGCCCGTGCCGCCGGGCCGCGTCGTGAAGAAGGGCTCGAAGATCTGCCCGCGCAACTCGGCGGGAATGCCGGGGCCGTCGTCGGCGAGCTCGCAGATCACCGCGTCGCCCATGTAGCCGGCGCGCGCCGTGATGCGGATGCTGCCTTCCTTTTTCTGGCAATGCTGCCAGGCGTTGCGAATGAGGTTCCAGGCGATCTGGTTCAAGTGCCCGCGATCGAAGATCACCGTGAGGTCGCCGGGAACCTGCAGCAGCACGCCGCCGGCAGGCATGTTCTCCGCCTGGATGATTTCGTCGATCAGCAAATGCAGGAATTCGGCGAACGAGATCACCTCCGGCTGCTGGCGGTCGCGCCGGTTGAGCTGCAGGACCTCGCCGACGATCCGGTCGATCCGCTTCGCATTGTTGCGGATCATCGTGAGCAGGCGCTGGCCCTCGGGCACCACGGCGCCGTCTTCCTCGAGCAGCTGCGCCGCCTGGTTGATCGCGGACAGCGGATTGCGCACCTCGTGCGCGATCGACGCCGTCAGCCGTCCCATCGCCGCGAGCTTCATCTGCTGGGCTTCGGTCTGCGCGCGGCCCAGGTCCTCGAGGTAGATGAGCGTGCCGCCGTTGAGGCCGGAGCCGATGCGCACGAGGCGCACGCGCAGCAGGCGCTGGGTGGGCTCGACCTTGAACGGCGGCAGCGTCTCGGAGTAGTCCTCCTGCCATCGTCGCCAGTAGTCGTGCAACGTTCCGGAGAATTCCGCGAGGCGCATCCCGCCGCGCATTCGGCCAAACCCGCCGAGCAGACGCGTCACCTGCGCGTTGTGGCCGCGCACGACGCCGTTCAGGTCGACCACCAGCACGCCGTCCTGCATGTCCTGGATGATGAGGCGGTTGACCTGCTCGAGGTTCGCAACGTCGATGCCGCGCTGCGCCGCCAGGTCCTCGGAGGCCTTGGTGTACGCGCCGAGCGCGACGGCGACGCCGACCGTGGCGAAGAAGCCGAAACCGATGAGCCCGGTCTGGACCGGCTGCGTCCCCGCGACCTGGCCTTCGACCAGCCGCCAGACGTCGAGCCCGAGCAGCGTCAGGCTCGCGATCGCCGCGTGCAGGAAGGCGGTGCGCGTGCGCAGCAGCCAGCCGCTGGCCGCGAGTTGGGGGAACAGCAGGATCGGCAGCGTGCCGGCGCCCGCGCCGCCGGCGATCATGACGGCGGCGATGCAGCCGACGTCCCCGATCAGCAGGCCGGACGTCAATGCGGACAGACCCAGGGGCAGCGGTTCGCGCTGGATCCACCAGAACGTGAAGAGCCCGAACAGGAAATAGATCGAGGCTGTCGTGATGAACACGGTCGGCGCCACGATCGCCAGCGACTTCAGGTCGAGCAGCAATGCGATGCCGAGCAGCGCAGCCCCGCAGATCGCGCGGTAGAGCCCGACGATCCAGAGGATTCGCCGCGCCGAGTCGCTTGAGGACATCGGCACCGGCGGTTCGAACGACGGCGCGGCGGGGCTGGGTTGCATCGGAGGGGTTATCGCAGCAGAGACGGGGTCGCGTCAACGGCGCGCGGTGCACCCGGGAGTGCCGCAGACGTATCCGCCGGCGACCGGTCGCGCCTCGCCCTGCGGCAGGAAGATGCCGCATTTTCCGCAGCGGACCATGGTTTCGGCGGAGGGCCCCGCCTCGCCGGCCTCCCGGGCCCGGCGCTTCGCCTTCCCGGCATTCATGAGGCGCAGCCCGAACAGCACCACGAAAATGACGACCAGCCAGAAGATGATTTTGCCCATGCGGCGTCCGTCAGAGGACCTTGCCGGGGTTGAGGAGGGCGGCCGGGTCGAGCGCTGCTTTGATAGCCCGCATGAGGTCGAGCTCGACCGCGCTCTTGTAGCGGGTGAGCTCGTCCTTCTTTTGCTGGCCGATCCCGTGCTCGGCGCTGATGCTTCCGCCATGGGCCGCGACGAGGTCGTGGACGATCCGGTTCGCGACCGGCGTGTGCGCGAGGAACGTCTCCGGCGCAACGCCCGCGGGCGCCGCCAGGTTGTAGTGCAGGTTGCCGTCGCCCAGATGGCCGAAGGTCACGAAGCGAAGCCCCGGCAAGGCGACGGTGAGCGCCGTCTCCGCCTCGTCGAGGAAGCGCGGGATCGCCGACACCGGCAGCGAAATGTCGTGCTTGATGTTCGGGCCGTCGAGACGCTGCGCTTCGGCGATGTTCTCGCGCAGCGCCCACAGCGAGTCCGCCTGCTCGCCCGATTGCGCGACGGTCGCATCGTCCACCGTTCCCCGCTCCAGCGCCGCCGCGAGCGCCTGCTCGAGCGCCGCGGCGAGCGGTGAATTGGCAGCGCTGTCGTCGGCCTGCACGAGCGCATACCACGGGTGCCCCGGCAGCGGATCGGGCAGTGACGGGAACTGCCGGCGCGTCAGCGCGAGCGACGGGCCGGAGATGAGCTCGAACCCGACGAGGCGGTCGCCCAGCGCCTGCTTCATGGCGCGCAGGAGGTCGATGGCCGCAGGCACGTCGGCCAGCGCGGCGAACGCCGTGGCGCGCGTGACGGGTGCGGGAAAGAGCTTCAGCACGGCCGCCGTGACGATGCCGAGGGTCCCTTCGGCGCCGATGAAGAGCTGCTTCAGGTCATAGCCCGTGTTGTCCTTGCGCAAGCCGCGCAGGCCATCCCAGACGCGGCCGTCGGCCAGCACGACCTCGATCCCCAGCGTCAACTCGCGCGCATTGCCGAAGCGGAGCACGCCGGTGCCGCCGGCGTTCGTCGACAGGTTGCCGCCGATGGTGCAGCTTCCCTCGGCGGCGAGCGACAGCGGAAACAGCAGTCCGGCGGCGGCGGCGGCATCCTGCACCGCGACCAGCGTCGCTCCGGCTTCCACGGTCATCGTCGCGTTGGCCGCATCGACGGCGCGGATGCGGTTCATGCGCGCAAGAGAGATCACCACGGCCTCGCTGCCCGGCTGTGGCGTCGCCCCGCCGCATTGTCCCGTGTTGCCGCCTTGCGCGACGATCGGGACCCGCGCGTCGGCGCAGGCCCGCACCACGTCCGCGACCTCGTGCGTGGTGCCGGGACGGACGACCGCCTGCGCGTTGCCGTGAAAACGGCCGCGCCAGTCGGTGAGATAGGGGGCGATGTCGCCGGGAGCGGTCAGGACCTGCGCGCTTCCGACAGCCGCGTCGAGCCGCGCCCGCAGGGTTGCGCGAATGTCCATCATGAACGACGATAATAGCCGAATCGCCTGCCTGCCGCACCCGAAGCGTATTTCCACCTTGGATACCTCCATGTCGACCAGTCCGCCCGATCCTCCGCCCGGCCCGCCGGGTTTTCCGTTCTCGCCGCAGGATGCGATGGCGTTCATGCAGAAGATGTGGAATCCCTTCGGCGTGCCGATGCCGGGCTTCGCGGTCCCCGGCACCGCGGGCGCGGAATCGGCGCCGGCGATGGGCGGCTTTCCGTTCCCGAATCCGGCGGCGATGTTCGCGACCCTCGATCCGGCGGAAATCGAGCGCAAGATCGGCGAGCTGAAGGTCATCGAAGGCTGGCTGCAGATGACGCTCAGCATGATGCAGATGAGCATCAAGACGATGGAGCTGCAGAAGGTGTCGCTCGAGGCACTGCGTGGCGCGCAGGCGCCGCCGGCGGCCAAGCCCGCGTCCAGGCGTTCCAAGTCCTGATATCCACCGAGCCCGCGGTCCGCGGGACAAATTCCGAAAGGCCCCGATGAGCATCGTCCTGTACTACGGTTCCGGCTCCCCCTTCGCGTGGCGCGCGCACCTCGCCCTCGAGCACAAGGCGCTGCCCTATGAGTTGAAAGTCCTGTCGTTTTCGGCCGGCGAGCACAAGAAACCGGAATTCGTCGCGCTCAATCCGCGCCATCGCGTGCCCACGCTCGTGGACGGCGATTTCGTCCTGTGGGAATCGAACGCGATCGTCGAATATCTGGACGATGCCTATCCAGGTCGCGGCGCACCGTTGTTTCCGGGCGACGTGCGCACGCGCGCGACCGTGCGCAGGTTGATCTCGGAAGTCGACGATTATTTCGACAAGGCGCTCGACCCGCTGACCACGCAGGCTTTTTCGAAGAAACCCGAAGAGCGCGATCCGCAGGCGATCGCCGCCGCGCGCAAGGGCATCATGGACGAGTTCGCGCAATTCACGCGTTACATGGCGGGCGATTTCCTCGCCGGGCCCCTCTCGGCCGCCGACTTCGCGTTCTACCCGCTGGTCGCGTTCGTGAAGCGCAGCGAGACGAAGCTGCCGGACCTCGATGCAGATGGAATGCTGACGCCGCAGCTCCGCGCATGGAAGGCGCGGATCGAGGCGCTGCCGTATTTCGAGAAGACGATTCCCCCGCACTGGAAGGCGAAATGATCCTTACGACGACGGCCTTCGCGGACGGCGCGCCCATCCCCGTCGAATTCGCCTTTGGTGCCATCGACGCGGCAGCGCATGTCAGGCTATCCGGCAACCGCAATCCCGATTTCGCGTGGACCGGCATTCCACCGGGGACGAAGTCGCTGGCGCTGATCTGCCACGATCCGGACGTGCCGTCGCGTGGCGACGACGTGAACCAGGAAGGGCGCGTCGTGCCGGCGACGTTGCCGCGCGTCGATTTCTTCCACTGGGCGCTGGTCGATCTTCCGCCCGACACGCCGCCGATCGCGCGCGGCGAATTTTCGGACGGGGTGACGGCGCGCGGGAAGCCGGGGCCGCATGCGCCGCGTGGCGCGCGGCAGGGCGCCAATGATTACACGGGATGGTTCGCGGGCGACGCCGACATGGCTGGCAATTATTTCGGCTACGACGGCCCGTGTCCGCCGTGGAACGATGCCGTCGTCCACCACTACGTGTTCACGCTGTACGCGCTCGACGTGGCGCGGCTTCCGGTGAATGGCGTATTTTCGGGCGCCGACGCGCGCAAGGCGCTCGCCGGTCACGTACTTGCGCAGGCGGCCGTCGCGGGCCGCTATACACTGAATCCCGGCGTCAAGCTGTAGCGATCCCCAGCCAGGCGTCGCGCCGCGCCCGGACATCGGGGACCACTTTGGCGGCGAGCGTGAGCCAGCAGGTGTCGCGCGGCGCCTCTTCCAGCGTGAGTTCGGTCACGATGAGCTCGTCGCGACGGAACGCGTGCACCGTCACCGGTTCACCGGCGCGGTGCCGTTCCAGCAGACGCCGGATCGATTCTCCCGAAGCGCGCAGGCCTTCGATCGCCACGAGGACATCGCCTCCCGCGAGCCCCGCGCGCTCCGCGGGACCGCCGTTGTAGACATGCTGCAGTTTCGGCTCGGCGCCGCCGGTCACCTTGGCGCCGAGCCAGCACGACGCCGGAGTGGCGACCGATGACGCCGTCTTGCCGGGCTTGCCGCCGCGGTCGTCGGTGCCCACGGCGGCGCGGACATGGAATGCGACGCCAAACGACGCCAGCAACTCGGCCAGCGGCGGATCCTCGGTGCCGTGCACGTAGCGGCCGAAGAATTCGCCCAGGTCGCGACCCGCGAGCTCGCCCGCGATCGCGGCGATTGCGTCCTCGGGAACGCCGACGCCCGGCTGGCCGTGGCGACGCCACAGTGCGCGCATCAATTCGTCCAGCGACGATCCCGCGAGGCGCAGCGTGAGGTCGAGCGCCAGCGCGACGATGGATCCCTTGGCGTAGTAGCTGACGACCGCATTTGGCGTGTTCTCGTCGGCGCGGTAGAACTTGATCCACGCGTCGAAGCTCGATTCGGCCACGCTCTGCCGATGGCGTCCCGGCGTGCGCAGGACATTGGTGACCGCGCGGCCCAGAAGCTCGAGATAGCTCGCAGGCTCGATGACGCCGCTGCGCACGAGCGCCAGGTCGTCGTAGTAGGACGTGATCCCTTCGAACGCCCAGAGTTGCCGCGTGTAACTCTCGCGCGCGAGATCGTACGGTATGAACGCCGCCGGCTTGATCCGCTTCACGTTCCAGCTGTGGAAATATTCGTGGCTCGCGAGGCCGAGAAAGTTGCGATAGCCATCGGTGACGCGTGCATCGCCCGGCGCGGGCAATTCGTCGCGACGGCAAAGGAGACTCGTGCTGGAGCGATGCTCGAGGCCGCCGTAGCCGTCGCCGGTGGCCGCGACCTGGAACAGGTACCGCTCGAACGGTGCGCGTCCGCCGGGCGCACCGGCGAAGAGATCGGTTTGCCATTGACAGATGCGGGCGAGATCGCGCGCCACGCGCTCGAGGTCGGCGCGGACCCTTCCGGTGACCGCGAGGTCGTGCCGCGCGCCGCCGGCGTCGAAAGACGCGAGCGCGAACGGCGCCATCTCGACCGGATGATCGATGAGCTCGTCGTAATTGTCCGCGCGGTAGGTTCCGAAACCGAATTCGGCGGCCCCGGCGCGCGCGAGCGTCGTCGCGACCCGCCAGCCTGGATCGGCGGCGGGATGCGGCGCCGCGACGTCGACTTCGCATGCGGACCCGGCGCGTCCTTCCGGGCAAAGGAAGACCACCGCGCCATTGAAGTACGCGCGCGTCGCGTCGAGGTAGGCGGCTCGCACCGACAGATCGAACGCATAGACATGCGCGATGACCGTGAGCGGGTCCGCGCATGAAGCGGCGCGCCAGGTGTCCTTCGCCTCCTTGACGATCGCCACCGGCTTGCCCGCGGCTTCTGCGCGGACCGCCACGAAATGGCGGGCGAATTCGCGCACCAGGTAGCTACCGGGTATCCAGGCCGGAAGCATGAAGCGCTGTCCGTCAGGGGCGGGATCGTCGACCGTGCAGCGGACTTCGAACAGGTGCGCGTGAACGTCGAGCGGCGCAATGCGATAGCGCGTGGTGGAGGACATGGGTATCCGGTCGAGACACGCAGCCGCAAGGGGCGGCGCGGCGGCATGGAAGCGGGCTAATTATATCGCCCGGCAGCGGCAAACGCCGATCGTGCGCGTCAGACGGCCCGGAAACAGCGCCGGCAGGCGTGCGCCGTGCGGGCCATCTTGGCGTCGCAGTACGGGCATGCCTTCGACAGCGTCGAGCGCCAGCGCCAGAACCCGAGCGCCACCAGCACGAGCAGCGATCCGCCGATGGCACTGGCAATGATCGTGTTCGTCAATGCGGCGCGGTCGACGGCGAAGGTTGGCATGCCCTCCGGGAATGCGTGCAAACTCCGCCCTTGTCCGTGGTGGCAGACGTCAGATCGCAATGCCCAACAAGGAGGTCGCATGCGCGGTTCAGCGCGATTGGCACGGTGTTTCCTCGTGGAACGCTCCCCGGCATTGACGTAGTACGTCATTGACGTATAATGGCGGGATGATCAGCTTCGTTGAAACAAAGCTGTTCACGCGACTGGTCCAGGAGTACTTGTCCGATGACGAGTATTCCAAGCTGCAGCAAGCGTTAATTTCCGATCCGGAATCTGGCGCAATCATTCCCGGCTCGGGCGGTGTCCGTAAGCTGCGCTGGGGTGTTGCCGGGCGCGGAAAGCGTGGTGGCATTCGAGTCATCTATTTCCTTCGCACTCGACAGGGTCAGATTTGGATGCTCACCCTCTACGCAAAGAATGTGGCCGAGAACATTTCGACCAATGTTCTGAAAAGGATAAAGGACGAGATCGATGGCTAAGACCGTATCAAAGCGCAACGTTGGATTGGAAATTCTTGAAGGTCTTCGCGAGCTCAAGCGTGGCGATGTCGGCCGTGTTGTAAATCTGCCGTCGGTTGCCGCGATCCGCGAGCGCACCGGGCTTTCTCAGGCCAAGTTCGCTGCCCTGCTTGGTGTCTCCGTACGCACGTTGCAGGAATGGGAGCAAGGTCGCCGCGCGCCTTCCGGCGCCGCGCGCACGCTATTGATGGTTGCTGCAAAGAACCCGCAGGCGCTCCTTGAAGTCGCCTAGCGATGCACGCTCAGACGGTTAACCGTGCGTCAAGCGGAGGTAGCTGGTTATTGCGTGTACTTCACACTCGCCAGAGGATAGTTGTCATTCTATTGTGGGGCGGAGATAAGTCTGCTCAAACTAGGGACATCGCCCGCGCCAAATTGATGGCGCTGGAGGCGCGCCATTGACGTGGCGCCCCGGAGACGAATCGAACGTCCGACCTGTCCCTTAGGAGGGGACTGCTCTATCCACTGAGCTACCGGGGCGCGGCGCGAGAAGTTTACCGGATCGCACGCGGCGTCAGCGCCGGGCAGTTTGCACCTGCTGCCAGCGCGGGCATGTGACCAGATGATCGTTCACGAGGCCGGTGGCCTGCATGAACGCATACATGATCGTCGTGCCGACGAAGCGAAAGCCGCGGCGCTTCAAATCCTTTGACAACGCGTCGGATTCCGGCGTGGATGCGGGCACGGCGGACAGCGCGCGCCACTTATTGCGCATGGGCTGCCCGCCGACGAAGGGCCAGACGTAACGGTCGAAGCTCCCGCATTCGCGCTGCAAATCGAGGAACGCGCGCGCGTTGGAGACGCTGCTCTCGACCTTGAGCCGGTTGCGCACGATACCGGGGTTGGCCAGCAGCTTCTCGACGCGGGGGGCGTCGAAGCGGGCGACGCGCGCCGGATCGAAGTCGGCGAACGCTTCGCGGTAGCCGTCGCGCTTGTTGAGGATCGTCGACCAGCTCAGGCCCGCCTGCGCGCCTTCGAGAATCAGGAATTCGAAGAACACGCGGTCGTCGCGGACCGGCACGCCCCACTCGTCGTCGTGATACGCGGCGTATTGCGGACTGCCGTCGGCCCACGGGCAACGCGCGATTGTTTTGGGCATGGGATTCGCGAACGGGCTTCGAAGGCGGCGATTATCGATGGAGCGGGGAGGGGAGGGCAATGCCGGCCGCGGCCGTCCGGGCATGGCAGAATCGAAGCGTGATCCCCTGGCTCGGCCCGCGCACGCCCTTTCCGCCGCTCGACACCGCGCTGGACGAGCCCAACGGCCTGCTGGCGGCGAGTCCCGATCTCACGCCGAAGCGTCTGGTCGAGGCGTATTCGCGCGGAATCTTCCCTTGGTATAGCGGTGACCAGCCGGTCCTGTGGTGGAGCCCCGATCCGCGGATGGTGCTCTTCACCGACGCCTTCCGCGTGCCGCGCTCGCTGCGCCGGGTCGTGAAAGAGGAGCGCTTCACGATCCGCGCCGACACGGCCTTCCGGGCAGTGATGGAAGGTTGCGCCACGATCGTCCGGCCGGGGCAGTCGGGCACCTGGATCACGCCGGCGGTGATCGCCGCGTATTGCGCGCTGCACGCGCACGGCTGCGCGCATTCGGTGGAGGCGTGGAGCGATGACCGCCTGGTCGGTGGTCTCTATGGCGTGTCGCTCGGGCGGATGTTCTTCGGCGAATCCATGTTTGCCGACGAAACCGACGCGTCGAAAGTCGCGCTGGTCCACCTCGTCGGGATCCTGCGCGTGCGCGGCTTCCCGATGATCGACTGCCAGCAGGAGACGGACCACCTGGCCCGATTCGGCGCCCGGCCGGTTCCGCGGAAAGCGTTTGCCGAGCGACTCGCCACATTGGTAAACTCCGCCGCGCCGGACAGCGCATGGGTGCCCCTGCCGGCAAGCGAGGTAACGTGACCCGCCTCAACGACCTTCCGCTTGCGTCGCTCCAGTTCTACGCGACGGCGCCCTATCCCTGCAGCTACCTTCCGGGCCGCGCCGCGCGGTCGCAGGTCGCCACGCCAAGCCACCTGATCGACACGCGCGTCTATGGGGAATTGGTCCAGCAGGGCTTTCGCCGCAGCGGCGCGTTCACCTATCGACCCTACTGCGACCACTGCCGCGCCTGCGTTCCGGTGCGCGTTCCGGTCGCGGCCTTCACGGCGAATCGCACGCAGCGACGCTGCCTGCGCCGGCACGCGGGGCTCGACGTGGTGCGGCGCGAGCTGTCGTTCAACCCCGAGCACTACGCCCTGTATTTGCGCTACCAGCGCTTCCGTCACCCCGGCGGCGGGATGGACCACGACAGTCGCGAGCAGTACCAGCACTTCCTGTTGCAGAGCAACGTGACGACCGACCTGGTCGAGTTTCGCGAAAACGGGGCCCTGCGGATCGTCAGCCTGGTCGACCGGCTGGCCGACGGACTGTCGTCGGTCTACACGTTCTTCGAGCCCGGAGTGGACGGGGCGAGCTACGGGACGTTCAACATCCTGTGGCAGATCGAGCGCTGCCGGGCGCTCGGCCTGTCTCACCTTTACCTCGGGTACTGGATCGCTGAAAGCCGAAAGATGGCCTACAAGTCGACGTTTCGACCGATTGAGGGGTTGGTGGAAGGGGAGTGGCAGTTAATAAATGCGTATTAAGCTATTGATTGATAATAAAAACAGCCATAAACAAGTCGAAAATTTAAACCCCGCATTCACGTAGATGGGACTGAGATTA
>Ga0209048_10004951_pt1 | contig 12661 bp, 14 predicted proteins | sample FrelakmetCRP12CR_FD_187146 | JGI IMG/M metagenome (GOLD analysis project Ga0209048, IMG submission 187146) | Freshwater lake sediment microbial communities from the University of Notre Dame, USA, for methane emissions studies - CRP12 CR (SPAdes)... | ecosystem: Environmental > Aquatic >... | reverse complement strand
GCCTGGCTGGAGGGGAGCGGACCTCAGCCCGAAGGGATGGCCGCCATTCGCGGGCTGGATGAAAATCTTCGCTGGCAGGATCGGGCGGCCCAGAGCCTGAAGAACTTCCGGCAGATGCACGGGGCCCTGAATTTCGAGACGATCGAAGCGCGCCCCTTATTCGACGGAGACCGGATCAGCGAATTATCCGTGGAAAAAAAGAACCGCGCCAGGAGCCTTATCGAGGACTTCATGATCGCGGCCAATGGGGTAACGGCCAAGATGCTCTTTGAAAAAAAATTTCCCTCCCTGCGCCGGGTGGTCCGTATCCCTAAACGCTGGGATCGGATCGTCGCCATTGCCCAGGAGCATGGATTCAGTCTCCCGGAGAACCCGGATTCGAAAGCCCTGGAAGGATTCCTGATGAAGGCCAAAGTCGATGATCCGGTTCGTTTCCCCGACCTCTCGCTCTCCATTATCAAGCTGCTGGGGGCCGGGGAATACGTTTCCGAGCTTCCGGGGGAGACCGCTCCGGGCCATTTCGGGCTGGCGGTAAAGGACTATGCCCATTCCACCGCCCCTAACCGCCGTTATCCTGATCTGATCACCCAGCGACTGCTTAAGGCGGCCCTGGCCGGAGACCCTTGTCCCTATGGGTCGGACGAACTGGAGGGATTGGCCCGGCGCTGTACCGAAGAAGAGGATGCCGCCCGGAAAGTGGAGCGCCAGGTCGGGAAATCGGCTGCCGCCCTGCTCCTCGAAGCGAGGATCGGGGAGCGCTTTGAGGCCCTGGTCACCGGCGCGGCCCCTAAAGGGACCTGGGTGCGTCTCCTTCAACCACCTTTGGAGGGAAGGTTGGTCCAGGGATTCGAAGGACTGGATGTGGGCGATCGGATCCGCGTCGAACTGATCCATACGGACGTCGATCGGGGGTTTATTGATTTTAAGCAGGTTCCCCGGAGGAGACCGCAATCCCTAAGGAATCCTTAATATAATCGATATGATCGGTTGCCGTTCGCGGGGTAAGTACCGCTTTATTTTGAGGTTCTGAGAGGATCAGATCAAACTTTACCTTTTTCAGCAGGTCGACGGCGGTTTTCAGCGGGACGGTAGATTTCAATAATATGCCATCTTGAATAAGGATATAGATTACGTTCCAATTCAAATCGACATGAAGGATTTTGATTATTTTTTTCATTAGGGCACTCCGGATTTTGAGTGGATGAAGATCTTCTTCACGGCCGGTTTCCTCCCGTTGACCGACAGGCAGGGTTAAACCTGTTTTTCAGGCCAGGGTCGTTCAGCCAAGCCCCCCGATTCCCCCGTATCCGTCGGCCGAACAGGTTACCCGGGGTTCCTCAAGACAATACGGTCTCCAGCAGCAGTCGATCTCTTGGCAATCGTCCATAATCCTGCGGAAACAGTCGGGATTCCCTTCGGCTCGTTGAATACATCGGACCAGGCGAGTCACATCCAAATAATCTCTGGCCAAAGTCGCTCTCCTCTTTTGAAAGATACCACCCATCGGTTTATCCAACTAAATCATATTGCCGGATTATTGTCCATAGGAGGAGGGATTCATTTTATTAGGGGAAAAACCCGGGGCCCGGGAATTTTCCCTAGAGCGGTTGGGGGAGCAGGAGGGTGGAGATGCGGGCCGGTGTTTTCCTGTTTACCTTTTCCAGAGGTCGGGATCGATCAGTCCGAGCCGGACCGCGTAGCGGATCAATTCCAGGGTGCTGTGAAGGTCCAGTTTGTCCATGATACTGGCGCGATGGTTTTCCACGGTTTTGGGGCTGATAAAAAGCTTCTCCCCGACTTCCCTGGCCGAATGCCCTTCGGCCAGCAGCCGCAGGACCTGCTCCTCCCTCGGAGTCAGGCCGGCATATTTCTCGTCGGTGATTTTGGCCTCTCGGGTTGGAAATCCCAATATTTTTTCCACCACCTTATGGGAAAGGGAGCTGTCCAGGAAATATTCTCCCCGGGCGACGGTTTCCAGGCCCTGCACCAACCGCTCGGCCGCCGATTCTTTGATTACATATCCCAGGGCGCCGGCCCGGAAGGCTTCGGTAATAAAATCAATTTTGGCGTGCATGCTGACAATCATGATCAGGATCTCAGGGAAAAGGTTCTTTAATTCCCGGGTGATCTCAATCCCGCTTTGGTCGGGCAGGGAGATATCCATAAGGACCAGATCGGGCTTGAGGGTTTTGGTCAGGCGAATCGCCTCCTGCCCATCGCCGGCCTCCCCGATGATTTGAAAGGAATGGTTGTCGACCAATAAGGACTTGAGACCCGCCCGGAACAGCGGATGATCATCAACGAGCAGGATTTTTTTCTTATCGCCCATAGGGTTCCCTCCCGGTCGAAATTTGGGAAGGAATCTCGATAAAAACCCGGGTGCCCTGCCCGGGCTGGGAATCAATTTTCATCGTTCCCTGGAGCAGGGTAACCCGCTCTTCCATACTGCTCAGGCCCAGGCGTTTTTCTTCGATCGCCTCCTCCTGCCGTTTTTTTACATCAAACCCTTGTCCGTTGTCTTCAATGCGCAGGATGATATTGGGGAAAGAGGAGACCAGGCGGATGACGGCCAGAGTGGCGGCCGCGTGTTTATTGATGTTGATCAGCCCCTCCTGGATCAGGCGATAGAGGGCGATCCGGGTGTCGTAGTCCAGGCCGGCATCACCGATTCCGGCCGCCATGAAATCCACCCGGATCCGGTTTCTGGCTGAAAACTCCTCGCAATATTGTTGGACGGCTTTGACCAGCCCCAGTTGATCTAAGCTGGAAGGACGCAGGGTGAGGGCCATATCCCGAACCACCCGGATGGTATCCTGGAGTACCTGGGCCCATTCCTTGAATTTTTCACTGATCTCGGGGAATCCTTTCAAACGGTTTATCCAGGGGCCTTCCATTCCGACCTTCAAGGCCGAAAGATTTTGCCCGATCACGTCATGGAGTTCGCGGGAAATTCTCCGCCGTTCCTCTTCCTGACTGCGCAAAAGCTGTTGGCTGAGACCGCGTACCCGTTCTTCGATTTGTTTGCGCTCGGTAATATCGTAGATGGAACCTATCCTCCCTTTGGAGTTGCCTTGAGCATCGATCACGGGGGCAGACAGCACCAGGGCCCAAAAACGTTCTCCGTTGCGCCGCTGCAGAATCATTTCAGTTCCGCCCGGGGAGGCCTGGCTTTCAGGGAGGGATTGAGAGATCGAACCAATAGCCTCCCATTGATCCGGAGGCCAGTATTTGAAGGGAGGCGACGCCCCTACCAATTCCTCCTGGTCCCACCCCACCATCCGGCAAAAAGCCCGGTTGACATAGGATTGCCGCCCGTTCTGATCAACCACCGTTATACCGGCCAGGAAGGCATCTTCGACGGCTTGGCGAAGGGCCCGTCCCTCTCTCGCGGCTTCTTCGGCCCGCTTCCGCCTGGTGATGTCCTGCACCACGGCAATATGGTAGTCGGGCGACTCGCCCGGCGCCCACATGGGGGAAACCGTAAGGTTGACCCAGACCAAGCTGCCGTTTTTATGAAGGTACCGCTTCTCCATGGAGAACTCGCGGATTTTTCCGGCAATGAGTTCTTCCATATTCTCCAGATCCTCTTTGAGATCCTCCGGGTAGGTGATTTCCTGGAAAGTGCGGTAATGCATCTCCTCCGGGCTGTACCCGACTATATCACCATAGCGTTGGTTGATTCTCATAAATCTTCCGGTTGCCGACTCAATCTGGGCCACGCCCACGGCCGCCTGCTCAAACAACACGCGGAATCTTTTTTCACTTTCCCGCAGCGCCTCCTCGGCTTCCACCCGGGCGATGAATCTGCCCGTACGCTCGGCGATATCCTCGATCAAAGATATTTCTTCCGGCAGAAAAGGCCCCTCCGTCCCCCAGTCCTTCTCCTCCCGATAACCAACCTCCAGGGATCCTTTCGTTTGACCGTTGACCAGTACGTCGGCGGCCGCTTTCCAGGGGGTCTGTCGAAAATTCCCGGTCTCGAATTTTCTGTTTTCCAATACCAGCCGGGCGCAGGCGATTTCCGGGTATTGCCAGGCCGGGGGGATCAGATCAACGATTCCCTGGAATACTTCATCCTGAACCTGCCCGGGCTTCCGGAAAAGATCGGAAATGGAAAAGAGGCATTTCAGTTCTTTCACCCGGTCCCTTAGTCGGCCGGCCTCCTCCCGTTGCCTCGCTTCGGTGACCTTGCGCTGGGTCATGTCCCGAATGAGCCAGCGCAAGCCAATCCGCCTTCCCTCCAGGGCGCTTTCACCTGCCGCCTTGAGGGTGGCAGAGATCTGCAGCCCATCGCTGGTCCGAAGCCTTACCTCTCTGCCCGGCCCTTCCTCCTCCGAAGGGGTCTGGCCGGCGGGGGCCTCCTGATTACAATTTAGAAGGGCCAAGCGGCTGGAAAAGAAGGGCTGGTCTTCGGGAGCTACAAAAACAGTCAGGGGCCTGCCTTTCAGTAAATCCACGCTGACCTGAAGCAAGCGGGCGGCTGTTCGATTGGCTTCCTGGATGGTGCCGTTAGGATCGGTCACCAGGTAGCCGCAAGGGGCGAGGTCAAAGAGATCCTGATAACGCCGGCGTTCGGCCTCCAGGGCCTGCCGGGACAGGATCGACCGCTCATTCTGTTGGTGCAGCCTCTCATTCTCGGCCCGGGCTTCTTCCAGGGCGGCCAACAATTCCTCCATTTGAAAATCATCGCTCAAGGGGGTGCTCCTGTCGGCTGATCCAGCTCCTGGGCCTTTTCTGGGGGGATCGTACTCCACGATAGGGATCTTCCAATTCAATTATAACATGAAAATCCCCAAAACCCGAAAAAATCGAAGGGAAAAAATGGGTGAAAGGCCATTGAAGATTACCATATCTTTTCCCTCCCGCTTGATCTATACTATCATTAAAACCTACCCAATAGAAACCTCCCCGGTAAACGACCGGAAGTAGAGGGAGTTCGAATCTTCCGCTCTAAGGCTGTCGTATTCTCCCGGAGTGAAATACACCCAGAGGAGCAGTATCAGGCATGACTCTTGATTACTTGGTCAGGACGTATGGGTACCTGGGTTTATTCCTGGGCACTTTTTTTGAAGGGGAAACGGTTCTGATATTAGGCGGACTCACCGCCAAGTTAGGATATCTTAAGCTGCCCTGGGTCATGTTTTTTGCCTTTTTAGGCGCCTTTTCCGGGGACCAGCTATTTTTCTTGGTTGGACGTCATAAGGGGGTTACCTTGTTAAGCCGGTATCCCAAACTGCAGACCCGGGTGGATAAGGTCCATAAAGCCATGGAACGCTACCACAACCTGATCGTCTTAGGCTTTCGGTTTGTTTACGGCATACGTATTCTGACCCCTTTTGTCCTGGGGCTGGATAAACAGTTCAAGGCCGGCCGTTTCCTGATTCTCAATGGCCTGGGAGCCCTGCTCTGGTCCGTGGTCATTGCCTCAGGAGGGTATCTGTTCGGCGCGGCCCTTCAGATTCTATTGGAAGACATCAGGCATTATGAGCTGGAAATCATTTTGGGAATTTCCCTCATCGGCTTTATCCTTTGGGCAGTCCACCGCCTCCGAGGCAAATGATTGGCTCACCACATTTCTTTTTAGGTCCCAACCCAGCCCCCGTGTTTTCAAGTCTTCCAGGAGGCAGGGCCGGCCGGAAGGCATTAAAAGCCTCTGGGTTTGGGCCTGCTTTAAATAAAATTAGCCACTCAGGCCCGGATTCGAAGTCCGGAATACCTTTGGAAAACCCGTGCGCCGAGACCCGGCGGCCATAACAGAAACGGGGGGTACCCACCCAAAAGGGCGTAGCGTCAATTTTATTTGGTCTCCGCCTTTTCGACTCCTTTAGGCTTGGCGGAATTCTCCTCCTCGCCCTGGCCGGTTATGCCGTTCTTGAATTCTTGTATTCCTTTACCCAATCCTTTACCGATTTCAGGTAATTTTTTGGCCCCAAAAATAAAAGCGGCGATTACCAGGATTACCAGCATGTCTTGATTGATGCCTAACATAAGTCCTCCCAAAAAAACCGGTTAAAATGATTTAAACAAAAATAACCTGAAAGGTTGGTGTTACCCGGGTAAGGGGTAACGACCGCCGGGGCAGGACTCAACAACGAAGGACGGGATTCTTTTTATCGATCGAGTTTCTGGGAAGGAAGGTACAAAAATGATTTTCTGAAATATTTCCTGCCGGATTATTATCGGAGGTAGAAAGCGGGACCAGGTTCAATTGATTCTTGTGATCGGCGAGCAGATTTTCCAAATCGGGGTTTTCAAAGGATAGGTCGGAGGCCAGGATATCGGCCTCCAATAAACCGTAATAATTGAGGTAGATTGAAGTTCCCAGAAACAGGGAGATAACCACGATCACCGTCAATAACAGAATTTTTTTAGGTTTTTTCCCCATCGCCCGCTTCCGAATAGGTTGCCTCAAGTTCCTTCCAATAAATATCCTAACAGTTTTTAAACCGTTAGGCAATGCACCTTTTCAATGACAGATTATTGAGAGAAAATAGGCATCCAGGATATTCCCAAAACGTCAATAAACGCTTTTTCCACTTCTTTGATGGAATCCTCATCAAGTTGGAGCAGGGGACCCTTAATTAATCTTTGATTGTCTATGGCCCGGGCCTGGTCGATCAGCAGGTCAGAGTCTTTTTCCAACAACCCCTGAGCGGGGATCCTGATCCTTAACGGCTCGGCATCTTCCACAAGATTCGTTGTCAAAGGTATAACGATCGTAGAGGGATGTCGAGCTTCCAACAGCGCCTCGTTTTGGAGTATCAGAACGGGTCTGGTCTTGCCCGGTTCAGTACCGCTTCCCGGATTCAGATTAGCCCACCAGATCTCTCCGCGCCTAAGCATCCGGGGCATCTTCTATCTCGCTGAATTCAGCATTCACTTTTAGGCTCTCACTGCGTACCATTAAGCTGACTTTTTTTAATCGTTCCCGGCGGCGTTGCGTGTTCATTTCTTGGCTCAGGTGTTCGAGCGCTTTTCGGACGTAAAAGGCCCTTGAAATTTTCAATTCTTTGGATTGGCTATCCAGTTCCTTAAAAAGATTATCCGGCAACCGGACGGTGATCGTAGTCATTAATTAACCTCAATTTGTATTTCATTTTATATGCTATATTAATTAAAAAATGATGTCAAATATAAATTCTTCTCAAGATTGAATAAGCGTATATCCCATTCGTTCGGCCGGTCCAAAGTCCTGCTTGACCGAATTGAAAATTTCCGACAGGTGGCCCCAAGGATCGGCATGGGTATAGAATCTATAAAGGAAGAGCAGATCCACCGTCAGGCTGTCCATCCAGCCGATATCCCGGCTGTACCCGATAATCGCCCTGGTTTTGGAAATCTTCAGAAATTTTTTGCCGAATTTCATCCCCGAGGTTTTTCCCAATACACTGCAGGCCCCGAAATAAACCAGATTTTTATACTCCCCATACCCTTTGAAAGCTTCGTATAACACTTCGGAACCGATTTGTTCCAGGGTGGCAAAAACCTTCCCGGGGGCCCCATGGAAGGCCAGATAAAAAACCGGGGCATCCCAGGCTTCCAAGTCCGACCACAACAGGCCGTCGGGTTTGCGGGTATAAAACGTCAGATGCTGGGGGGATTCGATGAACCGATAAGCCACCTTTAAAGGCGGATGAATTAATGGGGCCAGGGCATTAATAAAACCCTGCACCGAGAGGTGCTGAAAGATCCGATCATCCCAGGAGGATTCCAGACAGACCAGCTTGCGGGGAACCGGGATGGTTTGTTTGGACCAGGTAGGGTGGCCGGCCGCCGTGCAGGCCCCGAACCATTTAGGGGTCTCCACCGGGCACTTTTCCACGCAGCATATTGGGCAGACCGTGTTTTTTCCATCGAAGCAGGGAAACCGTCTATCCGCCGCGGTCCCATGCCGCCAGTAACAATCATCGTTCATAATTTGAACGTTATCAGGACATCCCCGGTTTCCACCGCCTGTCCGGATTCAACTTTCACCTCCTCCACCGATCCGTCGCAGGGGGAAGCCACATAGCTCTCCATCTTCATGGACTCGATGCTCACCAGGTCCTGGCCCCGGAATACCCGGTCACCTGGTTTGACCCGGATATCTACTATCAGACCTGGCATGGGGCATTTCAGCCGGTCCGCGATTTCTCTCTTTTTAGGTTTAGGCAGGTATTGGGCCAGGGCCCACTCCCGGGGGCTGTAGATTTCAAAGGTCCGACAAATCCCGCAATAAGCGGCCCAGATAAAATTCATCCGGTACTGTAAGCGGAAATAATGAAACTGGCCGTCGATTTTCATTTTTAAACGCCGGCGGTAATATTCCAATACCGGGGTTTTGACCTGATAGTCCTGATCATTGACCCGGATCGCCCACCGGCGATCGATGGGGTCCCCCTCCAGTCGTACCTGGAAAATATCGGTTTCTCCTTTGACGATGTATTCATGGAAGGGTTGGGGTCGATGGGTGACCCCCACCTGGGTGACCAGCGGCTTCAGTGAATCCCGGATGATGCTTTGGCGATTGTGGTAGATCAGGGTGGCGGCCATGACCATGTAATGAAGCTTTTCAACCGGCGGGGCGATTTTCATTTGGGCCCCTTCGAAGTGGGTTTCGATAAAACCGGTGGAAAGGGCGCCGTCCTGGAAGGCGGGATGATTCAGGACGGTATTAACAAAGTCCAGGTTGGTGGTGATTCCCTCGATATGATAGCTGTTCAGGGCCTTGACCAAAGTCTGGATGGCCTCCGGTCGATTTTTCCCCCAGGCAATGACCTTGGCCAACAAGGAGTCGTAATAGGCACCGATCAAGCTCCCGGCCTCGATACCGCTGTCCACCCGGATGTTCTTGCCTCTGGGCAGGGCGTAGCGGGTGATCATCCCGGTGGCCGGCAGGAAACCCCGACTCGGGTCTTCGGCGCAGATTCGGGCCTCGACCGCCCAACCCCGGAAGGAGACTTCTTCCTGTTTAAAAGGGAGCGGTTCTCCGGCGGCGATCCGTAGTTGCAGTTCGACCAGATCCAGGGAAGTCACCATCTCGGTCACCGGGTGCTCAACCTGAAGCCGGGTATTCATTTCCAGGAAATAATAACGACCTTCCCGGTCGCAAATAAATTCCACCGTGCCGGCGTTGGCATACCCGGCTTCGCGGGCCAGGCGGCAGGCCTGTTCCCCGAGCCGCTGGCGAAGGGCCTCATCAACCGTCGGGGAAGGGGATTCCTCGATAATCTTCTGGTAACGCCGCTGGATGGAGCATTCCCGCTCGCCTAAGTGAACCACGTTTCCGTGGTGGTCGGCCAGGATCTGTATTTCGATATGGCGGGGATGAACGAGATAGCGTTCCAGAAAAATGCGGTCGTCCCCAAAGGCCTTGCGGGTTTCCTCCTGGGCCATCCGCAGGGCCTCGTCCAATTCCTCCGGAGAAAAAACGCTCCGCATCCCTTTGCCGCCGCCGCCGGCGGCGGGCTTCAGTAAGACCGGATAGCCCAGCCCTTCGGCAACGGCCAACAGCTCTTCCCGACTGGAAAGGGGCTGGGTCGGACCCGGGACTACCGGCACCCCGGCTTGGAGGGCTAAGGACTTGGAGGCGATCTTGTCGCCCAGGAGGGCGATGGCCGAAGCCGGCGGGCCGATAAAGACCAGCCCGGCCCGGGCCACCTGGGCGGCAAAGTCGGAATTTTCCGAGAGAAAGCCGTATCCCGGGTGAATGGCCTGGCAGCCGTGATCCCGGGCGCCGGCGATGATGTTTTCTTTGACCAGATAGGATTCCCGGGCCGGGGCCGGCCCCAGGTACAGGGCTTCATCGGCTTCCCGGACGTGCCGGGAACGGCTGTCGGCCTCGGAATAAACGGCCACGGTTTGGATTCCCAGCCGTTTACAGGTCTGGATAACCCGCAGGGCGATTTCCCCGCGGTTGGCGATTAGAATTTTTTTGAACATCGTTTACCTCACAGCGGGATATTGCCGTGCTTGCGGTCGGGCCGGTCCATGCGCTTGCCCTCCAAAAATTGCAGACTCCGAATCAAACGATGCCGGGTTTCCCGGGGAAAAATGACGTCATCGATATAGCCTCTCCGGGCCGCTAAAAAGGGGTTGGCAAAGGTCTTCCGGTACTCTTCGGTCTTTTCACTCAAGGCGGCTTCAGGGTTAGGCGAGGACTGGAGTTCTTTCCGGTAAATGACCTCGGCCGCTCCCCGCGGACCCATGACGGCGATTTCGGCCGTGGGCCAGGCATAGTTGATGTCGGCGCGGATGTGCTTGGAGTTCATGACCACGTAGGCCCCGCCATAGGCCTTGCGCACAATGACCGTAATTCGGGGCACCGTAGCCTCCACGAAGGCGTAAAGGAGCTTGGCCCCGTGGCGGATAATCCCGCCGTGTTCCTGCTCCGGTCCGGGCATGAAGCCCGGCACATCCACCAGGCAGATGAGGGGGATGTTAAAAGCATCGCAAAAGCGGACAAAACGAGCGGCTTTGGTAGAGGCCTGGATATCCAGAACGCCGGCCAGGGCGGCCGGCTGGTTGGCGATCAGGCCGATGGTCTGCCCGCCCAACCGGCCGAAGCCCACGATAATGTTGCGGGCAAAATGGGAATGGACCTCCATAAATTCAGCTCCGTCCAGGATACTGTAGATCAGCACATTCATATCGTAGGTGTGGTTGGGGTTGGCCGGCACTAAAAGGTCCAGGGCCGGATCGGTCCGTTCCAGGGGATCCTTGAGGTCCAGTATGGGGGCGGTCTGGCGATTATTGGAGGGCAGGTAATTGATCAAACGACGGATTTCCCGCAGACAGAGGATGTCATTGGGCATCACGAAGTGGGCTACCCCGCTTTCCCGGCCATGCATCTGGGCCCCTCCCAGGTCCTCAAAACTGATTTCCTGATGGGTCACCGTCTTAACCACGTTGGGCCCGGTGACAAACATATACGAAGACTGGTCCACCATAAAGGTGAAATCGGTTATGGCCGGACTGTAAACCGCTCCTCCGGCGCAGGGCCCCATAATGCAGGAGATCTGGGGGACCACTCCGCTGGCCAGAACGTTGCGGTTGAAGATTTCGCCGTAGGCGGCCAGGGAATCCACCCCTTCCTGGATGCGTGCCCCGCCGGAGTCATTTAATCCAATGACCGGCGCTCCGACCCGGACGGCGTGGTCCATGACCTTGCAGATCTTCTGCGAGTGGGCCTCGCCCAGGGAGCCGCCGATCACCGTAAAATCCTGGCTGAAGATGAAAACCTCCCGGCCGTCGATCGTGCCGTGCCCGGTGATGACCCCGTCCCCCGGAAAGGGATGTTCCTGACCGATGGCCCCTCCCCGGCCGGTTTTGAGGATGTCGAATTCTTCGAAGGATCCCTCGTCCAGCAGCAGGTCAACCCGTTCCCGGGCCGTAAGTTTGCCTTTGCGGTGCTGCTCCTCGAGGCGTTTGGTTCCGCCGCCTTGAAGAGCCCCGGCAATCAAGTCCTCCAGTGTGGAACGTCTGTCGGGCGGCCCCGGCTTGGTTTGGCTTGTTTTTCGGGTTTCCATTGGGAACCTCTTGGTTAGAATGAATTAAGGGAGCGGATTTCTCCATTTCAGCCGTGGGAAACGTGAAAAGTCGGAATCGCTGGAATAAAGCTCGCAACCGTGTTCAAGGGCCAGGGCGGCCAGGTGGGCATCCGGGACCAGATTAGCTGAGGCCTGTCCTGCGGTCAGCATCTCCTGAAAAACGACCCAATGGCGCTCAGTCGGAAGGATCAAACGGGTGCAGGGTTGGCCGAACCAGCTTTGCACCCGGGAAATGGCCTGATCCAGCGATAGCGGATGTTCAAAGACCCGGGGATTGGTTCCGATCCGGATAAAGGCATTAATGACCAGCCAGCAGAGACCAACCGGGTCGGCCCCTGACAGATGTCCATCCCACCAGGAACGTGCGCGGCTGTGATGAGGGCTGCGGCTATCTTCGGCGTAGAGCAGGAGATTGGCATCGACCAGAATCACCGACGGTTCTCTCCCTCAACCTGGGCCAGTAATTCCTGAATGTTATCCAGGTTCCGTCCGGGCCGTAGGCCCAAATGTCGAGGGGTGGTCCGGTATTTTTTTTGCTTGGCGGGGGCTTCCGCTATGGACAGCCCGGCGCGCAGGGCCTCGTTCACCACTGAGCGAAAGGGGATTTTGAGCTTGGAGGCCAGGGCCCGGGCTTGATCCAATACATCGTCGTCAATAATCAAAGTCGTTCTCACATAGACATTGTAGCATCAAATAAAATGATGTCAATGCATCATATTTTTGCCATCCCCTTCAATTTTTCATCCAGAGTTACCAGTTCTCCTCGCAATCGCCGGACCAACCACAGATAGCTGGCATCATAGGTAGTCAGTCCCGTTTGCCAAGCCAAATGGACCACCTCCGGTTGATCAACCTCGATCGACTGAATAGGGAGTTGTCCGGCTAAGCCCAGAGCCTGGAGGAATTCCTCCTTCTGTCTGGGATGGGCCTTGATCTTTTTCAGGCAGATGCTGGCCAACTCAAACCAAAGCAAAGTCGGCGCGACCATGGTCCCACCTTCTAACCGGGAAGCCATCTCTTCCGCTCGGGGTTCTCCGAAAATCAGGGCACCTAAAGCCGAAGCGTCAACGACGAGAATGCCCACGGCGGTCTTCCCGCACAAAGCGCAGAGATTCCTCGGGTGATTTCAGTCC
>Ga0209048_10004950_pt1 | contig 12662 bp, 14 predicted proteins | sample FrelakmetCRP12CR_FD_187146 | JGI IMG/M metagenome (GOLD analysis project Ga0209048, IMG submission 187146) | Freshwater lake sediment microbial communities from the University of Notre Dame, USA, for methane emissions studies - CRP12 CR (SPAdes)... | ecosystem: Environmental > Aquatic >... | reverse complement strand
CGCTCGTCGGGCGCGGCCTGAATGGCTGGCCACAGGTCGCCCAGCCGGCGGAGATCGGATTCGGTCAGTTCGACGTGCTGCACGGCGCTCCAGTCCGAGAATGGGGGCTCGGCACACTGCTCGCCTGCACTTGAGGTGGCACGATTCGTACCAGCTCTGCCATCGGACGTTTTGCACGAAAAAGCTCGCAATTCGTGAGGCGGCCGCGCACTAAAGTCGCCCCTCAGCGAGCCTAAAGCCTGCTTATCTCAGCTGTCGGGTGGCCTTCCGAGGGGGCGCGAGCGGGAAGCCCCGCCTCGTAGGTCAGCACCGAAGAACTGCGGGAATTCCACGGCCGCAACTCGTGCCAATGTGGAGTTTTATCTGCCCAGCCGCGGATTTGCGGGACGTGCCCAAAACGCATATCCTGGGATTTGCTTGGGTTTTCAAAAATCGGCGGTCCGGAATGGCATTTGCAGAGTTTGACGACGGTCACGTGGTGCCCGTGCGCTGAGAGGCTCTATGGAAATCCACCTTGTGTCGTCGATGACGCCAGACGATGAGAATCGGCTGGCTCCGACCGTGTTGGCCGCTATCGGGAGAGTGCTCGAGGGTCTGCCCGTATCGTATTCGGTTCGGATCGAAACCGTGACCGGCGACGCCATCCGTCACAATCACATCGCGCCTGCGGAAGACGCCGGCGCCCGGCCGGCGGCCGTGGTATTGGAAAATCCCATCCTGGTCAGCTAGTCTCGCCTCGCCTCTCGCGCCTCGTTCGTTTGGAGGTTTCTTCCGGGTTCACCAAACCGTGGAGTTTTCTCACCCTGTTGCGGGATTTGTATACACTTCCGCCGAGCCAAAACACCTGGTTTGGGGCGCTTTCTCAAATCGGCCGCGCGGCGCGTCATTTGCTTATACCATCGCGGACAGGTTGCGTTCCTGTGCCGCGAGGGCGTTGTGCAGATACATCTGGTGTCGTCGTTGACGCCTGACGATGAGAGCCGCTTGGCGCCGGAGGTGCTGGCGGCGATCGAGCGGGTGCTGGAGACCATGCCCGTGTCGTACTCGGTGCGGATCGAGACCGGCAGCGGGAACGCGATTCATCGCAACCACAAGGCGGCGAGCGGCGAAGCAGACGGACGACGAGACATCGGTCGCTCGGACTTCAACGTGCGACGTCTGGTACCCAGGACATAGCCGCACTCCTTGCGCCGGTGCACCTGCCGGCCCCATACTCCCCATCGTCCGAAAAGACACCAGATGAGACGGGCCATCCTGACGTCTGTGTGCCCCGCGCTCACGGTGGCCGCGTCGCCCGACCCGGAGGCCGCGCACCAGGACCTCGACTCCTTTGATGCTCTTGCCATCCTCCTTCAGCGGTACGACCGCCTTCTGGGCGACAAACTGAGGCATGTGGGCGTTGACACCGCGCGCCGACTCGATGAAGCGCGTCCAGATGCCGTATTCCGCCGCCGCCCATGACAGCTAGAGCGGGGCGAGCGCGATGCAGTGCCCGCCGAGGCCCGGACCCCGGTCGAATGGCTTGAAGCTGAGCGGCTTCGTCTTAGCGGCCTCGATGACTTCCCAGATGTCAATGCTCATCCGATCGAACGTCATGCGCATTCCGCGCATCGTGATCAGTCGTTCCAGCCCATCGTGATCACCCGTTCCGTCTCATCGTGATCGCTCATGCCACGCAGCGTGATCGGAGCGCAGCGACGTCGGGCGTCTGTCTGGGTGTCAGGCCTTCTTGGTGTCCTCCGGTTTCCGTCGCGAGGGGCCTTTCAGGGTGATCGTATACGCATTATGGACCAGCCGGTCGAGCACGGCGTCGGCGACCGTCGGGTCGCCGAGAAAGGTGTGCCAGTCCTCGCGCGGCAGTTGGCTGGTGATCACCGTCGAGCGGCCGCCGTCGCGGTCTTCCATCACCTCGAGCAGGTCTTGACGCTGGACCTCGGTCAGGGTCCCGAGGCCCCAGTCGTCGATGATGAGGCAGTCGATGCGAGCCAGCCGCGCAAGCAGCGTCGCGTAGGTGCCGTCGGCCCGCGCGAGCGCGAGTTCCTGAAACAGGCGCGGGAGGCGTCGGTACAGCGTGCGATAGCTCTGGCGGCAGGCTTGCTGGCCAAGGGCGCAAGCCAGATAGGTCTTGCCGACGCCCGTGGCACCCGTGATCAGGACGTTGCGGTGCTCGACGATCCAGCGTCCGGTGGCGAGTTGGCGAATCAGGGCGCGATCGAGCTCGCGACGGGGCGCATAGTCGAGGTGCTCCACGGCGGCCTGGGCGATCCGTAGCTTGGCCTCCTTCAGGTACCGGGCCAGCTTGCGGTTCTCGCGGGCGAGGACCTCGGCGTCGACGAGCAGGGCGAGCCGGGCGTCAAAGTCCATGGCCAGGGTGGCGTGGTCGTGCGGTTGGGCGAGATAGGCCTCGGCCATCGCGCGGAGGGACAGCAGGCGCAAACGGTCAGCGGTCGGATGAATCAGCATCGAGTGCCTCCTTCGGGATCCGGAAACGAGAGCGGGGCGGGCGCCGTGGCGCCCGACCCGCCCCCCGTGTACACGAGCCGGGCGATGGGGATCAGCACGGGGTGTCCTCCGCGAGCGAGGCCTGGTAGTACGCGGCGCCCCGGATGTTCTCGTGGGACCGCCGCGTCGGCGGCAGCGGCGCGTCGTCGAGGGGGAGGCGGTCGAGTCCGTGCTTGAGGATCGAGTCGACGTGCTTGTAGGAGCGTGCGCCGGCCGTGAGCGCCCGTGCGCACGCGGCATTGAGCCGCTCGGGCCCGTGCCGTTTCGCGAGGCGCATCAAGCCCAGACACGAGCGGTAGCCTTGCTCCGGATGCGGGCGGCTCTCCAGAATCGCGGTGGCCAGGGCGGCGACGGCCGGGCCGATCGTGCCGGCCCACTGGATCAGGCGGCTGGGGGTCCATTCGAGATGCGCGCGATGGGCCTTGGGCATGTGCGCGGGAATCGTCGTGTAGCCGCCGCGCTGGGGACTGCGGAGGTGGAGCCACACCCGTTGGCCGCGGTGAAAGACCTCGACCGTCGCCGCGGTCAGGCACACCTCGACATCGCTCTGCACGAGCGGATGCGGCACCGAGTAGAGGTGATGATCGACGTCGATGTGGTAGTCGATGTTGACGCGCGCCTTGAGCCATTCCGCGTAGACATACCGATCCGTGGGCAGGCGGGTCAGCGCCGGGCGGTCGAAGCGCTCAAAGAGCGTGCGGCGCGACTGCCCGCCGTAGCCCTTCATCGGGCGGTCGTTCAGCGCCTCGAGGAGTTCGGCGATCCGCTCGTTCAGCGCGGCCAGCGTGAAGAAGGTCTCGTGACGCAGGCGCGCCAGGATCCAGCGCTCGGCGACCAAAACGCCCGCTTCGGCCTTGGCCTTGTCGCGCGGTTTGGCGGGGCGGGCTGGCAGGATGACGGTCCTATAGTGCCGGGCCCAGTCGGCGTAGCTGCGCTGCACGCCCGGCTCGTAGCGGCAGGGATCGCTGACCCCGGTCCGCAATTGGTCCGGGATGACCAGCGTCGACACGCCACCGAGATACTCGACGGCGCGCGTGTGGCTCGCCAGGAAATCGGGCAGCCGCTGCGTCAGGGTCGCTTCGGCGTAGGTGTAGTTGGACGCGCCGAGCACAGCGACAAACAGCTCGACGTCGATCTGTTCGCCGGTGCGGGCATCGACCAGGTGCGGATGCTGGCCGGCGTAGTCGACAAAGAGCTTCTCGCCGGCCTTGTGGACCTGCCGCATCGAGCAGCGTTGCCGGGCGACCCAGCGGCGATAGTGTCCGCAGAAGGCCGAGTACCGCAGGCCCTCCGGATGCGTCGCGAGATACTCCAGGTGCAAGAGTTCCAGCGTCACGCCGTCGCCGCGCAGTTCCGTGTGAAGGTGGACCGGGTCCGGCAGCGAGCGCGCCGCCGACAGCGGCAGCTTCGGGCCCCAGAGCCGCTCCTCCAGTTGGTCGTCGGTCAGGCCAGTCACGGCCTCCCAGGTCAGGCCCTGGTGGGTGGCCCGGCTGACGACCGACGCGACACCACCCGCGCTCACGCCCACACTCCGGGCGGTCTCGCGGTGGCTCCGCTGCAGGGTCCACTTCAGCCGAAGAATCTCTCGAATCTGTCGCATGGGCAGTCGCTCCGTGGCCATCGTGTGCTCCGGGGGACGAAGGTTCGCCGAAGCCGCGATGGTAGAACGACGCCCGACGTCACGGGCCGGTGATCACGATCCGTGGAATCGGTGATCACGATGGCTGGAACGAGTGATCACGATGCCGTGGAACAGGTGATCACGATGCGGTGGAACAGGTGATCAAGATCGCGTGGCGCGCGCACGTCATCTTCAGTTCGTTGACCGGGGCGATCTTCACCGACCGGACGATGTTCTCGAGGGGTTTCGACGGATCCGCGACGCGGGATGAGGACACGGGAATCACGGCGTCAATGGCGGCCGCGTGGAGGGCTATCACAACCTCGGTGGCCTCCTGCTCACGCCGCCGACCACCTCGGGGATGGATTTGGCATGGACGTCCGGGTCGCTCGGGTCCTCGCGCTCGGGCGAGAATGCCAGGAGGAAGTCTGCGTGAATCGGCAGGCCGGTCTCTTCGAAAACCGGTCGCACGTCTTCTTCGGTCGTCCCCGGGTAGGTAGTCGGCTCGAGAACGACAGGCTGACCGTTGTGCACGCGCCTCGCAACCTCGCAAGGGTTGTTGATGACGAACGAAAGGACCGGCTCGCGGTGATGGCCAAGGGGAGTCGGTACGCAGGTCAACACGCCACCGCAGTTCACGGGTCCGCTGAACTCCGCGGACGCCCGGAATCGGTCGTGCTTGGTCGCCGCGGCGACCCGCCCTGCCCCGATGTGCTTGGTGTACGACTCGCAGTGGTTCAGTGCCGCGACCTTGGCGAGGTCGGAGTCGAAACCGATGACCGTGAACCGGCCTCGTTGGGGACCGAGGCCAGCGGCAGGCCCAAGTAGCCCCATTCGACAAAACCGATCGCGGCCTAGCGGGTCTGACTGCGGTCCGGCAGCACATCGAGCATCGGTCTCTCTCACGTCGTCTCATCGCGACACCAGACGAGAAACCCGAGTCCCTCGAGAGACGCGACACTCTTCTCTCAAAGCGGTTCAGTCTGGCATGAGGTCACGTGGACGTTTGACGCGGACCAACCCGCTACCGTGTGGTGAGCCGCAAGAGGGCACGGTTCAATTGACTCTGCTGACTTTTGTCTGCCATTCGTGGCACTGTCACAGGCCCCTCGTGATTCCAGCGTGTTTCCCGCCCAAAATGGCAGACGTGTTCCCACCGGCGGATGGCATGTTCCTGGCAAGTCTCGTGTTCCGTATCTCCGGGTCCGGGGGAGCATGTGTCGCCCTATTGCCGCACCGCCGATGAACTGAGCAAACGACGAACGCGGGTGTTACTGGGAAATCGATGAAAGGTCTGATTCTGAGTGGCGGCAAGGGCACCCGCCTGCGGCCGCTGACGTACACAAGCGCCAAGCAGCTGGTGCCGGTAGCCAACAAGCCAGTTCTGTTCTACGGCATCGAGGCGATGGCTGGCGCCGGCATCCGTCAGGTGGGCATCGTCGTCGGGGACACGGCCTCCGAGATACGCGCCGCGGTCGGCGACGGGTCGCGTTGGGGTCTCGAGGTCACCTATATCGAGCAGGACGCCCCGCGCGGCCTGGCGCACGCGGTGCTCATCAGCGAACCGTTCCTGGGCGACGAACCGTTCGTCATGTACCTCGGCGACAACCTGCTGAACAAGGGGATCCGCCCGTTCGTCGATCAGTTCGCCGCCGACCGGCCTGCGGCGCAGATTCTGCTCACCCACGTGCCCGACCCACAGATGTTCGGCGTCGCCGAGCTTTGCGACGGCAAGGTGGTGCGCCTAGTCGAGAAGCCGACGGAGCCAAAGAGCGACCTGGCCCTGGTGGGCGTCTACATGTTCGGCCCGGCCATATTCGACTCAGTGAAGCGGATCCGCCCGAGTTCCCGGAACGAGCTGGAGATTACCGACGCCATCCAGGACTTAATCGACCGCGGGCTCGAGGTGCACCCGCACCTCGTAGACGGCTGGTGGAAGGACACAGGGAAGCTCGAGGACATGCTCGAGGCGAACCGGCTGATCCTCGACACGCTCGCGCGCCGCGTGGACGGCGCGGTAGACGCCGAATCGCGCGTCGAAGGGAAAGTCGTCCTCGAGGCTGGCGCGGTCATCGAGCGGTCAGTGGTCCGCGGCCCGGTGATCATCGGGGAGCGGGCGCGCATCACCCACGCCTACGTGGGACCGTTCACGTCGATCATGAACGACGTCCAAGTGCGCGACGCCGAGATCGAGCACAGCATCGTTCTCGAGGGGAGCGTAATTAGCGACCTTGCCAACCGCATCGAGGACAGCCTGATCGGGAAGAACGTGCGGATCTACCGCCTGCCGGTGAAGCCGTCGGCCTACCGGTTCATGCTCGGTGACAGTTCCGAAGTCGGTATCCGCTGGTGAGACGAGGCCCATGAACGACCTAAAGCCGTACGCCGCCGCTGGGCGGGCGCCCCGCATCGTGGGAGTGAAGACCAAGCCGCTCCGCCTCGTGCCTGACGAGCGCGGCTGGCTCCTGGAGATTCTGCGCGCCGACGACACTGACCTTTTCACGAAGTTCGGCCAAGTCTACGTGTCCGCCACGTACCCCGGCGTCGTAAAGGCGTGGCACTACCACAAGATCCAGGTGGACAATTTCGCATGTGTGTCGGGCATGGTGAAACTCGTGCTCGTGGACACGAGGCCGGGTTCGGCCACCGAAGGGGTGGTCAACGAGTTCGTCATCGGGTCGCAGCAGCCGCTGCTGGTGCAGGTCCCGAATCTCGTCTACCACGGATGGAAATGCACCGGCGACACGGTGGCGCTGGTAGTGAACATGCCCACCGAGCCGTACTGCTACACGGGGCCGGACGAGTTCCGGCTGGAGCCACACGGCACTCTGCCGTACGACTGGAGCCGGAGAGATGGTTGAAGTCCTCGTCACGGGCGGCGCAGGATTCATTGGCAGCAACTTCGTCCGATATGCGCTGGCAACCCACTCGGACTGGCACGTAACGACGCTCGACAAGCTCACATACGCCGGCCGACTCGAGAACCTCGGCGACGTGATGGACGACCCGCGGCATCACTTTGTCCGCGGTGACATCAGTGACGCGACTGTCGCGGCTCCGCTCGTGGCGGCGGCGAACCTGGTCGTCCACTTCGCCGCCGAAACGCACGTGGATCGGTCGATCATCGGCGCAGGCGACTTCATCCACACCGACGTCTACGGCACGTTTGTCCTTCTCGAGGCTGCGCGCCGCGCGTCCAATCTGCGCCGGTTCGTGCAAATCTCGACCGATGAGGTGTACGGCAGCGTGCCAATGGGAGCGAGCCGCGAGGCCGACGAGTTGAAGCCGCGCAACCCGTACGCCGCGAGCAAGGCTGGCGCCGACCGCCTGGCGTACAGCTACTGGGCGACCTACGGCGTACCGGTCGCAATCACCCGAGCCTCCAACAACTACGGACCGTACCAGTTCCCCGAGAAGGTCGTCCCACTGTTCATCACCAACGCAATCGACTGGCAGCGCGTACCGCTCTACGGCGATGGGCTGAACGTGCGCGACTGGCTCCACGTCCGCGATCACTGCCGGGCGCTCGACGTCGTAATCGCCCGCGGGATAGACGGCGAGGTCTACAACGTCGGCGGGGGAAACGAGATTTCGAACATCGAGTTGACCCGGCGTATCCTCGACCTCCTCGGCCGCCCAGAGAGCCTCATCCAGCCGGTCGCCGACCGGCCCGGCCACGACCGACGCTACTGTCTCGATACGACCAAATTGCGCGGCCTCGGCTGGCGACCGCAGGCGGACTTTGCCGACGGCGTTCGTGAGACGGTCGAATGGTACCAGGACCATGAGTGGTGGTGGCGGCCCATCAAGCAGAGCGAACCCGCGTTCAAGAACTACTACGAACGCCAATACGGTGGCCGTCAGAGAGACGCGCTTCCGTCATGAAGACCTCGGGGCCGATCCTGATCATCGGATGCAGGGGCCAGCTTGGCTCCGAGTTCACGGCCGCCTTTGCGCCCGGATCTCCTGTCGTCGGCGTCGACAGAGAGGAGATCGACATCACCAATCCGACCGAGACTCTGTACTTCCTACGGCACCTGAGGCCGGAGATACTCATCAATTGCGCTGCCTGGAACGACGTGGACGGTGCCGAGGATCGGCCGCTCGATGCGCTCTGGTGCAATGCGTCGGCGGTGGGGACACTCTCAGAGGCCGCCAGGGAGTTCAATTTTACTCTCGTTCACTTCAGCTCGGATTTTGTCTTCGACGGCATGGGGGCTACGCCGTACACTGAATCGGACCAACCCCGCCCGCTGTCGGTCTACGGCATGTCCAAACTGCTTGGCGAGGCTCCGGCGCGGCTCGCGCCGAGGCACTACGTTCTGCGCCTCTCGAGCCTCTTTGGGGGATATGGGCGGCGAGGCTATGTCGACCGGATTGTCACCTTGCTTGAACAGCGCCAGCAGGCGTCGGTTTTCATAGACCGTTGGGTAACGCCAAGCTACTCGCCTCACGTTGTGCGGTCGACCTTGTCGCTGTTACGTGCGTCCGCCCCGCCAGGCATCTACCACTGCGTCTCCTCGGCTTGTTGCACGTGGTACCAACTGGGCCTCGAGTTGTGCGACCAACTCGGCGCCGACAATTCACTGCTCCGGAAGATCGAGTTCTCCTCCCAGAGCCAGCGTGCGCTCCGGCCCAGGTTCTGCGCCCTGGCGAACGACAAGCTCGCGTCGTACGTCGACCGCCCGCCGAACTGGCGCGCGGTTCTCGAGGAGTACCTACGAAGGCGGTCGGGCGACCATCAGGCGCCAGGTCCGTGCGGACGGACGGCGGAAGCTCCTTAGGCCCGGAAAGGCATCCGTTCGGGCGACCGTCGCCCGTATGTCATCGTCGGGCGCATTCAGCATCGTCGCGATCGTGGTCCTAGTTGTTGCCGCGTTCGTTGCCCCGCCGAGAGCGACGATGGTGTCCGTGCCGGGGGTCTCCCGGATGACGGGCCTGCGCTCGCCAGGAACAGGCGGCTATCTGGGCGGCACGCCAACCAGAGGGTCTCCGGCGTGCTTCAATCGACAATCGAGAACCGCAGGAAGAACTGCTCGATGATCCCCTTGTACCAGCTTATCCATGTCATCACCGCCGCATGTCGGCGCGGGTCGCCGCCCTCGTCGCGATACAGGAGGGTGCAAGCTGCGCCGCCGAGGGGCAGGAGAATCTCTTGTCCTCCCGTCCAGCGCCGGGCCTCCTGAAGGCGCTCAAACACACCCATCACAAAATCTTCCGCATCGTCGGAGTCGTATCCTGATTCCACCCGCGCGGATGTCAGCGGTTCGACGAACGTCGCGGCCACCTCGGCGGCTTGTCCCGCCGAGAAATGGTCATTCCCTACAGCACGGGTGAGAAACGCGGCAAGCAGGTAGAGGCGGTCCTCGAACTCCTGGTGAGCCGCGGTTGGCACGTCCTCGTCATCGAGTCTCTCCCTCACCTGCTTCGTGGTGTCGGCGGCAAGGAGAGTCTCGCGAAAGTATGTCGAGAGGGCTTGACCAAGTTGCCGGCTCGTGCCGCACTTCTTGCTGGCGACCTGGCCCCTCAGCGCATCGTTCATGAACCGCCGCGCTTTCTCGTTCAATAGCGCAATCCAACCGACATTCAGCGAAACGGCGGCTTTCAGCCTCGCGAGACCGTCGTCGCTTGCCACGTCGAGGGTTGGCAACGCCTCACTGACTACGGTCGCAAGCATCCGCTCGTCAGCCAGCGGTCTACGTTCTTGGTGAATCACGTACTCGCAGAGTGCAGAGAGAGCAAGGTTCTCGTCGCGAATCAGCAGAAATGGAGTCAACTCGGCATAGACCAGCTTCCCATCCGGCTGGAGAATACCCCGCGTATGGTGCCGGGTCGCCAGCGCCCACATGAGGCCTTGAACGTGGGGTGCCGTTCCGTCACGCAGCGCTTCAGCGCGACCTTCGTGGTACGCGCGCTTCATGGCTTCACGGCACCGCCTGGCGGCGAAGTTCTCGAACCAGTCCATTGCTGCGCCTCATGTCAGCTCGAAACACGGAAAGGCGGCCATCGGCGCCGCCGTCTGGAATCCACTGGGTGTTGGCAGCTACGCGGCTCTTGACGGTCCAGACCGCGGCTTGGAACTCTCTCCCGCCACATTTGTCGGGTTCCTACCGCCGGACTATACCGCGGCTGCAGTCTGATAGTCGAACGACGGAATGCTGCCAACCCTTTCCGGTTGGACCAGTGCCGATCTGGCACGAAGTGGCCGTGCGGATCCCACACAAGCGCTCCGCAACCGAGGGAGGCGGTCCGGGCCTACATAGGGGCGTCAAGCGAGGAGTGCAATCCGTTCACCTTGACCAGGACCGACGACGACATCCTTGAGAAGATGCGGCGCTCTGGCCTCTGCTCGCAACGGATACACGTACAATGAAGGCACATTCGCCAGGGAGCACGGATCCAAGGGACCAGAAGGGCGGGGTCGAGCGGGCGCTTCCCTGGCCCTCCGCTGGCTCCAGGGGTCGACCTCGCGGAGTCCCTGCGCGAACGACTGGAGATGAAGCGAACTATGAACGGAGGTTCTTCAGCAGCGGGACAGCACCTCGCCGCTACCTGTACTCCTTGAACGGCAACTGGCAATCGTGCTTACGCAGGAAGTTCAAGAACTTCTTGTAGTCGCGGGTGTCCATGTTGAAGAGCCGCGTGACGATCTTGTAGTTGCCGCGCGCCTCTTCGAGCCCCTTACGCACGAGATCGCGCACATTGGAGCGGGTGATTTCACGCTGCATGTAGAGCGGGTAGACCGAGGTCCAGAACGACTCGCGCCCGTCCACCAGGCGCTTGTAGAGGTCATCGGCCACGGTCCGGCGCCGCTCGCGCTTGGGGCGAATCATAACGCTCTGCCGCGTGCGAATCTCGACCGGTAAGTCGTCGAGATTGATGATTTCGTTCTGTCCCGTCACCACCAGGCGCTCGATGACGTTCTCCAGTTCGCGGACGTTGCCGGGCCAGCCGTGTTCTATGAGCGCGGCAGTCGCATCGTGCGACAGCGTCTTGGGCGGGTACATTCCGTTGCGCGTGAAGTGGCGGAGGAAGTGCTCGGCGAGCGCCGGGATGTCATCCTTGCGCTCGCGCAGAGGCGGGACGATCAGGTGGATGACATTGAGCCGGTAGTAGAGGTCCTCGCGGAACGTGGCCTGCGCGATCATCTCAGGCAGGTTGCGGTTGGTGGCGGCGATCACGCGGACGTTGATGGTCGCCAGCGTGCGGTCGGCGCCGACCTTCTGCAGCTCGCCCGTCTCGAGGAAGCGCAGCAGTAGCCCCTGAAGTCGCGGCGTCATCTCCCCGATCTCGTCGAGGAACACCGTGCCCTGGTCCGCCATCTCGAGCTTGCCCTGCTTGTCGCGGTAGGCGCCGGTGAAGCTGCCCTTCACGTGGCCGAAGAGTTCTGATTCGAGGAGGGTCTCGGGAAGCCCGGCGCAATTTACGATTACGAACGGCTTGTCGGCACGACCGCTGTTCGTATGAATGGCCAGCGCGACGAGTTCCTTGCCCGTGCCGCTCTCGCCAGTCACAAGCACCTTGGCGTCCGATCGGGCGACGCGCTCGATCTCCGCTTTCAGGTCCAGCACGGGAAGGCTGGTGCCGATCAGCTGGGCCTGCCCATTTCTTCTCATCGCGTCACTGCCCCTGCCATGCGCCGGTCTAACTTGCCTCTCGCTAACCCGATCAATCGTCCACCGACACGTTCCCCGTCGCTGCCGAATTGACGCCCTACTGACTATCGCCGCTCAGGAAGTGGTTCACGCTGCGGCTGGAGACCTCGTCCAGCGTCGTGAACACCGCCCCAACCCGGTATCGCCCCCGGTTGTCGCCCTCGAGGCTGCCATCCACCACGCGCCGCACTTCCACTTCAACGTTGAAGGGATCGGCCCCGAGCGTGGTGTGGAGTCGGGCCCTCTGACCGATGCTCATCTTCTGCGACGTGGAGAGGAGCACGCCGCCGGCGCTGATATCCACCAACCGGACGGTGAGCGCCGTCGGGAGACCGACTTCCAAACCGTCCATCATGGGCACTCTTGGCTCACGGCGCCGTTCGAGAAAAGCCTCAGCCATGGGCTATGCCTCCGCAACCGGCTTCATCTCGGCCAGCCGGGCCGCGACCATTCGGTCAATATGCGCGAGGACCCCGGCACTTGGTTCGACGAACTCCACGCCGACCAGGTAACGCTCGCCTTCCGGCGCCTTCTCCGACCTCACGTGTCGCACCTTGGCCTGGACATCGTGCGTCGTTCCACCGAATGCGAACCGTACAGCCCGGACCATCTCCGGGTTGACCGGCATCCTGGATTCGACGAGCGCCCCACCGCGCGCGAGGTTGCGCAACGGAAGATCCTCGACGATCTCGAGCGATCCCCACAACTGCCCGATGATTTCGAAGCGCAGGTCGGTGCGCCTGTCCCCAAGCCGCTCCTTGAAGGCCATCGGTTCGTCCTCAAGAGAAACCACAACCGCACGTTGCCTATGAACTTATCGGCACAAAGCCGGTCGGCCGTAAGACCGTTGGCTTCCGGCCAGCGGCTTGCGGCCAACACGGCGC
>Ga0209048_10004949_pt1 | contig 12663 bp, 10 predicted proteins | sample FrelakmetCRP12CR_FD_187146 | JGI IMG/M metagenome (GOLD analysis project Ga0209048, IMG submission 187146) | Freshwater lake sediment microbial communities from the University of Notre Dame, USA, for methane emissions studies - CRP12 CR (SPAdes)... | ecosystem: Environmental > Aquatic >... | reverse complement strand
AGGGTCATTACCCTATGGTCAACTTTTCCCATCCCCAGGATGAAGTCGGTCCTAATGTTCACCCCAAAGGAAGGCGGCGGCTCCATCTGGCTCTGGCCGATATTGATCACGTCGGCAACCTCGTCTACAATGATCCCCATGGTCAAATCCTGAAGAGTCCGGGTGAGGTTCACCACGATGATACAGGTCCTCTGTCCGTCCTCTTTAGCCTCCATCCCAAACTTAAGACGCAGGTCGATGACCGGGATGACCTTGCCGCGGAGATTGAGGACTCCGCGCACATAAGCGGGTATCGTGGGGACAGCGGTTATGTCCATCATCCCGATAATCTCGCGGACCTTTAAGATTTCGAGGCCATACTTCTCATTGGCCATCAGAAAGGTCAAATATTTTCCTCCCTCAAGGGCTCTGACCCGGTTGCTCCCTTGGGCATCCTGCCCGGCCTTCGCCATGGTTGTATTCGTTCGGTTGTTCATTGTCATCTTCCTTACCCCACACCTTTCGCAGTCACCGGGTTTGAGGCTTGTCTGGCCAGGGCGACGATTCCCTGGGGGTCGAGGATAAGGCCGACACGACCATCGCCAAGTATGGCTCCACCGGAAATCCCCCGGATTTTGCCGATACCCGCTCCCAGGGATTTTGCAACCACCTGTTGTTGTTCGACCAGTTCGTCAACAAGCAGCGCGCAACATTGATCTCCGTCACCAATGATGATCAGGAGTCCCTGGGCCGGGTCCTCGACAGCCCCCCGGATGTCGAAAAGACGATGCAGCCGAATGATGGGCATCACCTTTCCCTGCAAGATCACGATTTCTCCCCGGCCGACGACGGTGGACAATGCCCCTGCCTCCGGCCGGAAACTCATATTGATGTTGACCATCGGCAGGATGTAGCGCTGATTTCCGACCTTGATGAGCATGCCGTCAGTGATGGCCATTGTCAGCGGCAGGCGAACGGAAAAGGTACAGCCCCTGCCCGGCTCTGATGAAACGTCAACGCGGCCCCTGAGGATTTCGACGGCCTTTCTGACCACATCCAGTCCCACGCCCCTCCCCGAGATGTCTGTTACCTTATCCGCCGTGGAAAAGCCGGGCTGAAAGATCAGATGGATGAGCTCGCTCTCAGAATGACCCATGCCAGAATTGATCAACCCCTTTGCGATTGCCTTTTCGATGATCTTGCCGCGGTCCAGTCCTCTGCCGTCATCGGATATCTCGACCACCACGTTCCCGCCGGAATGGTAGGCTTTCAACAACACGGTTCCTGCTTTCGGTTTTCCACTTTTTTCTCGCTCCTCGGGCGGCTCGATGCCATGATCCACAGCGTTACGCACCAGATGAACGAGGGGATCGTTGACGAGGTCGACCATGTTGCGGTCGATCTCGGTATCCTCCCCGATGGGAATAAAGTCGATCATGATCTCCCGTTTCCGAGCCAGGTCACGGACCAGCCGGGCAATCTTATGAAAGGTGGCCTTGAGCGGAACCATCCGGATGGACATGCACAGGCCTTGCATCTGCCGAACAATCTTGCCCGCATGGTTCACCTTCCGCTGAAGCTCAGGGGAGGTTCCTGAGTTGACCGTCTCGTCCTGTGCAACGATGGAGTGGCCGATCACTAATTCCCCAACTATGTCAATCAGGCGATCCAGACGGTCCGTGCGCACCCTGACCGAGGATTCCACTGCGGGTTCGGCGCCCACCAGCCGGCGTTGCTTTCGCAATGCCCGGCCCACCTCCGTGAGGGATGCGGCCTCCGACCTCACAATGGCCAACCCAATGGGTTGATCGCCCTGATCGGCGGCAGCCGCCTCTATCTCTTCGCGATCGGCTTTGCCCTGAGCCACAAGAATATCGCCCAACCGGAGTGGCATCTCCGGGGCTCCGCCGGCTTCGCCCAGAATGCCTGCTGTTTCCGGATCGGCAAGCAGAGCCATCAAATCATCGAGCCCTTCGGGCGCCGCCATGGGTTCACCGCCCAAGGCATCCTGGATGTTTTTAATCAGATCCTTGAGCGCATCCACGGAGCGGAATGCCAGATCGGCATACCCTCCGGTACAGCGAATTTCTTTGTCACGGATTCTGCTGAGAAACGACTCCGCCCCATGGGCGAGCGCTGATATAGGGTCGAGACCGAGGAAAGCGGATGTTCCTTTGATAGTGTGAAACGCACGAAAAATCGTGTTGACGGCTTCGGTGTTCTCCGGGTCTGTCTCAAGTTCCAGGAGGGCAATCTCGGCGCCTGCAATTAAATCCCGGCTCTCGCTGATGAACTCCCCCAGGAGAGCCGGGTCAGCTTCGGGCGGCAACCCATTGAATCGACCCGCATCAGCGCTCTGCCCAGAGGTCCGGACCTGATCGCGCTTGAGGGTTGAAAAGGGGGTTTCCTCCCCGTCGGATCTCTCCATCACGTCAATGGCCTCCTCGATGAGAGCGCCTATGTCGGCAAAGAAACCGGATGAGTCAGAGCCCTTTTCCTCCATCATCTGGTCGATCTTTTTTATTGCTTCTGCCATAGGCCTTCGGACCGAGGGGGAAGAGGACTCTGCGACGGCATGGAGCGCCCTTCGCACACGGGCCAGTTCTTCCAGGTCAGTGGGTTCAATTTGAACAATCAGTGCGGCGATGTCATTGAGCGTGACGTTCCCGCGGCTCATGTCCCATTCCATTTAAGCCCCTTTTTCAAATACCTTCTCTACATTGATGAGAGCGATTACTTTCTCATCCACCCTGCATTGTCCCTTGATATATTTTGCTCCTTCAACAGGCAGGGTTGGGAGGGTTAGCTCCATCTTGCTTACCGGCACCTCGATCGATTCAACGACTTCATCCACCAAAAAACCTGTCTCCAACGTCCCGGATTCAATGACTATCATTCTCGTCTTCTCGGTCAACTCATCATGGGGCAGACTGAAAATTGTCTTTAAATCCGTGACGGATAGAATATTCCCTCTTAAGTTCACAATTCCCGCAATATGTTCCGGGCTTGAGGGTAGATACGTTATCTTACCCGCCTTAATGACCCTTTTTACTTCTGTTATCTCTACTCCGTACCATTCTCGATCCAGCCGGAAGACGACGAACTGCAGGCTTTTCTCCTTCGGTTCTTCTCTCTCGTAGAGATCATCATAGTAGACCCTATCCGCAACAGTCTCTGGTATTTCGCCCATTCTCTCTGATAGCCGTACATTTTTTGTATTTTTGCGCATTTCCTGAATCCCTTTGACAAAACCCATCGCTTACGCCTTGCGTGTCTTCAGGAATCCCGCAATCTTCTCAAAGAACTTTTTCCCCTCAAAGGGTAATCCGATATAACCATCGGCGCCTGCTTCTTTTGTGAGTTGAGATAATTTGTCCTCGTCCTTTGCAGACATGAATACGATCGGGGTATTTCGGGCGATATCTTCTACTCTTAGAATACGGCAGACCTCATTCCCATTAAGGCCCGGGAGGTTGTAATCTAATAAAATGAGCTGGTATTGACGCGCCTTTGCTTTCTCAATGCCTGCTTCGCCCGTTTCAGCTGTCTCGACAGAAAATCCCCCTGCCTCAAGTCTAAACTTGAGCATTGCGTTTATTGAAGGACTATCCTGAATAATCAGTATCCTGTCCACCCTTACCCCCCCCATTCGTCTTATAGATTGTTTCGTTTCTCTGTGCTTGGATAGCCTAAATGGTGCAAATTTCATTCCAGACCTCTACCCTTTAATCGTTGTTTGCTTGATTTGTCCCCATCAACCAGGCACTTATCTCAAAATTTTGTAATTAAAACTTTATCCTTTCTCTATAGGAATTTCCCTGTACCTCGTAATTAAATCCGAAGGCAAGCGGGTTCAAAAAAGACGTTGATACGTGAATGTGACGAAAAATGTCAGTGAAGGATCGATCAGTTAGGACTTTTTGTTCATCTTCTTCAGAGCAGTCATCCGATCTAAATAAAGTGACGGAAGATCTCATGTGAAAGGTCTTGCACCACACCTAAAGGAAAAAGAGTTTCGCTTTGATTAAGAACCATTTTCTTTGTAGTCCGTAAATCCATCTCTGTTTAGTCATGCGTTTGACTGGCAAGTTTTCTTTAGTTCACGCGTTTGGCTGCATAGTTTCTGATCACTCATGGAGCTTCCCATAGACTTTTTTGAACAATGATGATTTGGAACTACTTAGCCCACCATAAGAGTCTCAACTCAAATTGTGGATCAAAGCCTTCGAAGCGGTCGAACACCTGGAAGACATCGCTCCATACTTTGTGTCACAGCGATTAACCCAAGATGAGTTTCCTATTTCTGAAATGATTAATTTCCATTTTCGGGAATAAAGTTTCTGAAAATAATATAAACGCAATAAAATTAGGATTACATAAAATTGTAGGGTGCGTTCCCCGAACGCACCCCCTAAATGCATGATCGGGGATCATGCCCCACGGAATTGTAAAAATGGAAATTGCGTCTGCATCAGCACAGAATCCAAACAATCCCACGAATGGTCAGAATTCGCCCATCTATTGACAAAATTGGTCATCCCGCCCCTTTAAAGTTTTTCAAAAGCTCCTAACTTCCACGATTAATTCGTCCCGTAACCACAATATTAGATTTTTTGCACGGGATATGCTTTTTTTATTCAAAGGTGTTTTGCATTAATACAGGGTTAGGAAGTTTTGAATTTTTGAAAAGTCAAAAAATAGAAAAGGTCATGCTAACCTCGGCTCAACGTTTAACAAGATCAATGACTTGCAGACCCTAAATCAAATTCAGGGTAGCAGCGCAGTTTGGTTTTCGTTCTTTCTCATGTTGAACTTTTTTTGTGATCTCGGTTTTTGTTTTTGGAATTTACGTTTTGAAGGCTTTCCCTGTTGGCGAGATTTTTGCTTGTTCAGGATTGAGCCGGAATAAGACTCTTGAATGATGAGGAACAGATGAGAAAGGAGAGGCGGGGCGGATGGAAAAAATGGCTCAAACCATGGATCGGGCGGTCAAGGTGATGGCGCCGAAAGAGGGTAAATACCTGACCTTCTCGTTGTTGGGAGAGGAGTATGGAATAGGAATTCTGAAGGTAAAGGAAATCATCGGGATGATGCCGATCACGACCGTCCCGCTGATACCAAACTTTGTCAAGGGGGTGATTAATCTTCGCGGGAAGGTGATTCCAGTGGTGGATCTCAGGCTCAAATTTGGGATGGAGGAGATAGACTATACCGAGCGGACCTGTACGATAGTGGTGGAGATTGCAAGCCAAGCGGGCTCCATTCTGATTGGCGTTGTCGTCGATTCGGTTTCAGAGGTTTTGAACATTAAGGGCGCCGACATTGAGGGGACACCGAACCTTGGCGCCAGGTTGGATACCGACTACATCCTCGGGATGGCCAAGATCAACGGCGGAGTAAAGATCCTTTTGAACATTGACAAGGTATTGGGTTCGGAGGAGATGGGCTTGTCAGATCGTGCCGCCTAATTCGGAACGGGACCGGCTGCAACGGGAAACAGATACGAAACAGCGATGGATCCCATGGAAAAAAGGAGGTGGTCTATGGGCAAGCTTTCAAGAAGGGGTGGAATAATAATGAATAATAGCTGAAAGAAATCACATTTAATTCAATCCACTTTATATTAGGAGGTGCTTCAATGAAAAAACTTGTCGCAATGATTCTTGGGGTTAGTTTTCTTGTGCTGATGGCAGGGAATATCACTTTGGCCGCTCAATTCGGAACTGCTGCTGAAGCTGAGGCATTGGTAAAAAAAGCAGTCCAATTAATTAAGACCGAGGGAAAAGAGAAGGCCTTTGTTGAGATTAACAATCCGAAAGGGAAGTTTGTTGATCGGGACCTTTACATTTTTGTTTATGATATGACCGGTAAATGTGTCGCTCATGGGTTTAACCAAAAAATGATCGGAAAAGATCTGATTGAAATGAAAGACAAGGACGGGAAGTATTTCGTCAAAGAAAGAATCGAAATTGCGAAGACCAAAGGCAGGGGCTGGCAGGACTATGAGTTTACAGACCCACTCACGAAAAAGATTGAGCATAAGTCTGCTTATGTTGAAAAGTTAGACGACCTGATCATCGGTTGCGGTATTTACAAAAGATAACTTGGGGGAGGGTTAAATGGACCACGGCCTATTTAACACTCCGGGTCACTGACGGAAATAAGGGAGGAACAGATGAAACAATTCTTTTTAAATCAGACCTTGTCAAGAAAACTGTTATTTGCTCCTTTGGCGATCATTATCTTCATGGTGATATTGGGTGCGGTAGCCTACCTCAATCTTTCCAATCAGAGATCGGTCATTGTCGATATTTTTGACAACCATTTTAAACCCTATCAAACCAGTGCAACGATCGTCAAGGACATTGCCAACGTTCATAGCAATCTCTATAAAGTCATTAGCTGGGCCAATGCCAAATATGAAGAGGGGAAGATTAACCTTCTCGGGAAGGAACAATTGGCCACTCTGGAGCGAACCGCCAACATCATTGGGCAATCCCTCCAGAAGAAGGGATTGAGTGAAGAGGAACAGACGTTATTTCATACGATCATGGATCATCTCACGCAGTACAAAAAAGCGTGTTCTTCAGCCATTGATCTGGCCAGTTCCGATCTCAATTATGCCACCATGTTCATGGAGACTGCCGATGAGAAGTTTCAAATTTTGAACAAGAGCCTGCATGACCTATTGGATCTTGAAAGCAGTTTGAGCCAAGCAAGCTACGATTATTCCCTCAAAAACTTCAATAGCGCCTTAAGGCTTTTTATCCTCATATTGGCAATTGCCATCGGTTTTTCGATAGTGGTCAGTCTTTTTACCGCCCGGTTGATTACCCGTCCTGTCAAGGAAACCATGCAGGTGATCCAGACAATCGCAGAGGGAGATTTGACCCGGGAGATTGAGTTGACCTCTCGGGACGAAATAGGGCAGCTGGCTCAGTCCGTTAATACCATGCGCATAAAGATGGGAGAGACGGTAGGCCAATCCGTGGTGATGTCTCAGAGTTTATCAGAAGCGGCCTCCGAACAGGCGGCCTCCCTGGAGGAAACCTCTTCGTCCTTGGAAGAGATGACCTCCATGACCAAACAGAATGCTGGAAACGCAAACCAGGCGAACGACCTGATGGCAGCCGCTCAGCAGACGATTGAAAAGGCCAATCTCTCAATGAATGAACTGACGGGATCGATGAAGGAGATCGCCACGGGCAGCGAGGAGACTCAGAAGATCGTCAAGACCATTGATGAAATAGCTTTTCAGACCAATCTTCTCGCCTTGAATGCCGCCGTTGAGGCCGCGCGTGCGGGGGAGGCAGGAGCAGGATTTGCAGTGGTGGCAGAGGAGGTGAGAAACCTGGCCATGCGGGCGGCAGAGTCGGCGAAGAACACGTCGAGCCTGATCGAGAACATCGTCAAGAAGATCAGGAACGGAGAGAAGTTGGTGGGGGTTACGAATGAGGCGTTTAAGGAGATCACGGGAAGCTCGACGAAGGTCGTAAAGTTGATTGCCGAGATTGCGTCGGCGTCGCAGGAGCAATCCCACGGGATTGATCAGATCAATCGGGCTGTATCGGAAATGAACGGGTTGACGCAGCATAATGCATCAGGGGCCGAGGAGTTAGCGTCGATCATGGCAATGTTTAGGACCAACCATGATTCTCCTGAGATATTCCGTGATCGGAAAAAAGCGGTTAAAGACAGAACCTCAAGAGGAATGCGCCAAGAATTAATGGTTTCCCCTTCTTAGGGGGCCGAGTTGACATCACATTTCTTGGTCAGTGAATCGCATTTCAGACCCTCCGTTGGCTTTGCACGGAGCAGCAAATCAGGTCGTGCAATCGGAGGCTGGGACAGCAATATTGGGTGCGCTGGCTGACGAGGGAAGAATCCGGTTTCTGCACGCGAAGATGGAGGTCGAATCTGCGCTACCCCTTCCGTTGCCTTGTGGGGGATTCCGTGAGAGGTCCAATTCCTTTTTGGACCTATCAAAAATCCCCGTCACTTCCAAAGCCTTCACAGTTTCGTAATTCTGTTCCATAATTCTGTTCCATGCTTGACTTTTGTTGCTCATTGGTGTATCTCTTGCATTGTCCCTATTACAAATCAGGTGGGGTTGTTCTGAGTTCAGAAGGAGAATGGAGAGGATGGCACAGAAAAGGATTTCGGAAATCTTGAAATTGGTCGAATTCCTAAATGGGGAAGTGAAAGAAGTCTCCAAACGGCTGAGTCGAGTCACACCCCGGGAGGTAACTGAAAAGTTGGGGACCCTCGCTCTGATTCGAGAAAAGATACTTAACCTTCCTGTCGATCTTCCCCCGGAGATAGAAAAAAAACTGACAGATCTCTACCCCGCCATCGATAGAATCAAAACCAAACCCTCGTAATGCGACAAGTTCGGAGTTCAGAGTTGGGAGTTTGGAGAGAAAACACCTAAATCTGGATTGATCCTCCGAACTCGATTGCTCCGAACTCATGACGATTCGTAAAATCCAAGGCTGGCAAAGGAGACAACGGATTGGGTTTCCGGGGTGTAGGCCTGCCCATATTTGAGGAGCTTTCCCTCTTTGGCCTCCATGACCTTGAGCAGGGTGTAGATGGCAGGGAGTCCGCAGATCTTTCTTCGATCCCTCTCTCTTAAAATAGAAGCATAAAAACCCTCTCCATCCATTTTCTCCACATACCCGAGCATCTCCCGGTCTACCTCTTTCAGAACCCTCAGATCCGCCTCTCCCACTCCTTTCCGATCTCCGAACTGAAGACCCATGTGGGCCAGATCAGCGCTGGCAAGGTAAAAGATCTTTTCTCCTCTTGCGGAGACCGATTCGGAAAGGGCGTCGACAAACTGGCGGAAGGGGGTCAGTTCCATGGGGGAAACGGACTGATCGATAGCCTCGTGGAATGAACCGCATAAAACGGGAACGATTCTTATCGATGCCGGCTCTGGATAAAGGTGTCGGAGGAAAAGACATTGAAACTCCACCGAGTGTTCGTTTCGATGAACCCCCTCATCCCGGAAGAGATCATAGGGACAACGGGACTGGATGGCTTCGACCAGTTCTTGATCCACGTCTAATTTCCCCAGGGGTGTTTCAAACGCCTTTCGGGTGAGGGAGAAGGGGTGCTTCATCCCGGTATGGGCGACTCCGAGAATGACAAAACAATGGGCATCATTTCTTACCCCGATTTCCCGGTGGGCAAAAGCATAGCAACTGCCTCCCCTCTGAAAATCGATATGAGGAGCAATGGCTCCTCTCAATCCGCCGTTTGCCGCCCTTTGACCCACCGATCCCGGCCCGCCCTCTTCCTCAAAATATTGATTGAGCCGGGTCCTTAATCCATCCGGATGGGCCTCGTAGCTTTTCCCGGCAAAGGCCGCTTCTCTAACCGGCGCCTTCTTAAAGCACTCTTCGATCCTTCCCAGGGCCTCTTGGAATCGTTCGTTTTCAAGGTAGAGATTTTCATCGAGCTGGTCGACGATTTCCTGCAATTTTTCGGCATAAAGAAAATCACCAAACTGCCTCATATATTCGGCTTGGATATCCAGCGTGGAATGCTGGCCATCGAAAAGGGTAAGGACGTAATAGGCGTGGGGAGAGAAGAAGAGGGCCTTCTCGCTGATGTTTTCCGGGTCCTGAAGGCAGATCAGAGTTTCATCCGACCTCTGGACTGGAAAAACATTGACGGGCCTGAGCTTAGGGAAATCCATAAGGGAATAAAAAAACTCCCAATAACCAAATGACAAATTCCAACGAAATCCCGATGACCCGATATTCACAAACCGAAACTTGGATACGATTGGGTCATGGGAGATGGGTCATTGGTTATTGAGTCTATTGCCTCAAGGCCAACTGGATAGCTTCATCCATTCGATGGATGAATTGAAAATTCATCGCCTTCCGGATATGTTCTGGGATCTCCTCCAGGTCCTTTTCATTCTTCTTCGGAAGGATGATCGTCCTGATCCCTGCCCGCATCCCGGCCAACACCTTTTCCTTAATCCCTCCCACGGGAAGAACGAGGCCCCTGAGCGTAATCTCTCCGGTCATTGCAATGTCGCTTCGAACGGGCTTATTGGTTAAGAGAGAGGTCAGGGCAATGAACATGGTAATCCCGGCAGAGGGCCCGTCTTTAGGAATCGCGCCGGCGGGCACATGGATGTGAATATCAGTTTTGGCAAAGAAGTCTTCCTCGATTCCGAGTTCCTTTGTCTTTGACCGGACATAGGCCAGTGCGGCTTGAGCGGACTCCTTCATCACATCTCCAAGCTGTCCTGTTAAGGTCAGGCCCTTTTCACCCCTCATCCGTGTCGCTTCCACAAAGATGATGTCTCCTCCGGTGGGTGTCCAGGCGAGCCCCGTTGCTACCCCTGGCTCAGAGGTCCTTTCTGCGACTTCGAGGAAGAATTTAACGGGACCTAATAACTTATGTAAATTACTGGGGGCCACGACGACCTTCTCTGTTGACCCTCCTGCCACGTCCTTGGCGATACTCCGGCAACTGGCAGCAATCTCCCGTTCCAGGTTTCGAACCCCGGCCTCCCGGGTATAGGAACTGATGATGACCTGAAGCGCATCATCCTGAAACTCGATGAATTCAGAGGTCAATCCATGTTCCTCGATCTGTTTTCGAATCAGAAACTCCTTGGCAATCATCATCTTCTGGTCTTCACTGTAACCGGGTAGCTCAAGGACTTCCATCCGGTCCCTGAGGGCGGGCGGAATCGTATCGAGAACATTCGCCGTCGTAATAAACATCACCTTCGAAAGATCGAAGGGAACATCGATATAATGGTCCGAGAAAGAGTAGTTCTGCTCCGGATCCAACACCTCAAGCAGCGCCGACGAAGGGTCACCGCGAAAATCCGTTCCGACCTTATCGACCTCATCCAACATGAAGACAGGGTTGTTTGACCCTGACTTCTTGATTCCCTGAATGATTCGGCCGGGCAGAGCGCCCACATAGGTCCTCCGGTGGCCCCGGATTTCCGCTTCGTCCCGAACTCCTCCGAGGGAGATTCGAATGAACTTGCGTCCCATGGTTCGAGCGATCGACTTCCCAAGGGAGGTCTTGCCAACCCCTGGAGGCCCAACAAAACAGAGGATCGGACCTTTCATATCGGCCTTCAATTTCCGGACAGCCAGATATTCCAGGATCCGTTTCTTAACTTTTTCCAAATCGTAATGATCCTCGTCTAAGGTCTTTTGGGCATTGTGAATATCTAAATTATCCCCTGTCGTCTCCGACCAAGGAAGTTCCACCAGCCAATCCAGATATGTTCTTGCCACGGTGTACTCGGCTGAGGCAGGAGGAATCTTGGCCAATCGGTCTAATTCCTTTTCGGCGGCCGACAGGGCGTCGGGCGGCATCTTGGCCTTCTTAATCCGTTCCTTGAGCTCTTTGATCTCCGCAGTATGATCATCCAGTTCTCCCAGCTCTTTCTTGATCGCCTTAAGCTGCTCCCGGAGATAGTATTCTCTCTGGGTGCGGTCAATATCTTCCTTTACCTGGGATTGGATCTTATTCCCCAGTTCCAGAACCTGAACCTCTTTGTTAAGGTAAAGGTGAACCTTGGTCAACCGTTCCCGAACATCATAGGTTTCGAGTATCCCCTGCTTCTCGCCGGCCGAAACATTAAGGTTCGAGGCAATGAGATCGGCCAGGATGTTGGGCGATTTGATATTATTGACCATCGTTCCGAGTTCGGCAGTAAGGTAAGGGGCCAATTCCACCGCCCTTTGGAAGAGATTTCTCAGATTCATCATGAGGGCGTCTATCTCGACTCCCTGAACGAGGGCCTCTTCGAGACTATCAATTCTTGCCTTGTAATAGGGATCTCTTTGAATATATTCCTTCACTCTGATCCTCGAAACTCCCTGGACGATCACCCGCTGGCTCCCATCCATTTCGCGGATCATCCTCAGGATCAGAGCCGCCACACCCACCGAATAGAGGTCGGTTTCTTTTGGGTCTTCAATTTCAGACCGTTTCTGGGTGATGACTCCAATGATCCGGTCCGAATCCATGGCCTCATCAATCAATCTCACGGACCTTTTCCGACCCACCATAATAGGCAAAATGAGATCGGGAAAGAGCACGGTTCCTCTCAGGGGCAGAATAGAAATTTCATTAGGAACAGATATTTTGTCCTCCCTGCCCTTTTCCTCTTTATCGGCACCACCTCTGGGCAAAAAAATCATAAACAACCTCCTCTTTGCTGAAGCACGTTCATACCTAAGATAATCATTACCCCGGAGCCTGTCAATGTATCCATCTCTTTGATCTTCCGAACCTTTTTGATGTTAGGCAGCGAAATTGAAAATTACGTTGCGTTCCCGGCATAGGGCTTCCCACAGATATTGCATGCTCCCTTTTCATTAATGATGCCGATACAAGTCCCGTCAGGACAGGGAACGCGGTCTAAATGATCGACCTGTTTCTCCTTTTCTACGGGGTTCCCGCATCGGAGGCAGAAGAGACTCTTTTCAGGGATCTCCTCTCCGCAGTTCTGACAGGAGATCGAAGAAACTGGCTCACCGCAATGGGGACATTTCATTTATTCCTCCTCTATATGGAGATTCTTAATGAATCGTTCGATATCTCTTTTGTTCCGATTTACCTGGTAAATGAGTTTCCTCGTCCCTTCGTCTGGAAAGAGGCGATTCAGGTCATAGCCCTTCCCGGGAAACA
>Ga0209048_10004948_pt1 | contig 12663 bp, 8 predicted proteins | sample FrelakmetCRP12CR_FD_187146 | JGI IMG/M metagenome (GOLD analysis project Ga0209048, IMG submission 187146) | Freshwater lake sediment microbial communities from the University of Notre Dame, USA, for methane emissions studies - CRP12 CR (SPAdes)... | ecosystem: Environmental > Aquatic >... | reverse complement strand
GCCGAGCGCCTCCTTGAGTTCGCCCAGCCAGGGTTCGAAGTTGCGCCACTGATCCACGGCATCTGAATTGATCGGGCGGCGCACCTGCTCGGAACTGATCGTGTTGACCACCCGACGGTTCTCATAGAATTTCAGGCAACCCTCTTCGAAATTCAGTCCGCAGTGATCAAGCAGGCGCCTGACCACACTTTCGGGATCTGCTACCAGCTGTTCGTAGTACACGCGGAACACGCGCCCGGGCAGCACTGCATCCATATGTTCCATCAGTTCAACGTAGTCACGATAGTAACGGCCGAGATCTTCCTGGTCATAGGCAAAGTACAACCCGCGGGCAAAGAACTGCTTGAAACAAGAAAAACTGCAGGCGAGCGGGTGACGTCGCGCATCGATGATCGTGGCATGCGGAAACATGAGATGAATGAGACCGGCGTGGAGGAAATTGCCGAGTAACTTGTCGACAAAGCGAACCCTGCCCGAGGCCCGATGGGGCGCGGTGCGTTCGAGGTAGCGCGCCGCATTGGCTGCGATTGATGATTGCCCAAGCGTTGCCACCAGGTCGGGATAGATTCCGCTATTACCCTCCGTTGCCCCCAAAACCAGATCCCTGACGATGGCGGGCACTTCTGGCAGCTCGCGGGTGCCCTCAATTTGTGAGTGACTGGCGAGTATCTGCTCGAGCAGCGTCGAGCCTGAGCGCGGCATACCAACGATGAAGATCGGGTCAGTGCGGCCACTGCCCCAGTCGGGGCGCGCCGCAAAGAATTGCGGCTGGTACAGCGCCTTGGATCGCTGTACCACATCGTGCAGCACGCTCGGATCGTGAAAGATCGTGGCCCTGTGCAGCGCGTTACCGTGAGCGTAATGTGCGAACGATTGCGAATACTGGCCATCATCTTCGAGGGCCTTGCCCAGCGCGAACTCGAGGCTGACACGACTAATCCCGATCGGCGCGGCGCCGGTAAGCTGCTGTTGCATCGCCTGGTGGTCAGCGGCGGTGAAGCGCACCGTTTTCAGATTGGCAAGGCTCCAATAAGCCTCCCCCATGTCCGGCTGCAACGCGAGCCCCTCCCGGTAGGCTTCGATCGCTTCGGCCTGCTCGCCGGCTTCACGCAGCAGATGGCCATAAAGCAGGCGTAATTTGGCGTTGCGCGGGCTGGCCGTGACCGCCTGACGCATGAGGTTGATCGCCTCGGAACTTTGACCATAAAGCCGCAGCGTCTGTGCCTTAAGGCCCGTGTAACTGGCGTTGCCGGGATCTGCAGCAAGCAAGCGCTCGACCAGCGGCAGCACTTCCGTATGCCGCTGTTGCCCGTAAAGTTCATTGGCCAGGTCAAAGCGCGCCTCGGCGTAACCGGGCGCAAGCTGCAAACACTGCCTCAAGAGCCGCTCGGCCTCGAAAAAATCGCCGCGCGCCCGGGCTACGGTCGCCAGCATGCGCAAAGCCACAACATCATTCGGTGACTGCCGAATTCGCCCTTGCAGCAGCGCCGCAGCGGCGTCGAGGCGCCGGTTGCCGAGGGCCTCGGCGGCGTCATTGAGCTCCGCCGGCAGCGGCGCCAGGCGAGCATACTCGGCGTACGCGATGTCGCCTGCCAAGACGCCCCCGGCGATAAAACGCTGTGCGGCGAGTTCGCGCCAGCCATCTGCAAACCGGGCGTCGAGGGCCAGCGCTCTCTCCAGGGCCGCAATCGCCTGGGCACGATGGCCGGCGGCCGCGCGGGCCCTGCCCAATTCCAGCAATAGTGTCGGCGAATCCGGTTGCTGTCTAACCAGCGCTTCGAGCTGCGCCTGCGCCGTCGCTGGATCGCCCAATCGCTGGCACGCCGCGGCCAGCAACAGCTGCGCCTCCTCGTGGCCAGGGTGCCCCTTGAGTATGGCACTGGCGCTGCGAGCGGCGGCCGCCGGGTCTGACTCCAGCAGCACCGACGCACGCATGAGATCAAGGTCTACAGAAATGCCTGCCTCCACAGAGAATGCTCCGCCGAGTCGTTAGTATGACGATCCTGTGCACCGGCCGCGAGTGTACAATTATCGCCCTTGTGGCGTACCTGGATCCGAGGATTTCACTTTGAATGCCGCTGCCCCTGCGCCTCTCGACGAGGCCACGATTGTTCGCGTCCTGCAATTGTCCAGATCGGAGGCGGCAGCCGGCCGCATACAGGAGTCAGATCAACTGCTTGCCAGCATTGCGCAACAGGCGCCGAATCATCCCGCCGTATTGAACGAACTCGGTGTGCGCATGCTCGATCGCGGCGCCCCGCAGCAGGCACAGGCGTTGTTCGCGCGCGCGACCGCGGCCGATCCGAAACATCCCGCCCTGTGGGCCAATCTGGCCAGCAGCCTCAAGGCACTCGGTCGCCGGACCGAGGAGCTGGACGCCATTGGCAAGGCGCTCGAACTCGAGCCGCGGCATCTTTCGGCGCTGCTGCAGAAGGGCGCCTACCACGAGGACCATAGCGACAAGCGCGCTGCCGCACGTGCCTATCAGAACCTGCTGGCCTGCATCGCGCCGGGAGCTGAACCGCCACCTAACATCAAGGAAGCGGTTGCGCACGCCAGGCAGGTAGTCGACGCCGACCTTGCAGAGCTTACCGCCTCCCTCGAGAGCCAGCTCGCCCCGGTACGCGAGCGTCACGGCGGTCGGCGCCAGCGACGGGTGGATTTGTGCCTCGAGACCTTGATGGGCAAGCGCCAGTCTTTTTATTCGCAGCCGACATGGATGTACATGCCTGAGCTGCCGGCGATCGAGTTCTTCGAGCGCTCCGAGTTTCCCTGGCTTGACGCCTTCGAATCGGAAACCGCGGGCATGCGCAAGGAACTGCTGCAGATCCTGGTCGCCGACCGCGAAGGGCTGCAGCCTTACATCGACTTCCCGCCAGACATGCCACTGGATCAGTTCCGGGAGCTCAACCGTTCGCGGCGCTGGAGTGCGTATTTCCTGCAGAGTCAGGGCACTGATATGCCCAGCCATCTGGCGCGCTGCCCGCTCACTGCCCGGCTGTTGGCAACCGCGCCACGGTGCTTCATCGAGGACCACGCGCCGACCGCTTTCTTTTCCGTACTCGACGCCAACACCCGCATTCCCGCACATGTCGGCGTCACCAATACGCGCTGCACCGTGCACGTGCCCCTGGTGATTCCGCCCGATTGCGGATTCCGGGTCGGCTCGACGACCCGGGAGTGGGTCCCAGGCCAGGCCTGGGTGTTCGATGACACGATCAACCACGAGGCCTGGAACCTGTCGGATACCCCGCGGGCCATCCTGATATTTGATATCTGGAACCCGCTGCTGAGCGCTGCGGAACGCGACCTGATCAAGACCGCCACTGAAATCTACGCCCGGCATTACTCGCTCAAGCCCGGCCAGCAATTATGAGAGTTCCCGGCTACGCGGTGCTGTTGGCGGCAGTGACCAGCCCGCTGGGACTGTCATCGTCGCCTTCCACAGCGGCTGCCCCGGCGGTCAGCGCAGAATTGGCGCGTTGCATGACGATCGCGTCCGCCAGCGCGCGGCTCGCGTGCTACGACGCGCTGGCCCGCCGGGCAGGCGACGCTCCCGCGGCGATGTCTGTAGCAGCACCGCCCGCTACGCCCGCAGGCCCAGCCGCAACCGCAACCGCAACCGCAGGATCGACGGAGTCAGCCGACGCAATCCAGAATTTTGGCCTGAGCAGTGCCCAGCGGCACGCCCCCCCACAGGGACCGGAGTCGATCCAGGCCCACGTGGCTCAATTCATCGTGGATCAACTGCAACGCAACTACGTGGTACTGGATAATGGCCAGACCTGGGCATCCACGGACGGCGGCATGCTGCTGGATGCCGGCGAGCTTGTGACAGTCAGCCGCGGGGCCCTGGGTTCATTCATGTTGAAGTCGACGACCTCCAGGCACTCGTACCACGTGCGCCGCGTGCGCTAGCTGTGCACCGCTAACTCTCGTAACCAAGTCTGCGTACCCAGGGTTCCAGCGTCGGCAGAATCGGTGCGAGCGCGGGCTGGTAGTGCCGCCAGTGTCGCACGCCCGTCTTGTCGAGGCCGCGGGCCAGTTGCGCGGTACTGGGGGTGGCACGCTCGCGCGCCTGGGCGCGCGTCGCAAAATCGCCCAGACCTGGCACCCATTCGAGGCCGATCCACCCGCAAATCGCGCGCAACTGCTGCTCCAGATCCTCGACCAGGCTTTCGTAGCGCACGACCTGCCAGTCCAGCCCCAACAGCAGCCGCGCCTGATCGGCCATGCGCATGGTGGCATCGTAGAGCGCCGCCGCACCGCCCAGCGTCAGCAGCTGGTACATCGCCGGATTCATGTTGAATCGACGTCGAAAACAGCTCAGGACCACGTCCCTGGGGTCTCGGCAGGCAAACAGAATTCTGGCCTGCGGGAACAGGCGGGCGATCAGCGGTAGCTTGAGGGAATGCAGCGGGTGCTTATCCACGAACACTTTGCCGGCCACTTCCACCCCAGCCTCACGCACCTCACGCCAATAGCGCTCGCGCAGGGCGCCAAGTTTGCTCTCATCAGCCCGCAGCAGCGGGCCAAAATCGACCGGTTCGCGCATGTAGCTGAGCACGCCGGCTTCGAGCAATTCATGCTCCTCGAGGCTGGCGACGCTCGGGTGGCCGTCCAGCGCGACTTCGAGCAGTGTGGTACCAGAACGCGGGAAGCCCAGCAGAAATACGTGGCCAGCCGCGCCGCTCGCGTCCACAGCGGCGGCTGGCCGTGCGGCCCACAGCGCCGGCTCCACCTGCGCCATGGCAGCGATTACCGAATCAACATAGGACAGAATCCCGGGTCCCTCGGCAAAGCGGTGATGGAGCAGTCGCAGGGATTCGTTGCACGCCGCATAGGCATCAAACGCTTCCGGATACCGCCCGGCAGCGTCCAGTACGTCCCCCAGCAGGCCATTGGCGCGCGCCTTCTCGGCCTGCCCCGCACGGGGATCGGTCAGCACCTGGAAAATCTGCAGCTGCGCGCTATCAGTGGCACCCGCCGCCAACTCGGCGGCTGCGAGGCTGAGGATAGCGTCGGGATATCCGGAGACCCGGGCGAGTACGCGACGGGCCCAGCTGCGCGCCTCGTCATGCTCACCGCGGTGTGTTGCGATCGCGGCCAGGGACGCCTGCGCCGCCAGGTTGTCAGGGTCGAGTTCCAGGGCGCGCAGGTGGCTCTGTCGCGCCTTGCCCAGCACCCCCAGGGAGATCAAAGCATTGCCGCGATTGGCATGCGCAAAGCTCAGTTCGGGATGCGCCTTTATCAGCGCGTCGATTTGGATGAGGGCCTCTGCGGGCCGGTTGAGGCGCTGCAGGCACATGCAGAGCGCATTGCGCACACCGATGTCGGTCGGCGCCAGGGCGATGGCGCGCTCCAGTAGCCCAAGCGCGTCTGCAAACTTGCCCTCATTTTCAAGTCGCGTCGCGGCCACGTTGAGCAGCAGGGGGTGTTCGAAGCCGCTGGCCAGCGCCTGTTCGGCTATCGCGGCCGCACGCGCCAACTCGCGCCGCTCCGCAAGCGCAAGGACGGTGCGCAGCATCTCCTGGTCCGCCTCGAGGTCACGGGGCATGCTGCTGCCGCTCAAAAGAAAGCGGCGGGCCTAAGCCCGCCGCTATCAGTCTCAACAAGGCGAGGTGCTGCGTTCAGAACTTCGCTGTGGCGTGCACGAACATGTATCGGCCCAGCGTGTCGTACGTGCCCACCCAGGTGTTGTCGTTGCAGGTCGAGTTCGGGCAGTTCGTCAGGTTGCCGTTCAGGACGATTGGCGGCGCCTTGTCGGCGACGTTGTTGACGCCCACTCGGAAGCTGAAGTGGTCTCCCCACGAGATGGCAGCCGACAGGTCGATGTAGCTGTAGCCACCGATGTGGCCGAACCCTGGCTGGAAATCGCCGGCCAGCTGCGGATTCGAATCCGAAGAGTCGACGTTCACTGAACCAATGTAACGCCAGCGCGCGGCGACCGTCAGGCCGGCCCACGGTGTCGCCCAGTCGGTCTCGAAGGTGTGCCGCCAGTCCGGGGTCGGCGCACCGCAAGTTGCACCGTACAGGCCGGTGCAATCAAACGAAGGACCGTTCGGCAACGGCTGGGTGCTCCAGTCGGTCACTTTCGTTCCCGACAAAATGAAGGCCAGCTTGCCCATGTTGCCCACGTTCAGGGAGTAGCTTGCAGCCAGGTCGAAGCCCTTGGTCTGGATCTTGCCTATGTTCTGCGAATTTGTGTCGATGAAGCCATTGTTATTGAACCACAGCGAACCGGTCGCCGGGTCGCGATGGATGAGGGCGCAAAGCGTTGGATCCCCCGTGGTCGCACAGTTTGCCAGCACGGTGTTCGAAGTGAGGTTCGCAATCGTCTGATCGATCTTGATGGAGTAGTAGTCCACTGACATCAAGAAGTTCTTCAGCGCCAGCGGCTGAAGGACGAAGCCGACCGTGTAGGTATCGGCCTTTTCAGGCTGCAGGTTGATGTTGCCGCCCGTAGTAACGTTGATCTGCGCCGCCGGGTTCGGCAGCAGTTTTCCGTACTGGGCTGCCGTGACGCCGGTATTTGCACACTGCGCTTGCGTGAACTTCGGGTTGGGCCCCCAGCAAAGATCGGCCGTGCCGCCCGCACCAATGACCGCCGGCGAGTACAGATCGCCGATGCTTGGAGCGCGGACTGCGCGGTTGTAGCTGGTGCGCAGCTTGAGGTCCTGAATAGGTGCCCACTCCAGACCTAACTTGTAGGTGTTCGTATTGAACCCGCTCGTGTAGGTGGAATAGCGGTAGCCGCCTTCAAAGCCCACGTGGTAAGCCAGGGGCATATTGTCGATGATCGGCACCTTGGTTTCGGCGAAGTATTCGTTGACGTGGAAATTGCCGTTAATAGCCGTCGCCGCGCCGTTGCCGCCCGAGGCAAAACCGTTCTGGAAGATGTAATCCGGGTCGAAGAAGTAGCTTTCCTGGCGCCACTCGGTGCCGATGTTGACGCTGATGCCGTTCGCCGCCGTCGGAAACTTAATGCCGTACTTGCCAAGATCACCCGTAACTGAACCGCTCGCGATGTACTCGGTGGCCGTCGTGTCGTAGCTCGAACTGACCCTCAGGTAGGCCAGCTGATCCGGGGTCACGCCACCCTTCTGCCAGATGTTCCAGGGTACGCAGGCCGGGTCATATCCCGCCACTGTGATGGCGCAGACCGGGGCCCCCACTGCTACACCCTTGACACCGCCAGTGGCCGGATTGGGGATGACATCAAGGGCATTGTTGATCTGCTGCGTACCCAGATAATTGCCCTGGTTATTGCGCACCGAGCTGATACCGTACTGACCATAGACGTCATACGTCCAGGCCTCACCCCATCCGCCCCTCATGCCGATGACTTGCCGGATCGAATCCGAGGCGTAGTTGTCCAGACGAGGCCCGCTCTCCACGCTACGCCGCGCGGCGTACAGCGTGATGCGATCACCCGTACCACCGAAGGTCGCCTGGTTCCCAGCGATATTGGCCGGAGTACACAGCACGCTTGCCGGAGTCCCCGACGTGTTCACGTCGCCGAGCAGCGGATTGGAGCAGCTGATCGAGGGAGTACCGAAAGCAAACAAGCCACTCGATCCGTACTGAGCCGTATTGGTATTGCGCGCGTACATCGACTCAGAATAGACGTTGACGTTATCGTTGACGTCGTAGTTCAGGAACGCGCCGGCCGTGTAGCGAATAGCCTGGCGCTGCGCGAAGCTGAGTGCGCCATAGTTGTAACTGTCCGCTGCCGTGTACGGGCGGAATTGTCCGCTGTTCGCATCGACCGTATGGTCGGCCAAGGTTGCGAAAGAGCTGTTGGCCGTCGTACCCAGCAACAGGAATCGCCCGGTGGCGCTGGAACTCGATCCGCCGCAAGAAATCGGCTTCCAGGGTTGGCCCGGCTTCGGCGCGGCCGTAGCGGAATTCAGCGTACAGGCCGCGTAGTCGAGCTGGCTGCCGACCACTGGTGAAGTATTCAGGTAGGTGCCGTAAACGGTCGCGTTGCCCTTGCCGTCGGCAAAGTTCGATCCCGCCATGAACGACCAGTCGCGGTTCTGACCGCCAGTGAATGAACCCGGCACCGCAAGATTCTTGCGTCTCAGCGCGTCCTGCGCCGTATCGCTGTTCTGCCCGTAAGAGTTCTGGCCGTAGTCAAAGTCGACCCGAACGCCCTCGAAATGAGTGTTCATGATGAAGTTGACGACGCCAGCGACCGCGTCGGCGCCGTAAGTCGCGGAGGCGCCGCCGGTCAGCACGTCGATGCGCTCGACCATCGCTGCCGGGATCTGGTTGATGTCCGGGCTGGACGCATTGATGATGCCGCCGCCCGGCTGCATGCGGCGGCCGTTGATCAGTACCAAGGTTCGATATGAACCAAGGCCGCGCAGGCTGACGGAGGCGGTACCGTCGGAGCTGATCGACTGGCCCGATCCCTGTTCAGCGATAACCTGGGGCAGGTTATTCAGCAGGTCTTCGACGCGTACCAAGCCGGTCCTCTGGATTTGGTCGGAGGTGAGGGTGGCTACCGGTGCAACCGATATCTCGTTCGGAGACTGCTGGATGCGAGTGCCCGTTACGATGACTTCCTCAAGTTGCTTCTCCGCCGACGCCGATACCGGCGCGGTCTGCGCCAGCGCTGCAGTGCTGGCGGCGGCTGCGCCTGCGATGGCAAGGCGAACCGCGTGGCGCACGTTCAGGCTTAAATTGAACATTCGTTGAACTCCCTAAGTTCTTAGAAACCCCAATTTCATGGTCCGAGGCACCGCGGTATGCCTTCGAGGCATATAGATGCGAATGCGCCTCACCCTCACAGCTATGGCGTAAATACTACTACGACAAAATGACAAGCGCAAAGGCGTGAACGGTAACAGCCGGTTTTAGGAGGCCAAACCGCAGAGACAGGCCGAGGAAGTTCGTGACAGGCGAAAATTGTATCAATTACGCAACAGTTCCTGCCAGGCCTGCCTCATGGGGAAGTCGCTAAAAGAACCAGCAGTTGGTGGCCACCGTGATGCGTAACTTGCTGCCGTAGAAGGGGGTTACCTCGTGAAACAGGTAGGACGGAAAAACAATCAGCTGCCCCTCGTTCAGGCGCAGCTCGAGCGGGCGCAGCTCAAAACCCGCCTTCAACTGTGCGTTCGCTGGATCGCGGAATGAGTTGGCTCCCAGGCGAGGGTCAAAAAACCTGAGCAGGCCGCTCTCGGGCTGGTCGGGAACGCGGTCTCCGGCCCGCACACAGTAAACCGCCGACCAGGATGCCATAGGGTGATTATGAGAAATAAACGAGCCGGCATAACGGGTTACGTGGAACCAGGTGTGATTGTGCAGCTTCAGGCGCGCCAGGTCCTCGGGCTGCAGCGTGGTGGCCGACATCACCGTACGTGTCACTGCATCGAGTACGAACTGCCGTAGTTCACGCACGCAGGGATCAGGCCACCGGAACAAATTGAAGCGGCTTTCGAACACCTCCTGCTGCGGTATATGGCTGGGCGTGGGATTACGGTGCGCGTCGTCCTCGCGGGCAAGGAACAACTTTTCAAGCTCAGTATTCAGTGGCTCGCACGGGGTAAGCATTGCTTCGCCAAAGGGAACGGCAAATTGCGAGCTCAACCTGACGGCAGCCTCTACCACCACGGCATCCCAGTCTGGCCGGGAGCCACGAAGCGCACGAGTGCGGTCATGAGCACCAGCTCGCCGACCGTACGCAGCAAGGCTATCTCGTGCGTGACCGACGCGGGAAACACAACCACCTGGCCCGGGACCGGTCGCCAGGTATTGTGCCCCGGCCGGTAGGGGAGCTGCGGCACGCTATTGGTGGCATCGGTAAACATCGTCGGGCGAAACGACTCGTGCAACCGCACTACGCCGCTGTCGAAGCGCGTGCTCGAGGTGGGCGGTGCGGCGACACAGTAGATGGCACACCACGTAGCGTTGGGGTAGTTGTTGGACGGCACGCAGCCATCCGCCCGCACCAATGTGAACCAGGCCCGGGCCTGCACCCGCAGGGACGCGAACTGTGCGTCGCTGAATTCATTGATGGAGCGCGCTACGGACCGTACCGCCGCGACCATGCCGTCGCATAGTTTGCGGACCGGTTCGTCCGGCCAGTCAAGTAAATCATCCCGGCTGCGATACGTGAACGGCTGATGATTTGCCGGATCGGCCCGCTCGGGCGTTGCGCGTTCGGCCAGCAGCGCCGCGACCGGGGGATTGAGCACGTCCGCTTCCGGCACCACGGCCACGCCGAACGGCGTGGCGAAGATGGGAATCACCTGAGGCTGCAGAGCTATGGCGTCCATCGATTCACGATTCGTAAAGCCTAAGGCAGATCCGCGAGGTATGCGCGCAAGGACGCAAGCTGCTGCGCGTAGTGGCGCGAGCGTCCTGACGACCGCTGGTAGAGCGGCTCGCGCACCTGCCAGACGCTGGCGGTCCGGGCCGGCCGGTCCGCAATGTGAAACTCAAGGAACTTGTCATCCCAGCGCAATCCCAGGGCCTCAAACACCGGTATTGCCACAGCTGCCGGCTCGCGCACCAGGTGGTCGTAGTCCAGATCGATGATATCGGCCCCGTAGCGCGTGCGCCAATGAGCCATGAGGCGGCGGTAGGCGCGATAGTAGTGGCCGATATCCATGAGATCGGTCGCGTAGCTCACGCCGGTATCCAGGTGCAGGAAATAGACGGCCAGGCAATTATCAAGTGGATCGCGGGTCGTGTGGACAATCTTGGCGTCCGGGAACAGCGCCTTGATGAGTCCGATATACAGAAAGTTGTCGGGCCGCTTGTCGATCACCTGCGCGGCTCCAGGAAAGCGCACTGCGACCGCGTCCCGGTAAGTCCCCGCCAATCGGGCGAGTTCGACCGCAGACTTCGAGGCGAGGGACTCCGGAAAAGGTGCGAGCTCCTGGGCCACCAAAGACGGCAACAGCTCGAGCTCACCACCCGCTGCCACGCCGGGATGCGCGGCCAGCAACTGTTCGGCCAGCGTCGACCCCGAACGGAACATGCCGCAGACGAAAATGGGTGCCGGCCCCGGTCGGGCTGGCGCGGCGTTCGGTGAGGCCACGGCACTGACATTCGTGATCAGCCGGTCAATGAATTGCTCCTGCGCCCGCCGGTCGTAGCGCTGCCCAGCACGCGCTGCATTCGCGCGCACGGCAGCGTTGGCCACGGTATAGGCGCTGAAGGCTTCATCGTAGGCGTCGGTCGCATCCAGTACGCGCCCCAGCGCAAATCCCAGCAGCGCCTGATCGGCGTCGGTCAAATCAGGGCGCGCGAGTGCGGCCTGGAGTTGCGCGATCAGCTGCGCATTGCAATCGGCCGGAGACTGCATGTTGGCGAAGCGGGCGAGCGCCAGGGAGCATCGCGGATCGAGTTCGAGCACAGTGCGATACAGTTCCAGCGCCTCTTTCCGCCGGCCCCGGTCTTCCTGAATATTGGCGAGATTCAGCAGCGCCGGAATGAACCCGGGACGCAGCTGGAGCGCGGTGCGCAGTTCCCGTTCGGCCGCGTCATCCTGCCGCAGATAATCGGCGAAAATGACGGCGCAATTGAGGTGCACTGTTGCCGGTTCGGTGATCCCGAGATTGAGCGCCATCTGGTAGCACACCAGCGCCTCGTCAGGACGGTGCGCCTGTCGGAACAACAAACCCAGGTTGAACCAGGAATTCGCGTGCTCCGGCATTTGCAGCAAAGCACGCTGGTAGGCGGCGATGGCCTCGGAAAGCCTACCGAGGCCATGAAGCCGCTGCGCCTCCCGGATCAGGTCTTCGGCGGATCCGGCCACGCCCTGGAGGCCGCCGATGCCCATCTCGGTCATCCTCCGTTCGGTTCCGTCAGCGATGCCCTGCGCAGCGCATCCAGGTCATCCTGATTGGATTGCTTCTTCTTAACGAGGTCCATCACCTGGGATTTCGTATAGCAGATGGTTGATTGCAGTCGCGTGCCAATCTGTGGAGCCGAACGACAGTACAGTTCTGTGCCTTTCTGGCTGTGCGGCGTCAGTCCCAGTCCGTGAGCCGTCTTTCTGATAGCCGCAGTCTCCGGGTCCGCCATCGCAACCGGCCTCACCGTTGCTGCAGACTCCGTAGCGACATTCACCGCCGGGGCCGCACCTGTGGCAGCCGGTGTCGGTGTGGCGGGCTGTGTAGAGCAGCCTACAATCAGAAGCACGGCCAAGGGGAGCGCTACATTCCTGATTTGAATTTTCATATGGCACCAAAACGCTAGCGTTACGAGAGATTGTAGTCGCCCGGACCCCGCGCCGCATCCTTTAGAAGGCCATCCGGTCCCGGCCCACCGCATCAATTCCGCACCGGCAGGATCACCCGCGGCAGATCCAGCGCCTTGACCTGCGCCTCGAGCTGCGCCAGTTCATGGGTGCGCAGGCTGTGGAGCTGGTCCTCGAGCTGCGTCAGCTCCGCCAGGTTCTCCTGCATCAGGTCCAGCTGTCCCTGGGTGGGTTCGTAGTCGGAGGACTGCATGTCGCTGAACAGCGGGGCGATCTGCGAGTAGAGCTTGGCGCCGCCCTGGCGGCCGCCGAGTACGTCGTAAACCACCTCCGCTTCCGGATTGTGCATCTGCGATTCGAGCGTGTCGCAGCGTTTGATGATCGCATCGGCGGTGCCCTGCAGCGCCTGGGCTGCGGCGTTGCCGGCGGTGCGCTCCTTCAGATCCCGC
>Ga0209048_10004947_pt1 | contig 12664 bp, 13 predicted proteins | sample FrelakmetCRP12CR_FD_187146 | JGI IMG/M metagenome (GOLD analysis project Ga0209048, IMG submission 187146) | Freshwater lake sediment microbial communities from the University of Notre Dame, USA, for methane emissions studies - CRP12 CR (SPAdes)... | ecosystem: Environmental > Aquatic >... | reverse complement strand
TGTTCCAACGATCGCTGCGCAGCCAGCCAGGCCACTGCGGCCGCTCGATGCTGACCGCCTCCGCCAGCGCCGCCTCGCCGGCGACGATCTCGTCGCGCGCGATGTGCCGCCACGCCTTAGAGAGTAGCGTACGGTACAGTCGGCGTTGGTATTGGTGGCGGCGGCAGCCCTGTTCGGCACGTTCGAGGGCCTGCACGTACGCGCCGTCTTCAATCCGGCCGTCGTGACCAACATTTGCTACGGCGAACCAGAAACGCGCGCTGATCGCGTCATCGACCTTGGCTGTGACGCGCGGCATTAGCGCACGCAGCACCGCGAGGCCTTCAGCCGCCAGACCCGCCGTATAGAACGCTTCGGCCGATGCGGCCGCCAACGCGATGGCCAGCGCCTCGTCGCCGCCGGCGCCTGTTGCCCAGGCCAGCGCGGCACGCAGATTGTCGAACTCAGGTTGCACACGATCAATGTGGGCGGTGTCGCTCAGTGTGCCTTGCTCGCCGAATCTTTCCTCGTCCGCGCGTTCGAACAGCGCCAGCATGGCCTGCGCGTGTCGTCTCACCAGCGACTCGGTCTCACCCGCCTGCGCGAGTTTCTCGAGCGCGTAGGCGCGCGTGGTCTCCAGCAACGTGTAGCGGGGCGTCTCGCCGGCCTCCGCGACGACCATTGACTTGTCCACCAACGCGCCGAGGTGCTCGAGGACTGTCCATTCATCGATGCGATCGTCGGCCGCCGCCTGTTGCGCGGCCTCGAGTGTCCAGCCCCCGGCGAACACCGCCAGGCGCCGGAACACCGCCTGCTCGTCGGTCGATATCAGGCCGTGGCTCCAGTCGAGTGCGGCGTGCAGCGTCTGATGCCGGCGCAGCGCGAAACGTGAACCCGCGGTCAGCACCCGGAACCGCTCGCCGAGCCGATCGCGCAGCCCGTTGACGCCGAGCAATGGCAAGCGCGCCGCGGCGAGTTCGATCGCCAGCGGAATGCCGTCGAGGTGGCGGCAGATGTCGATGACCGCCGCGACGTTCTGCTCGGTGAGCGCGAAATGCGGGACGACAGCCTTCCCGCGCTCGACAAACAAGGCGACGGCGCCTTGCCTGAGGGCGACGGCGACGTCCGCACCCACGGACACGGCGAGCGTCGCAAGGCGATGCTGGCGCTCCTGCGGCAGCTTCAGCGGCTCCTGACTCGTCGCCAAGAGCCGGACCCACGGCGCGCCGGCGAGCAGCGCCTCTGCGAGCGCCGCGACCGTCTCAAGCACATGCTCGCAATTATCGAGCAGGAGCAGCAGGCGCTGGGCGGCGAGCGCTTCGGCGAGCACCTGCTGCGGCGGACGTCCCGCGGGCAGGTTCACACCGAGTGTCTGCCCCACGGCGGCGAATACATTGCCGGGATCTGCGACCGAGGCCAGTTCGATCGACCACACGCCGTCGGCAAAGTCGCCGCGCAGCGCGTGCGCAACCGCACGGCCCAGCTGGGTCTTGCCGATGCCGCCGGCGCCCGTGAGCGTGACGAGACGATGCTCGCGCACGAGTTGCTGGACCTCAGCCAGATCCTGCTCGCGGCCAAACAGCGCCGCCAATTCCAGGGGAAGGTTCGACTGAGGCTGCGGCAGTGTCGGTGTTGCAGCCGCCGCGGCCGCCGCCGGCACGGGTTGCAGTTCGGCCAGCGCCATGCCATCGAGCGCGGCGGTAAAGCGATAGCCCCGCCCTGGAATCATCGCAATGACGTGCGGTCCGAGGAGCTCGCGCAGGCTGCTGATGCTTACCTGCAGGATTTCTTCTTCGACTGCGAGGCCCGGCCAGACGATCTCGAGCAGTTCATTCCGCGTGACGAATCGGTTACGCCGTTCGACGAGCGCAAGCAAGAGGTCGAACGCACGCGCGTCAAGGGCGGCTGGCCGACCATCAACAAGCATCCGGCGCGCTGCCGTGTCGATCACGCAGCGGTCGAAGGCGAAGTTGGCCGGAGGCGTCACGGCGGGCGCCATGGTCAGGCCGGCACGCCGTGGCACTGGGGATGGTGTCGGCGTCGTGACTCCCGACAGCAATCGGGTCACGCGTTCGACAAATGCGGGCGGCGTCGCGCCATCCTTCAGCCGTGACCACTGCCGCTCGCGAAACCGGTCCGGCACGCGCGCCGACAGTTCGGTCGTGTCGTCAATCACCACCGGCAGCAGGAACGCCTGGTCATCGGCCATCAGGTGTGACCGGTCGACCGCGAGTTTCCACTCCAGCCGGAAGTAGCCTTCGCTGCGCGCCTCGGTGTTGGCCGAGACGATCGGCACGAACAACGCACATTCCCTGATCTTCCTGCGGATCGAGGCATCCCACGCATCGCCGCCGCGCAGCTCGCTCCGGTCCAGCCACACCTCGAGCCCGGCCGCCGACAGCGCATCGCCAATGCGCCGTGCGGCCTCCGTGTCCTGCGAGGCGTAGCTCAGGAAGATGGCCTTGGAGGATTCGCTCATCAACGGTTAGGCAGGAACTTCAGGGTTCCACAAAAGACCTCGCCGGCGTGGGATGCGCTGCAGCGCGGAGAGCATGGTAGCGATGTTCCGTCGGTACGCTCTGGCATCACATCATCTTGGGCGCAATGGAGGCCGTCAAACGGCGCGGAGCCCTGGCCAACGGGCGATCCGGTGGCAGAATTTGCTGACAGGCGCGGGCGTCGCCTACGTAAGTATCGACAACCTGCTGGTGCACAGTAGGGCATTTTATTTCGGTACGACCCGACTACCCGCTTCAGGGCCGAGTGCGTGAACGGCGTGGGTAATGATTGCCGTTGCATGATCGCTTTACAGCACGGATTTCAATTTCCGGTTTGTGGTTGTGTGAGTTCGCGACCCAGTCCGTAAGCTGTCCGTAGCGGCAAGAGCCTGACTTTCCAAGAGCCGGTTTCGGCGAACATGAGGAAGCGGCTATCTGCATTTCAGCGTTCCGCGCCGCGAACGACCGGAGTGCGCTGCGTTGCAGCCGGTGAGGACATGATTGTCGACGGGCAGTGGCTGGCCGCACGCGGCCAATTCCCGGCATTCACCCGCTCGTGACGCGACATTCGGAACGACCGGTCACAAAGTTGAGCGGGCATCGCTCAATTTCGCGCATGCAGTGATGGAATCCTGCAAGCGGACCATCGAGAACTTGAAAGACAGGCCGGCGCTAGAAGCCGCTGGAGCGTCAGTTCTTCAAGGGATCGAAAAAGCGAAGTCGACCCCAAGGTGTCCCTTGTATTGGCCGAAAGCCACTGCTCGGAGTGCGAGAAGAGGGAGCCGCTTCGGTGATCCGGCATGCGGCCTGAGTCTCGCCGCCAGCCGCACCGCGATCATTCGACTCGGTGCTACGTCAAGAACGGATTCCGAAAGGTAAGCTGCCCTTCGATCTTTTGGCCGCTCTGTAGATCCTCAGAGTACAGAATCTCGCAATCGGCGAGCAGGGCCGCTGCAATGATCAAGGCGTCATAGAACGCAAAGCCATACCGCTCTGCTATCGCTCGCGCCCGGTCGTGTGTGTCAATAGAGAGCGGGTGAACTTGACAGACTTCCCGCACAGCGCCGAGCACGTCCGCGAGGCCAGCCCAGGTCATCCCGATCTTGCGAGTTGCAACATTGGCAAACTCGTTCAGTACCTGAACTGAGACATGGCCACCGTCCGCGATCAATGCCTCGGCGGTATCGGCCTTTGCCGTCTCAGAGGACAGAAGGTACAAGACGATGTTTGTGTCATAAAACGCATCAACCGCGCTCATTGGCCTCCAGGCGGTCGAACTTGAAGTCACTGGGGAGCTGCCCGCGATACTTCCTCAGACGCATCAGCAACTCGCGGGCCGTGGGCTTGCGAGCAATTTCAAGTGCGCGCGCGCCCGCCACGTGGATTTCGATGTCCTCGCCTTCCTTCAGCTTTAAGGCCTCCACCACCGCGGCGGGAAGGCGGACCGCAAGGCTGTTACCCCACTTTGACACTTGCATGAGCGCAGACTCCAAAGATATACATTTATTGACAGTATATCAATAGGCAGCCTCCCGGGCGAGTAATGGGATCGGCGATCCAGAAACCGGCCGCTCCCATCGAACGGTCCCGCATCGGACTGTCGCCGCCGGCGGCAGCCGGCCACAAGCATCGGTAATCGGGCTGACCACTGCGTAGGGTCGAGCTCTCCATAGACTCGCAGGACATTCACCTGCGAAGGAGAGATCGCGATCAAGTACTTCACCGGTATCGATGTGTCACTGCGTTCCGTGTCGATCTGCGTGGTCGATGAGGTGGGAGTAGTGCGGTGCGAAGCGAAGGTGGCTGCCGAGATCGATTTGATCGTGATGGCGTTGCGCCGCTTCAGCGCCGAGATCAAGCAGGTGGGATTCGAGGCTGGCAAGCTGACGCAGTACCTGACCTATGGCCTGCAGGCAGCCGGCTTCGAAGTGATCTGCTTGGAAGCGCGGCAAGTTGCCGCCACGCTGGCGGCCGTGCGCAACAAGACCGACCGCAACGATGCCCGCGGCCTAGCGCAGATCCTGCGCAGCGGGTGGTACCGGCGCGTACACGTCAAGAGCCTCGAGAGCCACCAGGTGCGAGCGCTACTAAGTGCGCTGGATGACACAGCCCTGGGCTGGGAATGACTTCGGTTTGACGAATGTTGGTAAATATGCCAACATTTGAATCGAAATGAGAAGAAGAAGATGAGACCAACGCGGCCGGTATCGTGGCTCACACCTGCGCGAAAAGCCTTTGAGGCGTTTCCTGACGGCGCGCGGCAAATCATGATGGATGTGTTGAGCGTTGCCGCGGAAGGTGGCATGGCGGGAATCGCCAAACCGACAAAGGGTCTCGGATCGGGGGTGTTTGAGGTTGCATTGCCGTATCGGGGCAACGCCTTTCGGCTGGTCTATGCGGTGCAGCTCAGGGACGAGCTGTGGGTGGTTCATGCGTTTCAGAAAAAGTCGACGCAAGGCATAAGGACCCCGAAACACGAGATCGATTTGATCAAGGACCGGTTGAAGCGACTGAAGGAGATGCTGCGATGAAGAAAGAACAGCTTGAGCTTGTCCGCGGAAGCGGAAACATCTATCGGGACTTCGATGTGCCGGATGCCGACGTTCGCCAGTTGAAGGCGATCCTGGCGGCGGAGATCGTCAAGACACTCGACAAAAAGGGGCTCAGTGTTAGAAAGGCGCAAAGCCTTACTGGAATTGATGCTGGAGATTTCTCGCGCGTCCGCAACGCGGATTTTCGGCGCATCAGCGTCGAGCGCCTTATGACGATGATCAACGGACTCGGCTCGCGCGTGGAAGTGGCGGTGAAGCTGAGCCGTGCGGACGTGAGGCACGCAGCGGTGGCGCCCTAACGAGAATGAACAGGACGTCCGAGGAGGCGAAGAAGCTCGTTGAACGCAAGAGCCAAATGCCCAAAGCCTTTGACGGTGGTTCATGAGTCTATGTCATCGTTCTGTGGCCGCTGCCACCTGGCAAGAACGAAACGCACTTGATCCTCGACCTCGCGACGGGCTTCGTGCCGGTCACGCCCGGTGGCGAGCAGGTCATCGTAAGGAGTTTCGAGGTGGCGGACGTGCGCGACGACTGCAAGTCGTACCGCCTCTTCGTCGAAGCTCTTGGCCGCCGCAGAGCGTCCCACCCGCCTGCTGTACTTCAGGCACGCGTGCTCAGCGATCGTCCGTTCCCTGCCGGTCGGGCAATTCGGAAACAATGCGCGCGCGAGCTGGGCGAAATCCGTGACGTACGCTTGATCCAGTTCAGCACGCCGCTCTGCCTCCCGGGCAGCGCGGAGCCTACGCGCGTCCCCATCCGCCAGGCATTCCGCTTCCGCCCTTGCGAGTCCGGCCTCCTCGACCAGAACACCCTGCCGCTCGTAGCGCTTTCGCGTTCGGTTCCACTTGAGAACGATGGCGGACAGCGTGGCGTGCCGTCGCGCGCGCCGCGTCAGCGCCGTGTCGCCCGATCGGAGGAAGACGAGGTGATTGAGGTCAGCGCAAAACAGGCACAGCGCACCGCGGTCGCCGCCGAGGGCGATCCACGCGCCGTTTCCCAGCTTCTGCGGCACTCGTCGCACACGGACTCGCGTGTCGAGATGAACACCTTCAACTCTTGGGACGCGTTCATCTGCGTCGGCGACGTCCCGTTCATTCGCAGTGCAGACCTGGATCAATCGTCCGAGCGGGAAACCGCTCCAGCCGACGCGACCTCCTCAGAGGCTTCGGCTCTCTCGGCAACGTTGGCGTCCGGAACAAATGGGATGGCGCCAGCGCGCCACGCCTGCTCCTGAAGATCGCGCGGCAGCATGCGTGCATCGACCATGATGCCATTGATCGTGACCATCCACGCCAGCGGGTTGTGCTGGATCTGACTGGGCAGACACCAGGCTGGATCCAGCGGCACGATCCTCAGCATGCGCATGATGTCGCGTGCCTTGGCCGATGCACTCGACTGGCTGATGCCGAACAACGCACACAGCTCGCGAGCGCGCAGGTGCGGCTTCTGTGTCGGGTCGAAGAGGAAATTGACATTGCCCAGCGCGTACACGACGCCGCACGCCCAGGATTTGGACGTGCCCTTGAGCAGGGGTGACGGTCGCTTGCGCGCCAGCGCGGCCGTCAAGCGGCGAGAAAGTTCGGCGTACTCCGCCGTCAGGTGCCGCGCGCAAACGTCGTCAGTGATCTGGACGACGGCATCGAATGCGGCTTGGGTCGCTCGCGGAACGCTAAGTGGCTCATTTGGTCGTGGCATCGTTGCGCCTCACTCCTGCGACACACGCGGCATACCGAACATTTCGGCATATGGGCAAGAAATCGTCCGCGGCACGTCAGCATCAAAATCGGGTTGCATTACATAGAGGGCGACAACGCCCCCCAAGCTGCCGACCCGGGGTGCTCAGACTCGGTCGTTGAGACCTATGGAGGCCGCCGTCGAATCCCTGCAATGTCTTCCGCCGAGCCCGAGCGACACTGCAGGCACCGTCAATCGAGCTGGAGCCCGATGATCAGGCGTCGTACTTGAACGACAGGGAAACCCGCGCGCGGTAGGCGACGACCTTGCCGCCCTCGATCTTCAAGTCGAGTTTGCTGACTTCGGCGATGCGCAGATCACGCAGCGACTTGGCTGCGGTCTCGACGGCGCTTTTCGCCGCGGCCTCCCACGAATCTGGACTGGTGCCGATGATCTCAGTGACGCGATAAACGCCGGATTCGGTGTTCTTCTTAGCCATGTGTCAGGCTCCTTCCGGTTAAGAGGCGCAGGACCAGTTCCTCATGCCTCGGGGAAATCATCATAGTCGCGTCGTTGCGCCGCGCGCCTCGGAAGTCTCTTTCGTGGCAAATTGCTCGAACTCTTGGCGCTGCCGGTTCTATCGAATTCGCTGACCGCTTGCCGGCGCGCAATCTGAGGCTTCGTCCGGCAAGCACCGACCCAAAGCCGTCAGCGGGGATTTTCTGATCGACTGACCGGTGTACCTTGGTGAGCCGCCGTTCGCTGAATTCGTCGGAAACATCAGAATTCGGCGAATGCGGTCATTCGCGGTTATCAACTGGCGGCGCAGACGAAATTGCAGCCGAACGGCCGCTTCAAAGACTGCGACCGTTCGCTCAGGGCGTGAAGCGGAAGCTCGATGCGAGAAGCTGGGGTCGCCAAAGCGGTCATACCGCCAAACGGGCCAAGAGCGTTGGTGGCCTCATTGGTCGACGATCACGAAATCCGACGAGGCCAGGATACGGCTCCGGGCCTGAATCTCGAACTTGGAGGCCATGGTCCCGTCAGTAGGCGTGGCCCGTGGCTCCTCCCTCGACTGGAGCGAACGAAGCACGGGGCGCTTTGGCAATGGCCCGAATCGCCAGGATCGTCGCATCGATATCGGCCTGACTCACGTCCAGGTGCGTCACCGCTCGGATCACACCGCGAACCTGACCCATGCGCACCCCCCGGGACAGCAGGGTTGCAAGAAACGATTCGGGAGAAAGGTCCGTTGCCGCGGGATCGAAATACACCATGTTGGTCTCGGGATTCGTCGTGATCACTTCGATCCCCGTCACGCCGGCCAAGCCATCGGCGAGACGGCGCGCGTTCGAATGGTCCTCGGCGAGACGCTCGACGTGATGATCGAGGGCATGCAGGCACCCTGCCGCTGCAATCCCAGCTTGTCGCATGGCCCCCGCGAAGATGTGCTTGTACCGCCGAGCCTCTTCAATGAACGACTTGCTGCCCGCCAAGACGGCACCGATCGGCGCGCCCAGGCCCTTGGTGAAATCGATCCAGACACTGTCGACTGGTGCGGCGTATGCAGCCGCTGGGACCCCCGATGCCACGCACGCATTGAGCAGCCGTGCGCCGTCCATGTGTATCGCCAGGCCATTGGCGCGGGCGTCCGCGCATACCGCACCGAGTTCATCGAGTGTCCAGAACGTGCCGCCGGCAAAGTTGTGGGTCTGTTCGACGCACACAAGCTTCGGCGGCGGGCCGTAGGGTGGCCCCACCGTCTTCAGGCGTCCCAATGCTTCACGCATCTCGGAGGCAGTGAAGATCCCCCGCTGCGTGACGATCGGCTCGATGAGGACGCCGGAGCTCAGTGCAACACCCGCCGATTCGGCGCGGATGATGTGAGACATCCAGTCCGCAATGACCGCGTCAGCCGGTCGCGTATGAACCTTGATCGCAACGAAGTTGCACATCGTGCCGCCAGGAAACCAGAGCGCTGCCTCTTTGCCCAACAGCTCGGCGACGCGATCCTGCAGGCGATTGACGGTCGGATCTTCACCGCGCTGCTCATCACCGACTTCCGCATTGGCGATGGCCACCCGCATGGCCGCCGTGGGTCGGGTCTCCGTATCGCTTGACAGCGGAATGAAGGGTCGTCCTTGAATGGTTGACATGCGTTCTACCTTGAGAGCAACTCCGCCACGCGACTTTGCAGGGCGGGAACGACTTCGGCCACGAACCACGGATTGATCTTGAGCCAGATATTGTTTCGCGGACTGGGATGCGGCATCGGCAGTACAGCCGGCCATTGGGTGCGCCATGCCGCAACGGTGTCAGTGACATTCTTGGACTCAGCGTCGGGCAAATGCCATCGTTGTGCGTAGTCGCCGATGACCAACGTCAGTTCGATCTGCTGCATCTGATCTACCAATCGCTGACGCCAGAGCGGCGCGCATTCGCTCCGCGGCGGCAGATCTCCGGAGCGCCCGGTGCCGGGAAAGCAGAAGCCCATAGGCAAGATGGCGATTTGTTTCGGTTCGTAGAACACGTCGCGTGTCACGCCCATCCATGCTCGCAGTCGTTCGCCGCTGGCATCGTCGAAGGGCACGCCGCTCTCGTGCACCTTGCGGCCAGGCGCTTGCCCGGCAATCAGAATGCGTGCCGCCGGGTGCACCTGCAGCACCGGCCGCGGGCCTGATTGCAATTGGGCTGCGCACACGGTGCAGCCGCGCACCTCCTCGATCAGTACGTCAAACGCCGCCCCGGTGGCCCTCGCAGTTTGGGGCGGCATGGGCAGCGCAGTGACCTTGGTCATCGGGCCATCGCCGCCAATGCAATCGCTGCGGCGTGCAAGCGTGCACAGTCCAGAATCTCGAAGCCCGGGTTGTCGCCCTCCTTGAAGACCAGCGCAAGGTCGGTGCCGGCCAGCATGATGACTTCGCAGCCCTGCTGGCTTGTCAATGTTGCACCTGCTCTTAAGAACACCTCGCGTTGCGCCGGGGTGGCGACTCCTGCGCTTGCCATGGCAACGTAGGCTTCATGCACGCGGAGCAGATCCGCCTCCGGCGCCACGACTTCGACACCTTTGAGAACACCGTAGAAGCCTGTCTCCATCACGACCTTGGTTCCAAGCAGCCCGACTCGCCTGAGGCCGCGTCGGCCGACTTCAGCCTTGACAACGTCCAGCAGATCGATCACCGGGACTGGTGACACATCCTTGAAGGAATTGATGCAGAAGTGACCGGCGATCGACGTCACCGCAATGCGTTCGATGCCGCACCGTTGAAGTCTTTCGGTCAACTCGCGATAGATGCCGACCTGGGCAGCGACGTTTCCTTCCGCTTGGTTTTTCAGCAGGGTCTTGGTATCCGCATGAGCCATTGTCAGCTGCAGATCCTGCCCGGCGTCCGCGAGGGCCGAAATGAGGAATCGGTAGTAGTAATCGGTGGCGGCAGGCCCTATCCCGACGATCATTCCAATATGCATGTTTCGAGGCTCATAGTGCGCTTCGCAATCGCTTGGGCCGACATCTTGTCACAGGCCTCTGAGCGGCAATCTTCCGCCCGATGCGAGCTTCTCGGGCTACCCCGCCGCCTGCATGGCCTCATTTACGCGGACATCCTCAAAGCGGTCGAGCGCGGACGCCAGCTTCTGGCCGGGAGTCGACGATCAACGCGCCAGACCGGACCCTCAATACGGCAATATGCGGGTTGGAAAAACCTATTGGTTGGAGACGGCGAATGATAAATGGGACTCTCGGCACCACCGGCATCACGGTTCCGCGGGCCTTCCTCGGCTGCGGCACTTTCGGCGGGATCGGCGGCGCCCGGCATCTGGTCGGCCGCGGCCTCGACCGGGAGGCGGCGTTCGCCGCGCTTGACCAGGCGCTCGCTCTTGGCATCAACGTGCTCGATACGGCGGAACGCTACGCCGACGGTGAGAGTGAACGCGCTATTGGCGAGTGGCTTCGCCAGCGCCCTCGCGAACTGACCGGGGAGGTTCGCATCGCGACGAAGGTCGCTCCGCCGACGGCCGACGGTGTCGATGGGACGCGGTTCAATCGCGCGTACATCGAGAGGAAATTGCAGACGAGCCTCGACCGGCTGGGCATGGAGCGCGTGACCTTCTACCTTTCCCACGCGCCGGACAAGACGACTCCCATCGAAGAAACAGTTGAAGGGTTCGCCGCGGTGATCGACGCCGGGCGCGTGGCGCACGTCGGACGCTGCAACGTCGGAGCGGAAGAGCTGATAGAGGCGCTGGATGCGGCCGAGCAGCTCGGCGTCCCCGGATTCGAGTGGGTGCAGAACGGCTTCAGCCTGTTATCGCCCAACGACGACCGCGAAGTCCGCGCCGTATGTCGGGAACGGGGCCTGGGCTATACACCATTCTCTCCGCTGGCCGGCGGCGTTTTGACCGGGAAATATGCGCGTGGCGAGCCGTTTCCGGAGGGGACTCGCATGGCACTACGGCCCGAAGCCCACGCGGAGATGATGACCGACGCGGTGCACGACGCCCTCGATCGGCTCCGCCGCGCGGCCGCGGAGCGGTCCATGAGCTGTGGGGGCCTGGCTCTTGCATGGTTGATTGCGCATCCGGATTGCACCGCCCCCATTGTCGGGCCGTCGCGTGCGGCGCCGCATCTGGACCATCTGGCGGAAGCGCTCGGCTTGGTGCTGGCCCCGGAGGAGTGCGCGCAGATCACTTCATGGTTCGAGGCTGCAGGCGCATAGGCTGCGACCGGTTCCGGGCGAGTTGGGCCGTGACACCGACCGACCGTAACCGGCCTCGAGTTCTCCATCCGCGAACGGCAATTCGCCACCCGAATCCGTCGGAAGCGGAATTCCGAACCTGTCTTAGGAGACGAAATGAGCTACGCAGTCGCTGGACGCAGCGTGATCGTGACCGGTGGGACGAGGGGAATCGGCTACGGGATCGCCGAGGTGTTCGCCGACGCGGGTGCCTACGTCACCATCGTCGGGCGGGATCCCGACGTTGCTGCGCAGGCGGCAGCGCGCCTCGCTGATCGCGGCGCCACCATCGATTTCGTGATCGCGGACATCTCTAAGCCGAGTGAGTGTGCGCGGATGGCCAGCGAGGTCGTGACCAGACGCGGCGGCATCGATGTATTGTGCGCTAATGCCGGCATGTTCAAGGGGAAGAAGCTCGCCGCCATGACGGAGGCGGATTACGACGAGACGTTCGACCTCAACATGAAGGGGTGCCTGTTCAGTGTGCAAGCATGCCTTCCAGCTCTCGCGTCCACCGGTCATGGCCGGGTCGTCGTGACCTCCTCGATCACGGGACCGATGACGGGGGTCCCTGGTTGGACGCACTACGGAGCGAGCAAAGCGGCCCAGCTCGGCTTCATCCGCGCCGCGGCGATGGAGTTGGCGCCCCAGGGCATAACAGTCAACGCCATCCTGCCAGGCACCATCCGCAGCGACGGACTATTGAAGTTGGGCATGAACCTTGACGAGGCAGCGGCCTCGATTCCGCTGAAGCGCATTGGCGACCCACGCGACATCGGGCATGCTGCACTGTTCTTTGCCAGCGACGAGGCTGGCTACATCACGGGCCAGACCCTGGTCATCGACGGTGGGGTAACACTCATCGAGTAGCGGGTCGCGTCGATTCTCGCGCGGTCCTAATTTTCGTGTTTCCGTCACTGGGGAGTCGCTCGCATTTCCGAGGATCACCGGCGACCGTGCCATCAATCGGTCGCGAGGACCTCCTCGCGAACAAGCGCGCCGCAGGGTGACTGCAGGACCTCGTCGCTGCCGCCGCCACCCCTCCACCGCCACCGCTAGGTCGTCGTGCTCGCGCGAACGGCCGTTCACCGGAAATTTCTAAAACAATCACTAACGGCTGGTAATGGCCGATAGCTGCGGTTCCCGATGTTCTCTGAAAGCCGCCGCTGGAAATTCAGGCTCTTTCCGCGACAGATGGCTCACGGCCTGGTCGCGAATTCACACAACC
>Ga0209048_10004946_pt1 | contig 12666 bp, 13 predicted proteins | sample FrelakmetCRP12CR_FD_187146 | JGI IMG/M metagenome (GOLD analysis project Ga0209048, IMG submission 187146) | Freshwater lake sediment microbial communities from the University of Notre Dame, USA, for methane emissions studies - CRP12 CR (SPAdes)... | ecosystem: Environmental > Aquatic >... | reverse complement strand
CCCCTTCCGGAGGGCTGGCGGGGGGTCCCCTTCACTCGGAAGCCCTGCCCGGTCGAATCTCGTCGCGCCGACAGCGCGGTGAAGGCCGGGGCTCACTAGCATGTCGCGGAATCGTACGGCAGCATGCCGCCATGCGCACCTTCGCCCCCCGCGAAACGACTGCGCTCCCCGCCGCCTTCTGGTGGCTCTTCGCCGGAGTCTCGGTGATGGCCGCGGCGACGTTCGTCTTCCCGTTCCTTGCACTCTTCCTCCGTTCGCGAGGGTACTCCGTCACCGAGACTGGATTCCTCGTCGCCCTCTTCGGCTCGGGCAGCATCGCGGCCGGCCCCATCGCCGGATGGTGCGCGGACCGCGCCGGCCGCCGGCCCACCCTCGTTGCCGCGCTCGCCGGAGCGTCCCTGCTCACGGCAACGCTCCCGACGTTCACCTCGACCTGGTGGACGGCAGCCGTCACACTGGCGCTGGGCATGACCGTCCACGCCTACTGGCCTGCCGCGAACGCAGTGATCGCAGACGTCGTGCCGCGCGAACGTTACGCGGATGCGTACGGCCTCATGTACTGGGCCCGAAACGCTGGAATCGCCTTCTCCTTCGCGGTCGGAGGAATGCTTGCCGCTCGTGGGTTCCGCCTGCTCTTCCTCGTCGACGCGGCCACGACCATGTTGTTCGCAGGCGTGGCGTGGCTCAAGATCCCCGAGACGCGTTCCCTCCTGCGTACGGATCCTCAGGATGGACCGCGGCGCGGTTGGGGCTCCGTGCTCGCCGACCGCCACCTCCGCGCGCTCCTCCTGCTCAACGTGGCCCTTCTCCTGTCGCTCTTCCAGTTCATGGTCGCGGTGCCGGTGGCGATGTCCCGACAGGGCCTCACGACGACGGACTTCGGCTTGGCGATGGCAGTGAACGGCCTGCTCATCGTGCTCCTGCAGCCCCTTTCCGGTCGGCTGACTCGGCACTTCGATCCAGCCCACGTCCTCGCCCTCGCGGCGCTCCTCGTCGGCGCGGGGTACGGCTCGTACGCGTTCTGCGCCACGGCTCGCGACTTCGCGGTCGCGACCGCGGTCTGGAGCCTCGGCGAGATCCTCACCATGCCGGTCGTCTCGTCGCTCGTGGCCGAGATGTCGTCACCCGACCTGCGAGGGCGCTACCAGGGCCTCCTCATGCTCTCTTTCGGAGTCGGGCTCGCCCTGGCACCGGCTCTAGGGGGTATGGCCCTCGAGCGCTTGGGGCCTCTTCCCTTCTGGGCCTCGGCCGCCTGCCTCTGCCTCCTGGTGGGCGTGGGGCACGCCGCGGCCGGAAGGGCGCGCAGGCAGGCACTCGACTTCGAAGGCGAGTAGAGCAGCGCCGGCCGGGAGTCCACCGCGCGTGTCCGTCAAACCAGGAGGGGCTCGCGACGAGGCCCTACCGCCTACCGGCGCGGCTCGGGCGTCACGGGGCCAGGCGCACGCAAAGACCCACGAACGCCGAATCGTCCCCCTTCGTCGCAAAACCGTCGGCGTTGCAGCGCTTCGCGATCGCCGCGAGGTCGGCCTGCTTGATCGCCGAGTACAGGACGAACCGCGAACCAGAGCACCCCGGGAAGCGCCTGAGCTGGGGAAGCATCACGTCCGCCCCCATCTGGCCGCCCATGTGTACGTCGAGCACGACGAGGTCCGGCGCCTGGAGGCTCAGGAACGACCGACACTCCGCCCAGTCGGTGGCGATGAGCACCGGCTGGTATCCTGCCTTGGCGAGCGTCCCGGCCGTCGCCTTCGCCTGCACTGACGAGTCGTCTACCACGAGTGCACTAGCCACAGAGCGCTAGCCTATGTCGCCCGGGCATGTAATCGAAGTTTTCATCCCATTTGCAGGCCGCCGAAATAGGACACAGCGACGGCCTGGACTGGTTGCCAGCCGCGCGGATGATCGCCACCCCATTCGGGTGAACGGCCGCCTTGGGCCCGGGCTCGGGGCTACAGCCCGAGGTAGGCCTCGCGGACGCGCTCGTTCGCGAGAAGCTCCTTGCCACTTCCGGAGAGGACGATGCGCCCGGACTCGAGGACGAAGCCGCTGGTCGCGACGGCCAGCGCGTGCTCCGTGTTTTGCTCCACGAGCAGCACGGTGACCCCGGCGCGATGGATCTCGCCTATCACCCGGAACATCTCCTCCACCATGATGGGCGCGAGCCCGAGGGACGGCTCGTCGAGCATCAGGAGGCGCGGGCCGGCCATGAGTCCGCGCCCGATGGCCACCATCTGCTGTTCCCCCCCGGACAGCGTTCCCGCCACTTGCCGATGGCGCTCCCGGAGCCGGGGGAAGAGCCCGAACACCTCTTCGAGGCGCTCACTTTGGTGGGGACGCGCGCCTCGCGCGAAAGCACCGAGGAGGAGGTTGTCGCGCACGGTCATGCTCGGAAAGAGCTTGCGACCCTCCGGCACCTGAATCACCCCGCGCTCCACGATCTCGCCGGTGCTCGCCTGCTCGAGCGGCTCTCCGTCGAGGAGAATCCGTCCCGAGGCGGGGCGCAGGACGCCGGAGATAGCCTTGAGGGTGGTCGTCTTTCCCGCGCCGTTCGCGCCGATCAACGCCACGATCTCGCCCGCCCCCACCGCGAAGCTGACGCCCCAGAGCGCGGCGACCGGCCCGTACGATACGCGGACCTCCTCGAGGCGCAGCATGGCTACGCTGCCCTCGTCCCGAAGTACGCGGCGATGACCTGGGGGTCCTGGACCACGGATGCCGGGGACCCCTCCGCGATCTTCTCGCCGTGATGCATGACGACCACGCGGTCGGAAATTCGCATGATTGCCTTCATGACGTGCTCGACGAGGACGACCGTCACGCCGCTCCTGCGGATGCTCTCCACGATCCCGGCGGCCACGTCGACCTCGCTCGGGTTGAGCCCTCCCATGGGCTCGTCGAGGAGGAGAACCCGCGGAGCGGTGGCGAGAGCCTTCGCCATCTCCAGGCGCTTCTGGTCCATGAGGGTCAGCTGGCTCGCGAGGGTGGTCGCCCGGTGCGTGAGTCCCAGCCGCTCCAGCACCTCGTCCGCGGCTCGCTCCGCGTCGCTCCGCGCCCGATGCCGCAGGAACGCCGCGAGCGTGACGTTCTCGCGGGCGCTCAGGCCCGGAAAGGGCTTCACGATCTGGAATGTCCGCGCGACCCCGCTCCGCGCCACGGCATTGGGGCGGAGGCCGACGATGCTCCGTCCGTCCAGCCGGACCTGACCCTTGGACGGGCGCACGAAGCCGGTGACGAGGTTGAAAACGGTCGTCTTCCCGGCACCGTTCGGCCCGATGAGCCCGAGGATCTCCCCCTCGGCGACCTCGAAGGTGAGGTTCCCGACGGCCTTCAACCCGCCGAAGAAGCGGGTGAGTCCTCGGCACTCAAGGAGCGCCATGCCGCACCGCCCGCATTCCCGGCAGGACCGAGCGCACCTTGCCCCAGATGCCCTCCGGGAGGAACCGAATCACGATCATCATGAAGAGGCCGTAGAAGATGAGGTGTCCAACCTGGAAGTGCTCCCGGACCGCTTCCCCGACCGTGGTGAGGAAGATCGCGCCGATGAGCGGCCCGACCACCGTTCCCAGCCCGCCCACCATGGCGATGAACACCATCTCCATGGAGAGCCCGATGTTGAGAACGGCGTCAGGATCCACGTACCGGAAGTAGAAGGCATAGAATCCGCCGCCCAGGCCAGCCAGGAAGGCGGAGAGCCCGAGCGTGACGACCTTGGCGCGCACGGTATCGATCCCGATCGCCTCGGCGGCGTCCTCGTCCTCCCGGATCGCGACCAGGTAGGCCCCCAGCCGCGATTGCCGCAGCCAGGCCGTCGAGAGGATCGCGAACGCCATGAGCAGGGCGGCGATGACGTAGAAGGGCGTCTTCGCCTCCCAGTCCACTCGGCGGCCGAGAACGGTGAGAGAAGGCAGCGTGGTGATGAGGAAGCCGATCGGCCCGTTCGTGACCCACTCCCAGTTCAGCGCGGCGAGCTTCGCGAGCTCGGCCACGGCGAGCGTGGCGAGCGAGAAGTAGGGGCCTCGCAGGCGAAAGCAGATGAGGCCGATGGGGACGGAGGCGAGCGCTGCAACCAGGCCGCCGAGCGGGATCCCCCACCAGGGAGCGAGCCCGCCCTTCAGGAAGAGGATGATGGTCGTATAGGCCCCGATCCCGAAGAGCGCAGCGTGCCCGAAGGACACCTGGCCCGCGAACCCGCCGAGAACGTTCCACGCCGCTCCGAGCACCGTCCACATGAAGACCAGGATGGCAACATGAAGGAAGAAGGTGTTCCTGACCAGGATCGGCAGAACCGCGACGGCGACCGCACCGCCGACCCATCCCATCGTTGCCGCGCGGCGTCTCACGACTTTCCCACCCCGAACAGCCCCGTGGGCCGGTACAGCAGCACGAGGAGGAAGAGCACGTAGCCGAGTCCGTCCTTGTAGGTCGCGGACACGTAGACCGCCCCGAGCGACTCGACGACCCCCAGGAGGAGACCGCCGGCGATGGCCCCGGGCACGGACCCCAGCCCGCCCAGGACCACGATGACGAAGCTCTTCACCACGAGCAGCTCCCCCACGGTGGGGTAGAGGTACAGGGACGGGGCGAGCAGAGCCCCCGCCGCCCCGGCGAGCGCCGTCCCCAGGCCAAAGGTGAAGAGCGCCACCCTCTCGACGTCGATCCCCATCAGGATCGCCGCTTCCCGGTTCTGACTCGTGGCCCGGATGGCGCGCCCCGTGTCGGTCGAGCTCAGGAAGAGCCAGAGCGCCACCGTGATCGCCGCCGCCATGGCGAAGGCGATGGCGAGGGCGGCGGGGATGGCAATCCCCAAAGGCCGCATCGGCGCGAGCCCGTAGGAAAGGCTGATGGTGCGGTAGTCGCCGCTCCAGGCCAGCAGGGCGACGTTCGCGACGAGGAGCGACATCCCGGCGGTGTAGAGGAGCGTGTTGAGCTCGCCGCCCGGGATGATCTTCCGGAGCAACAGCCAGTAGATGGCCACGCCGAGCACGAACATCGCGGGCGTGAGCAAGAGGACCGAGAGGAAGGGATCGATGCCCAGGAGCTTCTGGCTGAAGAAGGCCGCGAACATGCCCAGCATCACCATCTCGCCGTGGGCGAGGTTGATGATGCGCATCACCCCGAAGATGATGGTGAGCCCGATGCCGATCATGGCGTAGAGCGACCCCATGAGCAGGCCGCTCACCAGGCTCTGGGCAAAGGTCTCCACCGCGCCCCCCGCCCCGCCCTCCCCCTCGGGAGAGGGCCTGGGGCCGCTACCTCTTCGTCCCCGGATCCGGGAAGACGAGCGCGGTCTCGGCGAAGGCCTTCGGCCAGACGTTCAGGAGCTGGCCGTCGCGCCACTGCGCGAGCACCGACTGCTCGGGCGAGTAGATGTTCTGGTTGGTGAAGGGGTCACCGGTCGGCCCGGTCCAGTTCCCGAACTTCACCTTGCCGAACACCGTGGTCATGTCGGTGGCGGCGAGCGCCCTTCGGATCTCGTCGCGGTCGGCGTCCAGGTTTCCGGTGAGCTTCGCGCGCTTCATCGCGTCGGCAATGATGAAGATCGCCGCATACCCCTCGACCTCGTGCTCGTGAGGCCAGATTCCGTACTTGGCGTGGAACTTCTCGTAGAGGGCCTTCGTCTTCGGGTCGTTCGGGTTGCCGGACCAGGACGCCGAGGAGAACACGTTCTGCGCGAGTGGGCCGAGCTGCGACGCGAAGTCTGCGACTCCGAAGCCGCCGCCGAAGCCGACGAAGGCTCGCGCGTCGATCCCGATCTCCTTCGCGTGTCGCGTGAGGAGTATGGCGTCCGTCGTGGCCACCGCGACCATGAGGAGGAAGTCGGGGCTCGTGCCCTTCACCTTCGTCATGATGGGCTTGAAGTCGAGGGTGTTCACTGGATAGGCCTCGTCGGCCACGATGGGAACGTTCTTCGACTTGAGGAACTTCATCACCGCCGTCGCGATGGTCTTGCCGAACAGGGTGTTGTCGTAGACGACCGCCGCCGACCTCGGCATCGCGTTCGGGTACTCGACGACGAAGGAATCGAAGGCGGACGGGTAGATCGAGCCGGTGGGGTTGTTGCGAAAGACCCACTCGAAGCCCTTGGTCGTGATCATGTCCGCGGACGGGTGGTCCACGAGGTACGGCGTCTTCAGCCGCTGGGCCACGGAGGCGATCTCCATCGCCTGACCGGAGGCGCGGCCTCCGGTGAGGACGAGGACCTTCCCCTGGGTGATGAGCTTCTCGGCAATCGTGGCAGCGAGGGCGTTCTTCGCCTGATGGTCCTCGATGACGATCTCGAGCGGCCTCCCGTTCACGCCGCCGGCGGCGTTGATCTCCTCGATGGCCATGGAGTACGCCTTCTTGAACTTGTCGCCGAAGGGCGCGTCCGGGCCCGTCATCGGCTGGGGGGCACCGATCTTGAGAGACTGGGCCGAGGCGGGCGCGGCGAGACCCACCGTCAGCAGGAGGGCCCACTTCGGCGAGGCGAGCTTGCGCATGGGGTGTCCCTTTCTTGGTGGCGCTGCCGGCGCCCGAGCGTCAGCCCTGGGTCGGCATCGCCAGCGTGGTTCGCGTCTTCTCTTCCGCCGCGGGCCATCGGCTCGTGATCGCCTTGGTCCGCGTGTAGAACTTCACTCCCTCCGTACCGTGCACGTGGAGGTCACCGAACAGCGACTGCTTCCACCCTCCGAACGAGAAGAACGCCATGGGCACGGGGATTGCCACGTTGATACCCACCATGTCGCGCCAGCTCGGGAGTGCCGCGCTGGCAGCTGCCACGGCCTTGCTCACGTCCTCGCTGCCGGCGAACGGAGTGCGCCGAACCACCGCGCCCGTCGAGGGCTCGAAGACGTCGCCGGCCCGGCCGCTCGTGCTCGGAACCTCTCTGCCCGCAATCCACAGCGGAAGAACCGGTGCGCTCATGGCGAGCAGCCATCGTAGGGACCGGATCGCAGTCTTTCAATGCCCCCGGTCAGGAACCTCCCGTGCCGCGCGGCGTCATCGGCGCGCCCAAGACCAGCGGACGACCACTCCTGCCCGGAAGCGAATGCGAGGTTCGGGGTCCGGGTCCGCGCGTGGTCGGCACGCCCCCGTCGGGTGCTCCCGGCGCCAACCGGGGGTCCGCCTCGTCGGGTCCTTCGCCTTCGGATGGAAACAGCGATTCGGCGCGAGAAGACGCGGCTCAGGCGGCGCAGCGACGCACTGCGTCCAGCATATCGTCGAAGGAGAAGGGCTTGGGAATGCTGGCCTGCACATCGAGGTCGTTGTCGAAGGCGGACATGACGATGACGGGAACGGCAGCCAGGACCGGGTCCCGCTTCTGCTTGGCCCGGAACTCCCAGCCACTCATCACCGGCATCATCAGGTCGAGGAGGATCACGTCGGGCGGCCGGCTTCTCGCAGCCTGAAGGCCGGCGGCCCCGTCCGCCGCGGAGGACACCTCGTAGCCTTCCAGTTGCAGCATCTCCACGAGCGCGTCTCGCATGTCGAGGTCGTCCTCGATCACGAGAACTCGGCGGACGAGCGCGAAATTGGCCGCGAACATGTTCATCCGAAGCCCGACTTAGGCTCGAGGAGCGGCGGTTGCCAACCCCTGAAGGGGCGGACCACGCCGGAGGGGCGGGCGGGTCAGGTCGAACGCTGCAGCGCCCCGCCCGATCTCCGGCGGCGCTCCGCCACCCTCCCCTTCACGAGCTCGACGTGCTGCCGCAGCGTGTAGAGCAGGTGCGCGAATCGCATTGGCACCCGAAGGTGCTCCGCGCTCACGTCCAAGGCCTCGAGCCTCTCGACGAGATCCCCGATGGGCGCCTCCGCGCCGCGAGACTCGAGCTCGGCCTCCAAGAACTTGAGCTCGCCGTAGAGCCTGACGATCCGTCGCCGCATGACCCAGTTGTAGACGACGGGGAAACCCCGCACGACCGGGAAGAGGACCCCAACGATGGGCAGGAGGGCGAGCAGGAGACGCTCCGCGATCACCGCCAGCCAGTAGGGCAGGTAGCGCTGGAGAAAAGGGCGGCCCGACTTGTAGAAGCGCCGAGCCTCTGCGCTGAGCGGCAGGTCCACCCCCTCCGCGGCAGGAAACTGGCCGGCCTTCTGAAAGATCCCGGGCCGGGCGTGTGTCTGCGAGGCCGCCTCGAGCAGCAAGTACTGGACGGCTGCGTTGAGGTCGTCCCTCACCGCCACGCTCACCTTCAATCCCAGAAGCACGACGTCGTGCGGGGGGCGGTTCGCCGCCATGTCGGCGACGCCCATCGGCAGCACGAGCTTCTCGAAGGCTGGCGCGAGCGCGGTAAACGCGTCCGCTCGGGGAAAGCCGTCGACCTCCACCTCGGGGGAAGAGACGAGCCGCCGGACGACCGGGGAGTCCCACGATGCGACCAAGGCCATCGCATCGAGCTCTCCGCGCAGGAGGGCATCCGCAGCTTCGGACGGGGGCAACGGAACGAAGTGGATCGATCGCCGGTCCACGCCCGCGACGGACAGCAGCTTGAGCACGGCCGCCCTGGTTCCGCTCGCCTCCTCGCCGGCCGCCAAGCGCTTCCCGGCCAGCCCCTCGAGCCCGGTGATGTGGCCGGACCCGGTTCGGAAGATCCAGACGGGCTCGTAGAAGACGGTTCCCAGCGAGGCGAGGTCCGGCGACTCCGTCTCGCCGGTCATCCCGGACTGGAGGAAGGCCGCGCTCACACCGGAACGCGGATCCTGCAACAAGGCCAGGTTCTCGGCGTCGCCCTGCGTGGCGCGCAGCCGAAGGTTGAGGCCCTTGCGAGCGAGGTACTCGCGGTAGGTAGCCGCGATCTCCGAGTAGGCGCCGCCTTGGGGGCCGGTCGCCATCACGATGGTCCGGGGAGCGAGAACGTCCCGCTTTCCGATCACCCAGCCGACCCAGGCGAGCGCCGAGGCGAGGACCACCGCGAGCGCCAGCAGTTCCAGGCGCGCCATCCGGTGCGCGTGCCGAGTTGAGCTCAAGGCCGGCCCCCTCCAATCCGAGGCCGCAGGCTACTCTTGCCGGGGGCACCGGTCGAGGCCGTGACCGGCCCTGCAGATGACGTGGGCGGGAGCGGGCCGGATCGCGCCGTCACTCACGGCGACGGTGGCGAGCCATCGGCCCCGTGCGGCCAACCCGGTCGGGTCGAGCCAGAGCCCCTCGGTACGACGCTGCAGCCGTCGGAGTACCCCGAGTGGGGATGACGAAGTCCAGCGCTTCCAGGAGCCCTGCCGCGGGGTGAGCCATGGAGAGCGCTGCTGGGGTCGCTGGAGCCTCCTCCTGCGCTGCAGCTCTTCGCGCGGTTGGGCTAGGATGGGTGGGGCAGCCTTGGCGAAGCCGGACAAGATCTACGGCCGTGGACTTGGCAACGAGCGAGTGAGCCTCCGATGAAGCATACCCTTCGCGTCCTTCGCAGCCCGCGCATCCCCGTAGCCGCCGTCGCGGCGTGGGCTCTTGCTGTAGTCGCATCCCGCCCACTCGCCGCGGAAGAGGCGACGCTCGAGCTCTTTCACGGTCCGAATGAGTCGGAAGGCCTGGTCCTCAAGGGAGTTCGAGCCGAGCTCGACGGCAAGGAGCTTCCTGTTCAGGTTCCGGCGGCCGACGCCGACCCGGCGGTTCCGATCTACAAGGGCACGATCGCGCCGGGCGTTCACGACCTTCAAGTCGAGGTCGACTACGCCGGCGGACCGTCGGTGTTCTCCTACGTGGAGGGCTATCACTTCAGGATGCGCGGGCAACTCGAGGTGAAGGCTGCAGCGGGTGACGTGGTCGGCGTGCAGAGCCGCGTTCACAGCCGGACGGGCATGACGGTGAAATGGCAGGATCGTTACTACCTGTCCCTGTCCGGTGCCCCTCGACGAGCCACGGAGCAGGTGGACGTTGCAGGGGCCGCCCCGGCGACAGTTCCCGCACCTTCCGTTCCGCCACCGCCAAAGCCCACGCCACCGCCGGCCGTTGCGCAGGCCCCTGCCGAGCCTCCGGTGTGCGTCCTCGACACGGTGCACTTCGGCTACGCCAAGGCCAACCTGGACTCGACGGCCGTTGCGGCGCTGGATCGCTACGCTGCCTGCCTCGCCGGGAACACGGCCGGCGTCATCCTCGAGGGCTACTGCGATCAGCGAGGCCCCGCCGAGTACAACCAACGGCTCGGGGAGAGGCGCGCGCTCGCGGCGGCGAAGCACCTCCAGAGCCGGGGTGTCGCCGAGGCGCGGATTTCGGTTCGGTCCCTGGGCAAGTCGCATCCCGTGTGCACGGAAGCAACCGAAGCCTGCTATGCGCAAAACCGGCGGGTGGAGGCGGCGGGAAGGTAGCGCGCGAGCTCGGACCGGCCTGCCTGCGTCCGCTTCGATCCACTACGTTGCCGTCGGCAACGCAGTGGGCGCGATGGCCCTGACCCGCTCCCTCAGAAGGGCGATGACCTCGGCCTCGGTGCGCGGCGGGGCTCCGGGCAGCTGGACGAAAGCCCGCGCCAGGCGCTTCCAGCGACCGGCCATCAGCAGTACCCAGACCTGGAAGAAGTCGACCCCTCGCAACACGATGGCGTCCTGTCGCCCGTACTCGGCTGCTCCGTTCTCGAACTCGGCCGGGTGGTCGCTCCAGTGGCAGCGCGGCTTGTCGTGATGCAGAGCGTGATAGCCGTCGTTGAAGCAGCGGCGGTTGTAGCGGGTGTCCAAGCAGGTGATGCTGGCGCGGTAGGGGTTCGCGGGCTGGTCCGCACAGATGAAGGCGTGCTGTGCCCAGTTCCCCATCATCATCAGCGTCCGCATGAGGAGGAGCGGGCCGATGAAGACGGCGAGAGTCGCCCGGGGGTTCAGGAACAACAGGACGACCATCGCCGTCCAGTAGACGATCGTGCCCGTGACGATGCGCTGCAGCAAGCGCCAGCGGCGCGTCCTCACGAAGTATCGCGCCAGCTCGGCGAAGCCGATCGTCATGAACCGGCCCCAGTAGCGGAGCCAGTGCCCGAACCGGTCGCGCTGGAAGCGCATCGTCGAGCTGAGGTCCGAGGGGAGGTTCTCCTCCACGTGGTGCATGCCCATGTGGTGGGCGAAATACGTCTCCGGGACCTGGCCCATGAACGGCCCGAGCACCCAGGGGATGACCCTGTTCAGCCAGGCGTGGGCCGGGCGAAAAAGGGGCCGATGGGACGTGCAGTGAAGCATGAGGGTGAACCTGTCGAGGAACACCACCACGAAAGCGAGCCAGTAGAGGGGGGCGAGGTACCAGAACCACCGTCCGGCGAAGAAGAGAGCGATCCCCGCCGCGAAGAGGCCAGCGCACTGCATCATCAGCGCGACGAAGAAGAGGTCGCGAGGGTCGTTGACGAGAGAGGTCGCCCACAGCGCATACCAAGGCCTGGGCGCCTCGCGTGGATCGTGGGACCAGGTCGTCGGTTGGGAGGAGGAGTCCGGCGGGTTGTTCACCGACTAGTCTTTTACCCTGGCCGAGGCGCCAAGGCATGCGATTCGCCCCAGATTCGTCGCTGGTCGCGCGCACGGGCGCCTCTCCACCAATCCGAGAGACGCGTCGTCCTCGGAGATTGCCTACCCCGCAGGCGGGGGCGTCTGTCCTTCTGGTCCAGATATTTCGCCTACCTACGCAACCGGGGGCCACGGACGAGCGTCGTCCCGGATAGAGCCTGCAGCCGTGGATGGTCGAGGCTCTTGGGGGAACCCTTCCGCCCCGTTTGACGGGCGAGTACTGCACCTTGCCCTTTGGGAGGAGAGAGGAGGTTGCGAAGAGGAGAAGTATCGCGCGCGGTGCTGAGCGCCGCATCGTACGGCGGCGCAGGGTATTTCGCATGAGCCAGCGTGCTGAAAGTTTCATCAATGGCCTGCGTCTCCATGGGCCCACCGCGACGATCGGGGCCGCCTTGGTCTTGGCTCTGGTCCTTGGCGGCCGGTGGGTCGCCCTCATTCGGACGCAGCCACCACCGGCTCGAGGGATCGCGTACCGTGTGGTGACCGTCCAGCCTCCGTCCCCGTCCGCCCCGGCTTCGCAGCCCGAGACCGAGCAGCGGCCTGCGCCGGCGGACACCGAGTCGCCGTCAGACCGCGCCCGGAGCGCGCGGGTCGATTTCAAGCCCTGGGACATCCCCTCCGCCGACGCGCCTCGGCCCGGCCCTCCGGTGGCTGGAGGTCCGGCTCCCGGCGCGGCCGCAGCGGGCCCGGGCGGCGGGCGTCTTGGCCTCGCCACCGAAGCCGAGGGTCCCGGCGACGCTTTCAACCTGCCCGGCAAGCCAGGGGGGCGAGCGCTGCTCGGCCCAGGCCGGTTGAGCGACGGATCCGTCGACGAGCCCGAGGACAGCACCGGGGACCGCCCTCGCAGCGCGGGGGGTAGCGGCCCGGCCTACAGCCAGTCGGCCCGATACGCTTGGTACTACGTGCGGATCGCGAGAGAGCTCGAGGACGCCTTCCGAACGTTGAAGCCGCTCACGACCGCCGCGACGCGCGTGGAGTTGAAGGTCTGGGCGGACGCCTCGGGCCGCATCAGCCGCGTCCGGCTGGTCCGCTCCACTGGGGATCCGCGACTCGACGAGGCAATCCAGTCCGTCGCCGGGCTCCGCATCAGCGAGCGGCCGCCAGCGGACATCCCCATGCCGATGTTGGCCCGACTCACGGCACGGCGGCCGGAGTGAGCAAGCGGCTCGGGGCTGGTGCTGTGCCGGTATCATCGCGGATCGGAATCGCGCGTCGACTGGC
>Ga0209048_10004945_pt1 | contig 12667 bp, 12 predicted proteins | sample FrelakmetCRP12CR_FD_187146 | JGI IMG/M metagenome (GOLD analysis project Ga0209048, IMG submission 187146) | Freshwater lake sediment microbial communities from the University of Notre Dame, USA, for methane emissions studies - CRP12 CR (SPAdes)... | ecosystem: Environmental > Aquatic >... | reverse complement strand
TATTAATTAAGAATTGATTGTTGATTATTGGCCTGTTAAGGGAATCAACCCGGCCACCACCAGGATGGTCAATTCCTCCCGACCGGTATTGATCAGTTCATGAAATTGGCCGATAGGAATGTGGATGGCATCACCGGCCTGGACTTCCTGCCGGTCCTCCCCCACCTGCATCCTTCCCCGGCCGGTTTGAATAATGTAGATTTCTTCCATGGGGTCCCGGTGGCCGGACAATTTTTCTCCCGGGGGCACGGCGGCCTGGGCCAAGAACATGAGGGTCTGCAGGTGCCTGGTGTCCAGGACCATGTGGGCCACACCCCCCTCGTGGGCCTGGTAGCGAGTGGCCTGGACTTCTGGATGCGTCAGGTTCCTGATAATCATAAATGATTCACTCCGATGAAGCGCTCTTGGCTGTTTATTCAAAAATCTGACAAAATTTCTTTACCAAATACGGATCGAACTGTATCCCGGCATATTTTTGAATCTCTTCCAGCGCTTCCCTATGGGACGTCCCTTTTCGGTAAGGACGATCGTTGGTGATGACATCATAGGAGTCCACAACGGCCAGGATCCGGCACTCCAGGGGAATTCTTTCCCCTTTAAGTCCTCCGGGGTATCCCTGGCCATTCCACCACTCGTGATGCTTCAGGATCCAGTCGGCGATGGGTACCAGGTCGGTCGCCGCCAGGGCGATTCGATACCCCACCTCGCAATGCCTTTGCATTTCTAAGGCTTCTTCCGGCGACAAAGGGCCCGGCTTCATCAATATCCGGTCGGGGATCCCCACTTTGCCGATATCATGGAATTGGGCCAGGAGCCGCATATCGAGAACGCTTCGCTCCGGCAGCCCAATAGACCGGGCCAATTTTTCCGCTAATTCCCGGATTCGCTGCGCGTGCCCGCCGGTAATAAAATCACGCATCTCCAAGGCCTTATTTAAAGTCTGTACCACGGAACTATGGATGCTTTGATTGCATAGGAGCTTTTCCCGGAAAACGTTATTGTCGGCCTGGGTAAAAACCTCATGAACCTGAGAAGGCGCCTCATCGTTGAGGGCAAATCCGACGGACAGACTTAATTGTAAACCCTGGTTTTCTTCGTTATAGGTGCAAACAGCCTCACGGATCTCTTGCCTGGCCTTTTCAAAGACAGGACGTTCCGTTTTTAGGCCCATAACCGCAAATTCGTCCCCCCCTACCCGGGCCACCAGGAAATCTTCCGAAAAGGCATTCCGGATCATTTGGGCGGCGGCCACCAGGAGCCGATTGCCCGCCTCATGCCCCAGGGTATCGTTGACAAATTTTAATCCATCCACATCACCGATCATAATCCCCACCGGATCGCTTTGACCGGTGTCATTCTTTTCCATTTCCCGCTCAAAGGCCTGACGGTTCAATAATCCGGTCAATGGATCGCGATCCTGCAAATTTGTCAGATCCTCCTCTATCGACCGGTCTCGGGTGATGTCTTGCAGGAATCCCTGGACCTGAACAATCTCCCCTCGATCATCCGTTTTTGTGAGCATCTTTCCGGAGGCGATCACGGTTTTCCGGTCCCGTCTTATCCACGGCTGCCCTTCAAATTCAAGCTTTTTCTTTTTCCCCAGTTCCAGTCTCCACGGTTCCCATTGGGTCGCCTCTTTCAGCAGAGATCTCAGGGAAACCCCGGCCAGCGCGTTGACTGAATCAAATCCCAGGAGTTGGGCAAAGGCCGGATTGCAACGCTGGATCTCGCCCTCCGGGGTGGCCCAGAAATTTCCAGTACACCCCTGAGCAAACAACCGCTCATAGTCCGCTTCCAGCTCGCCTTTTTTTTGTTGTACCGCTTCCAGATTTTCCAACAATTGGTTGAAGGATTCGGCCAATTGGGTGATCTGGTCCGCTTTACCGGGAAGGCTGATCCGGCGCTTGGCCGGACCGACCGGGCCGATCCCCCTGATCTTTTGAGCCAGAAGATCTACCCGCTGCCAGGTCCGACGCATGATCAGCCACCAGGCCAGAATTGTCAGCATTCCGGACCCCAGAATCAAAATAACCCACAAGGTGTTCATCGGCCTACCGATCCCACCCGGCCGCCTTCCTCATTGAGGATAGACGGCCGGGTTTAGTTTTTTTCCCCAAAAAGGAGGTAATAAGTCCCGAGATTGAAAACGCAACAGTGGAGGAAGTGCTTCTCCGACCCCCGATCAAGAAAATCAAGACTTGATTCCTGATAATTAACCAAACCGTGCGCGGCGCCCCTGAGCGGTGGTTTCAAAGGGATAAAGTCCGGAAATCCCAATTTCTCCAAATCCCAGGAACCCATAAATTCCTTTATATTTTTACCTAAGGGCTTCTCTTCCAACCCGAATTCGCGCAAAAAACCCTTATTACAGTCTAAAATGTTCTTTTCCTGATCCAGCAGCAAGATAACGATTCGGCTGACCTGGTCTAAATAATTTTGAAAAATCTCCGGAAATTCGGCGCACAGGCGGTTCGGATTACGATTGAGCATAGATCCCCCAAGAAAATTAAAGTATATCTCTTCAATCGGTTATTTTGGTGGGAACCTTTAACCCGATTAAACAGGTTGATATTTTAACGCGTTGCGTTATGATTGGTAGCCTCGCAAAAAGTCCCGAACAGTCATTCTGGGCCTTTCGACTGTCACCCTGAGCCCCGCGCTGGTCATCCTGAGCCCTTCGCCTCCTGTCATCCTGAGCGAAGCGAAGGATCTCGGTTTTCGGCTCAGGGTAAACTCCGTAAAGGGTCTCGGTCTTTGGCTCAGGATAAATCCCGCGAAGGAGAGAGAAAATGAATTTGAGCATCTTCGAGACCATGGAGGCGCCGCAATTGCGGAGTTATCTGGAATTTCTGCTTTGGCATTACCGGGTGGTGGATGCCTTCTGGTTCCTCTATGTGGCCGAGGCGTTTGACCAACCCACCGCCGAAGGTATGAATGAACGGGTCTGGTCCCGCGTCCCCTCCATGGCGGCCAAGGACTTGATCCGGCGTTTCCAGATCGAAGAAAAGGGATTAAGAGGTTTCGTCCGGGCCTTGCGCTTCTTTCCCTGGACCCTCTTGGTAGGCTATGAAATTGAAGAAAAAGAAAACGAGGTATTCATAACGGTCCCCCACTGCCCCACCCAGGAGGCTCGCTTACGCCGGGGTCTCAACGAATTCGTCTGCAAGTTCATGCACCAGGGAGAGTTTCAGAGCTTTGCCGAGGCCGTCGACCCGTCCATCAGGGTAGAATGTCTGTTCGCCCCGCCTGACCCCCATCCCGCTGACTGCTACTGCCGGTGGCGTTTTACCGTAGGGTTCAAAGATGGTAGATCTTAGGAGGAGGACGGATGACCGGTATCATTAACGATTTCCGTCATCCGCCCGTTGGGGAGGGAAGGGAGCGTTATAAAGAATGGTCCATGGGAAGGGGCGTTCTCATCCTTCGCCGGTAAAAGCCTTTCTGTTCGGTTTTTTCCATCTTAGCCGGGTTCATTGAATTTCTATTCTCAGCGGCCGGCATTACGGCCTGGATTCCACCGGGCGGCTGCAATCCGAGGGGACACTGCCGGCCTATTTCCTTTATCATATTGAAAATATCCTGGTCCGATTCCAGGCCCGCGTTCACCACGCCCTTCTGAGGGCATTCCCGGCAGGCTTCCAGTTCCAAATAGGTAAGGGCTTTTTTTTGCCTTTTTTGGCAGGCATTAACCGTCATGGTCGCCTGCAGTCTTTTACAAAACATGACTATCTCCACCTCAAGGTTCTCTTCTAAATTTTAGAAAAATATAAATCCTTTTTCCTGAAAAAAAATGGGGTGAATGCTGTATTTTATAAGGAATTTAGCAGTATTTATCAGGACTGCGCTTTGATCCCCTCTCCCAGCACCCACCGTTTCAATTTACTTGATTCCGATGGCCCGAAATGCTAACCATCATCCCAAGATGAAAACCCGGCAGGAACACCAGCGCTATAAGCATATCTTTTTGTTTTGGTTACCCTTGGAAGTAACCTGGTTGATGATGGCCCTGGAAGGATCCTTCTTAAGCGCCGTCATCGCCCGTTTAGCCGAAGCCAAGTTCAATTTGGCTGCTTTCGGGGTCGCCTTTGCGATCACCCTGTTCATTGAGGCCCCGGTGCTCATGCTGGTCAGCGCCTCCAACTCCCTGGTCCGGGATTGGCAGGCTTATATTAAAATGCGCCACTTTTCCCTGGGCCTGATCACCGTAGTGACTGTGGTTATGGGTCTGGGCCTTTGGCCGCCCCTTTTTTATTTCATCACCCGGGAACTTATGGGCCTCCCGGAGCGGGTCGCCGAATTGACCCACCAGGCCTCCCTTATTCTGATTGCCGTCCCCTGGGCCATCGGTTATCGTCGTTTTTACCACGGCATCCTGATCCAGCACGACAGCACCTGGCGGGTAGCCGCCGGGACCGGGATCAGGCTGACCGCCATGGCTCTGACCGGGATCTTTCTATTCTTTTTCGCCCCCTGGCCGGGCGCCTGCGTGGGCGCCTGGGCCTTGACCACCGGGGTAGTGATTGAGGCCTTGGCCAGCCGACTGATGGCCGGAAAAATCATCCGCTTGCTGCGTTCAGGGGATAAAGCTTCCTTCTCGGCCCCCCGAGTCTTGACCTACCGGGACATCAGCGCCTTCTATTTCCCCTTGGCTTTGACCTCCATGCTGGCCCTGGGAATTAACCCGGTAATCTCCTATTTCCTGGCGCAGGGACGGATGGCTATCGAATCCTTGGCCGTCTGGCCGGTGCTTCAAGCCCTGCTGCTTATTTTCATGAGCTTCGGTTTGTCCTTCCAGGAAGTTACCATCGCTCTACTGGGAGATCACCTGGAGAATTATCAAAAACTGCGCCGGTTCGCCCTGGGCCTGCTGTTCCTGACGGTCAGCCTTTTCGTGCTTTTTGGTTTTTCCTCCCTTTCCCTGTTATGGTTTCAAAAGGTATCCGGCTTAACCCCGGAAATGGCAGCTTTTATTCAAAAACCCCTTCAAATTCTGGCTCCCCTGCCGGCCCTCTGGATGGCGCTGACCTTCCAACGATCGGTGCTGGTCAAGGCCCGCCGCACGGCAATCATTACCTGGGCTACCGGACTGGACATCCTGCTCATGGTCATCGTCCTGACCCTGGGCATCTATTACTGGGCGCTGATCGGTGTGCTGGCCGCCGCTTTAGCCTTGGTCGTGGGGCGTTTGGGATCGATCGCTTTTTTGGCGCGCCCTTTTTCGAATACAATCCTTCAGACCCGTCTTCCCAATAAAAGTTAAACCTTTCACCCCACTCTGAAATTTTTTCGTTCCCCCGCTCCTGCGTTGCAGGACATACTACACTGGTGTATTGAGGGCAAGCATTTTTTAAAGCTTTTATTCGAGGGGGTCTTAGAGACGTTGGGGGATGACGGCCCCCAAAGACAGTCCGAGACGGACAAAAACCGCCAACCCAATGAGGAATAGCCCTCCAGCCAACACCCCGTAATCTTTGGGCCCCAATTTCAACTCCCGATACCAGGTCCGCGGAAAACCGGGATCGAACCCCCGGCACTCCAGGGCCATGGCCAGAAAATTGGTGTAACGAAGGGCGTAAATCAAGAGGGGAACAGCCTGGGGGATAAACTGTCCTACCCGCCGAAAAATATTCCCCTTTTCCAGATCCAACCCCCGGGAACGCTGCGCCTGGATGATAGTGGCCCCGGCACCCACAAAGGTGGGCACTAAACGCAGCGCGGTAGAAAGCGCAAAGGCCACCGGGTAGGGCACTTTTATCCGGATCAGCCCCTGGGTGATTTCTTCGTTTCGAGTAACGGAGAGAAACAGAATACCGGTACTGACGAAGGTGACCAGGCGAATTCCCATGGCCAGGCCATACCCTAAGGCCTCCCGGCTGATCTGAAACGGTCCGGCCGACCACCAGACCGGGAAACCTTTCAAGGTTAACGGCCAAATGATACCACTAAAAATAAACAAAAGCCCCAGAAGCCAACGGAATCGCCACCACCTTATCCAGGCCTTGGCCACGGAGAAACCCAGGCCCACCAACAGGCCGACTCCGGCCGAATACAGGGGATGATTGAATAGCAGGGCTAAGGTAAAAAGGAACATCAGAGAGGCCAGTTTGGTCCTGGGATCCAGGCGGTGGATCAGGGTCTCTCCATCTGAATAAAGGAAAATATTCACGACCTAATTTCCCGGGCCAGGGCAGTCGCGGTCAGCCCCTGGAAGTCCAACCGGTTGGAAAGCTGCACGATCGGCGGAAGAACCAGGGAGGCTTCCTTCAGGAGCGGCTCCTGTTGGAAAACGGTTCGCGTGGCCCCTTCCAGCCACACCCTCCCCTCTTTCAGGACCACACAACGCCGGCAATATTCGGCGGCCACCCAGAGGTGGTGGGTAACAATCAGGATGGTGTGGCCCTGTTGGTTCAGACGATTCAACATCTCCAGCAGTCCCCGCTGATGCCCGTAATCCAGGCCGGTGGTGGGCTCGTCCAAGATCAACAGCCAGGGGCGGACGGCCAGCATGGAGGCCACGGCCAGGCGCTGTCGTTCTCCTTTGGTCAGGGCGAAAGGTTCCCTTTTTTCAAAACCATCCAAATCCACGGCTTCGAGAGATTCCTTGACCCGCTGCTGAATGGTCTTAGCCTCCAGGCCCAGCACCCGGGGGCCAAAGCCCACCTCCTCCTCAACGGTTCGGGCAAAAAGCTGGTGATCGGGATTTTGAAACACATACCCAACTTCCTTAGCCATTTCCGGAGGACTGAAGGTTGTGGTCGACCGGCCTTTCACCAGAACCCGGCCGGCCGTGGGCTTCAGCAGACCATTGATTAGCCTGGCCAGGGTGGACTTCCCCGAGCCATTAGGCCCCAAAAGGGCGATGAATTCCCCTTCCCGGATCTCCAGGTTGACTTGGTTAAGGGCCTTGGTTCCCCCCTGGGGATAACGGTATTCGACCCGGTCAGCCAGTACCAAGACCTTCCCTGTATTAATCTGTCCTTCCAGGGTCTGATTATTTTTCTCAGCCGATAAGGGACTTTCCCGCCCTAACAGGACCTGGGCCTCATCGACGGTCAGGGGTCTTTCCGGCCGGCCCAACAAGTGGAACAACTGCATCAGGGCCGGGCGTTGAAGCCCCTGCTCGGAAAAGGAACCTTCTCTTAGAAGGGTCTCGGGGATGCCGCCGGCCTTCAGTTCCCCTTCGTGGAGGACCCAGAGCCGATCGGCCTCCAAAACCACATCCGGGTCCTGCTCCACCAGAATCAGGGTCTTGCCCAGATTTCGCCAGTGATTAATAATCTCATAAACGGCCTGCCGGCCGGCGGGGTCCAGGTCGGTGGTTGGTTCGTCCATAACCAGAAAATCCGGCTCCATGGCCAGGACGGCGCCGATGGCCAGCCTTTGTTTTTCCCCGCCGGAAAGGCCGGCGGGTTCCCGCTGCCGCATCTTTTCCAGGCCGACCCATTTTAAATAGTTCTGGATCCGGGCTTCCATCTCTCCTCTTGGAAGTCCTATGTTTTCCAGCCCGAAGACCATTTCCAATTCCACGGAGGTCGAAAAAAGCTGGGCCTCAAAGTCCTGGAAAACCAACCCGACCCGACGGGCCATTTCGGAAACTTTGGTCCGGGCCGGATCCCGGCCTCCGATCCTAACCCGGCCTTGATACCTTCCTCGAAAAAAATGAGGGATTAAACCATTCAAGGCAAAACAGAGGGTTGATTTCCCGGCCCCTTCCCTGCCCATCAGGACGATCCATTGACCCTGGTCCATGGAACCGCTCAGGTTTCGCAGGGCTGGATGATTCTGTTTTGGATAGGTGAAGGATAGGTCTTCAATGGTAATGGCCGGGGACACTTGGGTTCTCCGTTTTAGAGGATCAGGCATCCCAGGATAATAGCCAGTGAAGATAGCCCGCCGATGGCGCCCGGACCGAAAGTGGTGAAATATACTCCGAAAAGCCCAAACAGCGTGGCCAAACACACCACCCAGGCCCCCAAGGGGCCGGCGATCGGACGGCCGATATCCTCTTCATCCAACACTTCGGGCCAAAAAAGATGAAGCCCATCCTTAATGAAACCAAAAACGGTTGTCAGAAGAATAACACCGATCCAGCCGGCCACGGTATTATTTATGGTGATGATCTTGGTCAGTACCAGATAAGGAACGATCCCCAGGGCGTCCACCACAGTCCCGATGACCACTGCGCAGGCCCCTCCGGAGATAAACGTCACCAGGAAATAGGTTACCCAGGGCCCTATTCCACCGGGTTTCCATTCCCGGGTTTTCTGGTGAAAAGGGACCCACTGGGTCCACAGGGTATAAGGCAGATAGGCCAGGAGAAAGTTACCTGCGAAGCCCCCGGCCGATCCCGGACCCAGGGTTCCTCCCAGCAGATCTCCGATCAAATTCCCGAAGGCCGCCCCCCAAGCCCCGGCCGGTCCGAAAAGCAGGCCGAAAGGCACGGGAAGAATATTCCCCACCCGGACCTCGGTGATCCCCGGAATCAGCGGGATGGCCGTTTTGAAGGCGATCAGGGCCGCGCCGTACATGGCGGCACAGACCGCCGTCAGGATGATCATTCGGGTATTTTTCCACATGGAAAAAGCGGCTTTCATCTTCCACTTTCCAGCCTAAACTCCTCATCCCGATAAACTCCGATTCCCCCTTCGTAGATGAAGGCCCGGGTTCTTTGGGCAATGATTTCGGGATCTACCTCTATTCGGGCCACCTTGGTTTCCAGAGCGCTTCGGGCCACGGCGGCCGCCACGGCCGGCGGAACCCGAAAGTCCATGCCGTTAGGGACCACATAATCCAGCCTTAATTCTTTTTCCGAAATCATTTCGGCAATGGCCCGGGCGGCGGCCACTTTCATGGGTTCATTGATGGCCCTGGCCCGGACATCCAGGGCGCCCCGGAAGACACCCGGGAAGACCAGGGAATTATTCACTTGGTTGGGGAAATCCGATCGGCCGGTGGCCACGATCAAGGCCCCCGCCTCTTTGGCCTGATCAGGATGGATCTCCGGTGTGGGGTTGGCCAAGGCAAAAATAATCGGATCTTTGGCCAGAGAGCGTACCATCTCCTGGGTTAAGGCCCCGGCAACGGAGAGACCAATGAACACATCGGCCCCTCGAATGACCTGGGCCAGGCCTCCCTTTTTCTTTTCCCCATTGGTAATTTCGGCCATTTCCTTCTTGATCCAGTTCATCCCCTCCGTCCGCTCCTGATAAATGGCCCCCCGGGTGTCACAAAGGATAATTTGCCGAACACCCATTTCTATCAGAAGTTTACTGACGGCAATAGCCGCCGCTCCGGCCCCATTGACTACCACCTGAATATCTTCCAGGCGGCGGTCGGAAATTTTGAGGGCATTGAGCAGGGCGGCAGCCACCACGATGGCCGTCCCATGCTGATCATCATGGAAAACAGGAATATTCATCTCTTCCTTCAGCCGCTTCTCGATATAGAAACAGCGCGGCGCGGAGATGTCTTCCAGGTTGATCCCCCCGAAGGTCGGCTCCATTCGCTTGACCATTTCCACGATCGCATCGGCCTCTTGGGTGGCCAGGCAAATGGGAAAGGCCTCCACACCGGCAAAGGTTTGAAAGAGGATGGCCTTCCCCTCCATGACCGGCATGGCCGCTTGGGCCCCTATATTTCCCAGGCCCAAGACCGCACTGCCGTCGGTAACGATGGCCACCAGGTTTCCCTTGCAAGTGAGATCATATATCAATTCGGGGTTTTCCCGGATCAAGCGGGCCGGTTTTTCCGCCAGGGGGGCCAGGTAGAACTGACCTAAGATATAATTGTCTCGAATGGCAATTTTATTTTTGATCTGCAGGACCCCCCGGTATCGCCGATGCAGTTCCAGCGATTCTTCTCTGAGTGATTGCCCCCGCCCCGACGGGACCGGGACGGGCCAACGGCCTTCATAGACGTAACGGCGGGTATCTTCGGCAATCTGGGCGGGGTAAATATCGCCTTTGGCCTCGCCGGTCTCGATGGCCGCCTGGGCCACCGCCTGGGCAATGCGCGGGGCCGTTCTAAAATCGAATATCTTGGGCATGACGTAATCCGGAGACAGCTCTTCGGGGCTGACACAGTCCGCCAAGGCCTGGGCGGCCGCTAAGGCCATGGGGTCATTGATATTGCTGGCCCGGCTTTCCAGGACCCCGCGAAAAAAACCGGGAAAGACCATGGCCACGTCGGACTGGTTGGGGAAATCGGCCCGGTTAAAGACCATGACCCGGGCCCCACCGTGGCGGGCCTCTTCCGGCATGATTTCCGGGATGGGCGTAGCTAAGGCGAAAATCACCGGGTCCTTGGCCATGGACCGAACCATGTCCGCGTTCAAAACCTTGCCTGAGGAAAGGCCGATAAAGACATCGGCCCCTTTTAAGGCCTCTCCCAAAGTCCCTTTAAAGTTATCCGGGTTGGTCTTTTTGACCACTTCCCATTTCGACCAGTTCATTCCCTTGGGACGATATTTATACAAGGCCCCGTCGCGATCACAGACGATGACCTGCCGTATGCCGGCCTTAACCAACAGGTCGGCGCTGGCCAGACCGGCCATCCCGGCCCCGTTGATCACCACCCGGGCCTCCCGCAAATCCTTCCCCACAATTTTCATGGAATTGATCAAAGCGGAAAGGACCGGTATGGCCACCCCCAAGCCATGGTTATTAAAAACCGGGATGTCCGCCCCTCTTTCCAGGTGATCGGCAATGGTGAAAATCTGAGGGCTGGCGATATCTTCCAGGCAGAAGGCCCCAAACGTAGGGGTCAGATTTAATGCCGTTTCAATAAATTCGTAGGGGTTTTCGGTTCGGAAACAAATCGGAATGGCATCCACCCCGGCGAAGGTCTTCAGGATGACGGCCTTTCCCTCCATGACCGGCAGGGCCGCCTCCGGCCCGGCATGCCCCAGGCGAAAGAGCCCCGAACCGTCGGTCAGGATGCCGACCGTATTCCCGCGGCAGGAAAGGGAATAGGACTGAACCGGATCCCGGGCGATCTCCAGGCAGGGCTCGGCCACCCCCGGGGTATAAACCAGGCTCAAGATATTGGCATCCTTGATAGGTATCTTGGAAGTGATTCCAATGACACCATGGTACTTCCGACGGTAGGCTAAGGCCTCTTCTCCCGCTCCATTGTCAAACAACATGGTCTTCCTCCGTTAGCTGCTAACTGGAATATCCTAAAATGGTCTATTTTACCCTATTTTCCGATATAAGGGTCATATTATCTACCCTCCCTGCCAGATCTTTTTTTCATACTAACCCTCCATGCCCCTCGGGGCCGGTAGATGACGACGCCGGGGATTAAGAAGGTTGCTTTTCTTGCCTTGAAATGATTATAAATAAGGTTAAGTTAAGGATTTTGAGGAGTGTCTTCATGGCCGGACCTTTACAGGGAATAAAAATATTGGATTTCACCACTTTGCTGCCGGGCCCTTACGCTACCCTGCTGCTGGCCGATATGGGGGCCGAGGTGCTGCGGGTGGTTTCGGGCACCCGTCTGGACCTGACCACCCTGCTGCCGCCTTTTATCGGGAAGGAGAACATCTCCGCCATCCTGGCTTATCTGGGCCGGGGAAAAAAGTCTCTGACTTTGAACCTCAAGGACCTCCGGGCCGTTAAAATCGTCCACCAACTTCTGGATGAATATGACATTGTGATCGAACAGTTCCGCCCCGGGGTGATGGCCAAGTTTGGTCTGGATTACCCGACCTTAAAGGAACGCCATCCCTGCCTCATTTACTGCTCTCTGACAGGCTACGGGCAGACCGGGCCTATGGCCGACCGCGCCGGGCATGACATCAACTACCTGGCCCGTTCCGGACTGATGGCCTATTCCGGCAGGAAAGAAACCGGTCCGGTCCTTACGGGTATGCAGATCGCCGACATCGCCTCCGGTTCCAATAATTCCGTGATCGGCATTTTGGCTGCTGTGGTTCACCGGCAGCAGACCGGCGAAGGCCAGTACATCGACGTGGCCATGACCGACGGGGTCATGGCCTTTAACGCCATGGTCGGGGCGGCCTTTCTGGCCGACGGACAAGAACTGGAGCGGGAGGGGCACCTGTTGAACGGTGGGTCCTTATACGATTTCTACGAAACCAGCGATGGCCGCTACCTCAGCTTCGGCGGGCTGGAACCCCAGTTTTTCGCCGCCTTTTGCCAGGCCATCGGGCGCCCGGACCTGATGCCGGGAACAGTCGTAACCACCGACCTGCCTAAAGTAAAAAAGGAGGTCCGGGAAATCATTCGGAGCAAGACCCGGGATGAATGGACGGAAATCTTTAAAAACTGCGATGCCTGCCTGGAGCCGGTCCTCTCCCTGGCCGAAGCCCTCTCCAATCCCCAGGTTCGGGACAGGAGGATGGTGGTGGAATTGCCGCTGCCCGGCGGCGGGACCGTAAAACAACTGGCCTGTCCGATCCAATTTTCAACCACTAGACCGGAGTACGGCGGCATCGGAGTCATGGCCGGAACGCATACCTCAGAGGTTTTAATAAAATTGGGATACACAAAAGATGAGATCGGAGAATTTGAAAAGACAGGGCTGTTTCAATAGGGAGGAATCATCGATGTATCATGGGGCGCCGCCCAGGAACTGGGAATGCTCCGCCAGGGAAGGGCCCGGGGCCGGGTGGAAGTCCTGGAATGGGGCCCCCACAAAGCCAAAT
>Ga0209048_10004944_pt1 | contig 12667 bp, 11 predicted proteins | sample FrelakmetCRP12CR_FD_187146 | JGI IMG/M metagenome (GOLD analysis project Ga0209048, IMG submission 187146) | Freshwater lake sediment microbial communities from the University of Notre Dame, USA, for methane emissions studies - CRP12 CR (SPAdes)... | ecosystem: Environmental > Aquatic >... | reverse complement strand
CTCTTCCTCCCGCCGGATCATCTCGCCGGCCAGCGCCAGGTAGGCGAGCGCGCCGCGCGAGTCCTTGTCGTAGTAGAGCGCCGCCTTGCCGAAGCTCGGCGCCTCGGCGAGGCGCACGTTGCGCGGGATGACGGTGCGGAACACCTTGTCGCCGAAGTGCACCAGCAGCTGGCCCGACACCTCGTTCGAGAGGTTGTTGCGCGGGTCGAACATCGTGCGCAGGATGCCCTCGAGCTCAAGGCCCGGGTTCACGCTGGCGCGAATCTGCTCGACCGTGCCCATCAGCGCCGACAGACCCTCGAGGGCGTAGTACTCGCACTGCATCGGCACCAGCACGCTGTCCGCCGCGACCAGCGCGTTGACCGTCAGCAGATTCAGCGCGGGCGGGCAATCGATGATGATGACGTCGTAGAGCCCGCGAACCGGTTGCAGCGCATTGCGCAATCGCAATTCGCGCCCGACCTTGCTCATCAGCTCGACTTCGGCGGCGACCAGGTCCTGGTTGCCGGGCAGCACCGAGAAGTCGCCCGGTTCGACCCGCCGCAGCGCCGCCGCGACCTCACACTCGCCGAGCAGCACGTCGGTCATCGAGTTGCGCAGGTTGCGCTTGTCGATGCCGCAGCCCATGGTCGCGTTGCCCTGCGGGTCGCTGTCGACGAGCAGCACCCTGCGATGCGTCGCCGCGAGCGAGGCGGCAAGGTTCACGGCGGTCGTGGTCTTGCCCACGCCGCCCTTCTGGTTCGCAACTGCGATGACGCGTTTCATGAGTCCTCAAGCATAACCTCTGCTCACGCGGGCCGGCCGGCCGGCGCGAGGGCTCCCCGCGGGCGCAGTCAAGCCGCCTTCTCGTGCGAACGGCGCAGCTCCACCAGGTGGCGCTGCTCCTCGAGGCCGGGAACGTGCAGCCGGTGCACCGCGACGACCTTCCAGCCGTTCAGCTTGCGCTGCAGCTCCTCGGCCGGATCGCGCCCCTTCATGGCCAGCAGGCGTCCGCCGGCCGCCACCAGCGGCGCCGCAAACTTGACCAGATCGGCGGTGGGGCCGACCGCCCGCGCGAGCACCGTCTCGAAGCGCACCGCGGGCCGGTACGCCTCTGCGCGTGCGTGCACGACCTCCACGTTTCGCAGGCCGAGGCTCTCGCGCACGTGCTCGAGAAAGCGGCATTTCTTGCCGACCGACTCGATGAGGACGAAATGCACTGACGGATCGGCAATGGCGAGCGGGATGCCGGGGAAGCCGGCGCCGCTGCCGACCTCCGCGATCCGCGGGCCCTTCAGCCACGGCCGCACGCTCAGGCTGTCGAGCAGGTGCTTGGTGATCTGCTGCGGGCGCTCGCGGATCGCGGTGAGGTTGATGCGCTGATTCCACTCATCGAGCAGGTCGAGGTGCGCGAGCAGCAAACGCACCTGCTCGGCGGAGAGCTCGAGACCGAGTTCGCGGGCGCCCTCGACCAGGGCGGCCGTCACCGCAGTTCCGCCGCACCACCCGCGGGCGCCGCCGCAGGACCGGCCCGTCGTGTCCGCCGCGCTCGGCCGGCGCGCCGCCGCCGGCGATACACCGGCGCCAGGGTCGCGATCAAGCCTTCACCAGCGCGGCAACAAACTCGTGGACCGGCATGGCCTCGAGCCTGGCACGCTCGGCGAACAGCGCCTTGATCTTCTGCGTCTGGGCGGGCGGGAAGTGCGCGGCGACGCTCGCCTCGAACTTCTTCACGAGCACCGGGATGCCCTCGCCGCGGCGCTTGCGGTGACCGATGGGGAAGTCAACGTGCGCGCGCGCGCTCGCCGTGCCGTCCTTGAAGAACACCTGCACCGCGTTGCCGATGTAGCGCTTGTCGGCGGCGTAGTAGTCCTGGGTGAACGTCGTGTTCTCGCGCACGACCATCTTGGCCCGCAGGGCGTCGACGCGCGGGTCGCTCGCCACCGCATCCTCGTAGTCGGCCGCCGTGAGGCGGCCGAAGATCAGCGGGATGGCCGTCATGTACTGGATGCAGTGGTCGCGGTCGGCGGGGTTGCCGAGCGGGCCGGTCTTGTCAATGATGCGCACGCCCGGCTCCTGTGTCTCGATCACGACGTGGTCGATCTGGTCGAGCCGATCCTTGACCGCCGCGTGCAGCTGCATCGCGCACTCGACCGCCGTCTGCGCGTGGAACTCGGCCGGAAATGAGATCTTGAAGAGCACGTTCTCCATCACGTAGCTGCCGAAGCCCTGCGGGTAGCTGAAAGCTTTGCCCTTGAAGAGCACGTCGTAGAACCCCCAGGTCTTCGCCGAGAGCGCCGACGGGTAACCCATCTCGCCCGTCAGCGCCATCAGCGCGTGGCGCACGGCACGGCTCGTTGCGTCGCCGGCGGCCCAGCTCTTGCGGGAACCCGCGTTCGGCGCGTGACGGTACGTGCGCAGCGCCCCGCCGTCGATCCAGGCGTTCGAGACGGCGTTGATCACCTGCTCCTGCGTGCCGCCGAGCATCTTCGTGACCACCGCGGTCGAGGCAACGCGCACCAGCAGGACGTGATCGAGCCCGACGCGGTTGAAGCTGTTCTCGAGCGCGGTGACGCCCTGGATCTCGTGCGCCTTGATCATGGCCGTGAGCACGTCACGGACGCTGAGCGGCTTGCCGCCCTCGGCGAGCGCCTTGCGCGAGAGGTAGTCGGCCACGGCGAGGATGCCGCCGAGATTGTCCGAAGGGTGGCCCCACTCGGCGGCCAGCCAGGTGTCGTTGAAGTCGAGCCAGCGGATCATGGCGCCGATGTTGAACGCCGCCTGCACCGGGTCGAGCTCGTAGGAGGTGCCGGGCACGCGGGCGCCGCCCACCATCGTTGCGCCCGGCACGACCGGCCCGAGCAGCTTGGTGCAAGCCGGGTACTTGAGCGCCTGGAAGCCGCAGGCGAGGGTGTCCATCAGGCAGTAGAACGCCGTCTCGTAGGCGGTCTCGCTCTCGATGCGGTACTCGGAGGCGTAGGTGGCGATGGCGACCAGGACCTGGTCGGGGTCGGGACGCTTGGCGGACTTGATGTCGAAGTGAGCCATGGGATTCGCAGCCGTGGTGAGGAGGGTAGGGATTGTCCGGAGGATGGGGGCGGACGGGCACCGGCGGGTCGCGAATCGTGACCGAAGGCCGGCCTCGCCCGCCTCCGCACGATCCCCGCCCTGGCGATGGCCGTCCGCGCGTCGTTACTTGCGCTTTGCGATCGGCACGAACTTCTGGTCCTCGGGACCGGTGTAATTCGCGCTCGGGCGGATGATCTTGCCATCGATGCGCTGCTCGATGACGTGGGCGCTCCAGCCGGTGGTGCGCGCGATCACGAACAGCGGCGTGAACATCGCGGTCGGCACCCCCATCATGTGATACGAGACGGCGCTGAACCAGTCGAGGTTGGGGAACATCTTCTTGATCTCCCACATCACCGATTCGAGGCGCTCGGCGATGCTGAACATCTTCATGTCGCCCGCCTCCTGCGAGAGCTTGCGCGCCACCTCTTTGATGACCCGGTTGCGCGGGTCGCTGATCGTGTAGACGGGGTGGCCGAAGCCGATGATGACTTCCTTCGCCTCGACGCGCCGGCGCACGTCGGCGGCGGCTTCGTCCGCCGTCCCGTAGCGCTTCTGCACCTCGAAGGCCACTTCGTTCGCGCCACCGTGCTTCGGCCCGCGCAGCGCGCCGATGGCCCCGGTGATGCACGAGTAGACGTCCGAGCCCGTGCCGGCAATGACGCGGCCGGCGAACGTCGAGGCGTTGAACTCGTGTTCGGCGTAGAGGATCAGCGAGACGTGCATCGCCTTGACCCAGGAGGCCGGCGGCTGACGGCGGTGCAGCAGGTGCAGGAAGTGGCCGCCGATCGAATCGTCTTCGGTCTCGACAGCGATACGCTGGCCGCTGTGGCTGTGGTGATACCAGTACGTGAGCATCGAGCCCAGGCTCGCGATCAGACGGTCGGCGATGTCGCGCGCACCGGCGAGGTTGTGGTCGTCCTTCTCGGGCAGCGTGCAGCCGAGCACCGAGACGCCGGTACGCAGCACGTCCATCGGGTGGCTCGCCGCCGGCAGCGCCTCGAGGGCCGCGCGCACCGGCAGCGGCAGGCCGCGCAGTCGCTTGAGCTTCGCCTTGTAACCGTCGAGTTCCGTCTGGGTCGGCAGCCTGCCGTGGATCAGCAGATGCGCCACTTCCTCGAACTCGCATTTCTCGGCAATGTCGAGGATGTCGTAGCCGCGGTAGTTCAAGTCGTTGCCGGTGCGCCCGACGGTGCACAGCGCCGTGTTGCCGGCGGGCACGCCGGAGAGGGCGACGGATTTCTTCGGCTTGGGGCCGCCGACGGGGGCACTCTCGCTCATGGTTCGTTACTCTTGCGGGTGGAAGCCGTGCGCGCCTACTTCACCGCGCTCTCGCGGCTGAACAGCTCATCGAGCTTGCGCTCGTAGTCGTGGTAGCCGAGCACCTCGTAGAGCTCGGTGCGCGTCTGCATCAGGTCGAGCACGCTCTTCTGCGTGCCCTCGCGGCGCAGCGCGCCGTAGACGGTCGCCGCCGCCTTCGACATCGCACGGAACGCGGACAGCGGGTACAACACCAGCTGGGCGCCGGCGCTCGCGAGTTCGGCGACGGTGAACAGCGGCGTCTTGCCGAACTCCGTGATATTGGCGAGGACCGGGACCTTCACGGTCGCGGTGAACTGGCGGTATTCCTCGAGCGTAGTGAGCGCTTCGGCGAAGATCATGTCGGCACCGGCTTCAACGTAGCGACTCGCGCGCTCGATCGCGGCCTGCTGACCCTCGACCGCGTGAGCGTCCGTCCGCGCCATGATGACGAACTGCGCGTCGCTGCGGCCATCGACGGCCGCCTTGATGCGGTCGACCATCTCCTCGGGCGAGACGAGCGCCTTGCCGGGCCGGTGGCCACAGCGCTTCGCCTGCACCTGGTCTTCGAGATGACAGGCGGCGGCGCCGGAACGAATCAGATCGGCGATCGTCCGGGAAATGTTGAAGGCCGCGCCCCAGCCGGTGTCGGCGTCGACGAGCAGCGGCAGATCGCACGCCGAGGCAATGCGACGGACGTCCTCGCACACGTCGTTCAGGCTGGTGATGCCGAGATCCGGCAGACCGAAGGAGGCGTTCGCAACCCCGGCGCCCGACAGATACAACGCGCGAAATCCGGCCCGCTCGGCGAGCAGCGCCGAATACGCGTTGATGGCGCCGACGACCTGCAGCGGCCGTTCATGGGCCAGGGCGGCGCGAAAGCGCGCGCCGGCGGATGCGATGCTGGTCATGGTCTCGCCTTCTCGTGCGTTGCGGTCAGCCGTCGAATACTAGCGCTATTTGTCCGGCCGTAACACCGCCTGGGTCGCCGTGCCCGGTTGGGCCGCCGCCGCGCCCGGCGCCGGGCCGAGCACGCCCGCCTCGCGCAGGCGCTCGACGATCGCTGCGGCCGCTTGCTCGGGCGAAGCGTGGGTCGTGTCGAGGTAGATCTCAGGGTGCTCCGGCGGCTCGTACGGCGAGTCGATGCCGGTGAAATTCTTCAGCTCGCCGCGACGGGCCTTCTTGTACAGGCCCTTGGGATCGCGCTGCTCCGCCACCGCGATCGGCGTGTCGACGTGCACCTCGAAGAACTCGCCCGGCCCGAGCAGGCCACGGGCCATGCGGCGCTCGGCCCGGAACGGCGAGATGAACGACACCAGCACGATCAGACCGGCGTCGGCCATCAGCTTGGAGACCTCGGCAACGCGCCGGATGTTCTCGACGCGATCCTCATCGGTAAAACCGAGGTCGCGGTTCAAGCCATGACGCACGTTGTCGCCGTCGAGCAGATAGGTGTGCCGGCCGAGCGCGAGCAGCTGCTTCTCGACCAGGTTGGCGATGGTCGACTTGCCGGCGCCGGACAGGCCGGTGAACCACAGCACGGTCGCCTGCTGCCCCTTGGCCGCGGCGCGCGAACGCTTGTTCACGTCGAGTGCCTGCCAGTGGATGTTCTGCGAGCGGCGCAGTGCGAAATGTATCAGGCCCGCGCCGACCGTGGCGTTGGTTATCCGGTCGATCAGGATGAACCCGCCGGTGTCGCGGTTCTCCGCGTACGGATCGAACACGACCGGCTGGTCGAGCGAGAGATTGCAGATGCCGATCTCGTTGAGCTCGAGCTTCTTCGCGGCAAGGTGCTCGAGCGTGTTGACGTTCACCTTGTACTTCGGCTCGGTGATCGTCGCCGACACCTGCTTGGCGCCGATCTTCAGCCAGTAGGGCCGGCCCGGCAGCATTGGCTCGGCGGCCATCCACACGAGCGTGGCCTCGAACTGGTCGGCGAGGCCGGGTGGTGAGTCGGGTGAGGCGATCACGTCACCGCGACTGATGTCGATCTCCTCGGCGAGGGTGATCGTGACGGCCTGGCCGGCAAATGCCTGATCGAGATCGCCATCCATGGTGACGATGCGCGCGACCGTGCTCTCCCGCCCCGACGGCAGCACGCGGACCTTCTCGCCAGAGCGCACCGCGCCGCTCACGATCGTCCCGGCGAAGCCGCGGAAATCGAGGTTCGGACGATTCACCCACTGTACCGGCAGGCGCAGCGGCGCACGCCGCGCCTGGTCCTCGATCTCGACCGTCTCGAGGTACGCGATCAGCGTCGGTCCGTGGTACCAGGGCGTCTGGGCACTCGGATGCGTGATGTTATCGCCACGCAGGCCCGACACCGGGATGGCGACAATGTCGGTCACGCCGATGCGCTCGGCGAACGAGCGGTACTCGGCCAGGATGCGCTCGAAGGTCTCGTGGGCATAACCGACGAGGTCCATCTTGTTGATCGCGAGCACGACCTTGCGGATGCCGAGCATCGCGACCAGGTAGCTGTGCCGTCGTGTCTGGATCAGCACGCCCTTGCGCGCGTCGATCAGGATCACTGCGAGGTCAGCGCTCGAGGCGCCCGTCACCATGTTGCGGGTGTACTGCTCGTGCCCGGGCGTGTCGGCGACGATGAACTTGCGCCGCTCCGTGGAGAAGAACAGGTAGGCGACGTCGATGGTGATGCCCTGCTCGCGCTCCGCGGCAAGGCCATCGACCAGCAGCGCGAAATCGAGATCGCCGCCCTGCGTGCCGACCTTCTTCGAGTCCGCCACCAGCGCCGCCAGCTGGTCCTCGAAGATCAGCTTCGAATCGTAGAGCAGCCGACCGATCAGCGTGCTCTTGCCATCGTCGACGCTGCCGCAGGTGATGAACCGCAGCAGGCTCTTGTGCTCGTGCGCGTGCAGGTAGGCCTCGATGTCCTGGGCGATCAGGTCGGAGAGGTGCGCCATCAGAAGTAGCCCTCCTGTTTCTTCTTCTCCATCGAGGCCGACTGGTCGTGGTCGATGACCCGCCCCTGCCGCTCCGAGGTCGTAGTGAGCAGCATTTCCTGGATGATCGCCGGGAGCGTCGCCGCCTCGCTCTCGATGGCGCCGGTGAGCGGGTAGCAGCCGAGCGTGCGAAAGCGCACCTTCTTCAGCATCGGCGTCTCGCCCGGGTGCAGCGGCATGCGCTCATCGTCCACCATGATCAGTGCGCCGTCGCGCTCGACGACCGGGCGCGCGGCCGCGAAGTAAAGCGGCACGATCGGGATCTCGTTCAGGTAGATGTACTGCCAGATGTCGAGCTCGGTCCAGTTCGACATGGGGAAGACGCGGATGCTCTCGCCCTTGTGCTTGCGCGTGTTGTACAGGCTCCACAGTTCGGGCCGCTGGTTCTTCGGGTCCCAGCGGTGCTGGGCGCTGCGGAAGGAGAAGATGCGTTCCTTGGCCCGGCTCTTCTCCTCGTCGCGGCGCGCGCCACCGAAGGCGGCGTCGAACCCGTACTTGTCAAGCGCCTGCTTGAGGGCCTGGGTCTTCATCACGTCGGTGTGGATAGCGGAGCCGTGCGTGAAGGGATTGATGCCCTGCGCCAGGCCCTCCGGATTGGTGTAGACGATCAAGTCCATACCGGACTGCGCGGCGATGCGGTCGCGCAGCTCGTACATCGCGCGGAACTTCCATTTCGTGTCGACGTGCAGCAGCGGGAAGGGCGGCGAGGCCGGGTAGAACGCCTTGCGCGCGACCTGCAGCATCGCCGCGCTGTCCTTGCCGATGGAGTACAGCATCACGGGCCTTGCGCACTCGGCGACGACCTCGCGCATGATCCGGATGCTCTCGGCCTCGAGGCGCTGCAGGTGCGTGAGTCGCTCGCCGGGCACCACCGCCGTGTCGGCCGCGCCGCTCGATGTGGTGCCGCCGTTCACTGGATCTTCACGACCGTGCGGCCGACGACGCGACCGGCAACATAGTCCTCGAACTGCGCCGGCAGCTCATCGAAGCTGATGAGCTTCGCGCCGATCCGCTCGAGCTTGCTCGGTCGCAGGTCGGTGGCGATGCGCTGCCAAACGGCGAGCCGCAGCTCGCGCGGCGTCGCCACCGAATTGATGCCGAGCAGGTTCACGCCGCGCAGGATGAAGGGCATCACCGTCGTGTGCAGCTCGTGACTGCCGGCAAGCCCGATGCTGGCGATGTTGCCCCAGAAATCCACCGTCCGGGTGAGCCAGGTCAGGATCTCCCCGCCCACGTTGTCGATCGCGCCGGCCCACAGCGCCGCCTCGAGCGGCTTGGCGCCGAGGTTGAGCTCCTGCCGGCGCACGATCCGCGCAGCGCCGAGTTCGCGCAGGTACTCGTCGGCCTGCGCCTTACCGCTCAGCGCGACCACCTCGTAGCCACGCCCGGCCAGCATGTTGATCGCGAGTCCGCCCACGCCGCCGCTCGCGCCGGTGACCAGTATCGGGCCGAGCGCGGGCCGCTGGCCGTTGTGCTCCATCTTGTGGATCGCGAGCGCCGCCGTGAACCCGGCCGTGCCGAGTCGCATCGCGTCGAGTTCGCTGATGCCCGGCGGCAGTGGAATGACCCAGTCCCCCTGCAGGCGCGCGTACTCGGCATAGCCGCCGTCCTGCGTCTCGCTGAGGCCGCAACCGGTGACGAGCACCTTCTGGCCCGGCGTGTAGCGCGGGTCGGTCGAACTCACCACTTCGCCGGCGAGGTCAATGCCGCCGACGAGCGGATACTTGCGCAGGATCGGCGCCTTGCCGGTCGCGGCGAGCGCGTCCTTGTAGTTGATGTCGGAATAGCTCACCCGGACGACGACCTCGCCGGGCGTGAGCTCATCGAGCCGCAGCTGCTCGAAGCGCGGCACGATGCGACCGTCGATACGGTGAATGCGGAAGGCGCGGAAAGTGCTCATCGGCGGGGACCCGGATTGGACAGAGGGAGGGGGAATCGGCGCAGCGGTCACTGGCGGCTCAGCCAGACCTCGAGGCCGGAGGCGTTGAGCCGCACGTCCTCATCGAGCAGGTCGTGACGCCGGGCGAGATCGCCCGCGTAGCCGTGCGCATCGAGACGCGCGCTGAAGTGCTCGAACATCGCCTGCTTGATGCGCGCGCTGCGGTCGGGCGCGGCCGCGTGCTCGCGCGCGATGCGCACCAGTTCGCGCAGCGTCGCGTGCAGGTCTCGGCCGAGGCGCTCGAGCGGCTCGACCGGCCCGAAGTGCGTCTGAAAGATGCGCCGCGGGCGGTAGGAGAGCAGCCGCTCGATCGTCGCGTGCAGCGCCTCGGGATCGAACTGGACGGGCGTTGTGGTCGGCAGCATGAACGGGCCGGCGGCGGTATCGAATTCGCGATAGCAGATGCCGAAGTTGTCGCCGGCATAGACCTCGCGGTGATCGAGATCGATCGGACAGTGGTGGTGCCGGGCGTGGCCGGGCGCATCGATGAATTCGAACGTGCGACGACCGAGCACCAGGCGCTGGCGGTCCTCGGTGACGATCACTCGATCGGCCGGGACCGGCACGAGCTCGCCGTACCGGCTTCTGAAGGCCGCCTCGCCGTAGACCTCGATCGCGCCCGCCGTGAGCTTGGCCGGCTCGATCAGATGCGCGGCGCCGCGCGGGTGCAGCACCGCCCTGGCGTTCGGCAGCGCCTGCATCAACCGGCCGGCACCGCCCGCGTGATCGAGATGCACGTGCGTGAGGAACAGGTAATCGACCTGCTCGCGGCCGATCCCGAGCTCCGCCAGGGCGCCGAGCAGTCGCGGCGCCGCGGGCCCGGGTCCGGTGTCGATGAAGGCGGCGCGACCGTTGTCGACGACCAGGTGGCTGGCGGCGAGCCCGGGGCGCACGTACAGCGTGTCGATCAGGTGCACGCCGTTGCCGAGCGGCTCGGCAAGGCGCTCGCGGGGCGCGGTACTCACGGCTTCGGTCATCCGTCGGCTGCCCTGGCGGTTGGCGAACACTGCGGTTCGCGGTTGGCGGACAAGCGTGCGGTGCAACGCCGCCGAACACAAGACGGCCGGGTCAGTCCCGCCCGCCATGGCACGAGCTCACGTCGGCGCCGGGCTCACAGCCCCGCGCACTTACCGCGGCTGCGGATCACGTCCGTCGAGCACAGATCCGGCCGCTGGCTCGAGTAGTACGCCGCCAGCTCCCGGATGTCCTGCTCCGTCAGCGCTGCCGCCATGCCCGCCATGATCGGGTTCTTGCGCTGGCCGCCTTTGTACGAGTGCAGGGCCTGCTGGATGTAATCCTGCTGCTGGCCGGCAAGGTTGGGATATTCGGGGAGGATGCCGACGCCGTCGTTGCCGTGGCAGGCGACGCAGGTCTGGCCGGCCTTCGGCGCGGTGCCGACGGGCCGGCCCGTCGGCTTGAGCTCCTGGCCCGAGACGTACGCGGCGATGTCCTGCATGTCCTGCTCGGTGAGCGTGCTCGCCTGCGCGTGCATGGTGGCGTGGTTGCGATCCTGCCCGGCGTATTCCTTGAGCGCGGCCACCAGATAGGCCGCGTGCTGGCCACCGAGCTTCGGCACGCTGTACACGGGGTCGGCGTTGCGGTAGTCCGGGATGCCATGACAGCCCTGGCAGGTGTAGGCGAGCTTCGCGCCGCGCGCCGCATCGGCCGCGGTCGCGAGCCCCGGCGCGAGCAAGGCGGCAATGATCAGGCCCACAGCGGACCAGACCGATCTCGAGGTCATTGTCTCTTGCTCCATGCGCGTCAGGTCCGGCCACTCGCCGGTCAAGGGTCGGGGATGTTAATCAAAAGCCTTTCGCGAGTCGAATGGCAGCCGCCGTCGCCCCGCCGCGCTCGCCGCAGGCCAGCCGGCGCTGTCGTAGACTCACGCGCCGTGATCCCTGCCCATTGACGCAGCGAGGATGTCTCATGTCGACGAAGCGCGTGCTGTGGTTGGCCGCGGTGCTGCTCTGCGCGGCAGTGGCGGGTGGGCCCGCACGGGCCGAGTCGAACCCGTCGCGAACGGTCACCGTCTCAGGCGCCGGCGAGGTCGCTGCCGAGCCGGATCTGGCCCGCGTCAGCCTGGGTGTGGAGGCGCGCCGACCCACCTTGGAGGCCGCGCGCTCCGAGGTTGCCGCGACCGTCGATCGGGTGCTCGCGCTGACCAAGAGCCTCGGCATCGAGCCCCGGCTGGTGAACGCGACGCGCCTGGAGGTGCAGCCTGAGTACCGCTGGAACGACAAGGACCGCCAGCGTGTGCTGCTCGGTTACCTTGTCAGCCGGCAGGTCGAGGTCGAGGTGCGCAACCTCGATCGGCTCGGCCCCCTGCTCGAGCGCGCCGTCGATGCCGGCGTCAATCGGGTGAGCGACCCGCAACTTGATTCGAGTCACCGTCAGGAACTGGAACGCCAGGCCCTGACCAGGGCAGTCCAGGACGCCCGGCTCAACGCCGAGGCGCTCGCCGCAGCGGCGGGCGCAAGGCTCGGTGCCGTACGGACGCTGAACGCAACGAAGTCGACCGAGGTTCCCGCGTACCGGGGGCGAGCTGGCGTGATGGCGGCCGAGGCGGCGCCCTCGGCGGCGGGCGCTCCCTACCAGACGGCAGATCTGAAGTTCTCGGCCAGCGTGAGCGCGGAATACGACCTCATCGTGCTCCCTTGAGGCGCGGCGGTGTATATAATTTCTTTTGAGTTGTTCTTAAATGTAATAATTAAAGACACTATTATCTATATTTTCCTAATCGTATAAGGAACATCACCGTCCTGAGCCCGGCTCTGCCGCTAGAGCGCTGCGGCAAGGTCAGTGAGCAGGCCGCTGTCGGTGGCCGGCGTGGCCGATGGGTAGCGCCGGATCACCGCTCCCTCACGACCGATCAGGAACTTCTCGAAGTTCCACTCGATATCGCCCTGCTGCGCCTTCGGCGAGGTGGTGAGCCAGGCGTACAGGGGGTGGCGGCCCGGGCCGTTCACCTCGATCTTCGCGGCGAGCGGGAAGCTCACGCCGTAGCGCCGCGCACAGAACTCCTGGATCTCAAGCTCGGTGCCGGGCTCTTGAGCGCCGAACTGGTTGCACGGAAAACCGACGACCACAAATCCGTGGTCCGCGGTCTCCTCGTACAGGCGCTGCAGGGCGCGGTACTGCGGCGTGTAACCGCAGCGGCTCGCGACATTCACGGCGAGTACGACGTGGTCGCGCAGCGGCCCGAGCAGGTCGGGCTCCCCCGCGATGCCGGTGACGCGGAAGTCAAAGAACGTGGGCATGTCGGGGACCCCCGGTGCAGGTGTCGGCGCGCGGGCAGCCACGAAGATCGGGATCTGCCCTGGCGCCCGATCGACGCGTGGTCGGGCGTTACGGCGAGAGCGCCCTCGGCGAGGGTCAGCCCGGCAGGCGGTCGACGATCAGCACGCTGCCGTCGACGCCT